>Ga0214192_1000752_pt1 | contig 19434 bp, 14 predicted proteins | sample TroBogEpilimnion_44_FD_153030 | JGI IMG/M metagenome (GOLD analysis project Ga0214192, IMG submission 153030) | Freshwater microbial communities from Trout Bog Lake, WI - 29JUL2008 epilimnion | ecosystem: Environmental > Aquatic > Freshwater > Lake > Epilimnion/Euphotic zone | place: Trout Bog... | reverse complement strand
ACCTTGGATCGATAACCACCGTAAAGAATCAAAACAACACAGAACAGGAAAAGGGGAAGCCGCCAGAATTTTCGTGATTCCAGGATTCCTTGAACCCCGAACCTCGAGAGCAGTGTGTAGCCTATGGCCACACCCGCGCCGCATATTCCCCCCAACCGCATGATTCCCACACCGCCTCCCGAAAAGCCCGCGTCTTCGTTCAAAGCTTCTCCGGGGAAAAGAGCAGTCACAAAATAGAGTGCGGGGCTAATCAATGCCGCCACCTGCCCGATGGCCGCAGTGATGGAGCCAATATAGTAGAGGGTGACGTAAAATATCGCTTTTTTCCTGGGAATCTTCTGGGCTGTAAGTGCGAAATACCCCACAAAACCAATGAAAAGGTAAAGATAATGTTTTCCACCAATGGAATGGCTTCCGAACACGTTGAGCCCAAGTCCTCCGGTGAATCTTGCGGTCACCACGACGACGAGGAATAGAAAGATCAAAGGCCGATTCATGGAAGGCACCGAAATGAACGCGTGCTTTTTATCCATGACATAGGAAATAAATGAGATCCCAAAACTAAGTGCAATCATTACCCAGTTCACAGGAAGACCGCCCGGCAGAAAGTAAAAACCCGCCACCATGTTCCAAGCGGCAATCATCCAGACGAAGTGAAAGCGCAACATGAGGGGGGGCATCATCAGTATTATTACCAGTCCGATGAAACCAAAGTTCGAAACATCATTGGGACTGGCCAGCATGTAGCCCAGCAGGATCGCCAGAGGTAGACAAACCCCATAAATGACCAGGGACCTCATTATGGTGATGGAGTTTGTCATTAATTAGGGGTTATTATACACCAAAATGGCATCATTTTCCAATTACAATACAATGACATCGTCATTTCTTGAGGAATAGCTTAGGGGTTTTTCCGGGCGGTTGAGCCACACCACCGTTGATGCCCAAGCTGAAGCCTGCAAGACTTGTAAAGACGATCAGATCAGAGTAGAGCGAGCCAAAAACAAAGATGAAACACAGGATGTGTGCTACGAAGAGGCTGATTATGAAGGTGTTAAATGTTTTTAACGATGGATTACCGTAGACATAATTCAGGTGGAGGATCCGCAAGGCGGACAAAAGAAACCAGATAAAAGCAACAGCACCTGCCAGCCCCAATGGGATGATCACGGACAAGGGGCCGCTATGATAATCTCCCGTCAGGATGCTGACCTCATAGCGCGCATTAAACCCTGAATTGGCCACCTGTTGAGCCATGTGCACTTCAGAGCTGTTAATTCCATAGCCTTTGCCTTTCAACAGGTATTTCGGCACCATGGGCATCAATTCCTTCCACATTTCCAGTCTCCAATTGCTGGAATCGTCGGCTTGTGCCCGCACGTTGAGGTCAACCTCCAGCGGCAGAAAACAAATGGTGCGCTGGATGGACTGGGGCAACATTGAGCTGAAGCTGAATAAGAAGAACAACGAAATCACTCCAATGGCTGAAAAAATCAAAAAATAGCGGGTTTTTAATAATCCCTCATAAACAAACAGCGCACCAAAAATCAGGACTATCAGAAGGAAAACCGAGCGATATCCCGAGAAAAGGCTGGCTGCTACTGCGAGAATCAAAAGGAACAACCTCCAAGGCTTCCTTATTTCGAGCATTCCGCGAATCCCATAGGTGGCTCCCAGGAAACACATTAATGCCAGGGCGGCGCTTCCCAACCCCCCGTTTCGCTCAAATGAATTGCCGCTGAGGTCCGATCTGGCATTCATGTATTCCAAAACTGTTCCTTCAATGGGAAACAATAGTCCTAGAAAATAGAGGCTGGGACCTCCAACGAGTGCGATATAACCCACGAGACTGGTGAGTCCGGAGAGAAAATACAGTGCCGCAAAGCGGGGTACCTTGCCGGGTTTGATGGGGTTTGTCGCCAGGCAAAAGAAAGAAAAAATGGCCGCCAGTATGTAAAAATAGCGTTTTCCTCCTGAATTGCTCGAGCTCAGAGAGCCAAAGCTGGTGCCGTTTGCATAGGCCGTAAATACGGTTACGATTCCCAGAAAAATAAGGGACCATGAAAGTTTTTTGTCATGGAATAAATTCACGGGCTTGGACATGGCTCTATCCACGATGAGCAGGAACATGCATGCGAAGCAAACCGGCAGCCAAAGGGGAGGTCTGCCGGGCAGGAAGTAAGGGAAAACGACCGCATTGCAACTGAACAAAAGCATCCCATGCTGCCACCTCAAGAAAAGCGGGATGGAGATGATTCCCACCACGGTTAGCAACAGCAGCATGCTGGTGGAGGCGGTGGGTTCTGCCAGCATATACCCCATCAGTACGGCCAAGGGGACGCAGATCAGAAAGATGAGCGTTGATCGGGAGGCTGTGGCTGCGCCGGTCATTTAGGAGGGGATTAAAGTCCTTTTCATACCCATTCGCAACTCAATTTTCCTGAATTAACACCATCCCATCCTTGAGGGGGTGACTACTCCTGGTAACGGAAATCTTCCTGGAGCTGATCATTAACGGAAATAAGGAGCTTTGGATCTTCAGAAACCTTTTCTTAAGATTCCCTTTCCCTTTATAAAAGGGTCAACCTTGCCTGCCCGCCCAAATGGGAGTGGGTTTGGAAATATGCTGCCTGACCCTTTTATCCGGCGAGGCCGGAGTGTAAATCTCTATATGGTAGGGGGATACAAAAAAGGCGCCGTTCAAGACCATCCGCATCCTATGCACCATGAGAAAGAGAAGGCGGCTGTTTCGCACCCAGCCCGGCATTTTCGAATCCCGGATCTTGGCTTCTCGTGCCGCGTTAGGCTTGAGATTCATGTTGTCGCCGGTTTCGTAGAAAACGGAAGTGCGAAAATTCAACACTGAGCGATGAACGCCTTTGTGGATCATATCCAGCACCCAAAAAAAATCACCGATATCCCGCCATTGGGTGTCAAAGTAGAGGTTCCGTTTTTCGAGCGCGGAGCGTCGCAAGAAAATGGCACAGGTCAGGTTGGGAAACCGCCACCAGAGATGGCCTTCGCGCGGAAGGAGTGAATTCCTGTGGCAGATATAATTACCCTGGGGGTCAACCACAACAGTATGGGCAAAAACGGCTTCCGCTTCCGGATGAGCGTGGAAATGATCATAAACCTTCTTCAATCCGCCGGGTAAATATTGCTCATCACAATTCAGGTAAGCCACGATGTCCCCTTTGGCGCGTCTCCAACCCCGGTTCACGGCATCATACATGCCCTTGTCTTTCTCGATGAATGCCTGAACCCGGTTGTCGTAGGGTAACCAATCCTGCGTGCCATCGTCGGAGCAGGAGTCTTGCACGATATGCTCCACGCTGACACCCTCCTGGTCGGCCACTGAGGGGATGCACATTTTGAGCCAGTTGGAATTGCGAAAGCTGGGGGTGACGATGGTGAAGTTCACTTAAAATCAGGTGCTTGTCGGTGGTTTGGTCATGGGAGTCCAAGGCTGGGGCCGAACCTCGGTTCTGGAGTGGCTTTCAACGCTCTTAAATGCCGCAGCGAGGGAGGAAAGATATTGGTCCAGATTGAATTTATTTATTAAAAGTTCCCGCAACGATCCGCCGGTGGATAAGGGCAGGGCTTCCATGAGAGCATCGGCTATTTGCTCAGGCGACTGGATGTCCACAAGCATTCCTTGTCCGGGAGGAAAAAGTTCCGGTATGGAGCGCCATCGACTGGTGAGTATGGGGAGGCCATAAGCCATGGCTTCGTTGAGGTTGACCGGCTGGTTTTCGTTATGAAAAAACGTCGGGAAACAAAATAGATCCGCCTCGCAAAGTGCCGCCTGTTTCTGGGCGCCCGAGACAAACCCCAGATAACGGAGGCTGCTTCTTCCCTGAAATGCTTTGCAGGCTTTTTCGAACTCCAGTTCCTCCTCGCGATTAAAAAAACCACCCGCGACCAGCAACTCGATGCGCAGTGGGCTTCCGGTTGCCTCCAGACGAGTATTTGCAAGTAGAACACCGGCCATCGTGTCGAACAACCCCTTGTCCCGGGTGCAATGGGCCAGATAAAGCACCTTAAAAACTTCTGGATGAGAACCGGCGGTATCGCATTCCCGGGAGGCTGGTTTTGCACCGGAAAGGATTGCCTGTCTGGCTTTCCATCTGGCCACCCTGCGGGGAAGGACATCCTTTTCAAAATTCGGGCAAGGATCCGGAATGCCATTATTCACGACGCAGACCCTTTTGGGCATGAGTTTATCGGCATCCGCGCGGTTGTAGGCGGAAAGGGTGATGCTTAGATCCACGTCGCGGAGGCGCTTGTAGGTCATGGTGCGATGGGGCATTTGAACGTGGGTTTCCAGCCATTTTCCAAGACCGGCAGCATGCCAGTGGAGAATCATGGTGGGAAAAAATGGACGGCAGAGGAACATCACGATCCAATCCCGGTATAGGGCGGATTTCTTGCCGGGAGCCGGGACATAATACATCGCTTTCACACCAAACCGGAAGCGGCACCAGATCGCCTGCAAACAATGTCCCAGCAAGAGGAAAATTTTGATAAACTGAAAGTATCCGATGTCTTCCAGATCTTTTGAAACCCTGGCATTGACGTGGTAACACTCGATTCCGTGAATGGAGGGCGATGGAGTGGCAACGCGATTGGCTTTAATCCATTGATCTCCTCCAAAACCGTCCAGCATCAACTTGACCATATAACTCTGGCCGTGATGCGGTGGCGGTGTGTGTGCAAAAATCAACAACTTCATGGAAGTATTTTCAACGTCCTGTTAACGGTTCATTCCAAATTCCCGTTTAACCCACGTACTATACAAACAAGAAAAGTCATTCTAGCACACCCTTGCGGTTGGAGAAAGGATTAATGTGGTGGGAAAGTGTGTCTTGTCTTTTCTATTTTTAAACCAGGTCTTTTGAAGGCTGTATGGGGAGGATGAAGCGGTGACAACTAAAAGTGTGATGCGCTTGGGGGATGGTTTAATGCATAATCCTGTTGTTTCTGTTCATTCAATCCTCTTCAAAAGATCAGTCTTCGTGAAGATGCTGGGGGTAGGTGGCATATATCATTATAAAAATCTCGGATTGAGATTGCTTTTGAGCTTTTGAATCCCTTCCAATATGTCGCCAATTTAAACCGCATTTTATTAACTGATATCATGAGAACAATTGGAATCATCCGGTGGGTGCTTTTTCTAGGCACCCTTCTTCAATGTCTCAGTTCCTTCTCTGAAACTTCCTATCTGGAACCCCGCCTCCTGACGGGCAAGATTTGTGAAATGTCCTCAGGAACCAATAAAATTCTTTACACATTCAAACGCTCCGTCATCGAGTCCAAGGGACTGACCCAGGTCACCCGCAATTATGTCTGCCCGGACAGTTCGCTTGCGGCAGTGGAGAAGGTTGTTTTTGAACAAGGAAGTCTGGTGTCATTTTTTGTGGATGAAAAGCAGAACGGTGCTTTCGGAAGCGTAAAAGTGGTGCCGGACTCCGGCAATCCGGCGCGGCAGAAGCTTCTTTATGAATGGACCACCACCGCGGGTGGAAAGTCCAGGACCAAATCAGCCTCGGAGTTGTTTCAAACCAACTCGCTGGTCAACGACATGATACCATTCTTTTTTATGCAGCACTGGGATCCAATCCAGCGGGGTGAAACGGTTCATTTCCGGCTGATTGTCCCCGCGCGCTTGGAATCGGTAGGATTCAATGTGTCCAAGGCGTCCGAAGGGCAATGGAACGGAATCAAGGTGCTGAGGTTGCGGATGGAAGCTTCGAATTTTATCATAGCCAGGCTGGTCGATCCCCTTGAATTTGTGGTCGAAAAGGAGGCACCCCACCGTGTTTATGAATATACCGGCCGCACCACCCCAAAGATACGGGACGGATCCAAGTGGAAGGATTTGGATGCCCGCTCGGTTTTTGACTGGTGATTTAAGTCGGGGGGAATAAAAATCCCGGCACCTTTTCCGGGTGCCGGGAATTGCGATAAAGAATTTTTCCGAGTCAGATTAGAATTTATAGGCGATGCCGGTGACGAGCTTGATATCGTTCTTCAAGCGGCCGGCAGCGGGAATGGCGTAGTAGGAATCCTGAATGAAAGAACGCAGGCTCCAGTCCTGGGTGATGGCGGCTTCAACGCCGATTTCCGCTGTCCAATAGTAATTCTTGAATTTGTCCACCTGGGGATAGAACTCGAAGCTCTGCCAGAGTTTGGCTGTTGAGCTGATCTTGTGGTCATAGCGTTCACCGAAGCGGAGCGCCGCGTAACCCGTGGTGGTGGGTCCCAGTTTTTGAATGACGGCTGATGGACCTGCTTCCACAGCGAGATTATCATTGGTACCCTTGATGAGGTAGTAACCGGCAAGAGGCGACAAGGTCAGGCGATAATTGATTCCGGCAACGCCATCAGACAGTCCGTCCAATTTTGCACCGTAATACCAGCGTTCGGTGAGGAGCCGGTTGTATTGGCCGTGACCGTCAATGCTCTTGGCATTTACCACACCGGTATTTTTACCGTAGGCGGCGCCGGCACCGAGCAGCCATTCATCTTCCTTGGTTTTTTTGTCGGCTTCCACATTGACCGTTCCCAGGAGGGTGCGGCTATTGCCCCGGGTGAAGGTCAGCCCGGCGGCGACACTGCCGGTCCATGGGACGTTGGTGACGGTATCTTCCGCCCGGGCTGAGAGGCCCAGAATGGCGGTCAATGCCAGTGCGGCACTGCAAACGAACGATTTTATTTTCATCTTTTTATTGTTTTTATGGTTGATGGCTTGTTTGTTTCTGGAATGCCCCCCTGAATGAATCCCGGGCTTTGCAAACCGGGTATTCGCCACCGGGCTTTTTTCCAACGAACAAGACTGAGCCCTGCATTCCCTTGAAGGGATTAATTAGCAGGGTTGAAACAATTATCAGAATAGGTTTTGTTGACAAGTGGTAATTTGGGGGGATCCGCCAATCCGCGGATCTTTATGACCCTCGTTGACACCTTGCCCGTCGAATCGTAGGTTCCCGTTTGTGTTTGAAATTGTATCCAGCTATCAACCTGCCGGCGACCAGCCCAAAGCCATCGCCCAATTGACCGAAGGCATCCTCACCGATGTCAAGCACCAGGCTTTGCTGGGTGTGACGGGTTCGGGTAAGACCTTTACCATCGCCAACGTCATCAAAAACGTCTCCAAGCCCACGCTCATCCTTTCCCACAACAAAACCCTGGCCGCCCAGTTGTATGCCGAATTCAAGGGATTCTTTCCCAACAATGCAGTCGAGTATTTCGTGAGCTATTTCGATTACTACCAGCCGGAGGCCTACATTCCGCGCACGGATACTTTTGTGGAAAAGGATTCCAGCATCAACGAAGAGATTGAGCGTTTGAGGCTTTCGACCATGAGTTCCTTGTTTTCACGCAAAGACGTGATCGTGGTGGCCAGCGTGTCGTGCATTTATGGAATTGGCAGCAAGGAGGATTATGCCATGCTCATCATCCCCCTTCGGGTGGGACTGGAACTTTCCCGGGAACAATTTCTCTCGCGTTTGATCGACCTGCTTTATACGCGCAACGACATTGAATTCACCCGCGGCCAGTTCCGCGTGCGCGGGGATACGGTGGAGCTGTGTCCTGCCGGTCGCGAGGATGCCTTGCGGATTGAATTTTTCGGGGAGGAAATCGAGCGGTTGACGCGGTTTGATCCGCTCACAGGCAACACTCTGGAAACGCTCCAAAGTGCCACCGTTTTCCCGGCGAAACAATTCGTGACCCCTGGTGACAAGATGAAACGGGCTATTTTGAGCATCCGCGAGGAAATGGGGGATCGCGTGGCCTTTTTTGAGAAACACGGCAAATTGATTGAGGCCCAGCGAATCAAAATGCGCACGGAATATGACCTGGAAATGATGGAGGAAATGGGTTTTTGTTCGGGCATCGAAAATTACACCCGCCACATCAGCGGTCGCGAACCGGGATCGCGTCCCACCACCTTGTTTGATTTTTTTCCGGACGACTATTTGCTGGTGGTGGATGAATCCCATGCCACGGTTCCTCAGGTGGGAGGCATGTATGCCGGGGATCGTTCGCGGAAGTCGGTGCTGGTGGATTACGGTTTTCGTCTTCCGAGCGCATTGGATAACAGGCCGTTGAATTTCGAGGAATTCCAGGGATGGCAGAAACAAACGATTTACGTCAGCGCGACCCCGGGACCCCGCGAGTTGGAATGGTGCCAGGGCCAGGTGGCGGAGCAAATTGTGCGTCCCACCGGATTGGTGGATCCCGTGATTGTGATCAAGCCTTTGAAGGGGCAGATTGATGATTTGATTGAAGAGGCACGCAAGCGGGTGGAGGCGAAAGAACGCGTTTTGGTGACAACATTGACGAAACGCACGGCGGAGGAATTGACTGACTATTTGCGAGGCATCGGAATCAACGTGAGATACCTGCACAGCGAGATTGATGCGATTGAGCGGGTGGAGATTTTGCGCTCACTGCGAAAGGGTGAGTTTCATGTGCTGGTGGGCATCAATTTGTTGCGCGAAGGATTGGATCTTCCCGAGGTTTCGCTGGTGGCGATTTTGGATGCCGACAAGGAAGGTTATCTCCGCTCCACCACGAGTCTTATGCAGACCGCAGGACGCGCCGCGCGACATCTTCATGGCCAGGTCATCCTTTACGCGGACGTCATGACCCAGAGTATTCAAAAGTTTGTGGCATTGTCGGAATACCGCAGGAACAAGCAGCTTGCCTATAACAAAGAGCACAACATCACGCCGAAAAGTGTCAGTCGCGCTGTCGAGGAAAGTCTGTCGACGAACAAATCCGTTGCCGCCATGGCCGGGGATATTCTACGCGAAGGCTCCTCCAATTTTGATGTGACGGAAACCTTGCGTGAGCTGGAGGAGGAAATGCTGGCGGCGGCAAACAATCTGGAATTTGAAAAGGCCGCCTTGCTGAGGGATCAAATCAAGGAATTGAAACGAAGCACAGGCACTGGAGGAGGGGTTGCCGATGGGGAATCCTCAAGGACGGTGCATTATGGCAAACGCAGCGGTGGCGGGCGTGGTAGGAAATCCAAATCCCGTTAAGGATTCTGTTACAAAATGAATAGCCCCGGATGGGTTAAAACTCCCACCGGGGCTTTTATTTGAACGAGGATGAATCTGAGTTCAGATCGACACGTCGTTCTGATCCTCGCGTGAGGGCAGGTATTCGAGTACTTTTGCCACGGCTTCGGCCACGGTGATTTTGTCTGTGTGCAATTCCAGTTCGGGCTTCTCGGGTGCCTCATAGGGGGCGCTGATGCCGGTGAATTCCTTGATCTGGTTTGCCCTCGCCCGGGCGTAAAGCCCCTTGGTGTCGCGCTTCTCACAAACTTCCAGCGGCGCGTTCACGTAAATTTCCACAAATTGATTTTCACCCATCATTTCACGGACCAGCTGACGATCCGCACGGTAGGGGGAAATAAACGAGGTGATGCAGATGACTCCCGCATCGACGAGCAATTTCGCCACCTCACCCGCACGACGGATGTTTTCCTTGCGATCCTCCGGAGAGAACGCGAGATCGCGGCAAAGTCCGTGCCGCAGCTTGTCGCCATCAAGCACATATACCTGACGTCCGGCATTAAACAATTCGCGCTCGAGTTCGGTGGCAATGGTGGATTTGCCGGAGCCTGAAAGCCCAGTCAGCCAGATGACGCAACCGTCATGTCCGTTTCGAAGGGCGCGCTGCCGGCTGGTGACGGCGCCATGGCTCCAGAAAATATTCTCGCTCTTGTGCTGGGTGTCCGAGGAGCGTTTGGGGTAATCGCTGGTGGCGATGATTCCCCCGCCTGAAACCTCATAGCCATCCACAATGACGAAGCGTCCGGTGGACACAATTTCCGAATGCGCATCAAAAGCAACGGGCTTTTTGGTGTGAATGGTCAGTTCAGCGACTTCATGGCGACCTACATAAACTTCGCCTTCAGGGCGGGAAATGGTTTCCAATGTGGAGGCATCGATGATGCGCTCAATGGATTCAATTTCGCATTCGGCCTCCTGGGTGGCCAGTTTGAGCTTGTAAATCTTGCCCTTGGAAAATGGAGTGCGCCCCAACCAGAATAAACGGGCCTTGAAGCGCATCAGCGCGTAGGGCGGAGAACTTTCCAGGGCGGCGATGGCGCCGCGTTCCACGAAAATTTGTTCGGTGAGTGTGATGCCGACCGATTCCCCGGTGCTGGCGGATTCCGTTGATTCTGCACTCCAGCGTTCGATGGTTTTCACCGTGCTGGTTTTGTTGCTCGGGCTAAATAAGAGTTTGTCGCCCACCTTGATGGAGCCGGATTCCACACGGCCTGCGAGGATGCGGCGTTCGTCGAAGCGGTAAACATCCTGAATGGGGAAACGCAGGGGCAAATGTTCGTCGGGGCTGCCCACTTTGAATTCATCGAGTGCCTGCAGAACCGTCGGTCCCTTGTACCAGGGGGTGTTCGGGCTGTGGGAAGCGATGTTGTCGCCGTGCTTTGCCGCGATGGGGATGAACAATTTCGGAATCACGCCGATGGTGCTGAGGAAAGAGCGATAATCTTTTTCGATCTGGTCAAAACGTTCCTGGGAATATCCCTGCAAATCCATTTTGTTCACCAGGACGGCGATCTGGCGGATGCCGAGCAGGTTGAGGATGTAACCGTGACGGCGGGATTGCTCCTGAATACCTTCATTGGCATCGATCAACAGCAAGGCTGCCTCCGCATTGGCGGCGCCTGTGATCATGTTTTTCAGGAATTCCTTGTGTCCCGGGGCGTCAATGATGACGTATTGGCGCTTGGGCGTTTGAAACCAGATCTGCGCGGTGTCGATGGTGATGTTCTGGTCGCGCTCGGATTGCAACGCATCCATGAGGTTGGCCCATTCAAATGGCACGCCGCGGCGCTCCGCTATTTTTTGCAACTGTTCCAGTTTGCCCTCGGCGAGGGAACCGGTGTCGTGAAAGAGGCGTCCGACGAAGGTGGATTTGCCGTGGTCGACGTGTCCGACGATGACAATTTTTAGTTGTTCAGAAGGTGCGGCTGTATTGCTCATGAAATCTTATGGAAAAGGGTGAATATCAGTTGACGCCAATTACATGTAACCGTCACGACGTAATTTTTCGAAAGCATCCTCGCTCTCCTTGTCCTGGGCTCGACCGGATCGTTCCGATGTCTTGGTATGCCGCAATTCCTCGATGATTTCTCGAACATTGCTGGCCTTGGACTTGATGGGAAAAGTACAGGGGGCGCACCCGAGGCTGCGATAGCGCTCGCCTTTTTCATTGGCAAAATACAAGGGAATGATGGGGATGTTTTCGCGCTCGATATATTCCCAGATGTTCAGCTCGGTCCAGTGCAGCAGCGGATGAATGCGGATATGGGTATCCTTGTCGAAATCCGTTTTGAATTGATCCCAAAGTTCGGGGGGTTGATCCTCCACATTCCATTCCATGTTTTTGTCGCGCGGGCTGAAGTAACGTTCCTTGGCCCGGGTGGGTTCCTCATCGCGACGCACGCCAACGATGACGCCCGTGAAATGATGTTTGTCGAGAACCTGTTTCAAACCGTCCTTCTTCAATGTGCCGCAGCATTCCACACGCGTGGCTTTGCCATTTGGATAAGTGATTCCTGATTTGAGAACAGGTTCGTTCTTACCCACCACCAACTGCAGGTTCCAATCTTTGACCACTTTGTCGCGGTAATCGATCATGGACTGGATTTTATAAGTGGTGTCCACGTGAACGAGTGGGAAGGGGACGTGACCGAGGAAGGCCTTTCGCGCCAGCCAGAGCAGCACAGTGGAATCCTTGCCGATGCTCCAGAGCATGGCCATGTTTTCAAACTTGTTGAACGCTTCGCGTATGATGTAGATGCTCTGGTTCTCGAGCTTCGACAGGTAATCCATAAATTAATTGAGTCTAAATTGAAAAATCCGCTTTCTTGGAAAGAAATGTGTGAATGCCGCACTCCACTTTTTGGAAGCCGGTCCAGCGACCCGCACGTTCGTCCTCGCCCGAGGCCGTTTTGTTGGTGCAAGGCGTGCAGCCGATGGATTTATAGCCCTGATCCTGCAATGGATTGTAGGGGATTTTGTTGGCCTTGATGTAAGTCCAGACGTCCTCACGCTTCCATCCAGCCATGGGGTTGAGTTTGACGATGTCACGCCCCGTTTGCGGGTCGAGCACGTAAAGTTCGAGGATGCCGATGCCAGCTCTGCTATCGGATTGTTGCTTGCGCAGGCCGGTGATCCAGCAGTCCAGTTGTGAAAGCTTATCCTGCAGTGGCAGCACCTTGCGGAGGGTGCAACAAAGATCCGGTTCGCGTTTCCACAATTCCGGGCCCTGCGCCTCTTCCTGTTGTTCCACGGAGAGGTCCGGGTGGAGCGATTCAATTTTGAATCCATAGAAATCCTCCAAGCGATTTCTCAATTCAAGCGTCTCCGGAAATAGAAGTCCGGTATCCAATGTGAATACTGGAAATCGGATGCCGTTCTTGAGGGCAAGATGCATCATCACTAGTCCGGCACCCTGGAAGCTGGTTCCAATGGAAGCGCGTGCGCCAAACCGGTCCCAAGCCCACTTCAAGACTTCCTCGGTCATCATGCCCTCGAAGCGCGCATTCAAATCACGCACTTCTTCAAGTGTGAGCAGATGAGTCACTGATGTCGGGTTGGAATCCATGGTCCGTTTGTTCGTCCTGCCTTTTTGCTTACTCCGCCGCCGCTTCCACGGGGGCTTCTTTCAGCAAAACGCGCTCGCTGTAGTCCCCGAAATGTTCGCCGGGATTGCGTTCTTTGGCGAAGCGGGTGAACAGGGGGCGTAGTTCATTGACGAACTCCTCGATCTTCACGTTCTGCTTGAACAGCTTGTTTAGACGCGTGCTAAGATGATTGCCACCAAGATAAAGCTGATACTTGCCGGGGGCGCGTCCGATGAAACCAATTTCGGACACGGCAGAACGGGCGCAACCATTGGGGCATCCGGTCATGCGAATAATGATTTCCTCGTTCTTCAGGCCCACTTCTGTCAGCAAGTTGTCGATGCTGTTGAGCACCTCGGGAAACACGCGTTCGGATTCTGCCAGGGCCAGACCGCAAGTCGGCAGGGCGGGGCAGACCATTGACGCGCGATGGAGCACGGTGGATTGGTTCGTGACGGAGATTCCATGGTCCGCGAGAATTTGATTGATGGCACCGGCAATTTCCGGCTTCACGTTCGCTATCAGCAGGTTTTGCGAAGGTGTGAGGCGGATTTCCAAGCGGTATTGTTCCACAATGGTGCGCAGTGCCGTCTTCAGACGAACCGTTTCCGTGTCCTTGATGCGCCCGCTTTCCACGTGCAGTCCGAGGAATTTTTTGCCATCCAATTGATCATGCCATCCGAAGGTGTCGCCCTGGCGTGTGAATTGATAGGGACGAGCCGGGGGAATATTGAATCCAAGTCGTTGGTTGAGTTCGTTGCGGAACCATTCCACGCCCTTTTCCTCAATGACATATTTCAAACGCGCATGTTTGCGGTTCGTACGGTCACCAAAGTCGCGATGAACAGTGAGCACGCCTTTGGCTGCGTCAACGATCTGTTCGCGGGTCACAAAGCCGATCACATCCGCCAGTCTCGGATAAGTCTGTGCGTTGCCGTGGCTCTGACCCAGCCCGCCGCCAGCGGTCAAATTGTAACCTACCAGCTTGCCGTTCTCGACCACGGCAATGTAGCCGAGGTCGTTGGTGAAGACATCCACGTCATTCACTGGAGGCAGGGCAAAAGCAGTCTTGAACTTGCGGGGAAGATAGGTGCGACCGTAGAGCGGGTCCACGAAATCCTTATTGGACGGATCCTCCAGATTCAATTGCACACCTTCCACCCAGATCTGGTGGTAGGCGGAAGTCTTGGGAATGAGCGAATCGGAAACCAATTTTGCATCGGCCTGAACTTGTTCGCTAATGCCGTCGATTGCCGGGGTGGGGGCGGCCATGACGTTGCGGTTCACATCTCCGCACGCCGCGATGGTAGTGGCCAATGATTCAATGATGTTTTTCATCAAGGGACCCAGGCCGGACTTCACCACACCATGAAATTGGAAACTCTGACGCGAGGTGATGCGCAGGGTGTTATTGGCATACTGGGTGGCCAACCGGTCGTAAGTCAAATAATGTTCCGGAGCAACCACACCCCCTGGCAAACGGCCGCGCACCATGAATTGATAATGCTTCGCCACCTTGCGTTTATCACGATCATCGCCCTGATAAATGCCGTGGAATTTCAAAAACTCATAATCCTCATCCGAAAAGCGCTCAGCGGCGGTATCCGCCAGCGTGGACGCGATCGAACCTGCCAGGGTCGGCCAAGCCGTCTTTAGACCTTCATTCTTCGTCAATGTTCCCGGAGCATTCGGTGTAATCATAAGTTATATACCAATCTTACTAAGGTTAAGATGACTTAATCTCAAGGTTCCGTCAAATGCAATATTTTTGCATGGTGACTCTCCTGAAGAACCGCCCTTCAGGGCAATCAGTCGGATATTAAAACTGCTTCCCATGAATTAGGCAAGTGCGGTTGCGTCCAAACTGCCAAGGGGCCAATGGCTTTGACACCCGGGCCGGGCATGATAAGATGGGCTGTGTCTGTGTATCATCGGGACGAAACTTCATCTTTAAAATCTACCGGGCCTGGATGGCGATCTGTCACTCCGGGTGTGAGTTTGCCGGAGGTACACTCCTCCATCCCCGTGTTGAAGCACCATGGATTCTGGAGAAAGCTTCTGGCTTTTTCGGGTCCCGGCTATCTCGTGGCAGTGGGTTACATGGATCCCGGTAATTGGGCCACAGACCTGGAAGGCGGAGCCAAGTTTGGTTATTCGCTTCTAAGTGTTGTCTTGATTTCCAGTCTCATGGCGGTGCTGCTTCAAGCTTTATCCGCCCGATTGGGCATTGCCACGGGAAGGGATCTCGCCCAGGCATGTCGCGATCATTACTCCAGACCCGTTTCAATAGCCTTATGGGTACTTTGTGAACTGGCCATCTGCGCATGTGATCTGGCAGAGGTCATGGGGTCGGCCATTGCGCTGAACCTCTTGTTCAAACTGCCGCTGATTTACGGCGTGTGCATCACGGCTGCAGATGTCATGTTGGTGATGCTGCTTCAGAACAAAGGTTTTCGTTATCTGGAAGCGGTGGTGGTGGCATTGATTGTGACCATTGGCCTTTGTTTCGCCGCAGAAATGATTTTTTCCCAGCCTTCCTTCGCAGGCGTGATGGCCGGTTTTCTCCCTCATCCGGAAATCATATCGAATCCCGGGATGCTTTATATTTCCATTGGTATCCTCGGTGCCACGGTGATGCCGCATAATTTGTATCTGCACTCCTCCATCGTGCAGACGCGAAAGTACGAGCAAAACGCCACGGGCAAGGCGGAGGCCATCAAGTTTGCGGCGTTGGATTCCACCATTGCCCTGACCATCGCCTTATTCATTAACGCAGCCATTCTGATCGTATCGGCTGCCACATTCCACAACACCGGACATCAGGACGTGGCGGAAATTCAGGATGCTTATCAATTGCTCAGTCCCACGGTGGGCGTGGGGGCGGCGAGCGTGATTTTTGCCATTGCGCTGCTGGCCTCGGGACAAAACTCAACCCTGACCGGAACTCTGGCCGGACAGATTGTCATGGAAGGATTCCTGCACCTGCGGTTGCGTCCCTGGGTAAGACGTTTGATCACCCGGTTGATCGCGATTGTACCGGCGATTTTATGTGTGGCTTGGTATGGGGAAAAAGGAGCCGGCAAGCTGATTGTGCTGAGCCAGGTCGTTCTGAGCCTTCAGCTCTCCTTTGCCGTGGTTCCTCTGGTGCTTTTCACCAGTGACAAACACAAGATGGGGCAATTCGTCAACCCCGACTGGCTGAAGTGGCTGGCTTGGCTCACCACCCTTATCATCATCGGTTTGAACATCAAAGGCATTCTGGATTGGGCTGGCATCACTCATTAAAACGGCCTGAACTTTTTTCTCCTCCACTGGAATCGACGCAAGCAGCCGGCACGGCACCAAATCCAAAATGTACAAAAAAATTCTTGTGGGTTTGGACAATAGCGACGCCGATAAAACGCTGTTGCCACACATCAGCAAACTGGCCCTGCAATTGGGCTCCGAACTCTTGCTTGTGCACGTGGCGGATGGCTGGGTGGCGCGGAACTTCAATGCCCTGGAACTCGCGGAATCCGAGGAGATCAAAGCCGATCGGGCCTACCTTCAGGAATGTGTGGAGGTCTTGAAAAAGCAGGGGCTGGAAGTCAGCGCTAAACTGGCCATGGGGGATCCTCCCAGTGAAATCATGCGCATTGCCAAGCTGCATGGATGTGATTTGATTGCATTGACTGCTCATGGACATCGCTGGCTGGCGGATCTCTTTTTCGGGAGCGTGATCAACGAGGTTCGGCATCGGAGTGAGATCCCTGTGCTCGTGGTGCGGGCGGGGTCCAATGTTGCGGGTTGAACGCAGAGCCGTTTAGCAGGGCTCCGAAGTAAAAAACCAAATGCGACCTCAGCGCATTCACATCCATCCGCTGTGCCGAAATTGCCCGTCTCAAAGCAACATTTGGTTACCTGGGTTGATAAAAAGGATTTGCAAATCCAGGTGGCAGGATGAAACTCAAGAAAGATTCAATGTTGCTGATGGCTGTTCGCGAATCAGTTCGGAAATAAGACTGGCAATGATTTGATAACTGGAGTCATTGCTTGAGCCACAATTACTTTGTGTCCAAACTTTATTAGTTTGTTCGGGAAAACTTCGAATCCGTCTTATCATTATGAAAATGTCGAGAATTATCACAGCGCTGGTAGCATTCTTTTTAGCCATGATTCCCCTTCATGCTGCCGTGACCTTCAGTGTCAGTCCATCCTCCGTAAGCAACACTTACAACGGAATCATTACTTTTCAGATCTCCGGTCTCACGAATGCGGGCGACACGGTGATTCTCCAGAAATTCCTGGATCTGAACACCAATGGAGTCGTTGATCCCGGTGAGATGCTTATGCAGCAGTTCGTGCTGACGGATGGCCAGGGCTCGCCGATGATAGGCTCGCTGACGAACGTCAATGTGCCGGGTGACATCAACCCCGCCAACAATGTGATCACGGCACAGATCAATTTCCAGAACGGCGATTGGATTCAAAAAACGGTCGGAAACTATCTCTTTGTCCTCTCCAGCCCGACCAACAACCTGGCCATCACCAATTCCTTCAAAGTCACCAACTCCCCTTATCCACAATCGATCACAGGCCAGGTAACCGTCACCAACGGCTCGAGCTCAACGGCTACCAATCCAGTTGTCGTTGTGTTTACACCCCCAAGACCGGGTCATGGCCTGAGTACTCCGCTGGCCTCGTTAGTAGCGGATTCTTCCGGACATTACAGCATCCCTCTTCCTGTGGGGGGCTACTCGATGCTGCCTGCAAAACCGGGTTATGTATCGTCCTTTTCTCCACTGCCGACCGCGACTCTCAGCGCGGGTCAGAATTCAAATGTCAATCTGACCCTGGCGGTGACGACCAGTTCCATCAGTGGTCGTCTGGTGGATTCTGTCAGTAATTCAGTTGGCATTCCCGCGGGTTTGCTTACAGCCAATAACAATGGCTATTTGGGTTTCGGCTTTGCCTCGTCCAATGGAAATTTCAACATCGCTGTTAATTCCGGAAGCTGGTCTTTTGGGGGCGTCGACGGTCTGCCGGCGCTCGGGTATTGCCAGTTCGGCCAGGGTACCAATGCAAACTCAGGAACCACGGGGTTCCAAGCTGTTTTCAACAAAGCAACCGCTGCTTTTTATGGAACGGTCAAAGATAATCTGGGCAACCCCATCCCGGGAGTCTTTATTGCCGCGAGTGATTCGGGCAATTATTACACGGACGGATTTACCGATGCCAATGGTTATTACATCGCCGGGGCGGTGGGCGGGATCGCCGGTGATAATTGGAGTCCACAAGTGGACAACAGCTCCACCAATTACATCTTCACGCAAAATGTGATTCAACAAAGCGGGGGAGTAACCCTATCCGTCGGCGAGTCTGTGCAGGCTAATTTCACGGGTGTTCTCGCCACGAATTTCATCACCGGCAGGGTTTTAAACACTTCCAATAACCCGATTGTGGGCGTTGGCGTGAATGCCCAGGCAACCATCAATGGTCTCACGTATTATGCAGGCACCTCGGATACCGATTCAAACGGATATTTTTCCCTGCAGGTCTCCGGCGGTAATTGGGGGGGTGAGTCTGAATTGCGGATGCACCAACTGTAGCGACAATTTGAGTAATATCTACCTTTGTCCCAACACGTTTTTCACCAATATTTCAACGAGCAATGGAGTGGTCAATTTCACGGTACAGTCCTGCAATGGCGTGCAGATCGGCACCACTTCGCTGCCTTCGGGCACCAACGGGGATTATTACACGCAGCAATTTTATGCCTCCAGCTGCACTGGAAACTTCACTTGGTCCGTCATAGATCCACAGGATGTTCCTTCCGGTCTGACACTTTATTCCGGGGGAGTTTTCAATGGCACACCGAGCACCAACGGCACCTTCAATTTCACTGTTCATGTTGTGGATGGAAACGGTCGTTCGGCGAACCAGCCCATTTCGTTGTATATCGCGCCAGCAGTTACTCCATTGCAGATCGTGACTTATTCGCTGCCGAATGGAACCAACGGTGTTCACTACAGCCAGACCCTTCAGGCCACCGGCGGTCAGCCTCCTTATAACTGGCTTCTCGCCGCCGGCTCGGCGAATCTGCCAAATGGTCTCAGCCTCAGCACCAATGGACTGCTGTCCGGCCTGCCGACCCAAAATGTCACAAACTATCAATTCATCGTGGCCTTGACGGACACCACCAGCAGTCCGCTTTACCAAATTCTATCACTCACCATCTATGGGGGGGCGAATAATGCCCTGATTCCGCTCACTTCACCGCACCGGCTTGGGAATGGTCAGTTCCAGTTCACTTACAGCGGTTTGGCGGGAGTGAATTATACCATCCAATCCTCCACTAATCTGATCAATTGGAGTAATGTGATCACCCTAAGTGGATCGGGTAGTGCGCAGAGTGTCGGCCTGGGCACGAGCACAAACGTTCATGAGATGTTCTATCGTCTCAAGGTTGGCCCGTAAGGCTCGGTTAGGTGAATGCGGGAAGCCCTTGCTTAGTTGCAGGGTTCTCGCTGTGCGTGAGAATCTACAGGTTTATTTGGATGGGGCGGGAGCTGTTGTCGGCGAATCGGTCTCCTGGACAAACTTTTGCAGAATGTCGAGGTAACCATCCAGCATCCCGTCCGCGTCCTTGCCCAGTTCCTTTTTAGCTTCTTTGATCTCCTTGATCGAGTTTTGCGCCTGGGCTCGGATATCAGAGAAGGAAAGGCTGCCGCTGGTCAAACCGCCTAGGAGTTCATTAAATTTTTGAGCGGCTTCAGGGCTGG
>Ga0214192_1000751_pt1 | contig 19469 bp, 30 predicted proteins | sample TroBogEpilimnion_44_FD_153030 | JGI IMG/M metagenome (GOLD analysis project Ga0214192, IMG submission 153030) | Freshwater microbial communities from Trout Bog Lake, WI - 29JUL2008 epilimnion | ecosystem: Environmental > Aquatic > Freshwater > Lake > Epilimnion/Euphotic zone | place: Trout Bog... | reverse complement strand
GATTATAATGATGGTATCACCATAAAGGATGCTAACCAATATTTTGGTGATGATCTAGATAAAAGAATAAATTTATAAAAATATCATTTATTCAAAAAAATTACTTATATTTGTTTTATAAAAAAAATAAAACTATGTTTGAATTTATCTACAATCTACTATTTAAAATGATTTTTATAATAGGATGTATTATAACTAGCATTATAATCATAACTGCATTATTAACAATTATAGGACATATAATACCAACACCCAAAGAACACACCCCCAATCTGAAAAATATTTTAGATATACTAATTAATAATGAATTTTATATTGGACAATACGGTACACATAGGACATTTGATATTTTAATAAATAGAAAATTATTAAATACAAATGATAAAGATAAATTCTTTGATAGATATAAGTCATACACACTTGTAAATAAACAAGAACAAATTAAATTATTGAAATTATATAGATTAGATTATGAATAATTTTAACGAAAATACAGACGATCAAATAAAAATGATCTTCAATGATTATAAACAAGCCCATGAACTAAGAATTGATAATGCTCTACTATTCAATAACAAAATAATAAAGGAAACAACATATCTTAAATATGATCCCTCTAAATATAGAAAAGCAAAACTAGTTAAAGTAAATCTAGGAAATGGAAATGGTATAGAACTAGAATCAATGCAAGGTAAAACCATAAATTCCCTTGAATATCTACAAAATATAAATAATCTAGTTAAAAACTTCTATAAAAAAATTCCGAAAAATTATGAAATAAACTACCATATCAATATGGATTGGAAAGGAATTGAAATTACATTCATTTTAATAGGACAAACTCTTGATAACAATGCATCACAATCTAATCTAATAAACTACTACCTATCAAGTATACAAAAACTATTAAAACTTAAAGGCAATAAAAGAAGTAAACTATCAGGTAATTGGCTAGATATAAAATTCTCTAAAAAAAATGACTACTCATGGGCATTTTCCGATAAATTGAAAAAAATAGGAAATGGTACAATCAAATTAAACGATACAATAAATATAATTGATATGGAAATAGTGAAAATCCGAAATGACGCTCACGAAAATAACCTTAAATTTGATATATCAGGTGGTGACCAACAAGTAGTAATTAAATTTGCTAAAATTATTTAATATAATTTATCTTATTCCTTAAACTATTCTCCAAAATATCAAAAATATCATCTATCTGATCAAATCTAATCCTAATCAAATCTATATAGTTCTCCTCACAATAATCATTCTTTATACCATCATGTTCCTTTAAACGATTATAAGAATCCAATCCACCAAAATAATCTATAGGTCTGTAGTGCTGCTCACCATCAAACTCTATAGCAGTACGATATTTTGGTAAATAGAAATCAAAGGGTAAATCATTATAGTCAAATATGTGTTGTTGTAAATAATTAACATCATTTTCTCCTAAATATTTTTTAACATATCTATTAAATATATATTCATCACATTTAGGACAACAAGCCCCATAAATATGTGTTGACGCCTTTATACTAAACATCCCATGTTCTTTACAAATTATATTAAGTCTTGACATTAATCCAGAATTATATTCTTCTAAATTATATTCATACTTATAATCATGTATTATATTACATTTTTCGAAAAATTCATCTTTACTTAATTTAACCACTTCAAATCCCTTTAAATGAGATTTAGGTATTTGTTCAATCCATTTATTCTTTAGGTTATCATATAATTTTATCTTCACATTTGTCCCCAAATATTCACATTCAGAATAATCAAATCTATCACCCCAAACATTTTTTGATAAAATTATAAAATTTTCATTACTCATTCTCGTTTCCTGACACTCAATTTTTTTACCCATCAAATGTTTACTAGGTGTTTGTGAATACCACAATCCTTTATATCCTATTTTAACTGGTGTTTTATAATCAATATAATCAACTTTAGAATAATCATATTTATATCCCCATAATTCAATTGATTTATTTACAAATAAATCTTTCTTTTTTTCCATAGATAGTACATTTTCTTTTTTTAATATTTTGGTTAATATACTGTCAATATTTTTAATTGAATGGTATTTTATCCTAATTAACTTAATATTATTATTTTTACAATATTCTGTTTTTATATTATCCCTTATTTTTATATTTTCTTCATAATAATAAGAATCATCAGAACTTTCTGCATAATGTTGATTACCATCAAATTCAATACATATATTAAAATCATATAAATAAAAGTCAAATTTTAGAGGATTTATCATTCTACAATCACTAAATATAAATTCGGTGTAATGATTTATGTTATTTTTTAATAAAAAGTTTTCAATTAGAGTCTCACCTCTACTCCTATTACATTTAGGACAACCTTGACCAATCATATGACTTTTTGGACTCTGTTCAAATATACCATGTTCCTTACAAATTATGGGAACCTTTACTCTATTATTCACATACTCTACCAAACTATAATCATACCTATTATAATGAATTTCAATAGATTTTTCAATGAAATATTCTGTTGTGTTTGTTAAATTTCTACCAATACACTCAAAATAACATTTTTGACACCCATATTTAAGATGTTTTTTTATTGTTTTTCTAACCTCACCATGTTTTTTACAAATTAAAATTATATTATCTTCCAATGAATTATACTCAAAATCTGTGTATTCATAATTATCACCATATATTGCATTTAACTTTTCAATAATTTCTTCTTTAGTATATTTACTTCTTTTAATACACTTTCCACACCCAGAACCCTTTAGATGTAATTTAGGTATTTTTTCAAAAACACCATGTTTTTTACAAACTATCATTATTTTAGTTTTATTTGACTTATAATCAATTAAACTATAATCATATACATCACCATGTATTAATTTAGCTTCTCTAATAAACTCTTCGTTTGTTTTTCTAGTATTTATATTTTTTTCCTCCATAATTTATATATATTATATACCATCACCCTCTTGTAAAACTTTTTTCATAAAAAGTTTAAAGGGGAGTGATTTTATTTTATATATAAAGTATAAAAAAATAAAATAATTATGGCAAAGCAAAAAGAAGTAAAGAAATTTGAATTTAGTAAGGTAGGTACCATACTTGACAACATAGCAAAAAATGTTCCGATCGTAGTTGAAAAAGAAATTAAAGAAAAAACATTTATCACAACAGGTGTTTATTTATTAGATGCTGCATTATCTAGTAGATTACTAGGAGGTGGTTTTGCCACTAATCGTATCACAGCTTATGCAGGAGAATCTGGTGCTGGTAAAAGTTTCCTATGTTATTCTTGTGCCAAACAAGCACAAAAGGTAGGATACTCGGTTATCTATATCGATACAGAGCAAGCCATCGATCTAGAAGATTTACCCAAATTCGGTATTGACAATTCATTAGAAAAATTTAGATTAATTAGATCAAATAAAGTGGAAGATATAAACATAACATTATCACAATTAATTGATGAATTAAAGGAACAAAAATTAGCAGGTTATGAATTGCCAAAATTAATGATTGTTTTGGATTCATTAGGACAAATGGCATCCAATAAAGAAAAAAATGATTTATTAAAAGGTGATATAAAAGCTGATTTTACTAAAGCAAAAGCACTTGGATCATTATTCAGATCTATAAATAGTGATTTAGGTTTTTTAGACATTCCAATGATTGTAGCAAATCACACATACTTAGACATAAACTCACTTTATCCCAGTGAAAAGCTCAGAGGTGGTAATGGTCTACTATATTCTGCATCAGTAATTGGGTTTATGAGCAAATCAAAATTAAAAACTGGTGAAGAAGATGATATGGATTTAGGATCATCTGGTATTTCAGTTCTTTTCAAAACTGCAAAAAATCGTTTAGCAAAACCGAAGAAAATTAGATTTGATATTTCATTTGCAAATGGTATGAACCCATATACTGGACTAGATGCATTTTGTCGTCCTGAGTATTTTGAGAAGATTGGTATTGCTAAGGGTAAGATGGAAGTTGATAAGAAAACTGGTGAGATGACATTTACACCGGGTGGTTTAAGATGGTATGTATCACATTTAAATAAGTCTGTAACTACGAAGAATTTATTTACTCCTGAGGTTTTCAATCAGGATGTTTTAGAGCGAATGGCACCGATCGTGAATGATTATTTTAGATTTAAGTCATTGGATGAGATTGAGGAGGTAGAGAATGAGTTCAACAAGATTATTGGTGATGATGAAGATGAGGACGATACAAATGGTTTCACAGATGCATCAGATGCTTCTGATTTATTTGAATAGATTAAAAAAAAATAGGTTTATAATATTATAAACCTATTTTTTAACATTAAAAAAGATATGACAAAAATAATATTAAATAAAGATAGGTTACTTAAATATGGTGAGTATTTAAGGGAGAATTTAGATCCTTGGAAGTTAAAGAATGCTATAAAATCATTCAATAGATTACCGGAGGAGCAATATACGATACAAGGTGATTTAAAAGATTTATCGAGGGAACTAACTAGTGAATTTAGTGATTTAAAGTTACCATATAATAAACTTATATCATTTGGTGGTATTGAGATTGATATAAAAATTATACAATCCAATAGATATTATTCAAATATTGATTGGGTCAAATTTATAAAGAGTGATTTTGAGATAATAGTTGAGGTTATAGAGGACTATGATATAAATTTTCTAACATCACTTATAGTACATGAGATACGACATATGATTGACTTTAGTGATGGTAATACAAATTCAGGATTATCATCTTTTGATATGGAGACCAAATTAAGAAAATATAAGCAAGACAAATATATGGATTTTTACACCTTGGTTTATTTATCATTGGAACATGAATTGGTTGCTAGAAACAATCAAGTATATCCATATATAAAATTCAAGAATTTAACTAAGGACGAATCATTGAGTATATTAAAGAAGTCATTTTTATGGAAGGCATTAGATTTATTAAAAAGTTTTAATTATACTAATTTTATAAATAAATTTAATGAGGATGAATTAATTGATATAACTAATAATTTCATAGATGATTGTTTACTTGACAAGGAGAATAAGGTAGAAAACAAGGAAGATTTATTAAATTTTTATAGGATATGGGATGAATATTTCAATGATTTATCCGATAAATGGAGAAATCTATTATTAAGAGAAAATGATATTATATATGAGAGAAAGCATTTTACTATAGAATTTTATTATCAGTATAATTATAAATATGTAATTGTGGATATCTGGGAAAATATTAAATTGAAATTAAATTTTTCAAAATGAGTTCTAATAAATGGTCAAAATACATTAAATTATTTGAGGATTTTTCAGAGAAGAGCTATCCCCAGTTAATCAAGAAGGTATGTTTTATTATCAGAGGTGATATAGAACTTAATGGTGATAATTCATTTAGTAAAACATATGATATTGATGGATTAAAGTTATTAATTAAGTTAAATTACAGAATAGGAACTAAACAACCGTATTATTCAAATGTAAATATTTATGATATTATAAGTGGTAGGGAGCCACATTTGATTGAGGTTTTAATAACTGATTTAACTATAGATTTAAATTATTTGATGGGTATTATTTCACATGAGATAAGACATATTTATGATATACTAACAACTGTTGATGATTTAGATGTTAAAGATTTTTTAAAATCAAAGGTTATAACCGAATATAAGAGGGGTGGTATTAATAAAGAGTTTATAAATTTAGTTTATTTATCTTTGGAACATGAGATGATTGCAAGACATAATATGTTATATGAGATGTTTAGATGGCAAGGAATAAGTGATAAGAATGAATTATATAAATTATTTGAGAAATCATACACATATGAGGCACTTAAACAATTAAAGAGTTTTGATTTTAAAAAAATAATACAAGAGGATGATATTTTGGATTTCACCTATAAATTTTCCAAATCCATAGGTGATCAATTTGATGGTGATTTATTAAAATACTATAGTAGGTGGAATGATTTTTTTATTAATAAGTCGGATGAATTTATGAGATACGTTGATTCTATGTTGGATGATGTTATAGATGATATTAAGAATGACCGGATTTATGAGAGGTTGTGTGGATTTATATCTTATAATGAAACTATAGGTATGAGTATTTATGAAAAAATATTTAACGAATTAATAAAATTTAAGAATAAATAAAACTTTTTAATAAAAAATAATATAATAATAAAGTTCAAGGGTACTTTAACCCTAAAAAATAAAATAAACGAAAATGCAAGAAGTTTACGAAAAATTACAAACGTTATGGGCTCAATTTGAAGAGAACCATAATAAAACAACTAAGAAATCAAATGCAGAGGCAAGAAAAGCTTTAGGTGAGATCAAGAAATTGGTTACTCCTTATAGAGCTGCTTCGGTTGAATCTGAAAAAGTTGCGAAATAATTAAACTTTAATATTAACGGGGTATATAATATATGTTCCTTGTTAGTAAATAAGGTGGTGGAGCAGAATATTAAATTAAGCGTAAAAGGTTGTAAGACGAGAAAAGGGACAGAATCCGAAGCACAGTAATGGTTAGCCTAGGAAAAGATAGCTCGTTGTTTTAACCCTGTCCAGCCTCTAATTTTTTAAGCCCAAAACCCTCTCTTTTTAAGAGAGGGTTTTTTTATTTTATAAAGTAATATATAGAGGCATGACAATATTTAAGAATTCAAAGGATGGTAAGTTATATACCATACAGATTAAAGAGAAAGATGGTATTATTAAATATAATGCATTTCCAATTGGACATGATAGTAATTCTATACAAAATTGTAATATAAATGAGTTTTTGATTATACAAAGTAAAAATGGATCTAAGAATTTTGGATTTTTATAATTAATATATACTCTATGAATTATATTAAATATTATGAAGAGTATAATTTCCCAATTAAGGAAATTACAAATATATTATTACAGTATGATAAAAAAGCAAAATTCATTAATTCACAAATTAATGGAATGTTATTAATATACAAATTTAACCCATCATATATATTAAATGATTTGAAAATAAAATTAGAGGAATTTGGATATACAATATATTCTAAAATGAATAATAATTCAATATTAATAACTAAGATAGACTAATATGAAGCACATTAAACTATTTGAAAATTTTAACCAGGATGATCTAGAGGAAATTAAATGGATTATGATAGACCTAGATGAGTATAGTCATTTAGATCAAAATGAGTTGGGAGGTAATTTATTAATATATGATATTGATTCGGATATTGATATGAATAAATTAGAAATTACTAAAAAAAGATTAGATTATTTAGGTTACTCACTTATAAAAAGAGAAAAAAAATGGAGCAGTGCTGATAATTTTATCATCATATACAATAATGATTATTTCCAAGATATTATAAATAAAAATGATCCTAATATGGATAACCCTATTATATGGGTTGCTTTCAAATGGATAAGTGATAAATTCAAAGGTTTAATAAAATCACAAGACATGAATAAGACTTATTATAAAAATGAAAAGGGTGATAAGATATTTATGTTTTTCAACAATCCAAAAAACCCAGATTGTTTCATAAATAATGATTTACTATATTCATTTTTAGAAAATAAAATGTATTTTCCACATCTTCAAATTCAAGCAATAATTATAAAATGGTTAAATGAATCTTATCATTTAGATAATTTTAGTGAAATATTAGAACATGATTTTTAAATCTCATTATTTATTTATATATTTGTATTTATGAATAAAATAATTTTTTTGGATCATGATGGTGTTCTTTGTATGAAACGTGAACAAGGTTCACGTTTTTTAAAGATCAAACGCTGGAATTTAGAAAATCCTGATAAAGTAGTTGTTTACGTAAACAAGACGGATCATGTACCAATTCAAATTCGTTTTGATGACCTAAATAAGGACGCTGTACGAGTTTTAAATGAGATATTAATGGAAAGTGATGCTGATATTGTTATAAGCTCTGATTGGCGATTAAAATGTACATTAGATGAAATGCAGGAATTTTATAGACAAATGGGTGTTATAAAAGTGCCAATAGGAATGACTGACTTATATTCAACTGAATGGGAATCTACAGGTCTCACATTACAAGAGCAACGATCAATTGAAATTGAAAGATATATTGAAAAGCATAAACCAGATAAGTGGGTTGCTTTAGATGATATAGATTTAAGCAGGCTAAAAAACTTTGTTAAATGTAAACCATCCGAAGGTTTGAAGAAACACGGAATGAAAAAGAAGATAATTAAATTTTTATAAATGAACTTTATAACCACATATTCAGAATTTATGCTAAATGAGACATTAAAAAGTCACGATATAAACTTAACATTTAATAATGTTAATAGAGAATTGTCACTTCTTCGTATTAATTTCATCCTAAATATAAATAACAATAAAATAGAACTAACCTTGGTTGGGTTTAGGTTCATAAGAGATATTAAAAGCTATTTAGATGTAGTAAATAATTTATTAATAGATAGACATGGTTGGTTTCCTAGTGAAATGGAGATTATTAATATATCAAATATGATAAACATATTACCGTATAATGAGATAATATTATTAGATGATGAAAATAATCTATATTACCAAGATGTTAAAATAATCTATGAGGCAAAATATGACACATTAGTCAATACACCTAATAAACTATACCATTTATCCATACAAGAATATGAAACAAGTATTATTAAAAATGGATTATTACCAAAATCCAAATCTAAATTATCAAAACACTTAGACCGAATCTATCTTTGCACCAATGTTAAGGATTGTTATAATCTAATACCAAGGATGAAATTTATATATGGTTCTAATAAATTTAATAATAAAAAAAATACAATAAACACAAAATGGATTATTTTTGAAATAGATAGTACAAAATTAGATCTAAAACTTTATATAGATCCAAATTATCCAAATAGTTCTGCTGTTTATACTATCAATAATATTTCAAGTAGTAATATTACTATATATGATAAAGAATAAATATTAATGGGAAATTCATACAACGATATATGGACAAGAGAAAAGTTTCTAGAATATAGAAAATTGAAAAGAGAGGGCTATTCACACGATATGTTAAAAAAACATTTTGGTGATGATATAAAACATTCAGGATTATATAATGAAAACACAAATATTTTGCCATGGTTAGATTTCCTAAAAGAAATAATAGTAACTCCAAAGTATAGCAATTATAATATTGAAAAAGTAAAATCAGATATTTATAAAGACAAAAATGATTACAAAATAGAATTTGATGATAATAAAACCGAATATATTATTTATCTATTTTTTTATACAATAAATAACATAGATACATACAATATTTTATTAACCACCAAAGAACAATGGCTTGATTATATTAATAAGTTAAATCAATACAAAACTAAAGGTTTCATAACCAATGATGAATTTATAGAATTAGTAAGTATAGTTGAAAAAGAAACAGGTTATAATCAAATATATTCTATACTTAAAAAAGTATCTTATATTTTATCAGAAGTAATTAAAAATGAACTTAAATATTATCCATTATCATTGGGTGATACTAATAACAAAGTTAAGATAAATTTATATCGGAATATAATAAAAAACTCATTTAAGAATTTAATTGAATCCGAGGAAATTATCAATAATAAAAAATATTTTATATATTACAATAAATGAACTTAGAAGAATTTTACAAATGGTATGATAAATTATCACAAATGCCCATTGATACTAACATTTTAGTGGAGATGGAAAAGTTCTGTCGTTTTTCACCACAAAAGTTTGCAAAAATAAATAATATAGATGAGGTCTCATTTATAAAAGAAGTTAATGGTTTTAAGAAGATTATACATAATAAAATATTATGTTCAAATAGGATAAATAAATTAAAAAAATACACACCTGATTTAAAACCAATTAGATTTCATTTTAATGGACCTGAATACAAACCTAGGGTGTGTATATGTAGGAAGTTTTTTCTATCATCTGGAAAACACCAAAAATTTAGATTTTATGAAACTATAAAATATCATTATGTTGTTAATGAGTTTGATCACACAATTATTGTATTTAATGAAAAAAATATAGGTATTCATATATCATATTCTGAATTTGATGAGTATTTTGATGATATAAGAGATTTTCTAATTGATAGCATTTTAAACTAATATATTGTAATTAAAAAGTTTATATATACAAAATTAAATATATTAAAAATAATAATGAATTTAACTTTGATAAATCTTTAAATGATTTATTTGAAGGTTTTAACACACCTGTTCAAATTAAATGGATTGATAATAAAAACAAATTAATTGGTCTATTTATAGTAAATGATAAAATATATCAAATTACTTGCAAAGAAAAAAATAATGACATTTGGACATATAAGTTTTATTTATATGATAAAGATAAAAATCAGTTAGATGTAGAATTAACAAAATTTAATACTGGTTATATGTCGGTTTTATCAACCGTAAAGTTAGGTATGGAATATCTAATAAAAAACAAAAAGGTAAAATCAATAATATTTGGCGCAACAGATAAATCAAAAGGTAGAAAATCTTTATATCAAAAATTTTCAGAAGAACTTTCTACAAAATATAATTTTAATTTATCTACCAATGAAATAGATAACAAGAAAATATTTATTCTATATAAAGATATTGATAAAGAAATTCTTTTCAAAACTGTTGAGAGTATAATAGAAGATCTATTCAATGAAATATAAAATATAAATTTTAATAACTTTTCTTAATAAACAACATATAAACTATATGGAATTATTTAGTTTTGATATTGAATGTGTTGGTGAATATAAAGATTATAACTCATTTTTAGAAAATGATGAAAGAGGTGCCAAGCTATTTGAAAGAAAATGGTCAAAATTGGGATGGGATCAGAAATTCACATTAGAAGAATCATATTTAAATCAATCAGGTGTTATAACAACATATGGTAAGATATGTTGTATTTCTTTTGGGTTTATAGATTCCAATAATCAGAAACAGATACGTAGTTTTTATGGGGATGATGAAAAAGAAATTGTCAATAATTTCAATGAACTACTTAAAAAAATAGAGAAAAAGGCTTGGAAATTAGCGGGTTTCCGAATATTATATTATGATATACCTTGGTTATTACACAAATTACATAAATATGGTATAGTACCAGCTGATATAATATATATGTATGATAAAAAACCTTGGGACTGTAGAATAGTAGATCTATCAGATGATTGGAAAGGTAAATTTGGATACATATATAGTTTTGATGAAATGGTATATGAACTAGATATAAAATCACCCAAACAAATTATGGATGGTTCTATGGTTCATAAATATTATTATGATGGTAGATTGGAAGATATAAAAAACTATTGTGAAAGTGATGTAAGTGCCTGTATAGATGCGGGTTTAAAATTATACAAATAAATTATTTATACATTTTATTTCTTTTATAGTACATATATTAAAAAATATTATTATATTTATTCCATAAACATTTTAAAACAAAAATATTATGGCACGAGTAAAAGATTTAATAACTGAATTACAAGATAAATTTGGTTATGATTTAGAATTTCTTCCTGAGAATTTTGATATGGAAGCATTCTTCAGAGAGAGATCAGAAGAGAATGTTAAATCAGAACTTGAAGGTCAGACCAAATAAGTTTTTATCCCAAACTTCATTATTAGTAAATGTGAAGTGTATTCTATCAGTAAATTTATAATCCAATGTTAGAATAGGAACTTGTTTACCTGTATATATGTAGAACAAATTTATATTTAATGGATAATTAGGTTGTTGAGATTTTATATCTTCAACAACCTTTTTTAATTTAAAGGATGGATCATATTCATATAATTCTTTTTTAAGAAAGGATATTGGTCTTAGATTATCATATAAATCTTCACCATATTTATTATTTAGTGATATTATAAATTCTTGTAATGATTTAGATGGTATTTTTTGACTAGATATAGAATCTTTTGGTAATTCATTAGCACTTGCTAAATTACCGAAAGCCAAACCACCAGCTACAGCTGCATTAGTTAATATTTTTTTATAATTAACTTCTTCGTTATATTTTTCAAATGTTTTTACATATTTCATTAAGTATATATTAATTTTTCATATTAATTTTTTTAATATATATGTTCATGGGATTTAAAGTAGTACATATTAAACCAAATGCACAAAATATTGAAATGTGGTTTGCTTATGATAATATCACCAATGAGGCGATTGGTCATATTTTTATGTCTGTTGAGGTTGGTAATAAAATAAAATTTTTAGATGCATGGGTTCATGAGAACCATAGAAGGAGAGGTATTTTCAGAAAATTATGGGAAACTAGATGGGAATTTGTCAATATTAATTATAAAGGGTATTTAGTGTATGCTTGGTGCAAAGATTCATCATTACAACTTTTGTTAGAAAAAGGTTTCACACCAGGTGAAATAGTAACTTATGTTGAGAAAAAGATTGAATAGAGAATGCATATACAAATATATACTTTAAAAATAAGTTTATATCATGAAGAATAAAATGTACACCATACGAATAGAGGAAAAATTACTCAATGACTACAGAGAATTCTGTGAAGAAAACTCTATAAACATTTCAGCAAGAATTAGAAAATTCATGGAGAGAGAAATAGATGGTTGGAGAGAAAGAAAGCGAATGAACGAAGCCAAACGAAAAAATCTTTACTAATTATTTAAATTTCTTATGATCCGTGATAAATGGTTTCATAAATCTCTCTAATTTAGGACATTTATTTTCAATTTCCTTTACTAAATCTTCATAACCATTTTGACTAAGTGGATTAGATATAATATTCTTAACGGCTAATATTTCAATATCTAATAAATAATTAGTACCTTTTAGTTTATTAGTATATTTATTATTTTCCAACCACTCATCAATTAATTTATAGTCACAAGATAACTCACCTGTTATATAAAGTGGTATTATAAAACTTGCATATTTTTTAATTATAGAAGGATCTGCCATAAATATTTTACCCTCATTCATTGTACTAAACTTTTTCATATATATTTTATTTTTTTATTCATTCATAGGAAAGCGAGGTAAAATAATTCTAGTATTTGCATTGTCTCCAAATACTAAATTTCTAGAATCATTACCAACTATAACTTGATTTAATAATTTATTATGTGATTTTTCTGGAAGAACATCATTAAATAATCTAATATTAGTAGCCTTCATATCAGATCCAAATATTTTACAATTATTATTTTCAATGACACATTCAAATGGTGTCATAGGTTGAATATTCATATATACTTGATCCAATATAGTTGACATTAAACTACTTGCTCTACTTTCATCTAAACAATTCCTTTTATAAATATATTGTTCTAAATTTCTCTGTCTTTGATCTATATTTAAAACATAACAATACCAAACATCCTCATTCAATCCAACAACACCATTACCATTATTTGTTATATTAAAGGTATAATCTACATCATTCAAAGAAACTATTATATTATCATTTTTTAAATTAACTTTCCATCCTAATAAATTAACATTATCATAATAACTAAAAAAGTTATATACTTCATCTTGTATATAATTATTTAGATTAAACCATATTTGATATCCTATATTATCACTATCTTTTATCCAAGTATTTATATTATCATAAACAACAGCATCATCACCAAAATTAACAGATGATAAATCATAGTTAGATTTAGATATTATAGTAGATGAATTTTCAATAAGTTCTTTATTTATACTTGCATTATAACTTAATCTAATTGGATCATCACTTAGTGTTCTTGTTTGTTGTTTATTAGCAATTGATTTTTTATCCTCTGCTTGTTCTATGCCAAATAACTCATCAATTGTACTATTTTGTGTGAGTTCCTTAACTTTATTACGTATATCATCATCAGGCATAGCAACACTTGATCTTTTGTTGTATTTTTTCAATATCAATTTATAATAAACCGCACTATTATTAAAATTTCTAAATTGTTGAGCATGATCAACTGTATACATCCTATTCAAATCATAGAAATAAAGAAAATCTTCTTTTGATGGTCTTCTTTGTGGTCCAAAAACTTCCTTAAATTGTTGCTTAGTTATATGAACTTCCATAGTACTAAATAAATTTAAATCAAATTGGTTCATCACAATTTGGGAATCTGGAAAATTATTATTCTCAACAGATACCTTTATTTCAGATTGACAAGAAACATTATATAACTGATATTCATTTAATATATGATCCTCACCTCTTTTATCAGGATCAGTTGTAAAATAAATCACCCTATGCCCAAACATTTGCTGTGCATCATCACTTAATTTAGATAAAAGTGTCATTGCAGTATTTTGTTGGTATGGGTTATATAATCCTGCTTTATTCTCAGGTGTTAAAGTTGGTAAAACATTACCATTACCATCTGTTTGACAATTATCACCTGATATACCAGATGAAACATTTCCACTTGATGAACCAGCTGGATTTGGATAATATACAAAATTACCATTACTATCATAATATCCAGCACCTTGTATATTTGAATATGGTGTTTCTCTTATACCAAATAAATTACTTTTAAAATAATCTTTACTAACATTTTGAAAATCACCTATCAAATTAATATCCTGTATAGTAATAGGTGAAGTACTATTATTCTCAATTGAATATTCAATTTGGAAAAAACGTATAGGACTTATCCTAGCAGTTGATATATTACTAGTGGTTAATATTTCCCATTGAGACCACGTTCTACTATTATCCTGTGAATATCTATATTTTATTAATACATTTGTTAAATCATTTCCAGATAATACTTCAAAATCTGTCAATTTAAATACTTTGTAAATATATGGTGCTTTTAATATAGTACTTGATCCAATGTTTAATTGTATAATACTACCATCATCAACAACACTTCTTTCTACATAACCACTTATACTATATTCTAACAATCTAATTGCACCAATAGTTGATATACCACCCCTAACCCATTTTATATCAATAAACAATGGATATCTTGAACTTATTTGTGGGAAATTATCAATAGTTCTGTTTAGTGGTAACCATTCGGTATAAGCATTACCATCTATTGATACTCTATAATAATTATTTAGAAATCTAGTTGGTGTCATACCTAAAGTATCATATGTAAATTTTTCTAAACAAGTCACATTTTGTATGTTAGTAAAACTTTCAATATACTCAGATCCAATATCACTAAATATAGGAGTTTCATTATTTGAACTACTAGCTGCCATTATATCAAATGTGTTAGATATATTGAAAGTACCATTTAAATTATCATAATTTATCATATCTTATATATTAAATTATAAAATCTATTTCATATTATTTTTTTTATCTTATATTTGCGATATGAACAAGAAAAAACATAATGACATAGTTTTCCTTGAAAAAAGATTAGAAGATCTTTTAGAAGAAGAAAAATATGAAAAAGCCGCTATTATATCAAGATGGATCAAAGAACTAAATGAATTATTTGATGAACTACACATTAGCTAAAGACTAATGTGTTTCAGGTTTCATAGGCTTATCTAACGACAACGCCTCCACCTGTTTTTGTTTTATATCCGACTCAATCCCTGAACCAGATAGTGTTTTTAAACCTTGTTTTAATATATTTTTACTTGCATTAAAATCTCTATCATGTTTTTCGCCACATGAAGGACAAGTCCATTCTCTAATATTTAATGTTAAATCTTGGTTTATCCAACCACAATTAGAACACATTTTAGAAGATGGGAAAAATCTATCAATTTTAACAAATTGCTTATCATTCCATTCACATTTATATTCTAACATAGAATAGAATGTACCTAAACTAACATCACTCATTGCTTGTGCTAACTTATGATTTTTCATGATATTCTTTACAGCTAAATCCTCAACTGATATAATGTCGTGGTTTTTGACAATTTCCGTTGATACTTTATGTAAATAATCTTTTCTAACATTGGTTATTTTTTCATGAACAATAGCAAGTTTTTGCTTTTGTTTATTTCTTGATGAGCTACCTTTAACTTTCTTTGATAGTTGTCTTTGATTATATTTTACTTTTTTTAAGTTCTTTTTAAGTGTTTTAATATTTTCGTATGTAGTTCCATCACTTAATATGGCTAAATCTTTAATACCAGTATCTATACCAACTTCACTACCAGTTTTATCAAAAGGTTTATGATTTACTTCACAAGTAATTGATACATAATATTTATCAGTTGTTGATTTAGATATAGTAGCAAACAATATTTCCCCATTAATTTCTCTGTGTAAATTAATTTTAATGCCACTTTTAAATTTAGGTAAAATTAATTCATTATTTTCCAATTTAACGAATTGAGGTATTTTAAAAGATTGTTTATCATATTTTGACTTAAATCTTGGAAATTTAGTTTGTTTTCTAAAAAATTTACCATAAGCAGTATCAAGATTTCTTAAAGATGATTGAAGTGATTGGCTATTAATTTCTTTTAACCAATTAAAGTTTTCATCTTTTTTAAATTGTGTTAAATCATTAGCATTATCATAATAATTAAGAGATTTTTTATCTTCAAGATATGTTTCTTTTCTTTTGTTTAGGTAATGATTGAAAACAAATCTACAAGCACCAAAATGTTTAGCCATCAAGATTTCTTGATCTTTATTTGGATATATTCTAAACTTAAATGACTTAAATATTGTTTTCATATAATGTATATATTAAACTTTAAAAGTCATTTTTTACATTTTTTAATTTTTTTGTAAATATTTCCATTCATTTTGAGAAACATTCACAAAAAATTAAAAATTATGTCTAAAAATTCCAATTACAATTCAACAAATCGTTCAAAACATTATTTAAAATGTCATTTAATCTTTGTATGTAAATACAGAAAGAAATTACTTGTTGGTCAATTAAAAGATGATATGAAACAATTATTACTAAATATTGCTTCTAAATCAGATTTTGAAATAGAAGTCTTTGAAAGTGATATTGACCATATCCACTTTTTAATTAGATATATACCAAGATTATCTATAACATCAATTGTTAGAAAGTTAAAACAAGAAAGCACATATCATATATGGCGTTCTCAACATAGAAATTATTTATACACTCAATTCTGGGTTGAAAAAACTTTCTGGTCTGATGGTTATTTTGTTTGTTCTATTGGAGAAGCAAATCCAAATACCATTAAACAATATATCCTTACTCAAGGTTAGAATGTTTTTGTCAAATTCATCACACAAGCTAAAGACTTGTGTGTTTTCTTTGACGGATCATATAAAAGAGAAGAAAATATAAATAAAATATCAAATAATCAGAAATAATTATTATATTTGTATATAATCAAAATATAAAGTCATGAATATTAAGAAATTGGAATTACTAGAAAAAGTATCAGAAAGAAGTTTTGATATAAATGAAACTATGAAAGTTCTAAAAACAAGAATGTCTTGGTTAATGTCATGGGGTGCTAGAGATTTTGAAAATCATTCATCTAAAGCATTAGTTTTTAAAGTATCAGGTATTCATTTTAAAGGAAATGTAATTATAACTTTAGCTTTTGATGATACTTATACTATTACATTAGCATCAACTCAATGGAACTTAAAGGAAAAAATAACAGATATTTATTTTGATGTTCTTACTGAAGTATTAGATGAAAAAATTGAAAGAATTGAAATTTATAAATCATGAACTTAAAAAAAATATACGAAGAAGGTAGAGATATCAAAGATTCAGAAATTCCAGAATTATGGAAAGATAGTTTTAATCATTTTATGTTTGGTCAAACATGTCAAGTAGAATATGGAGAAGATGGTAAAACCATAAAAAATTTCATATATTATGCTAGTGATTTTGCATATTGGTATAGAATGAATGAAAAAGCAATATTAAGAGATATCAAAATTAACGAAACTTTAGAGAAATGAGATTAAATTCTTTAAATTTTAGAAAATATTCAGATACATATACCCAATCCATATTTAAAGAACGTTTTAAACGTGATTTTAAAAAATGGACAATAAATGAATTATACTCACTTTATGAAAAAACTTTAGAAAGATCAAATAAACGAAAAAAAGATTTTTCTGATTTTTTTGAAAAAGTAATCAATGAAATAAAACCAGATAAAAATAAAGATATTATCCTATATCATGAAAATAAAGATGGTACATATTTATATAAAATTAGATATGATCCTGAATATAATTGGTCTTATAGAAATGAGTGGCTTAAGTGGGATAATAATAAATCAAATGCAAGAGAACAAAAATTAGATTTATTACTAGCAAATCAAAAAGCATTTGAAATGGGTAATGAGATACATAGATTAGAAAAATTAAGAAGTTCAACACATAGAAAAATATTTCACTGTATAAGTGAATTAGTAAATGATGAACTTAAGTTAAAATTTAAAAAAGTTAAAAATCATAATATCCCAGAAATATTAAGGGTTAATATTTCTAATAATATTTATTTCGTTAAATTAACAGATCATTCAAGAAGATCAAGTAATTGTTATAAAGATTTTGAAATCATTTCAATGGATTTGAATGATGAAATAATAAATATTTAGTTATATATATCATGATGTTGCATGTTTTTACATTTTATTCATCAAAAATATAACTTTTAAATAAAATGATATATAAAAAATATAAAATAAAATTACTATGAAAAATTTAATAAATAAAGTATTAACATATTTTACTCAAATATATGCTGATTATTTAATTACACAATTAGAAAATTGTACATCACTATATGACTATGAGATCTTAATGACTCAAGCAGTCACTTTAGATTACGTTTGCTCTGAAGAGTTCGGATTTGACTTGAACTAATATGATAAAATTTAACAAAAGAATAATGAAAAAACTATTTTTAGACGATATAAGAAACCCAAAAGATGGAATTGGATTAGTTCCTTCTAATTTAAATCAATTCTATTGGGCTAATGATTGGATCGTTGTAAGATCATATGATGAGTTCGTTTCTTATATTGTTGAAAATTGTTTACCAGATTTTATCTCTTTTGATCATGATCTAGCTGATGAGCATTATGTTGCTTATATGGAATTACAAAAAGGTCATTTAGAAGGAAGTGTACCTACTGAAAAAACAGGTTATCAAGCAGCGAAATGGTTAGTAGATTATTGTGTTGATAATAGTTTATCTATACCAGAGTATATTGTTCACTCTCAAAACGAAGTGGGTAAAAAGAACATACAAAGTTATTTAGAAAACGCAAAGAAACATTTATTTTAATATGCCAAAATTTAATTCCATATTAGATATGGACTTTTACTATAATGGGGTCATAGTTGATTATGATCACAATTACACCTGCAGACAAAGTTCTTGTGACCAAGAGGGTATTTGTAGATGTGGTGAGATAATAAAT
>Ga0214192_1000749_pt1 | contig 19490 bp, 21 predicted proteins | sample TroBogEpilimnion_44_FD_153030 | JGI IMG/M metagenome (GOLD analysis project Ga0214192, IMG submission 153030) | Freshwater microbial communities from Trout Bog Lake, WI - 29JUL2008 epilimnion | ecosystem: Environmental > Aquatic > Freshwater > Lake > Epilimnion/Euphotic zone | place: Trout Bog... | reverse complement strand
CCGATCTGGCCTGTTCCAACTCTTCTGTCGTGTAAACAGACATAGGATGGTAATGACTGACAGCAGCAATAACATCTTCTTTAGATGCCCCGGGTGGGCCATCCACGGAATAGGTTTTACCGTCAGGCGCAGTGATGCTGTAGGTTGCCATTATTTGTGTTCAGTATAGTTAGTCCAATTACCACTCGTATTCTTATTAGGCAACAAAGACGGAGTATCCGATGCAGGTGGAGCAGTGTTAGCCATATCCGGAACATCAACGCCCAATGCTTTGTAGTATTTAATCGCCTCAGCAATTGCATTTTTCATGTTGGTATCATAGATTGCTCTATTTGGATCATCAGGCTTGAGACCCATTGTAAACATCGAATAACCTTCTCTGATCTTATCGATCTTGTCCAAAGCTTCTTTTTGCAATCTTTCTTTTGCAGATGCAAAACCAGCGCCTTGAGCAACTTGACCTGCTTGAGCAAGAAGTTCTGGAACACTCTTCCCATAATTTGTAGATTTGGGATCTTTTGCGTCAGCTTGTAAAGTTTCAAATATACCCAGTATGCCCTGTCTATTTCTTTCTTTTTCTGCTGCTGCTCGCATAGCTTCAATAGATTCATTAGACTTGGCACGCATTCTTTCTGATTCGATTGTGGCAAGGGATGGCATAATTTGACCCAAACCTTGGATCTTTAACTTAGCTGCATCATTCTGAATCTCAGCAATCTTATTCTGAGAGTTCATGTAATCGGTAATATGGCCTTGCGCCCATGCCTGCTGTGAGTTTTGAATCTCAGACTTGAGTTTGGCATCCAATAGCTCTTGAGATGCAGCTTTCTCTTTCAAGGCTTGTTGGCGATTCATCTCATTGGTTGTTACCGTGTTCATGGTCTGACCAAATTGTTGCAAACCTGCCCCCAAAGCACCAATACCTCTCATGCCCGCAGTTCCTGCGCCTGCGTTAATCAAGGCTTGAGAGAAACCAAGTTGTCTTGCACGATCAGCATCAGCTTGTTGCTGAGTCATGTCTGCTTTTCTTTGTGCGGCTTGTTCAGCAATCACTTTGCTCAGTTCTTGACCGGGCATTGTGTTGTACAAAGATTGAATTTCTGGAGGTAACTGTTTTAACGCATCAGATTGAGTGATAGGCAATGTTGGGCTGTAATCGTTTATTGATTTTTTTTGTGCGTTGTACTCAGTCATGAATTGCTGATTGGGATCAGTCACTGCCCCCGCCTCAGCAAATCCAATCACTCCACCCTCTTTGAAGTTATAGAGATGATCGGACACAGGAAGGTTAGCAACTCCACCCTCTTTCATTTGCGTTGGTGGTTGTGCGGGAGCCTGAGCAGGAGCCTGCACTGGAGCAGTTTGCCCCATAACCTTCTGAGCCACGGTCTGTTGGGGGGCTTGAGCAGGTTGTGTTTGCTCTTGCTTTAATGAATTGAGATAGCCAAGAATAATGCTCTGTTGAGCCTGCGGGGCTTGAGGAGCAATTCTTTGTAGATAGGACTGAAGAGCCTGAATCTGATCAGGCTGTGTAGCTTGCTTAACCAAATGACTCAATAAAGCATTAAGCTTCAATGGGCTTTGCATGACCTCGGGTGATGTAGAGGGAGGATTGTTCTGACCCACCGCAGAGAATTGTGGTTGAACCTGACCGGCAGGGGGAAATCCTCCCTGCTGGCCCATAGGTTGATATTGGGGCATAGTCGTTGTCATACTCTACCCTTTCCGTTGTAGCACACTGAACCACCACCGGACAAGCCAAGAGAGGTCAATGTTTTCTGAATGCATGGGTTGCTGTAAACGCCTAATGCAGTCAACAAGGTTCCAAAGCAAGACATGGCATTCGGTGTACTTGTGCATTGTTTAACCGGCAATCCGCACAGCATCTTCTTCTGGAAGCAAAGTTGCTGATATGGATACTGCTGTTGGGTAAGGTATTGTTGGTAATTGGCCGCCGCAGCCTTACATGCAATCGCTTGTTGAGCCGCACCTGCACAAAGCGCAGTTCTAAGACTTTGATTGGCATTCTGCTGACCTGTGTTAAAAGCAGACAATGCAGAGCAGTAAGCATTCTTATAGCCACAGCCGATGAGTTTATTCTGTTGTGCCAATAGATTACCCTCGGCAATACCTTGAGCCACCGCTTGACGATCACCACCATAAGCGCCTTGCTTGGTGAGATTGCCCAACATCTGCTGTTGGGTTTGTTGTGCTGTATAAGCCAGACACTGAAGAGCAGGAGCCAAAGCTTGCTGTAGATAAGGATTCATGTACTGAGCTGCGGTGCTGGGTGTACCTGTTCCTGCTCCACCTAAAGCTGCTGCTCCAGTTGTATAGTTAAAGGGTTGGCCTGATGCGGCTTGGCTAACCAAAGACGTCTCTGTGGGTGTAGGTTGTGCAGGCACAGCAGGAACTCCTGCTCCTGTCCAAGTCTGTCCATAACTAGCGGGTAAGCCTATTTGACCAATACCTTGAAATAAATTGGATTGAATAGCAGATGGGCCTGCGGTTAGATTCCCTGTATAGGGTTGCATGGGCAAGGCTGTAAGAGCTTGTGTTTTCCCAAGCAAACATCCCACATAGCCTTGCGCCCAAGGTGCAATTCCTGTGGTGGATGTTGATCCAGTGCTTGTCACGCCGGGGATGTTACTAATCCCCGTATTTCCTGTTGCTCCAGTGGTCGTAGTCATATTGTCCTCACGCAGGTAAATGCTTTTCAGCTTTGGTATCCGCAGCTATATCTTTGGCTTGACTGCGGGTTTTTTTGATTCTGTCCATCATGGCGTAGAGCTTTCTAGCCCCAGCGTCTGTAGATCCGTTACCTAGTTCAGACACAATCCTTGCAGGAATCACAAACTCACCATCTGCCAATCTAGCAGGTTGGTGTCCTCCAATGGTGGCAGGGATGGAATCAGAAACTCCATCTCCGGGGCCTTTAAGGAGATGTCCCCCATCGGAATAAGACCCTAGTGTAGATATACCGCCATGCATTTGTCCACCCTCTGCGGCATAAGTCACAGGGCTGAAATAGGTTACATTCTTCTCTCCTGCGGCGGGAGCAGTGTAATTAATAGCAGGACGGGATGCGGTGAGCTTGGGAATGATGCTGGATGAACCCGCAGAAGAAGACCCACCGCCACCTTTACTTCCTAATAATCCTGCGGCAGCAAGCAAAGGAAGAAGAGATGATAAGTTTGAGGTGCCACTACTTGAGCCACTACCACCGGGATTGCCCGTGTTGGATGTAGAAGAATCACCCGTTGTAGCAGAAACACCGGTCTTAGATGTGTATAACGTGCTTCCTGTTGGAGGAACGTAAGTATTGGGGTCAACGGTCTCATTGGTGAGCGTCAAAGAGCCATCAGAGTTTAGCGTGTAAACCTTACCGCTTGGCATAACCACTGTTGTAACGCCAGACGCAGATGTTGACATCAAACCACCGCCGGGAATGTTTCCTGTGCCTCCTGTGGCAGCAACATAACCTGATTGCTTAGAATCCAAAACACCAGCTTGAATCATCTGGTTCACTTGGTTGGCATCAAGTTGAAAGGATGCACCTGTTTGGTTGTTGATGCCGATGGCTGATCCATCGTCTGCAATCATAATCTTTGTATCGCCAACCGTTTGCCATTGAGATCCTGTGCCTTGAGCATTTCCTGTAGATCCCAAAAATCCTGTGGAACTTAAAGCCACACCACTCATTGGATCAGTAGGGGTTAACCCTGTAGTTGGCAAGTTGGATAAAGCGCCTTGGTTAAGTAAGGTTCCGCTTGCATTTTCAGATCCACCCAAAAATAACTTAGATGTATCTATATTGCCAAGGTTTGATAAGTCCTTATTAAGGGCTGACAAATCCATAGAACCTAAGTTTGTTAGACCCAAATCACCAAGAGCACTCAAATCTACCCCAGATAAACTGGTAGATGGCCCACTTAAAGAATTGGGATCAATACCAATAGATTCTAAGAAAGACGGATCCATTGAAAAATTAGTGCTCATGATGTTGCCTTTTGTAAGTTGGATGCTACGCCTACAAGGTTGGCTGGATTAACCTTACCCGTCATTATAGTCGGAAGCAAACTTGCCACAATACCTGCTGTCTTTGCATCTACACCGGGTATGTTGTTTAAACCTGCATTAATTGTTCCAGACAAACCTGCATTAATCAAATTTTGGCTTAACGGTGTTTTGCTGACCAAAGATGAGGCCAAAGCATTGCCTGCTGGGGTGGTGAAATATTTAGAAGCTGCGTCTGGTATTCCGGGTATAGCGTTTAAACTTTGAGTAATCCCAGAACCCAAAGCTCCCGTTTCAAATCCTGTGGAAAACTTACCTCCTAAAAGACTTGATAAGCCACCAGACAAAACACCTTGTGTCACTGCTGTTCCCAACGTGGTTCCGAGTGCTCCTGTTAGGGCTTCGCTCAATGGAGCAGCAACCCCTCCGGTCAAAGCAGATAAACCATAACCAATAGCCAAAGCGCCAAAAGGCCCCATGCCCTGAACAAAATTGGATACTACACCTCCATGAGATGTATCCAATTGAGGAGTAGGTGCTCCATTGGCTGTCCAAGAAGCATCATATTTGAGCTTGCTCATGTTCCCATTTGCATCTGTGGGGAACACAGGATTGGGGGAATAGTAACCCGTCAAAGCACCTGTTTGATCGTATGTGGCAAATACATGGGTGCCGGGATCCCATCCTGCGGGAGTAGGAACTTGTACCTGATAAGTGCCATCATCATTTTGTGTTACACCTTGTGGCAACTTGGTGGTATCTAACTGAGCAGGAACTTGTGACTGTATATTCTTGTCAAGTCCAGTTAATGCCTCAAAGGTAGATATGTATTTACCATTGCCGGAAGCTTGTAATGCATCCTGAATACCTGTCAATGTGTCAGATCCAATCGCAGATGCTAGAGCTGGATCAGATTGAGCCAAGCTAAGTACATTCTGGTAGTTTTGTAATACATTAGTACCAGCCTGAGCTTGCTTTAAAGAATCTTGTGCTTGGTATGTGGGAAGCGCAGCTTGCAATGTTTGTAACTGCGGTGCATATGTTTTGGCCAATGTAGGATCATTCTGCGCCCTTGTGATCAAATCTTGGATTTGACTGGATGTGGTTGCAGTTGGATTGGTTGCTATGGACTTTAATTGATTGACAAAATCCTGCTGGGCTTGTGGTGTCCCCGCCAAAAATACATTGCTACCTAACTTGGATGTATCAAAGCTAGGGAAGAATTTACTTACATCTGCGGCATTGACACCAAGCTGATTAACTAGGTTTTGAACTTGGGAATAATCCCCGCTTTTCTGTGCAGCAGCATAAGCCTGTGCAACTTGCGTGGCTTGGTCTTGATTGATGTTGGCAATACCAGCATTCGCTGTGTTTTGCGTTTGCGTGTTTTGTAAAGATGATATGCCACCTGTAGATGGCCCAGTTTTTACACCAGTCTGGGTGTTGTATGTTGATCCATCTGAGTATGTCAATACAGAGCCAACAAAATTAGATATGTTGCTGCCCGGAGATTGGGTTCCGCTATAAATGGGTTTTGCTGTAGCCGCCCCAGTTGTCAAGTCTATTTTTTGTTGAGCCGTTAAATTTGGGTCTTGGAAAATAATACTTGATCTGGTGTTGTTATCTACTAAGTTTTGTAGAACATCAGGTGTTATTGCATTTGAAAAATTGGAATTTTGATTTACGGACGAATAAGCCGTTGTCCCAAATTGACCTGTTGTAGGGTTGTAATGGATTGCATCAACACTCCCGCTAGGTATTTCATTTGCTTGGATCGAAACTGGGCCTACCTGCGCCGTGCTTGGTAACAACGTCCCATATTGCTGCTGCACCTTTTGCAAATTAGTTTGAGGTGCATAGAAATTTTGTTGTGCATTGATCCCAACTTGGTTAGGGTTGGTTTGCTCCAATTTGGAAGTGGCTTGAGCTTGAGCAATTTGCTGATTTGGTTGTTGGTACAAATCGTTATAAACTTGCGCCCAACTCGAATAGCCTTGTGGAACTGCCGGAGGTGTAACACTTCCATCTTTATTTTTAGTTCCTGCGCCAGCAACAAATTGCTTATACCAATCCGCAAAATCAGATGTGTTAACTGGAGTGGTGGATGTGGTTGATGGTTTATTAGCCGCAACCAAAGCATTGTAATAATCTGCGGGGGTTTGAAATGCGCCGGGTGCACTTGTCCCCGTTGTCATTGATACGCCGGTATTTGCCCCGGGCATGATGTTTCGACCAGCCTCAGCAGACAAAGAAGACGCAGCATTGGTGTAATCACTTGCCGTCTTGGATGTCGTGGCGTAGGCATCCGTTGCCACACCCAACATTTGGCTATATAAATTCTGGCCTGTTGGATCGCTGGTTTTTAGAATATTTAAAAACTCTGTTGGTGATTTGGCATTTGCCAATTGAGTGGCAATGTTATTGGCAGTTGTTGGATCGTTGTTGATTGCAGCATAGCTTTTAAGCGTACCGCCAAGGTCTGTACCACCCAATTCAGATTTAAGGCGGGCAAGAACTGCATCATCTGCACTTGTGTAAGCTGCGTTTGAATTAACGTTAGCAAGATTGCCATAGAAAGCATTTGCGTTGTAACCCGGGGCTGATGAGTTAACCGAATACAAAGGAGTTGTATTGGTGTTTCCTTGACCGGCATTTAAGTTTTGGTTTACATCAAAATTTTGACTATTGAGAGAAGAGATGGCCGCTGATGTATTGACTGCATTAGAGGCGGCTTGATTAGCAGCTTGATTGGCTGCTGAAGCAGCAGCCCCTTGTGCTCCAAGTTGTGCAATCCCGCCGGGCAAAAAAATACCCTGATTAGCCAAAACACTTTGATCAAATGAAGGTGCAATTTGAGATAAATTAGAAGATGTAAGACCGAATTGATTTGCCAAATTCCCAGCCGTGGAATAATCCCCGCCTTGATAGGCGGAAAAGATTTGGTTTATTTGATCAGACGTTGGGCCTGCATTGGTTGTTGTGGTCATACTGCCTCCCCGCCACTAGCGGTCATGGTTAGTCCTGTGGCTGAAGCTTTAGCCTGCAAGGTTGAAGATGTGAGCATAACGATTGTGCCCGTCCATTGCAACGTAGAGTTTGCAGCAACGCTCGTACCGTAGTAAATAGCATTGGCTGTGCCAGCAGATCCCCCGCTGGGAACAATGGATACATAAACATTAATGGCTGATCCTGTGGTGTTGCAAAACTCCATATCTTTAAGATATGTTCTGGTTGGTGTTGTTGGGTTTGTAGGGACGGTGTAAAGCGTCACGTAGCTGGTTGTCAACGCAGCTTGCGTGATTTGAACTGGCGTGACGTTTTGATAGTTACTCATAAATTAGGATTCATCCAAATCAATGCTTGGTTGGTCGATGTTTGATTGATCAATGTTGTGTTGATGTTGTCATTGGTTGCAAAATATAGCCTAAGCACCTTAGTCAATATATTTAAATATTCTTGGCTGTATTGATTGTCTGGTATTGGTAGATTAGGTGCAACAGATTGCGTTGGGATTGTCATGTGTTACCCCTTTGACCATCTTGTTTGATATCTAATCTTGGTGTGCCCAATTGCCATTGTGTGTTCAACTGATTGTTTTCCACTTGGAATATCAATTGTCTACCTCTAACCCTGACAAAAACTTGCCCAGTAAACTTTTCAATTGGGATCGTGGCAGATCTTGTCACGGTGGCCAGATTGGTGTTTGTACCTGTTGACTGCGGTGTGTTATATCCTGATCCCGAGTTTTGCATTGGGATCAATGTCATGGTTACATTAGGACTTGAGTTGGTTGAGTTTCTAAATGTAACGTCTGGCAATACACGGTGGACAAAAGAGAATCGGTCTCCGTCCGCAATATCAAACTCCGCAGATTGAATGTAGGAGTCTATAGGGTACGCAGTACCTGTTGTATTGTCGTTTAAACCATTCTCATGGTAAACCAAAGTATTATTGTAAGTTGCGGCAATAGGATATGTCAAAGAAGTGGAATCAATCCATGCTGTCCTTGCCATCTTTCCATAATACCAAATGCCATCCGTATAGTTATAGATCACATAACTATCAATGGTTGTGCTGTTGGCAGAACAATAGAACCACCAAATTTCATTAAACCCTTCGTTTGTTCCAGCAAAAAACTGGTCAGACTGGGAAAGATTAATGTCAGAAAAAATGTATTCACGCAAGTCGCATGTAAGCGTGTAAACGGTACCATTGTAGAAATAAAACTTATCCCAACCCATCCAATAGGTTACGTTATTTGCTAGGATTGCACAGTTTTTACTTAGGATAGATATGTTATCGCCAACAATATTGGAACCCCAAACGCCGGGAGTTCCTATGTATTGGAATGAATAAACAGATGTATCGGTGAAAACAACAATCTCCTGCCTGTTCTGAACGCAGGAAACAATCTTGGATCCACGTGAAAGAATAATACCACCTGCCTGATTGGTGGCTGATGGTGTCCACATGGTCACAGATTCTTGGTCTGACCAGCGAACTTGCATAGGTGTCTGAGTAGAAGAACCTAAAGAATTACATCCAAATGCAAAAACAAACCTGCTTGCATCTGAGACAAAAATAAAGTTTGCAACTGTTGGGCAATCTGAAGCGCCTGACAAAGTTGTGATGTTTACACCAATAGAACTATAGGTTGAATCGTATGCCCAATAGTAAATGGCTCCATTGGTAGGACAGAAGATCAAATCCTGACCAAAGTTAGCCTGACTCCACAATCGAATCTGTGCATTGGTTGAACCGCCATTACCCCATGTAGATTGCCCCCAATATCCTGCGCCCCATCCTGATAATGGAACTTGGATGGCTGGGCCTACATTAAGTTGATAGGTGGCTGAAACTGTACCGCCACCGGGAGAACCTGATGCATCTGTGGCATTGGCTGTGGCAGATGCAACGAATGTATAGGTGTTTCCGTTGACAACAGAAATGATATGTTTTTGATTCAGAACTGCGGCTGTGATATTCCCACCAAGTCCTGTTGCCCCGCTAAATGTAACTGTGTCTCCTGTCACAGCACCATGTGCTGCGGCGGTCACAGTGATAACATTAGATGATGCGGTTGCTGTAAAAGGGTTGGTCAGTGTAGCAGTACCCCTTACTGGAGTAATGTCGTAAAAAATACCACTTTGGCTAACATAGAAATTGGTGTTGGTGCCTACGCCAATAACGGCTGTACCGCCCAAGCTAAACCAATTGAATAAAGACCTGCATACACCCGTATAGGTGTAGGTGGAAATTGGAACCCATCCGCCAATCTTTTCTGGGAATCCTTGCCTGAACCTTACATTCTGTGAAGCATACCAGCCAGCTATAACTGTAAAGTTGGGTGCATTAAATCCAGACGAATTGGTTCCTACCGTTTCAGCGGTATATTGAGTTTGTTCCCTGTTTACACCGGGTCTGAAACGAATTGCGTGTAAAGCCATAGCTTATTGTCCCATTAGGCGCTTAAAACGGCAAGAGTTTTACGTGTCAATTCAATGCGCTCGTTTAGGCCAAATAGCCCACCATTGATGCGTTTACACAGTGCTTCGTCATTATCCACTAAATTATTGCATCCGTGTGTGGCCCAGAACCATCCTCCACTCATGGCTGCCCACATGGGTGTTTTAACCAAATCTGGGTTCTTTACAAAGTCCTGACCTAAAGCTTGCCCACAGTGCCAATAATTATCATGAAAGGTAAGCTGGATCGTGCCTCTTCCCCTGTACAAAAACCCATCCCCGCTTGCTTCATTCCTGTTGCCTCCCCTAGAAGCATAAATCCTATTGGCAATTTTCTGCGGTTGGTGAGCAAAAAGGGCATACTCTTCCGGTTTGAAATGAGTATGGAATAGGGCTTGAAGGGTTTCGGCTCGGTAGTTGAGATTCTCTTCCAGTGTACGGAAGTGGTTGCACTCATGTGAAAGCTGTCCGATAAAGGCGGCCTGCTCTTTGACGGTAAAAATGTTGAACTTTTGGATGGTTGCGTTTAAAGGCTCTACCCATTCTGGCCCAATCTGTAGGGCATGAAGTTTTTCTACTGTGATCATTTCACACCCTCATTAACTGTCTGCATTACTTCGTTGTATTGACTGATGCAGGCGTTGAGCTTGACGATTGCTTTGTCTCCGTCTGAGGCGATGGCGACAATATCTTTAACAGCCTGTCGGTCAGATTCGGTTCCATTGGCTTGATCTCCATTGGTGGCATCTGCACTGGCTTGTACACCACAGGTGGAGGGGAGGCGCAACTCACCAGCATCGATGCGAGCATTAATACTAGCCTGCTTGGTCTTGATGTCATCTTTAGCCTTCTTCAGTTGGCCGGTGGCTCTTGCGAGCTTTCCTTTGAGTTCGGTTTCTTTAGCCCGAGCTTCTCCATTAAGGCGCTCAATTTCTGCTTTATCTTCTGCAACTCTTCTTTCATAACCTCGGTGATCAGCAACATAATAGCCTCCTGAAATAATCAATACCAATCCCACAACCTTCATTACAAGGGCATGGGGCTTTAACATAGGGAAAAACCCTACAAGATAACTCAATCCATAAGCCACTGCACCGACAAGCAAGGCGATGACGGCTATCCAATAAAACAAGTCATCAAAGAACCATGCAATCATATTGCTTCTCTTCTAGCCTGCGCCATTTTTTCCCTTTCATGATCTGCCTCTAAATAAGGTGGCGTTTGAGGTGGATATGGAGGTGTCCATCCTGCGGGTTGAGACATCATCACAACAGGCGCAGGGGGAGGCGGGGGAGGAGCAACATAAGCCGCAGTATTGGCTTTTGCTGCGTTCATCATGTTAGTGGCTTCGTTGGTTAGCCCTTTGGTCAGAATACCCCCGATTCCTCCAACAATGAGGAGAACGATGTCATTGAGCATCTTGGTGTAGGCTTGGTCAATGGGAGCCATAGCCTTGATTGGCTGACTGACGAACGTCACAGAATAAAGGAGAGCCATGACGATAAAGGCAAGGATTAAAGTCACGACAATGATCACAAAGGATCTGACCCTGATCTCTATCTCATCGGCAGACAGGCGTTCCTTGGGGCTGTTGAGCAACAGGAGCAGGAGTTCCTTCAATTTTTTTCTCCAAAATAGGGGCTACCAAATATTCAGGACAATCCTGATTAAACTCACATCTAGGCTTTTGACAACGTTCTTTGCCAAAGTTGTCAGGGTCTTGGCAATAATACCTATAGGTGTCATTGCAACCTGTAATGAAAAACGGCAAAAATATACATATCAATCTTGATGTGTATAGAAAACTGGATTTTTTAATCATTTGCCTTCAATCCTTGTCAAAGCTTTGTTGACTCTCAGCTCCATCTGCCTGACATCCACATACATCCATGCAATCAACGGAATCAACAATAGCAAAACGACCAATAGAACAACAATCAGTAGGATGGCGAGTGTGTCATGCTGAGAATCATTAGCCATATCCACATTAGCATCAGCACTGTAATTACTGAAGCCACCATTCTTCCCCTGATTAAGTCTGCCTTTTGACGACGTTGCCATTTTGCTCTACGCTCCTTTAGCATTTCCTCTCGCTTTGCTAGAGCCTGCACGTTGGCAATGTGCCCAATCTGTTGATTTACTCGGGTGTACAAATCCTTCAATTCAAGAGGGACGTGGTACACCATGTAATCACTCATTTCCGTATTCAACTTCTCCATCTGCAAATTCGCAATCGTTATCTTGATTGCGGCCTCTTGGCCTTCGTCATTATTTGCATGGAGAGCAAATTCTTCCTGTTCTTTGACGTAATTCTTCAGCGAGTTATACGCTTGGAAGAACTTGATGAGAGCATCACTTACTTGTTGGTAAATGAGGTTTTCGTCAAACTCTGGGGGAGGCTCTTTCTTCTTTTTGACCTTCTTTGCGGGTTGAGCAGCTTGTGGCTGCTCTTCCTGTTTGGCTGGACTAAAGATGGCCGTTAAGAACCCAAGTAGCCCTTTGGCTTTCTTTTGTACATTCTTAACGTCCTTGACAACTCCATCAACTTCATGGGCAATGTCAGTAACAATTTGCCGCCCTTCTTTGTACATCTCACAAGCATCTTTACAGAGCTTGAAAGCGCCAGAGGCAAGGGCGACAAGTGTAAACGGATCAATGACTTCACCTTATTTCTTCAGTTTGCCAAGTGTCTTGGCCAAATTAGCCATCTTGGCTACCTTTGGATTGGTAGACTTGGCGGCTTTAGCCATCTTCTTTGCGGGGATCTTTTCGCCTTCAGGCACTTTCAGTGCTCGGTGCAATGCACCTTTGTTCTTTACTGCTCCTGCGATCCAGTTTTTTGTTGCCATTTTTAACTCCAATCGTGGCGGTTGATGTTTCTCGGTCTATGGTCAATAAGCCATAACAGCAGATGTTCCAGTCTTCGTTATCTCTTTCGCTAAAACATGGGACATTGATTCTTACATGTTTAAACAGATATTCTTTGTCACCTTCAAATACACGCCAAACATGATCTACCGTGCCACGGCCTTCCATGCCTCTAGACTTGTTGAATCTGATTCTGTATTTGTTCATACAACCTCTGCGGGTGGGGTTGTGACAGTTACCGTTTGTGGGGCTGGCTGGACAGCAACATTAAAATGCACAAACTTCATGGGCTTATTGGCTGCGTGTCTACCAAATGAATGGGGCAACCAAGAGTTGGCAAATATCAATAAGCCGGGTTTAGGGGTGAAATGGATTGCATTACTCGCTGCTGTTGCCAAACCCATATTGGCTTCTGGTAAATTGATTTGGACTTTAGCTGCCCGAGGATCATGGAATATGGCTTGTGAGCTTTTTGCTGGAACTTCAAGGAAATAAAATCCAACCAACTGAGCACCAAATCCGTGGGTATGTTGTTCCATTAGGGAATGCTTGTGGTGTTCCTGCGTCCACATTTCAGTAAATGTTGTGGATAAGTTGTCCATTGCATAGCCTTGACCATGCAGAATGTTCCAAGCTGTACTGCCCACATACTGCATGAAATCTGCCATGCGGGGGTCAGTGAAAAGATTGTCCGTCATCATGACGGGGTAAATTGGATCTAACTTGCGTTGTGTCTTGGCAATCTTTAAACGTTCTTCTGAAACTTCACTGACTGCTTTTAAGAAATCAGGACGTTCAACGGTGTATATATTGGATGGGAAATAACTCCATCCTTGCAATTGTGATTCTGTTGTGGTTTGTAGTTCTGGTTGCGTTCCATCTGGCATTGCTTTCTCCTTATGTATTTATACTATAACCCAAGTCCATGAAAGAAAATCAAAATTATATTGATTATTATCATGTGGCATGGGTGATGTATCTTTCCAATTATTATCTGCGCCACACCAAAAAGTATAAATACCTGCGTTTATTTTATTTGAATCTGTTGCTGGTCTAGGTATGGGCGGAACCATTGAACAAGTTGTTTCGTCAAATGTCCAAGCCGACCAATTTGAAGCTTGTTGACGAGAATTAAAAGCATCACGAACAGCCTGTTGTTTAGCCGTTTTTTCAGCAACAGTCATATTTCGCAAAGGCCATACATCAGTCCAAACTCCATTGACTTTTTCATACGCTGGATCTTCTCCATCCAAAACTTGATACACATTAGGCACAGGCTTTTCAACTCTAGCAAAAGGTTCCCAGTTGGGTGGAATTATTCCAAATATTGCAATTAAATTATCATCAATTGCTGGATGATTAACGGGCTGACCGTTTTCAATTTGAATGTATAAGTTCATTATGGACTTCCTACACAAGTTGATGGGAATGTACGGGTGTTACCAGGCCAGACAATACGAACCGCACCAACACCGCCTTTTGTAGATGTACAAAGACTACAACCACCTCCGCCATAGGCACCTCCTTGACGAGAAGTTCCAGTAGCTCCACCGCTACCACCCCCACCATAACAATTCGTACCGCCAGCCGCTCCACTTGATCCCTGACCAAGTATACCTACACCGCCACCGCTTCTATAAGTACAAGTACCCCCTCCACCACCTCCGCCGCCAGAACCAGCTCCACCTCTAATGCCACCAGATCCAGAATAACCGCCAGCACCACCACCGCCAGCCTTACCAACATGAGGCCCTGTTCCGCATCCTCCATTACCACCGCCAGTACCAGTATATAGTCCGCCAATGAATGTATAGTTACAACGCCCACCGCCACCACCTCTTACAACTGATGTGCTACAGAAATAACTTTGCCCTCCCCATCCACCAGTGCCACAAGTACCACCTTGGTAAGCCGCAGTTCCACCAACACCAACAACAACTGTGTAAGAATTTCCTGGAGTTACTGTAAAGTTATTTTTATAACCTAAACCACCTCCACCGCCACCTTCATGGAAATAAACGCAACAACTAGCGCATCCATATGCTCCTCCTGATCCACCACCAACTGCAACAACAGATACTGAAGTTACACCAGCAGGAGCAACCCATGTATATGTACCAGCCGTTGTATAAGATTGTGATCCAGCGGCCGCATTTGTTGATCCAGTTGCATTTCCACTAAAAGCACCATAACCAATAGCATTTTGTGCTCTAACATGGAATGTATAACTCGTACCAGCAGATAATCCAGTTACTGAAATTGGGCTAGATGAACCTGTTGCACTATTCGTTCCCGATGAAGTACATACAGCTTGGTACCCTGTAATTGGAGAGCCACCAGTACAACTTGGAGCAGTAAAAGAAACTGAGACAGAACTTGTGCTTGTGCCCGTTACAGTTCCTATTGTTGGCGCCCCAGGAACCGTTGCATAACTTTTTCCATAAAAATTAGTTGGCATGACAATAGCGCCACTCGCTACACCAGCTAATGTTCTAACGTTTGTACAATTTAAAGAAATCTGCGCTGTCCCGCTGAGAGACAATTCTTTAGCAATAGATTGCCCCGCTGTACAGCCACCTAGACTGATTGGGCCTGATGCATTTAGAGTCATGCGTTATCCCCTTATGGTGTTCCGTATGCTGTGACATTTGCAGCACTGATCAAATTACCGCTATTGTCAATGGATAAAACTGTTGTTCCGCTGTATTGGAAAAGAAGTTTTGTGCCAGATGCCACAATAGCAAAGTTTCCAAAAGCTGAAGTAGATGTTCCAAAAGAAGATACCTTTACAACATCTCCTGTGGTTGAATTATAGTAAACAATTGCTGTCTCGCCATTGGCTACCGATACCCCAGTTCCACCGCTTTTCTTGACAGTGATTGCAAAGCCACCTGTGGTGTTATTAATTACTACATAAGTTTTACTTGATGTAGGAACTATGATGTTTCTTTGGACTGTTCTTGACCCACTGCAATTCAATACATAATATTGAGCAACGGTTGAATTTGTTCCTGTGCTGGCAAAGCTAGATGAATTTGTGCCATTTGAGATGGCTAATGTGATGTCACTATCTGCGGTCAGATTGTTAGTCCCGGCCACAGAAATATCGACAAGAGCTGTAAAGCCATTGTTTACTTCATCACCCCAAACACCAGCATCTCCGCCTGTTGTTGGTTGGTTTAAACCCAATAGAGTTGTATTGGCTGACATTATTTATTCTCCAATGCTTCAACACGTTTTAGCAATTCGGCAATAGCTCCAAATGCCAATGTACTTAATTTCTCATAGTCTACCGCAAGTGACCCATCTTCCCTAGTTCTAACTGCCCTAGAAAATACCTTTTCCACATCCTGAGCAATTACACCAAAATCAGATTTGCGGATGAAATACCCATCTTCCCCGCCGTGGCTTGTAAGATATTCATCTTTCCAATCAAATATCTTAGATCCGATGGCGCAGACAATCTCTAATGCATCTGGCACATCATGGATATTTTCCTTGAATTTTATGTCAGAAGAATAATAAGCCGTGACGTTATTGGTGGCCCTGATCTCACCCGTTGTTCCTGAAGCTGCCGTGCCAACACCAAATGAACCAAACTGGACACTTGAAGTTGTACCAATACTTTGCGGTGTGGATAAAGTTACAGATCCAGTAGAGCCGGAAACAGACACTTGGTTGGATGTACCTGTTAATGAAGTAACACCGCTGTTTGTAAATGTTACCGCACCTGTTGATCCACTAACAGAAATACCCGTTCCAGCTACAGCAGAAGTCACGCCTGAATTGGTAATTGTTACTGCCCCCGTAGAACCTGATACGGAAATACCTGTGCCAGCTACATTTGATGTTACGCCAGCATTAGCTACAGTTATTGATCCAGAGCCATTGGTGACCGTAATACCTGAACCTTGAGTTATCGTAGTTCTTGTAAAGTTTGTGCCATTACCAATATCAATTTGACCATTGGAAGGAGTAGAAGACAGTCCTGTACCGCCATAACCAACACCAATTACGTTTGCATTCCATGTTCCTGTAGTTACAACTCCTAGCGTAACAATACTTGACGAGCCTGCAACTGGAGATGCGCCAATAGTGTTGTAGGATAAAGTTACTGCACTTGATCCGTTATAGGTTGTTCCAGACGCTGCACCTGATCCGCCATTATTAAGCGTCAGCGCATTGGTTACAGAACCGGCTGTAGCTGCATTTAAGTTGGCGACCTGTGTGGTGCTTGCCACCACAAACGGTGCTGTGCCGGTTGCAACAGTTGAGGTCAACTGACCCGACATGTTCAATGTCGTCACGCCTTGGATGTAGCTGCTGGCCAAGTTCAACCCAGCCGTGCCCCATGTGATCAAGCCAGTTGCACTGTTGCCGGGAGGCAAGAGATAACCAGCCCAGTTGCCAGTTGCAGCACTATTCGATAGCGAATAAATCCAACCAGCACCACCGGGTACAGCAGTCGCCAACGTGTTGCCTGCACTGTCTTGAACAGTCACGTTGGCAGATGAGTCATTGTCAACGATGTATCCGGTGGCTGTTGGTATGGTTGTTTCATCAGGAAGTTTAAGTGTCTGAGTAGTTGTCCCGCTAAAGTGTTGGTAGTACGTTGCAGAAGCGGTTATTGTTGTTGTGCCCGCAGCCGTTACCGTGTTCGTATAACCGGGAGCTTGATTAGTCCATGCCACGATACCGTTGGCATCTTGAATAACAACTTTCTCTGCTGGGTATGTGATGAACACATTAACCGTACCACTAAAAGTCACAACACTCCCAGAATTACTAGAAGCCAAGATGGTTGTGCGAGCCAGCGCTGGAGTGGCAGATGTATATGCGCCATACCCAACTTCCCAGTTACCACTTGAATCTGTAGCGGCGTAATAAGTTGTGTTTCCGTTTGTCAGAGCAGAAAAGCCTTGAAACCCGGTGACAGCAGACCCCAACGTAAAACTACTGGTGGTGTATGTCGAGCTTACAACTTGTACTCTATCAGCAACTTGAAGAGCCATTTTTTATCCTTGAATCAGTGTCCAGCCGGGGGTCTGGGTAATATTGATATTTTGCCAGTTTGGCGTCTGGTTGTCATTGATTATGAACCATCCAACCGTGATATTTGAATCTCCTGCTACCAAGTTTTCGATGATGCTTTCAAGGTAAGCAGACTGCGTAGCACGCACATCCACCAGCACAGAGTTTTCAATCAAAGATAGCGCAAACTGGGCTGAGATTGTTTGCGTGTTTGCTATCCCTGCATTTTCTGTGATCGTGAATAAAACTATCAACCCGGCAGTAATAACATCCGCAGGTTTTAAGTTTTCAGCAATACTAGTTGCAAATGCCGCAGCAATAGCCGCTGTATCCCCAGATGTTACGCCTTCGGTATCCGTAAGCACAAATCCAGCTTTAATACTTGGAGTATCTGCAAGCGTTGATCCTTCTGTGTCAGAAACGCTAAACTGAGCAGAAATTGTTGGAGTGTCCGCTAAGCCAGAGTTTTCTGTATCCGTAAACGTGTACTGAGCTGAAAGGGTTTCGGATTCTGCTGAAGTTATATTTTCAGTATCAGAAACACTAAACTGCGCCAATATGGACTCGGAGTCCCCTATGGTGCTGCCTTCTGTATCAGTAAAGAAGAACCCTGCGCTTACAGTCTGTGTATCTGCGCTTGTTAACCCTTCTACGATGCTGTCGTAGAAAACATCAATTTCTGCATTGGTGTCGCTGGAGGTAAAGGCTTCTGTTATGGAATTTACATACGCATACGCTTGCGTACTGCTATCCGCCAGCCCTGAATTCTCTGCAATCGAAAAAGCGTAAGAATTACTACCCGTTGCTGCGAACGGGGATTGGGCAAAGGCGGATAAACCAAACATCTATCAAGATGTGGCGGTCGTACTGTAAGTTACAGATACGGTGTCGCCAGCAGTTGTGGTTTTGGCTGTACCAAACAAACCTTCTGAATACAGAATACCTGCCGTTGAACCTTGAGTGCTTACAGCGCCTGTTCCGGTCACCAAGAAACATCCGTAAACTGTACCACCTGAACCTGTGATCGTGTAAGTAATCGCTGTTGCGGTACTTGATGTCACGTTTGAAGGAGTAGAACCAGTCGATGTGGATGATCCGAACACAGCCGTACCACGAACAGCAGAACCGCCAACTGTATAAGCTGTGAACTCAGTCCATGTGTGCGAACCCATTGTGTCTGATGCAGACGCAGTGAATGTGTTGGAAATCAAACCAAGGTAAGGTCCAACCACTGTGTAGGAGCTGCCCTTGAGAAGCGTGTCCAACATCAACTGCTTACCAACAGCAACCACCAAGTTGGGAAACTTTTCTTCCCACTTTAGATTGCCATCTTTGTCATGGCATACTACTTCGTACCATCCCTCAATACCCATGCCTTCAGGTACTTTGGCATTTGCTTGGAGTGTCACAACTGCGTTGTCTCCAAAATTTGAAAGTTCATTGGTCATGATAACTCCTAGTTAGAACTGCGAATTAACGCTGTTGTTGATGTATTTGCGGGCATTGTAATGGTAAAATTTGCCATTGTCTTGTTTGATCCAAAGTCAATGACGCAGATTGATCGGTTGGACTTACTAACGTTGTATAGCAAAGCACATCTGGCTGTGAGATTAGAATTAGGCCAAGTGACATTATTAAAATTAACATAAGCCGTGTAGTTCCCGTCATTGGATACTGTTGCCCCTGTTACCTGAATACCTCCTGCGGTGTATCCAGTCCCTGTTATTTCATTGCTTGTAGTGTAAACAGTTGTTGTATTGTTTAAACTAGCATTACCTGTATACAAAGCCATATACAAGGTATCCGACAAAAGATTGTGGATACCTTCGTAAAGCTCCGTCTTGAAGCTGGTTGTTTGTGTTTGAATAATACTCATGCAACAGGTACCCTAACTTGACCATCCCTGTATGCATCCATACGGAGTTTGCCATCGCCCAAATTCTTGAGAAGCGCCATAGAAGCAGTATATCTTTCTTGATATAGCTTCATCAGCAATCCCTGCTCATCTCCACCCTTGATGTAAGTGATGGCCTCCATCAATGTGCCATTGAGCAAGGCAGAGTCAAAGTTATCACCAAGCCATGTTTCGCCATATTGATTATTGATGCC
>Ga0214192_1000746_pt1 | contig 19518 bp, 18 predicted proteins | sample TroBogEpilimnion_44_FD_153030 | JGI IMG/M metagenome (GOLD analysis project Ga0214192, IMG submission 153030) | Freshwater microbial communities from Trout Bog Lake, WI - 29JUL2008 epilimnion | ecosystem: Environmental > Aquatic > Freshwater > Lake > Epilimnion/Euphotic zone | place: Trout Bog... | reverse complement strand
ACTTTGTCCGTTTTGACGGTGGGTCGAAGAAATTTGACGGCCAAGATCAGGATGGAGAGAACACCCATGCCGCCAATGGCAAGATTCAGTGGGCTCTTTAGAAAGTGCGGCAGGCTTGAGGCTTCGGTTTTAATTTCAATGGGTCTATCATGGGCCGCCCCATTTGTGGACAATTCATTTGTGAGCGTGCGGCGCTTTGCGATCTCACTCCGCAGGGACATGAGATTTGTGTCCGGCTCACCCGCTGGAGCCATAAAGGTTTCGCTTGCGCGGAGGCTGGGGGTAGAAGTGAGAAGGATTACGGTTAAGGCAATGGCTGTCAGTAACTTATGGCTGAAAAGACGAATAACGGGTATCAACGGATGAATCGAAAGTCCATCCATTTTGCCATAATTCAAAATTGAGAGCGGTGATTGCACCCGGTTTCGAGGCTTACTATTCTCTTTAGCCCTTCGGCATGAAAGACTTATGAGCAAATCTTATGCCCGAATGAAGAGAGAGGGGCCTTTGGGGTCGGCTAGTCGCAGCCAGATAAACCAGGAGGGTTCACAATTCCTTCCAAGAAGCAATCTGGACGGAGCCGCCAGAACTGCCGCTACCGCTGGTGCCGAGGGCCTGGTCGTAGTGAAGTTTTCCGCTCCCGGTGACCTGCATGCTGTTTGCGACGACGGCACCGCACATATCGGATCCTCCAGAAAGAGTGAAGGCGGCCTCGGGTGCATAGATGGTTCCGATAAATTGGGCGCTTCCTCCATAATCAATGGATGTGCAGGTCGGCAGACCCAGGATACTGCAATTGGCCGCGCTGCATCCCGCGTTGACCAGACCGGCCCCGCTGAGGGTGCATGAGCCGCCGAGATAGAGCTGCAAGCTGGCTCCAGGAGCCATATAGATATAGGCACTGTTGCCGAGGGCGAAGGTGCCGGAGACGTAGAGAGTGCAGTTTCCGCTGATGTACATTTTGTCGCAACCGGTCATGTTGATGCTGCTGGCGGTGAAATTGCCTCCGTTGAGCACATAGGAATAATTCGTTCCGCCCATGGTGTAGGCTGCCGGGCAATTGTAATAGATGGCGCTGTTGTAGGTGAGGGTCATGGAACTGCCAAGGGTGGGTGTTGCCACATCGGGAACGATGGTGTTCAGGGTGTAGGAGACGTGTCCTGATTCAGCCCCGCAATTGCCGCCGTTGACCCAGGCGGCATCGCCTACAGAACCGCCTCCATTACCCACGTAAACGGTGGAGTTCGGCACTGTGTCCACGTATCCGTAAATTTTAAAGCTGTTATTCACATAGACTGCGTTGTTGCTGCATAGCATGGTTTGGACATGAGCAGTGCATTCGGCTTTTTTGGAGTCGTAATTGTTGGAGGTGCTGTAAAGGGAGTTGCTGGAGTTGAAGCTGTCGATCGCACTGCCTGTTGTGGCTCTGAATGGACCTTTCAGGAGAACCGCATTGGGGAAGGCACCTTGCTGCACCTTGGTGGTGATTTGGACGGTGCGGTTCATATAATTGGTGACGTTCTGGTTGGTTGATAGCGGGATCTGGGCATACCCCGAAGTGGTAACCACAGGAGGGTTGTCAGTGGAGATGATGGTCGAACAATAGTCGTTTCCCATATACATCGTCCGGGTATAGTTACTGCCGGAATAAGTCCACCCATCCGACCCCAAACTGCCTGTCCCGCTGAAATTGATATGAGCCATGGCGTCATCAATCCCGGCTTCGCAGATGGGGATGACCCGGTTCCACGTGTTGACTCTGGATTGGGTGCGTCGCTGACTTTGAATGAAAGTGAATATCGACAGGAGGCCGATGCACAAAATACCCATGAAAATGAGCGTGGTGAATAGCACAATGCCGCTTTGATTTCCTTTGCCAGTTGGGGTGGTTCTCATGAGTTACTTGAGTTTTTGGACATTAAAACCACGTCGGAAGGTGGTTGGCCATGGAAAGGATGGATTGTGGAATGTGTGTCTAGTTGTGTGCAATATCTGGGCGGTATGGTTGAATCAGTATGGCCCGATGGATTCCTTAAATTGCCTTGTTCACGGCTGCTTGGATTGGGATGATACCGGCTTCCAGTGTGGATCGTTTTAAGTATTTTTGGAGTGACCAATCCAGGCCGTTTTTCTAGGTAAGTTCTGCACAAGGCATTGATATTTAATGTGCAGCAACGTGGAAAAAAAGTATTGAGTCTGCCGTTTGATCTTTTATTTAGCACAAGCCATGGGGGGAAATGCCCACCCGGGATGGACATTTTAGAAGTAATTTGAACAGGCATCGAATGCATGGTTTGTGAGTTCGGTTTCCCTTTCATAATGGATGTTAGCAAATGAGGTGCCACCGAACCACCCATGTTCCACGGATACTAAACGGTGGGGCCGAATTCAGATGGGAAGGAGGCGGAAGGGTGAGGTGCCAGGACTGAAGGGAACCCTATATGGCACCTGAAAAGGAAGGCTTGGCAAAATCACTCTCCGGATGAGCGTGTGCTTTTCCAACGGCTTCGACCAGGCTCAGTAAAACGATTTGTCGTGAAAACGGTTATAACTCGTGCCAGGATGCAACTTGTATGGAGGCACCAGAATTTCCGTTGGCACCGCTGGTCCCAAGGGCCTCGTCGTAGTGGAGCTTTCCGCTGCCGGTGACCACCATGCTATTTGCGACGATGGCACCGCAGATGTCGGATCCACCGGCAAGGTTGAATTTGGCATCGGGCACATAAAAGGTTCCAATAAATTGGGCGCTGCCATCAAAGCTCACGTCCGCCGTGCAGGTTGGCAGCCCAAGGATGCTGCAGTTCGCCGCATTGCCTGTCGCGTTCACAAGCCCTGCTCCCCCCAATGAGATTTGACCGCCAACGTAGAGTTTCAATCTGGCCCCCGGTGCCAGATAGATTTGGCCGTTGTCGTCGACATTGAAATTTCCGGGGACATAGAGAGTGCAGTTTCCGCCAACATACATTTTGTAATTTCGGTTTACCATGAGGTTGTCGATGGTGTAATTCCCGCCGTTTATGGCGAACAAATAGGTCTGACCGTCGATGACGTATTGAGGTGGCGAATTGTAATAATAACTGGGGTTGGGAGTGAGGGTCATGGTGTTGGCAAGACTGGGTGCCGACACATCGGGAATAATGGTGTTCAGAGTGGTGGAATTGTGTCCCGGTTCAAGGCCTTCCTGTGTATTGATCCAATTGGCGTCCCCCACGGCTCCGCCCTGGTTTCCATCAACAATAACCCCGGTGCCAGGGGGTGTGTCCACGTATCCGTAAATTTTGAAGCTGTGAGATAGGTAGACGGCCTCGTCTGAAGTGGACATGGTTTGCAAATGAGCTGTGCTTTTGCGTTTGGAACAATCATATAGTCCATTAGTGCTGTAATTGGGGTCAGACGAGTTGAAACTATCCATTGAGTCGCCGGTTCCAGCAGAGAAACTGCCTTTGAGAAGAACCGCGTTGGGGAAAGGTCCATTCTGCGGTTGGGTGGTGATTTGAATCGTGCGGCTGACATAGTTGCTGTTGGCTTTATCGGATGAGAGAGGAATCTGAGCATAGCCGGACGAAGTGATTACAGGAACGCTGTCAGTGGAGATGGTGGTCACACAATAATCGTTTCCCAGATGAAGCGTGCGCGAATAATTGGAACCGGAATAAGTCCATCCATCTGATCCCAACTGGCCGGTCCCGCCATAATTGATATGAGCCATGGCGTCATCGATGCCCGCTTCGCAGATGGGAATGATGCGGTTCCACGAGTTGTCTTTGGATTGGGTCAGCCGTTGATTGTCAACGAGACAGAAGATCGATAAAAGTGTAATGCAAACAAATCCCATTATGAGCAGGGACGTAAGCAACACAATTCCAGCCTCCCGGGATCGGTGTTTTATCGTAATGTTCATGGATTTTGGATTTTGTTTTCAGGGGCCCGTGTTGCGCAGGATGATGCTTGCGGAATTCATGGTTTCACTCTCGTTGGTCTGCCCCTGCCAGAGGCTTTTTGCGCAAGACCACTGGACTTGTAAGAGTTTGCAATCAGCAATATTGGTGGCGGTCACCATTGTGAAAGATCCCTGGACGGGCGTCCTCTGATACATGCCAAAAGCAAGGGATTTACAGTTCTGCAGTAAAACATTGGTTTGGCCGGAACTGATGCAACTCAACGTTTGGGCGTTTGAATCGTAAAGATAAGAGATCGTGCCGGAGCTATTAAAATTGGTGAAGGTGAGGCAGGTATTGGAAAATGAAATCATTGGTCCTCCCCCGCGAATTTGCTGGCTCATTTTGTCCAAGGCCAAATGGCTTTGATTATCGAGGGTGGCGTAATTGTAAAGCGACGCAAAGCTCTGGTTGGAATACAACTCCACCATTCCAACGGTAGCGAGGATCATAATGCCGAGAGTCAAGGACACCATCATTTCAATCAAGGTCAGACCCGCTTCGTGTGCCCTGGAGTGCTTTGCTGTTCGGGGGTTTATACCAGTAACCGACTTATTCAAGGGATGGATTCTAGTATATATAATTTTGCAATCCATATTTAGCGACGCAAGTGCTCATGCTCTGGGTGATGGAGGTCCCCGCATTCCACGAAGTCCAGACCAGTTGAACAGTGACCATTTTCAGGGTGTTGCTATAAGAAGCGGTGACTGTCGAGTTTGTGATCAGCACTGTCCCGTAATAGGCCAGTCCGTTGGTATTGGTCGGGTCGTAATAAGCGGTGAAAGTGGTTGGAATAAAACCGTTGGAGTTGAGTTGGTCCCAGTTGTACAGGCGCAGTTGCTCCAGTTTTTCCACCTCCAACTGGGTGGCCCTTTCCTGTTCCCGGGATGTTCGTAAAATGCCTGAGCCCATGGTGATAGCCAGAAAAATGGATGAAAAGCAGATTCCAACCAAGGCGACGGCCACCATCACTTCCATAAGAGTAAAACCCGCATTTGGTTGCGCGGGACCACTCAAATTGTACGGTTTTCTATTCATGCCTTTTGGAACACTAGTTTCCTTTAACCAGAGTTATTGAGCAAAAAAAGTGCCAGTATTAGACAGTAGTGACACGGTGGAAGTACATGAAATTGTCAGAAGGGTTGGTTATGTTTCTTGGAATCATTTGATTGGGTTGGGAGCCGGATGGGTAGGAATATATCCGGTGTGAACGCCCAAGTTCGACGTTGCCATTTTCCAAAGCGTCTTGGTAGCTTGAGAAGCGCTTGAATCCGCGCGCCGCTTTCTCACCAAGGGAAACCCTGTTTCCAGAGAAGCATGGATTGCGGGGGAAAGCCCGGATTCGTTTTGAAGGATATCGTGTCCATGTGTGACTTTTGAATGATGCCCGAACGTGCCCGAATTGCCTTGTGCCTGGAGTATCCGCTCGCCCTGCGAGGCGGGGTGAGTGTCCTCGTGGAAAACCTCCTGGAGGGGCTTCGCGACCGATTTGAACTGGTGCTGGTTTCGCCCGACGATGGAGCCGAGGTGACGCGGCGGGGTATTCAGCGTCACATTCATTGGAAACCGGATTCGGTGAATACAGCCAATGCCCGCAGGCTGGCGAGGTTGATTGCCTCCCAGAATGTGAAGCTGGCGCACTTTCACATGGGGGGAAATTATGGCTGGGGAAACCGCATCCCGGGGCATTGTCCAATCACCCATCTTAAGAAGCTGGGTGTGAAAACCCTATCCTCGGTGCACTTGGTGGTCAGTCCATTGGATGGTTATTGCGGTGCTCAAAAACCGCTTTGGTTCAAACTGGCGATGTTGCCGCTGGCGTGGATGGGGAAAATGCAGCAACTGTGGCATGTGAAAAAGGAAATCGCAGTTTCCCGGCACGACGCTGCGCTGTTGTGTCGATGGTATGCTCCGTTGAGCAGTCGGATCACCCAGATTTATCATTCCCGCTTGAGGGCGGACACCCAAAACGACGGTTCGTCACCGCGCCAGAAGGTGGTCTTGAATGTGGGACACATTGCCTGGCGCAAGGGACAGATTGTTCTCGCGGAGGCGTTCGCCAAGGTGGCTTCCAAGCATCCGGAGTGGCGGTTGGTGATGCCCGGAGGATTTCTGGAAGAACAAACTGTGCAGCGCATCCGGCAGATTGCCAAGGAACATCATTTGGAAGATCGGGTGGAACTTCCCGGGGAACGCCAGGATGCCATGGAAATGATGAAAGTGGCGGGCATTTATGTGCAGCCGTCTTATTATGAAGCTCTTGGGCTGGCTCTGCAGGAGGCTTTATTTCAGGGATGTCCCAGCATAGGCTCCCGGGCAGGAGGCATTCCGGAGCTGATCGAACAGGGGCGAACAGGACTTCTGGTGGAACCGGGCAATGTGGAGGAACTGGCGGCGGCATTGGATGAGTTGATGTCCGATCCGGTAAAGCGTCTAGAGTTTGGCCGTCGCGGTGCGGAATCCATTTTGCAAAAGGGAATGACACTCGATCAAATGATCCGCAACCATATTGAACTTTATGAAACCATCCTCGAAGGTCATTGATCCCGCCTTCGTGGTGGCGACTCCGGCCAGGAGCGTTTGCGATGATAATGCAAGGGCCTTGCACGACCACGGTTTGTTGCGGTTTCAGGCGATGGGCACGCGCAATGGCATCAAGGGAATTCCGGCTGAACAAACGCGTCTGAATCCCAAGATTGGCCTGGTGGCCTATGCGTTTGCCCGGACCTTTTCCACTTACCGCGCGGAATCCCTGCGGTTTCGTTTGCATCCCTGGTTTGATCACTGGGTGAGAAAAAAATTGGCGCCGGGCAACCACGTGATCTCGAGCTATGGTTATGCCAACGCTTCGTTTCAATGGGCCAGGGAAAACGGCGGGAAAACCTTTGTGGACGGAGGCAATTCGCATCCGGAAAATTTTTGGACCATCCTGACCGAGGAACATCAGCGGTGGAAATGCCCCTTTCCACCGGTTGCACGGCATCACTATGAGCGTTCCTTGGCGATGATGCCGCACACGGATTATATTTTATCGCCCAGCACATTTGTCAGCAGATCGTTCCTGGAACGCGGATTCAAGCCATCGCAAATTCTTCGCAATGTCTACCCGATAGACCTTTCCTGTTTTCAACCGCCGACCACGCCACGTCCGCAGAATCGTCCTCTCACGGTCATTGCACCGGGGGCATTGTCCCTGCGCAAGGGAACACCCTACCTGTTGGAGGGATTTCGCATAGTGTTGAAAACCTTTCCCGACGCGCGACTGGTGTTGACCAAGTCGGTGTTTGGGAATGTGGAGAAAATCCTGGAAGCCAATGCCGATTTGCCGATTGACTGGCATCCGCCCCTGCCGCATCCCGAGCTGGCGGAAAAGCTGCGGTCTGCGGATATCCTGGTGCTGCCCTCATTGGAGGATGGATTTGCCCGAACCGTGACGGAAGGGTTGGGGTGCGGATTGCCGGTGATTGTTTCCAGAAATACCGGTGCCAGCGACATGATTGTGCCGGGAAAGAATGGAGAGATAATTCCCATCCGCGATCCGCAGGCCATTTGCGATGCCATTTTGAAATGGGCCGAGGTGATCCTATCCGGACAGCAAAGGGAGCCCATCGGCTTGGACAAGGAAAAATTGTCCTTTGGAAATTTTTCCAGGGAATTTATCGATCAACTGAAATCGATCGGACTGGCCTAAGGGCTGTCGGTTGTCATCTCATCGGTTTTCGGGGCCGGTTTGCGGGCGCCAAAGAGGGCGGTGCCGATGCGAACGATGGTGGCCCCTTCTTCAATGGCGACTTCAAAATCGCCGCTCATTCCCATGCTCAGGTGTGGAAGGGGTGCGCCGAGGATGCCTTCGCATTGGAGTTTTAATTCGCGCAACCGTTTGAAGACGGGACGAACTGTCTCGGGATTCGGCGACCAGGGGGCGACGGTCATCAAGCCATGGATTTCAATGTGACGCAATGCGTTGAGGGTTTCCAATTCTTCGAGGACACGTTGCGGGGGATAACCAAATTTGCTGGATTCACCCGCCACGTTCACCTCGAGCAGGATGGGCATGGTTTTGGCCGATTTATCGCACCATTTATCAATTTCCTTTGCGAGGGCGAGGCTGTCGACGCTTTGGATCATTTCGAACAAATAAACGGCATCGCGGCATTTGTTGGATTGGAGATGGCCGATGAGATGCCAGTGAAGTTTGCCCGGGCACTGTGGTATTTTGGCTTTGGCCTCCTGGACCCGATTTTCGCCGAACAATGTCAAACCACCATCAGCAACCGCTTGAATGGCCTCTGAAGTTTGATTTTTGCTGACAGCCTGAAGTTGCACCTCTTTCGGAGAACGTGAACTACGCTCGCAAGCAGCGGCGATGCGATTCCGGACGGCATTTATTTTTTCTGAAATATCCACCGCCTTACAAATACTGCCAGACAGTTTTTTTGCAAACCTTGAAATCGATCGGTGACTTCATGGAAACCGCACCGAAGCAGTGAACTCACAGAATGATCCAAATCAAGCGGGGGAGAGACCTTTTAAGGCAATGTTTCTTTTTTTCGCCCGCATGATGACCTGGCCTGCTTTAACGAGATCAGGAGAGGTGTAAACCACATGAATTATGGCGTTGGACTGCAGGAAGGATTGGCGATCTCCATGTAATCTTTTCGCGACTATTTTATTGTAGATTTTGTGATTCATCACACCTCTTTTTAAGTTTTCCTTGAGGAAATAGTCTATCAGATTGAAAAGCTATTCAACTCAATATTTTGTCAACCCATGTCATTATCAATCCATCGGTGACCTTGAATTCTTTTTTATAAGTCCGCATTATTTGGCCATGCCGAAACAATACTGGATGGTAAAGCAGGAGCCCGAAGAATATTCCTGGGAACAATTTGTGAAGGACGGCTGTACCAGTTGGGTGGGGGTGAGAAATTATCAGGCCCGGAACAACCTTCGCGCCATGATCGAAGGGGATTCTGTGTTTTATTACCATAGTGTCACTGGTAAGGAAGTGGTTGGGATTGCCAAGGTCGCACGAAAGGCATATCCGGATACCACTGCCGAGGAAGGCGACTGGTCTGCGGTGGATTTGATTCCCTTCAAGACATTGAAGAGGACGATTACGCTGGAAATGATCAAACAGGATGAAATGCTTAGGAGTATTCCCCTGATCAAACAATCACGGCTCTCGGTGATCCCTTTGAGTGAGGCGGAATTCAAGAGACTGATGCAACTTGCCGATACGAAACCTTGAGTCCGTGTTGTTCGTCTTTGTTATGGGGCGCTTAGAATGCGCTCTCGTCTTTATCTATTCATAAAATGACTTTCAGGATCAAATTATTGATCACCATGATGCTCCTCGTGGCGGGGGTCACGGCCAGCACCCTGTACGTGACCCAGCGGAAGGTGCAGGAGACCTACATCAAACTTTACGAGGATCAATTCCAATCCGAGATTTATTATTTTAATCACCAGCAGGAAGACATCCTCAATCCATTCAGAACGCGAGCCGCCGATCTGGCGGAATCAGACCGGGTGCGGGATGCCTTGGGTCGTGGTGATGTCGATGCGATTTATTCCGCCATAGCTGATAGTGCCCCCCAGCAGGTGACCAACCGATTCGGACGCGTCCTCAATTCCGCCAATCAAGCTGCGAGGGGGAATGGCGGAGCAGGCCTGCTGCGATCCCAGGAGAACACCCCCATACTGGTGCTGGATTCCAAGGGGGGGATACTGTCTCAAAAAGATAGCAAACAGATTTCGCAGAACCGTAAATTCCTGACCAAAAAGGTGGCGGATGAACTGAAGGTGTTGCAGGGGAAAATGGATAAGCTTCCCGACCAGTCGATTGACTACATGATGGTGGAGCGCAACAATAGCGGCCCACTGTTGCTGGCCGTTATTATCACCAAGGTGGTGACGATTCAGGATCAATCGACCCTGGGGGCGCTGGTGGTTGCCGTGCAAACGACCGAGTTGAATTCCGAGCGGGCCGTGAAGAGTTTGAGCCAGGGTTCCATCGAGACTGGAATGTGGATGCAGAAGCGTCTGGTTTCCAGCGCCATCAGCACCAATGTCATGGCGGAGTTCAGTTCCTACATGACCAACCACGTCCAGACGGATGCAGTCAATATTCCCACTCAGGAAGTGGCTTTGGGAGGGCAGCCGCGCCGGGTGTTCTTTAAATTGTTGAATCCCGATTCTGTTTTTCCAGCGACCTATCAAGTGGCGATTTTCTCCATGGAACCCGCGATGAAAGCCGAGAGGAATTTGCGCTGGCAGATTATTGCCTTCAGCGGCCTCGCCATGATCGGAGCGCTGGTGATGAGTCTGTTTTTTGCACATGGTTTCACCATCCCGCTCGCGGAACTGGTGGAAGCCACGGATGCGGTACGTGCGGGTAACCTGCAGATTCAGGTTCCTGTGCGCAGTTCGGACGAATTGGGGCAGCTGGCGGAATCATTCAACGAAATGGCCGAAGGTCTGGCCCAAAAAGAGCATTATCGCACCTTGCTTAACATGGTGGCGGACGAAAAAGTCGCCCAAGCGCTGGTCAACGGGCAATTGGCTCTGGGTGGTGAGGTGCTTGAAATCACCGTGCTATTCTGTGATATCCGGGGATTCACGCCTTATACCCAGAACATGCCTCCGGCGGAAGTGATCGAGTTGTTGAACGAACACATGACCGCACTGACCACGGTGGTGAAACAGAACCATGGCGTGCTGGATAAATTTGTGGGCGACCTTTTGATGGCCATCTTCGGTGCTCCTGTGAGCCATGGCAACGACTCGGTGAATGCCGTTCGTTGTGCCCTTCAACTGATGGAGGAACGCCGCCGTCTGAACGAAACTTCACGGCATCAGCTCTCGATTGGTGTGGGCATTTCCACAGGCGATGTGGTGGCAGGATGCATGGGGTCGATGGATCGTTTGAATTATACTGTGGTCGGGGAAAAAGTGAACCTTGCCTCACGGCTCTGCGGTCAGGCGGCTCCCGGACAGATTTTGATGGATGAAGCCACCATGCAAAAAGTGGGGCACAAAGCGGCATCCACTCCCTTGCCTGGGTTGAAGTTGAAGGGCTTCAAAGGAGAACTCACCGCTTACGAGCTAACCCACGTGTTTTCCTGGGAAATCAAAGTGGACGAAGAGAGCCCGACTTAACAGCCTCCGAGGACTTTCCGGATCGATTTTTTCAGGACATCCAATATTTTTTGGAGTTGGGATGAAGTGGTGCAGTAGGGTGGCATTAACACGATGACATTTCCGATGGAGCGGGTCAGGACACCTTCTGATGACATCTCCTCGCAGACCTTGATTCCTGCTTTTTCCCGCAGATCGTAAGGGGTTCGCTGGTGCCAGTCTTTCACCAGTTCCACTCCGGCGACCAAACCCTGCTGGCGAACGTCGCCGACGTGTTCCAATTTGCTTAATTCCCTCAAGCCGGTTTCCAATTGGAGGGTGAGTCTTTGCCGGTTTTCGAGAGAGCTGGCCGACTCCAAAATATCCAGGCTCGCCAGTCCTGCTGCGGCACCGAGTTGGTTGCCGGTGAAACTGTGGCCGTGAAAAAAGGTTTTGAATTCGGAATAATCACCGAGGAAAGAATTGAAAACGGATTCGGTGGTAAGGGTTGCCGCCATGGGCAGGTAACCACCGGAAAGTCCTTTGGCCAGTGCAATGAAGTCCGGCTGAACGCCTTCCTGGTGTGAGGCGACGACGTGGCCGGTGCGCCCAAATCCCGTCATGACTTCATCCGCGATCAGGAGACTGCCTTGTTCCCGCACCAGGGAGGCGATTCGGTTGAGCCATCCCTTGGGCTGTGGAATCATGCCCGCGGCACCCTGCATCAGGGGTTCAAAGACGAATGCCGCATGGGGTTCGCCGCGGGATTTCCTTTGTTGTGTGCATTTTTTCTCCACGGCATCGATGCATTCCCAGCGGCATTTGCGATACTCGCGGGCGTCGCCCTGTTCGGGACGGGCCTGGTTGAAGGGGCAGCGGTAACAATAGGGAGCCATTACGGAATCGGACTTGAACAACATTCCGGAATACGCTTTGTGGAAAAGATCGATATGCCCCAGGCTGACGGCACCGACGGTATCGCCATGATACGATCCCTGCATCGAGAGAAATCGGGGCTTCCTTGAAATGCCGGTTCGCAGGGAATGAACATACGCCAACTTCAGGGCCACCTCCATGGCGGTGGAGCCGTCGTCTGAGAAAAAAACCTTCTTCAAGTCCGCCTTTTTTCCGGCACGAATCTTCAGGGAGGCCATTTGAACCAATCTCGCCGCCAGCAATGAGGCGGGTTCATTGGCAAACCCCAAAGCGGAAGTATGGGCTACTTTTTTTAATTGTGCGCCGATGGCGGCGTTGATCTTCGGATGGTTGTGGCCGTGAAGATTGGTCCAGATGGAAGAGTTGGCATCCAGATATTTTTTGCCATGGATATCTTTCAGCACGGCGCCTTTGCCGGATTGCAAGACGATGGGGTTGCTGTTCATCCAATCCTTCATCTGGGTGAAGGGATGCCAGACATGGGCTTTATCCAGTTGGACGAGATCAGGTTTCATCAAAGTCCGGATCATTTTCCTGTTGTGCTTCAGTTAAAATGTCCTGTGTGGGAGGAGTCAATCCTTCCAAGGCGGATTCAAGAAGTCCCAAATCATCCTTGGTGTGGGCTGCGCTCAAGGTCAGGCGCAGTCGGGCCTTCCCCAGAGAGACGGTGGGATAGCGCACAGCGGGGATGAAAATGCCTTCGGCCTGGAGCTTGTGGAAAGCCTGGATGGCTTTGGATTCATCGCCCACCATCAAAGGTAAAATGGCGCTTGCCGAATTGCCGGGATTCCATCCTTTTCCGCGAAGGAATCGGGTGGTCGTTTCGATGTTGTTCCAAAGATTCCTGCATAATTCCATTCCTGCACCCGATTGAACCAGTTTGATTCCAGCCAGGGATGCAACAGCCACGGAGGGCAGGGGTGCTGTGGAGAAGATAAAAGACCTCGCTTTGTTCACCAGGAAATCAACCAGGGTTTTGGAGCCGCAGATGAATCCGCCGGAACTACCCAGGGCTTTGCCCAGCGTTCCCATTTGAACTTCCACGCGACGGGACAAATTCAGTGATGAGACAAGACCGCTGCGGTCGGTTCCGAAGACGCCGGTAGCATGGGCTTCATCCACCATGAGCCATGCGCCGTGGCGTTCCTTCAGTTCGACGATTTCCTTTAATGGCGCCAGATCGCCATCCATCGAAAAGGCACTCTCGGTGATGACGAGGATGTTGGGTGGGGTGGGCTCTGTAGAAAGGGAGACCCTTTTTTGAGCCCATAGGAGAACACGTTCCAAAGAAGCGAAATCGTTGTGTGCGAACACCCGTAATTTGGCCCCCGAAAGACGGGAGGCATCGACGATGCAGGCGTGGACCAGTTTATCGAGGATGATGATGTCATTCTTGCCCATGAGCGCGCAGATCGCACCCATGGCGGCGGCGTAGCCCGAGGAAAAAGAGATGGCGGCGTCGCATTTCTTGAAGTCAGCGAGGGCTTCCTCCAGTTCGTGGTGGGCTGAAAGCGAGCCGCAAATCAAGCGTGAGGCTCCGGATCCGTTTCCATGCTGATTCAGTCCATGAATGGCCGCCTCCCGCAAAGTCGGATGATTGGCCAACCCGAGATAATCATTGGAAGAAAAGTTGAGCAGATCCCGCCCCTGTATCCGGATGCGCGTGGATTGAGGGGAATCGATCCGGCGCAATTCGCGGAACAAACCTTTCCGGCGAATGTCATCGAGACGTTCCAGCAACACTGAATCCAGCGATCTCATGCGAATGTTTCGGATGATTCAACGCTGTGAGGTGGAATCGATGGTGTCTGGGTGAGGGATACACCTTGGCCTTGTATCATGCTCCATGAGACAGGCTCGGGATGATTCAGAACCGCCTCTTGGGATTGTTCAATGGAACCGCAATAAGGGATGGAGATCAAATCTGCCTTGGCATCGGGGATGATCTCACCGGCTAGTCTCGATAGCCCCAGTGCGCGCGCGCCGTTAAGAGTCGCCATGCGCAAAATGATTTCCGGAGCCACGGTGGGATGGTGTTTGGCAAAATGACGCATTTCCTCGAACAGGTTTAGTTCGGGAATTTTCCTGTTCACCTTAAGTGAGCTGGCAAGACTGTCAGTGCCGAGACAAATGTTAACGCCAGCTGCGGAGAGCGCCTCGTATGGGAAGGGTTGATGCCTGAAATAGTTGTGGCTCCCCGGACAATGAACCACGCTGACCTGGTTGGTCGCCAGCAGTTTGATATCCCAATTGGTCAGGTAATTGGCATGGACCGCAAGGAAGTTGGGACCCAGCAAACCCTGGCGATGAACATGTTCCACGGGGGTGCCGATGCCGCAGTCGTTCATGGTGCGTCCGCTGCGGGCGATCCAGTCATACATTTTTCCGCGGCCATGTTGATACATCTCGAATTCCTCGGCGGACTCGGACACATGGGTTGTGACGGGTAAATGATGTTTCCTGGCGGCATCAGCGCATAATTGCAGTAGCTCGGGAGTGGTTGAATAGGGCGCGTGCGGCGAAAGCGCGATGCTATTTCTGGGGTGTTTTCCCGATTCAATAATATGAAGGGCTTCTCCTAGAATCTCCGCCGGGGGACGCTTGCTGCGGACCCCGGTCATTTCAAGAAATGAAATGATACGCATGGGTGTGGCCGCCCAAATATCCGGCAGGAGTTCGGGAGCCATTTCAATATCGGCCACCGTGGTGGTTCCGTTTTTCAGGAGCATGGAGGCTCCTGAGATCCAAGAAGCGGCGAAATCAGAATACAACCATCCGCCCTTGGATGCGGTGATCAGGCCGACCCAATCCACGAAACTTGAGGTCGGTTCCAACTGTCCGGCCATGGCACTGTAGTCGAGGTGGCAATGGGCGTTGATCAAACCGGGGAGAAGAATCGAATCCCCCAGGTCATGGAACTCATCCCCGGAATGAAGTTCATGGCCGGTCCATTTTCCGACGCTCTCAATCACGCCGTTGCGCAGGGTGACAAAGCCGTTTTCGATTGGCGGACTGGAAATCGGCAGAATGATCCTGGAGCGAAGGATTTTCCGCTTTGGATGAGGATCTTTGTTCAACGGAAAACCCTTGCTCTGATGGGCTCCATGCCCGTTTGCGGGCAGGTTCTCCGGGGGTTAGAGATTGCTTTCCTGGCGTTTGAGTTTGCCACGGGCGGCGTCGGTATGTTTGCGCGCTTTGTTCTTGCTGTGGCGCTTGCGGATTTGCTGTTCGATTTTCTTGGTGACCACGTCAATGGCTGCATACAAATCAGCTTCGCGATCCTCGGCATAAAGATCGGGTCCGGGAACAGAAAGTCGCATGGAGCATTTGAACGCTTTCTCAGGTGCCTTGGTCGTGTCATGTTCCAGGCAGACGCGGGCATTGATGGCGAACCGGTCGAAATGTTCCAGTTTGTCAATGCGGGTCATGATGTGCTCTTCAATAGCCTGTGTATAGGTCACGTTGTGCGTGTTGAGAATGAATTTCATAATAATAGTGTGCTCCTTGATATCGTCAAAATCCAGCAAAACCTGCGGCTGAAAATTGTCCCAGGGCAACCGGAATTTGGTTTGCGGCACTGTGCGCCGGGGGGAGACTGTCCCCCCGCGCGTCATGTGCCGCGAGGAAAGGTCGGAGGGGACTCCGTCTTAGACCGCTGCCAGATCGATTTGTTCGTAAACACCCTTGAGCCAGGTCTTGACGCGTTGACGATCCATGAGACCCAGGCCGGTGGCGGCTTTTTCGGCGGTGTTTTTGGCCGCCCAGAAACTGCTGCTGGTGGCGTCGATCTTGTTCATGACCGCGTCATGCAAGTGGCGGACGGAAACAATCTTGGCTCCCAGTTCGATGGCGCGTTCGCGTTCGCCTGAATTTTCCAGAATGCTGAAATCCTCGCCGCGAATGTGGTTCAGGACGATGACATAGGAAAGTTTGCCTCCGAATTGATCCAGGATTTTCTTGAGAAGATCCACGGAATCACGCCCGCCATCCATGACATGCCAGTATTGAATGGAAACACCGGTTTCATCCACCATTTCGAGAACGCCGGATTCCTCCATCCATTTCACCAGCGGCGCGTGTGTCTGGGCAGCAAGATCCACGAGGATGCGGCGTTCGGGATCTTCCACGGCGGCTTCCATGATTTTGTCCAGCGACTCATAGCTGTCGACCACGACCGGTGAGGCAAATCCTGTGTAAAACCGCATCAATGCGCCATGGGAACGATCCGTGTCGAAACCCAGGAAAGGGATTTCCTTGTCGATCATGTACTGAGCCAGCACCCGGGCGACGAGCGATTTGCCGACGCCGCCCTTTTCTCCACCGATCAGATGTATTTTTGCCATAAATGAATAAAATTGTTTTTTTACGATTAATAAGGGAATTTGCCTCGCCCGGGTTGCACAGGGTTTTCGGCATCCGGGAACTGGTGTTAAAGCCAGAGGGATGTTTGTAGCGCTAAAAGGTGGGAAGGGAAACAGAATTTATTTCACCCGCCGCCGGAAGACGAAAATATTCCCTGGAAGTCTTCCTGTGGCTTCCAGGCGGAGGGTGGTGTCTTCACATGCCAGCAGCTCGAAATTTGTTGAGAGAATGTTTTTCACATAATCCACCGAATGGGCAAAACGCCCGGAGGGTTGGATTTGATATCCCGAACCGCCCCGCGATTCGACGCTGAAAACAAGCAAGCCACCGGCTCTTAATGTCATGGCAATCGCTTCCATAAGGACTTTAAGATCCCCAAAATAGATAAAAGTATCCGCGGCCACGATTAGATCATAGGAGTTCTGGGAGTTTTGAAGATGGTGGACAATATCATCGCAAGCCAGTTCATCGTAAACTCCCTTCAAACCGGCTTGTTCCAGCATGCGTGGGGAAAGGTCCACTCCCGTCAACTTACGGCTGAGTGGGCGAAGCATTGGTCCGCACAAACCCGTGCCGCAGCCCGCGTCGAAGGCATCCCAAAGGTGCCCTGCGGGTGTGAGATCTTGAACGGCCTCGCAGAGTTTGCCGGGAAGGTCGTAGCCCAGGGTGCCGACCAATTGGGCTTCAAATCCGGCGGCAAACAAATCGAAATGCTGCACCACATAATCGCGAGGTGATCGATCCACCCTGGAATCGCCGGTGACAGCATCCAAAAGATATTTCAGGGAGCTATTATCCGGACAGAGCTCCAGATGTTTTCTTCCCACCTTGGCAGCGGCTTCCTTGTGTCCAAAGCCGCTCAGTTGGCCGAAGGCTGTGTGGAGCAAATCCTCAACATCACTTCTGTATTCAACTTCATTTTTCCATGACGGTCTGGAAAGCTGAAAACTCGCCAGGGCTGCCTCAACATCGCAACCTTCAATCATGGAACGCAGGAATTCGCATTTTCGCGCCATTTGCAGATAGAAGGCGTTGGTCGAATCCATGGCAGCGGCCTGGGCATAGGCTTGGGAGGACTGTGGAAAACGGCCGAGGTTATAGGATAATTTCCCGACATAGGCCAGAAGAGCCGGTGTGGGGCCACCCGCCTCGATGCAGGCTTTCAGGCATTGAATGGCGGTGTCGATGTCTTTTTGCTCTTCCTTAAGCAATCCGAGCAATTGCCATGCGGCGATGGATCGTGGCTCCTGTTCCAAGGCGAGATGATAGGCTTCCTCGGCACCGGCATCGTTGCCCAGCTTTTTTCTGACCATCCCCAGGAGCAACCAGGTATCCGGCTGTTTTGGCAGGATTCGAAGAGAGTGCTCAATGCAGATAACGGCGTTAGATTCTTGGTGGCCCTGATAAAAGGCCGCGCCATAGTTCGACCAGAGGATGGGATCTTTGGGAGCCAATGCGAGTGCTGACTGAATGGCATCGATGCCTTCCTCCACACGATCCGCTGCCAGCAATTCAAGAGACCAGCGAGCCAGCGCTGCCGCGGGCGTTTTGCTGGAGGCGAGCAGCCCGGCGAATTTGGCATCCCTGCGCGCCCAAGCATCGACCCTGGCCGGGATGGAGAGTGGATCGGGTAATTGGGGGAGGTTCACCGTCATGCCTATAGCGGGGTTGGGCATCGAGACAGGAAAGCTCGATGCGCAAAGTTTATTTTTCTACGATCGATTTTGAGCACTCGAAAGTGGTTGCTTCCTGATCCGCTCGAAAGCGAGGATGGATGAAACATTTGAATCAGGTCTGATCGTTTGTCAGAGGCAAGTGTTTGTCAATACCGCATTAACGATGATTTTAGGATTACTCCCCTTGCCTTCGTATTCTACAAAGAGTTTGATTTTCCTTCTACTTCGTGCAGTCTGTTTGAAATCAACAATCCATTTGCCAAAAAAATATCTATGAAGAAAACCGTGTTTTCGGCTGTAAAAGTCCTGTTTGTGCTGTTGCTTGGGAACCTGCTGATCTCGGGTTGCAGCACCTCTTCCAGTAGCTGCTGCAGCGCGGGTATGGCTGCGGATAATGAGCTTAGCGCCCAGGAAAAAAAAGATGGCTGGACCTTGCTGTTCGATGGCAAAAGCACGGACCTTTGGCGCAGTGCGAAGTATGACCACTTCCCGACGGGCACGTGGTCGGTGAAGGACGGCTTGCTGGTGGTTTCCACCGATGGCGGAGGTGAGGCTCGCGATGGTGGCGATATTATCACAAAGCAGCGTTATTCGGATTTTGAATTAAAGGTGGATTTCCTCCGCACCACCGGTTGCAACAGTGGCATCAAGATCTTCGTCCAGCCGAACTTGAATCCCGTCACGGGTCAGGGCGGAGTGGCCAAAACCGGTTCGGCCATTGGCTTGGAATATCAGATTCTCGATGATGATGTGCATCCTGATGCAAAACTGGGCCGTGATGGAGATCGCAAGCTGGGGGCGCTGTATGATTTGATTCCCGCCGGAGCGGAAAAGCATCCCAATCCCATTGGCGAATGGAACCATGCTTTGATCATCAGTCATGGCAAGCACGTCGAGCATTGGCTCAACGGTTATAAAATCGTGGAATACGATCGCGGTTCCGAGGCCTTTCGAGCAGCAGTGGTCCAGAGCAAATTCAAGAACATTCCCGGCTTCGGGGAGTGGGAAGACGGTCATATCCTTTTGCAGGAACATGGCAGCACGGTTTCCTTCAAGAACATCAAGATACATGTTCTGAAATAAGGATTGTTCCAATCTACAAATCAAGAGCCCCGAAACGTGTGTTTCGGGGCTTTTCCTGTACTTAAAAGGAGCCTGTAGCTCTAGACATCCACGGGTTCAAACTCAAGGAAACCCTGGAGTTGGCGAACGCGGGTGGGATGCCGCATTTTGCGGAGGGCCTTGGCCTCGATCTGGCGGATGCGTTCGCGGGTGACGCGGAACTGACGGCCCACTTCCTCGAGCGTGCGGGCATTGCCATCAGAAAGGCCGAAGCGCATTTCGAGCACTCTGCGCTCCCTTTGGGTGAGACTGGTGAGGATGCATCCCAGCTTTTCCTTGAGAAGGCTCAAGCTGGTGATTTCGCTGGGATTCTCGGAGGACTTATCTTCGATGAAATCTCCAAAGGTGGTATCATCCCCGTCGCC
>Ga0214192_1000744_pt1 | contig 19536 bp, 14 predicted proteins | sample TroBogEpilimnion_44_FD_153030 | JGI IMG/M metagenome (GOLD analysis project Ga0214192, IMG submission 153030) | Freshwater microbial communities from Trout Bog Lake, WI - 29JUL2008 epilimnion | ecosystem: Environmental > Aquatic > Freshwater > Lake > Epilimnion/Euphotic zone | place: Trout Bog... | reverse complement strand
AACCTAAAAGATGATTGCATAATACTTTAGTAGAATCTGTAACACCTGACTTTATCAAATAAAGCATTTGTATTCTGCTATGTAAATGGACAGGATGTTTATGAAAGAGGCGTTTTAAATATTGTAAATCCTCTGTAACCGATAACTTGATTTTAGAAGCCATGAATAATTAACGTACTTATCAGCTATTTATTATGTTATTTGGTATAACATTGCACTATGTTTTATTCCTCCATATAGTCCTGAACTTAATCCTGCAGAAAAGGTGTGGACATTCCTAAAAAGAAAAATAACAAACAAAGCATTCAAGACATTAAAGGAATAGCAAAACTTTATGGATAGGATTATCCAACAACACTTAAGCATGGAGCGAATAAAATCAATAACTCATACTACAACCTATGAAAAAGCAATTAATGCGTCTCTTATTCTGTAAATTGGTATAAGATATCTTCTAATAGATGTAGTTTTCTTCTTTCTATTCTGGGGTCTTCTAATGAAGTAAAGTGTTCTGAAAAAGTTGACAGCATTATTGTTTATTTACATAAACGAATTTTAGCCCTATTTTAACATGTTATTGATATTTAAATGCGTTTGCCCTGTATTTTTAGTATGTAAATGATAATTACTCATGCAACAAAGCCATTTTTAATTCATAATTAACTAAGCACCTTTCTTTGTAGATAACGTAAACCCAAAAGTAGTTCCAACATCAACTTTGCTTCGTACGTGAATTGTTTGTCCATGAGCTTCTATAATATGCTTACATATAGCTAGCCCTAACCCAGTTCCTCCTACATTTCTACTCCTACCTCGGTCTGTACGATAAAATCTCTCGAACACTCTAGATAAGTGTTCTTCTGCTATTCCTATTCCATCATCACTAATTTCTACCAGAATTCTTTCTCCATCTATTTTATAAATTCCAGCAGTAATATAACCCGAATGTTTGCCATATTTAATGGCATTTACAACTAAATTATTCAAAACCTCTCTTGTTTTTTCTTTATCGGCAAATACAGTTATAGGAAAATCAAAGCCTTTCTTGATACTACACTTAATGTTCATATTTTCAGACTTTATAGACAAAGCTTCATACACTTCCTTTATAAGATCCTGAATTACAAAAGACTCTTTATATAAAGGTTGTTCGCCCATTTCTAGGCTAATTATTTCATCAAGATCTTTAATTAAACTACTTAGTCGATGAATATTTTTCGACGCATTGGTAAGGAAACGAACGTTTACATCTGGGTTGTCAATTTCTCCATTCAATAGGGTATCTACATATCCTTGAATTGCAAATATGGGTGTCTTAAATTCATGTGCAAGATTCTGAAGGAACTCTTTTCTAAAGGCCTCGTTTTTCTTTAAATTTTCTATCTCCGAGCTTCGCTGCTCAGCCCATTTTTGAACATCCTCTCTTACTTCATCAATTCCTTTTTTAGGAAGTATATATTGATAGTACATTTCTTCTCTTTTATTGGCCTTAGTCTGATAAATAAATTTGTAAATCAATTTTATCTTTCGGTAGATAAAATATTCCAGTACAAAACCAATAAGATAGTAGCTGGCAAGGAACGTTCCTATAGTTGCCAATATTGCAGGTAATACATTATATTCCAATATATAGAAAATTATTCCATTACCTAATGCAAGAATAGTTGCGGTAAGTGCTGATAACTGACGAGGTGATAAATTTTTAGAAGAAATCAATGCGGCAAAATGTTAAATATATTTATAAGTAAGCTAGGCACAAATATATTTCAGAAAACCGTATCAAAATAAAGTTGACAATTATAAATAAGAGAAATTGCATCTAATAAAGTAAAAGTCAAACCCATTAAGAAGGGTTGTATTTATACAAGATTTGAATCCTATTAATACTAATTCTGTTCAAATTTATATCCTACGCCTTTAATAGTTGTAATACAATCAATCTCCATTTTAGCTCTTATTTTACGAATATGAACATCAATAGTTCTATCACCCACTATTACATCGTTGCCCCAAACTTGAGATAGAATTTCGGCTCTGAGAAAAACTCTTCCAGGCTTTGAAGCAAGTAAGTATAAGAGTTCAAATTCTTTACGGGAAAATACCAATTCGTTATTATTAATAATAACCAGATAACGTACTGGGTCTATAATGATATTGCCAATAGTTAGTGTAGTCGAAGTTTCTTCCTTTGGCATTCTTCTTAATAATGAGCTAACTTTTGATGTAATAACTTTAGTACTTATTGGTTTGGTAATATAATCGTCGGCACCAGTCTCCAATCCCTTTATTTCACTTGTTTCGTCACTTAATGCGGTAAGGAAAACAATGATAGTGTCTTTAAATTGTGGTTGAGAACGCAATATGCTGCATGCTTCGATTCCAGTTTTGCCTGGCATCATAATATCTAGTATTATTAAATCAGGCTGATGTTGTTTAGCTTTTAAAAGGGCATCGTTGCCATCCTTTGCAGTAAATACTTCATAGCCCTCTTTCTGGAGGTTGAAACTGATAATTTCAAGGATATCCGGTTCATCATCGGCAATTAAAATCTTTTTCACTTTGACACTTTCCATTAACAGAATATTTACACAAATTTAATAGTGATTCCAATATATGATATTGTTTATGATATTATGTAATTGTTAACTCATTATTTGCAACTACTCAAAAGGACTGTATTTTTGTCCCATCTTGAAAATATGATGAAGAAATTAATTTTAGTATTAACGTTTGTTTTACATGTTGTTTTTGCATACAGTCAACCTGTTAATCCTTTTGCTGGAGTGCCCAGAATCCGTCAGATATTTCATGATAATATTCGAAAAGCACAAGATGATATTATCCATTTTCATGGAGCTAATGATTCTTTTTTCAGGGCTACCAGCAACCCTGATGTGAATAATCAACTTACTCAGATACTCAATAGCAGGATACTAGCCATTCAATTGAAAATTGAAGGTGATACTAGTTTTTCTGATGCAGAAAAATATAAATGGTTGAGGAGTGTACAGGAATTACTCACTGAGTTTACTAATGCCTATCGTGTAAATAGTATCAAAGGGACATTGTTGAGTGAACTAATAATTGCCTTTAACGAGACTATGCAACTTGAATTGAAAGGTAAATCCCTTGTTCCAATTATTGACAAGTATGATTGGCAGGTAGATGCTCTTATTACCCGTAATATTGCTTTTAAAAATAGCTTCAATACAGAGGAAGCAAACAATGCTATTATTCATAAAACCTGTGAACGTTTTCCTGAAAATATTATCAATATTGTACAACAGCATCCCAACTTACCCTATGCGGATAGTTTGATTGCCGAATTTGCTCGCCACAATCCTGAAAATATTTATAATTATTCTACTGCCAGCAATACAGTCGGTAAATTAATAAGGAGTAACAAAGATTCACTTATTCAATTGATCTGTAAAATTTCTAAAATGAATGCTGGTCGTTCTTATTTCCCTTTTTTAGATGAACTCTTTCACCATAATTTATCTATTGATTCTGTTTCAAAAGCAATGGATAATGACGATAGCTATTTTAAGCTACTGGTTGCTACAGAAATAAACTATGCTGGCAGGTTGCAGAATGGCGATGAACCTTTAGTTATGAACATCCTAACTCAGAAACTAAAGGCCAAAGCAGTTGAAAATTATATTGATGAGATAAATGGATTACATGAAATAGAGAATGAAGCTAAACGCTTTAAAAAGCTTGAAAATCTCACAGCAGAAGAGTTATATTACTTATCGGTAGTAGCTGAAGATGAAATATATACCAGTAGTTATCTAGGTATATATAAAAGAATTTTCGAACGTATGACCTTTGCTGATGCCGAGCGTTTATTGCGTAATGTTAACTACGATTTTTACCGCAAGTTCCTTAAAATGGCAGCTGGATTTAATACGCTTGATAATTTTATAGCCAGTATGGATAGAGATACTGCTGATGTATTGATGAAAAAGTTTGTGACAGGGCTGGATAAAAAAAGTTCTCTGGAAGATGCAGTGGATGTTGCAGATTCTTATGCATCGATTAATGATGAGAGAATTAAAAAAATAATACTTGAGCGTGTGGCAGAGCAAGAGGAAGAATACAAAACTGCATCTAATAATAGAGGCGCAACAATCTATCATTTATTAAATACTATTTTTTCCTCTATAGATACAGCCAATAAAATTGATTTGACCCAGCAATTACATATTCCTTCTGTTTATAATATATCCAACAAACAATTGCAGGATTCTATTAATGGCAATATCTATTTACAGCTTTTTTTCTATGGAGATAAAGATGGGGAAAATAACTTCGCCGATTTTAAAGGAACCTTTCAGAATAGTTGCAACTGGAAGATTGTAAATAAACCTAACTGGATTGAAATTTCTTCAATTAAAGGAACTTCAGTAGTAATGTATGCGAATAAACCTTTGGATGAATTGAAAGATCTGGATAGGCAAGCACAGGATAAACTGATTAGCTATTTAGATTCTATGAATATTAATCCCACTATTACTATTCATCGTGGACATAGTTATTATGTAAAGTCTACAATTAGTCAATTGCCTGTTTCTTCTAAGGTGATTTTTCTTGGTAGTTGTGGAGGTTACAACAATTTATCTGATGTACTTAGCTTTTGCCCATCAGCTCAGATTATAGCTTCCAAACAAGTAGGAACGGCTGTGGTAAATAGCGCTATTATAAATATCATCACTGATTTATTAAGAGAAGGAAAAGATTTAAACTGGCCACTTATCTGGAAGAATCTTTATACAGGTTTCAAAACACCAAAAGACCGTAGCCGTTTTGACGATTATGTTCCACCTCACAAAAATTTAGGAGCCATTTTTATAATGGCATATAACAAACTATATAATAACAAGGATTTGGAGGAGTAATGCGATTGTTCTTTTAAAAAATGAGTAACTAAACTGATATAATATTATAAAGCGTATAGAATTTAGATATAGTAGGTAGGTCAATAATATTTTTTCTTAACGTGAAATAAAAAACTGAATAAAAACGAAAAAAGTAATAGGTATCGGTGGTATTTTCTTTAAATGCTAAGACACTGAATAGGTGATAGAATGTTATGAACAACATTTAGGTTTAAAAACAAATCCATTTGGTGCTATATTTGAGTGGTATGAAAGTACAGTTTCACCAATAAAGTACAAACACATTGGACACCTTTTCCGAAAGAAACAAAAGACTTAAAACCTTTTTTTCGTGAGTTTATGATTAATTACATTTTGGAGAATTTAGTGGGTCTGATAGAGGAGTTAAAAAAGAAGGATTAACAATATATGTGAATATTGAAACCTACGATTTTGGTAAATTTGTTCACATACTTGATGTAGAAGGAAATAAAGTAGAACTTTTGGAACCTTTAGATTAATGGAATATCAAACAATAGTATTCAAAAAATAAGTATTCTTTTTAAAATTTATGACTTCAAATAATTATTTATTTTAGTAATCTATAGATTAAATTATTTTTCAATATTACATTGATTTTTGTGTTAATGCTAAACCAAATTATATGCGCTATAATAAATTGTTTTTTTTAATAATTTTAAGTTCACTTGTTACGATCATTAAAGCTCAAGAAAATAATGATTCTAAAAAATTATAATAAATAGAAAGGTAGGTGTATACAAAACATACCAAGATTTCTTAAAGAATATTCCTATTGCCGAAAAATCTATTAAAATTGTTCATGTTAAAGCTGCGTTTAAGCCTAAAAATCTTAAGCTGACCTATGAGTTTGTAGATTCTACTCCAATTATAAGAGAGGCATGGGGCGTTTTTGACGGTAAAAAAGTATATTACAATATAGGAAATGATAAATATTTGCCAATGAGTTATCTGGGCAAATATTCTTTTTATATCTATAAAGATTATTCAAAGATAAAAGCTACTTCGCCAATATATGTCCTAATCAGGACTGGCAATACAGATGACTTATCAACTCTATTTAATAATTCAATAATGTTTTATAATGAAAAAGGCAAATTAAAGAAAGCTAATAATCAATCTATTGGATGGTTAATTAGAAAAGAAAAAGACTTCTTAAATGAATATAATAAAGAATTGTTTTTGGACAATAATGTATTTAAAAAGTATTTAATAAAAATGAATGAACGTTATCCTTTAGGATTTCAATATTAATTTTTATAAAGGAACATACATATTTTTATAATCAGACAGCATGATATTTTGGATTAATTTAGAAAATCAATGAAGATTATAATTTTTATCTTGCTAGGTTTTAGCTTTAAAAACAAAATCAATTATTACAAACAATTTTAAGATGAATTATTATTCTCCATACTATTTTAAATCCATCTTTTTAACTGATGATAATTTTCTTTCAATTCCTTTTAGAATATCTGTTTTCAATAGCCAAGTGAATAATTATTGATGGCATTTCTGTATTTTAATAGTCAATAATTCTTAATCTTTTTGCGTTTAAAGCTTAGTAAAATTGTCAAACACTAGAGATACAAAAGTATTAAACGAATTAAACCTTTAACAATAAAGTCTACTTCACCGTTAAAGCATTATCAATAATGAAAATCAGATTGCTTCTGTGTGCTCTTGTTTCTTCGTTCAAAGAAATAGCAGCAGTAAGCTTCAATTTTATTTTCTTTAAAGTATAGTGAGCAGCAGCTTTAGCTATATCATCGGTACCGGAAAGCTCCCCGCTTATCTGCACTAGACTCTTGATATAAGCAGTCTGCAAATTCTGACGGTATACATTTACGTTCGTATTTATATCAGCATCAAAAATTGCTTTAGTCAGATCGTTCAGTACATCGGCTACACTATAGGTATTACCATATAAACGGCTATTAGTTATACGTTGCAATGTAGCTGGGTGTAGTATATGTTGCAATGCTCCAGTAGTCTGATTATTCAATGCTAAAGCAGTAATCTTATAATCTTCGCCCATAGCACCTTGATTAAAACCTCTGCGTTGCGATTGCAAATAAGCAAATACAGGTGAATCTGCATCAAAAGCAGTAGGAGCAAACACATACTTACCCAATACTTCCATAGCTTTCTTTTGTATGGCTACCGGAGTAGGCGTAAATGGTTTGGTAGCCGACTTCTGATCCGGAAAACTTCTATCTACATATATACCACCTATGTATCTACTAACGGCACTAATCATATTTAAACGTTGTGTATTCAGTGTGCCATAACGAGCTCTTAGTTCGGCATAAGACTGATTGGGTTTGCTATACTTCTTCAGCAAATTACCCATCGTATTATTCACCAGTTTAAAACGATCTTCGGCATAAGCAATTGCATCGTTGGTAAGGTCATTTATATTCACTCTTGGATCAATTGCTTTACCCGGACTACGCATATCATCTCCATCATTTCCAAAGGCTAACTGAGGTTCATTACTACGGGATAATATTTTATGTAAACTATCTGATTCATCCTCTTTAAAACTACTGTAACCATACTGTATAGCCCACATATCGTAAGGGCCAGGTACCGTGGTATAATAATCTCCTTGTTTGTTTCTGTCACTTGAAATATTGATAGCAGGGTAATCCATTACAGAACCCATTAAACCAATCTTTTGTGTGATAGCTTTATTATTTATTTCTGCAGGAGATAACATCTGACTGGCTTTCATATTATGATTCAATCCCAGTGTATGTCCCATTTCATGCAGTATAAGATAGGTAAGAAATTGTTTATGTACTTCTTTCAAATCCTCCTCCGAAGCTCCAGCCGTTTCCATAAAAGTAAGACCACTTAATAACTGCGCTTTTAATTCATTAGCAAGACTACAATTATTATATTGCAACATGCTGATAGCCGATTTATTAAACAACTCATCAAAGATTGGAGAAGCACTTCCACTATACCATTCCACCGTAATATCAGCACCAAGAATTTGTCCGGTTTTTGGATTTACAAAGCTTGGCCCTATAGCACCATAAGAAGGCTTTACCGAAGACACCCAACGAATTACATTGTGATGAATATCCGCAGGATCCCAGGTAGCAGTATCGGACATGGTTCTCATTTGAATAGCATTCTTAAAACCTGCTTTTTCAAATGCCATATTCCACTTAATACCAGCATCTAAAATGGTTTGTCTATATTCCAGCGGAGTGGTATTTTCTATCCACCATACTATAGGTTCTACAGGCTCGCTAATTGCAGCATTAGGATCTTTCTTCTTTAAGTTCCAGCGATGAATAACATCCTTATAAGGTGTAGGAGATATAGAGGTCTGATCATTGATAGTTTGCATGAAATATCCTACCCTTGGATCATCTCTTCTTGGCACAAAATCGTTCTCGGGCATTGCTATAAAGCTATGTTGTATACGCACTCTTACATAACGTGCATCCGTAATATCGGCACCACCACCTGGAGTACTGGCCGAATTATCGTAGGCAAGATCTACCACAACATCTGTATTGTCAGGGAAAGAACGGATAGTACTATACTTCGATTTGGTGCTACTTAATGTACCTAACCCAAACATACGGGAAGCAAACAAACCAGTGGGCATATCGGGCTTAACAGGATCCAGTTTTTCACTGATAAACAAACCATCGGCTGCAATTAAATATCCTAAAGAATCTTCTACTACAAATTTATCTGCAAAGAATACCGCATCGGGTTTATCTACTGCAGCAGACTTACTTACAGGATTGGTTTTATCGTAATATAAATTAGTATTGATTTCGGTAAATTCCAGTTTATCAAAAGCGGTTTTAATAGTAAACACCATATTATCGCGGTGCATACTTTGATTCAAGCCCAATTCTGTAGGTCCGCTGATAGAAAAACTCTGATAAATAAACTCTTTACCCAACTGCGATTTCCTGATATACAATTGTGCACTACCAGTTGCAGTATCCTGATAAATAGTAAATAACCCTTCCAGCTTTTTACACCCTTTAGTCTTTTCGGCAATAGTAGCTTTCTTAGGCGTTGCAGCCTTTGCTGTATCCTTTGCAACAGCAGTTATGGATTTAGCATCTACCTTTTGCGAATGTCCGGTTACAATAATAATAGTAGCCGACAAAGTCAGCATAGCGATCTTTTTAATCATGCAATTTCATTTAATGGGGCAATTATAACTAAATTTTGTGTTCTATCATGTTTAAATCCATGAATAACTAACATCCGTCATTTTTTTAGAATAAAAGGGTAGATACTTTCGCCGGCGAATTAACTTGATCAATACTTAATTCAAAATATTATGAGCCGGATAATAGAAAAAAAACAAATTTCTTCTGATGTCTTTTTAATGAGACTCGAAGCTCCTCTGATAGCAGAGGAAAGACAAGCAGGACAATTTATTATTTTACAGGTAGATGAAAACTTTGGGGAAAGAATCCCATTAACCATTGCCGATGCCAGTACTGAGGATGGTACTATTACCATTATCTATCAGGTAGTAGGCAAAACTACATTAGCGTTGTCTCAATTGGAAGTAGGACAGGAAGTGGAAGCCCTTGTTGGGCCATTGGGTACACCTACTCATATACATAACTATGGCAAGGTAGTTTGTGTAGGCGGTGGTATAGGGGTAGCACCAATGCACCCTATAGCTCAGGCACTGAAGAAAGCCGGAAACCATTTAACTATTATTACTGGAGCACGTAACCAGGATCTTTTGATACTTCAGGATGAAATGAAAGCTATTGCAGATGAGTTTATTGTCTGTACCGATGATGGGTCTGTTGGTAGAAAATGTTTAGTAACAGAACCTTTAAGAGAGCTATGTGCTAATGAAGCCACCAAGCCAGATATGGTAATTGCAATTGGACCACCAATAATGATGAAGTTCTGTAGCGAAACTACCCGTCCGTTCGGCGTATTTACAGAGGTTTCCTTAAATACTATCATGGTGGATGGTACAGGAATGTGTGGTGGATGTAGAGTGAACGTAGGAAAAGAAGTAAAATTCGTTTGTGTAGATGGCCCTGAATTCGATGGTCATTTAGTGGACTTCGATAATATGATTGCCCGTTTAAGTTCTTATAAAGATATAGAAAGAACACGTTATAAATGTTTTGTTGAAAAAACGATAAACCAAAAGGAGGAAGCATTATGAGTTACCATACATTAGAAGAATTAAATAAAACAGCTAAAGATATTCTCGAAGATTTAGGAGAAAGAATCAGTACTTTAAAGAATAAAGAAAGAACTGCAATACCTTCTCAGGATATGCCTGTTCAGGATCCTGTTATCAGAGCTACTAACTTAGAGGAAGTAGCTATTGGTTATACAGCTGAACAAGCAATTGTAGAAGCTAATAGATGCTTACAATGTGCAAAGCAAACCTGTGTAGATCATTGCCCGGTAAATATTGCAATTCCTTCCTTTATAAATCATATAGCTAAAGGCGATTTTGCCCTTGCCTGTGAAGTAATAAAAGAGTCCAGCTTATTGCCTGCTATCTGTGGCAGAGTTTGTCCGCAGGAAAAACAATGCCAGAGCAATTGTATGGTGGGTAAGGCTTTGAAGGATGTAGATAAATCAGTTGCCATCGGTCGGCTGGAAAGATTTGTTGCTGATTGGGAAAGGAATAATGGTGCTGGTAAAGTTCCTTCTGTAAAACCAGATACCGGAAAGAAAGTAGCAGTAGTAGGTAGTGGTCCTGCTGGATTAGTAGTAGCTGCCGACTGCAGAAGAGAAGGTCATCAGGTTACCGTATTCGAAGCCTTCCATAAAGCAGGTGGTGTATTAAGATATGGTATACCGGAATTCAGATTACCCAACGAAATTATTGACCATGAAATAAATAACCTGAAAGCAATGGGGGTTGATTTAAAAACCAACTTTGTGGTAGGAAGAACCCGTAAACTAACCGATCTGATAGACAAGGATGGATACGATGCCGTGTTTGTTGGTACCGGAGCTGGACTACCTGTTTTTATGGGACTGGAAGGAGAAAACCTGGTAGGTGTTTTCTCGGCCAATGAATATCTTACAAGAGCCAATCTGATGATTGCTTATGATAACACTAATGCCGATACGCCTATCTATCCATCTAAAAATGTCACTGTATTAGGAGGAGGTAATGTAGCAATGGATGCTGCCCGTATGGCTAAAAGACTGGGAGCAGAGAATGTATATGTAGTATATAGAAGAACGGAAAACGAAATGCCTGCCAGAAAAGAAGAGATTCTGCATGCTAAAGAAGAAGGGGTAGAATTCAGGTTCTTACAAAACCCTCAAAAGATTGTAGGTAATGAAACCTCGAGGGTTACCGGTATGGAATGTCTTCGTTATGAATTGGGCGAACCTGATGATTCCGGTAGAAGAAAACCTGTTGAAATTAAAGGAAGCGAATTTATTCTTGATGTTGATACGGTAATTGTAGCAATAGGTAATGGTAGTAATCCGTTGATAAGTCAGACTACGGCAAATTTATCCGTGAACAAAAGGGGCAATATTGTTGTTGATGAAACGCAAGCAACTTCTATCAGCAAAATTTTTGCCGGAGGGGATATTGTACTGGGTGCGGCTACGGTTATTTTGGCTATGGGTGAAGGAAGAAGAGCAGCAGCATCTATCAATAAAATGCTGACAGAAGAGCTTGAAGGTGAAAAATAGAGGGTTATTCAATATGACTTTCGTCAGTTGATACTGTTCTTTGTTTAATTTTTAAAGCTGTTTTATTACTTTTATTCGATCTATGATAACGTTTTCGCTAAAATAGTAAAATAATTATTCGTGACATTTGTTGCAACACTATTTTTGCAACGCTTTTTTAAAACTTAATTCTTGACATATGACTTGGAAAGAAGTCTTCACATCTTCAGTAGGTAAAAAATTAGTAATGAGTTTTACCGGTATTTTCCTGATTTTATTTTTAGTAGTACACGTTAGTTTAAATGCCTGTATCTGGGCAAACGACGGAGGAACCATGTTTAATGCAGGTGCCCACTTCATGGGTAACAATATAGTGCCTCGTATCCTTGAAATAGGATTGTTTGTAGGTTTATTACTGCATATTGTACAAGGTTTAATGCTGGAATTGTCCAACAGAAGCAAGCGTAATGTAAAGTACGCTGTAGACTATGGCAATAAAGGTAGTAAATGGTACAGCAGAAGCATGGGCTTACTGGGTACACTTATCCTTATTTTCCTGGTTATTCACTTAGCAGATTTCTGGATTCCTAACCGTGCTCATCAGGGCTTCCTTTTAGGAGAAGAAATTAATCTGTACGAAAAAATGAGACTTGAGTTCAGTGAGCTTTGGGTTGTAATTGTGTACACCCTTGGTTGTCTTTCATTAGGTTATCACCTGGCACATGGTTTCCAGAGTGCATTCAGAACTATAGGGGTACATAATAAAAGATACAATCTGATGCTTACTTCATTAGGGTATGGTTTTTCTGTAGTAGTAACCTTTGCATTCATTATGATGCCTTGGAGCTTTTTCTTACACATCATACAATAATTGACCGTACTTAATCAATAAACTTACATTTTTAATTCTTAATAGCATATACAATGTTAGATGCAAAAATTCCAGCAGGCGAACTAAATAACAAATGGACTGATTATAAAGGACATTGTAAACTGGTAAATCCTGCCAATAAAAGAAAATTAGAAGTTATTGTAGTAGGTACCGGTCTTGCCGGCGCATCTGCTGCTGCAACTTTAGGTGAACTAGGCTATAAAGTTAAAACATTCTGTTTTCAGGATTCTCCACGACGTGCACACAGTATTGCTGCACAAGGTGGTATTAATGCTGCAAAAAACTATCAGAATGATGGTGACTCTGTTTTCCGTTTATTCTACGATACTATTAAAGGAGGAGATTATAGAGCACGTGAAGGTAATGTTCATCGTTTATCAGAAGTGAGCGGTGCTATTATCGATCAGTGTGTGGCTCAGGGAGTTCCTTTTGCAAGAGAGTATGGGGGCTTATTAAGCAACCGTTCTTTTGGAGGTACACAGGTTCAAAGAACTTTTTATGCTGCAGGTCAAACTGGTCAGCAATTATTAATAGGTGCTTATCAGGCTTTAGAGCGTCAGATATCTTTAGGTAATGTTACTCAATACTCCCGCCACGAAATGCTGGATGTTGTAGTTATTGATGGCAAAACCAGAGGAATCATTGCTAAAGATCTGGTAACTGGTAAATTAGAACGTCATTTTGGTCATGCAGTGCTTTTATGTACTGGTGGATATGGAAACGTTTTCTATCTATCTACCAACGCTATGGGTAGTAACGTAACAGCTGCATGGAAAGCACATAAGAAAGGTGCATTCTTTGGAAATCCTTGCTTTACACAAATTCACCCAACCTGTATCCCTGTAAGTGGAGACCATCAGTCTAAACTTACCTTGATGTCGGAATCATTAAGAAATGATGGACGTATCTGGGTGCCTAAAGCTAAAGGAGATAATAGAAAAGCGATTGATATTCCTGAAGAAGAAAGAGATTACTACTTAGAAAGAAGATATCCTGCATTTGGTAACCTTGTTCCTCGTGATGTTGCCAGCCGTGCTGCAAAAGAAAGATGTGATGAAGGGTATGGTGTAGGTTCCAGCAAACAAGCTGTATATCTTGATTTTAGTGCTGCAATAATCCGTTATGGTAAGATTGAAGTAAGCAAACAAGGTCTTGAGAATGTTTCTCAGGAACAAATCATCGTATTAGGTAAAGAAGTAGTAAAGGAAAAATATGGTAACCTTTTTGATATGTACGAAAAGATCACCGGGGAAAATCCTTATGAATTGCCAATGCGTATTTATCCTGCTGTTCACTATACAATGGGCGGACTTTGGGTAGATTACGAATTGATGACTACTGTTCCAGGTTTGTATGCATTAGGAGAAGCAAACTTCTCCGATCATGGTGCTAACCGTTTAGGAGCTTCTGCATTAATGCAGGGTCTTGCTGATGGTTACTTCGTTATCCCTTATACAATTGGTAATTTCTTAGCCGACGAGATTTATAATAAACCAATTACAGTTGATCATCCTGCATTCGTAGAAGCTGAGAAAACTGTTAGTGACAGAATGAATACTTTAATGAACATTAAAGGAAAACAATCTGTTGAAAGTCTGCACAAACGTCTTGGTAAGATTATGTGGGATAAATGTGGAATGGCTCGTAATGCTGAAGGACTTAAACAAGCTATTGCTGAAATTCAACAATTGAAGAAAGAGTTCTGGAGCGATGTTAAAATACCTGGTGAAATCAATGAATTTAATCCTGAATTAGATAAAGCAGGACGTGTTGCCGACTTTATTGAATTGGGAGAATTAATGTGTATTGATGCATTGGATAGAGAAGAAAGCTGTGGTGGTCACTTCCGCGAAGAACATCAGACTGAAGAAGGGGAAGCACTTCGTCATGATGATAAATTTATGTATGTTTCTGCATGGGAATCTAAGGGTGAACATGAGTGGGAATTACATAAAGAAGAATTGAGGTACGAAGTAATTAAACCAAGTCAACGTAACTATAAATAAAGAAAATGGACTAATTGCTTAATGGCTATATTGTTTAACTGTTAAATGATTTCTATGGAAGAAAAAAAATATTTAAAGTTAAACGATGTTGAGTGTTACCGGATTTCATTTCATTTAAGCAATTATGTTTGGGATGTTGTAGCGAAATGGGATTCATTTGCTATGAGAACTGTAGGAGGTCAATTTGTTCAAGCAGTAGATTCAATTTCTGCGAATATTTCGGAAGGATTTGGAAGATATTTTAAAAAGGATAAGATTAAGTTTTATAGGTATAGTCAGGGTTCTTTAATGGAAAGTCTGGATTGGAATCAGAAAGCTAAAGTGAGAAAGTTGTTAACAGAAAATGAGTATAAATTTATTTTCGATGAATTACAAAAAATGCCAAAGTCATTAAATTCACTAATAGCTTATACTAATCTAAAATTATTAATTTAAAGAATTTATCTCGATAAAACCATATAACAATTAAACTATTAAACAATAAAACAGTGTTAAGATGGAACATTATAATATGAATCTGACGTTGAAAGTTTGGCGTCAAAAAAATAAAAATGATAAAGGCGGATTCCAGACTTTTCAAGTAAAGGATATTTCTTCTGAAATGTCTTTTCTGGAAATGCTTGACGTTTTAAACGAACAACTTATCAATGAAGGAAAAGATGCTATAGCTTTCGATCATGATTGTCGTGAAGGTATCTGTGGAACCTGTTCATTGTACATCAACGGTAAACCTCACGGTGAATGGAAAGGTAATACTACCTGTCAATTGCACATGAGAGCTTTTAAAGATGGAGAAACTATAACTATTGAACCATGGAGAGCAAATGCTTTCCCTGTAATTAAGGATTTAGTAGTAGACAGATCTTCTTTCGATAGAATCATTCAAGCTGGTGGTTACGTTTCTGTAAATACCGGTAATGCAATGGATGGCAACTGTTTACCTATCGATAAAAACAGAGCTGACGATTCATTTGCTGCTGCAATGTGTATTGGTTGTGGTGCTTGTGTTGCTGCTTGTAAAAACAGTAGTGCTATGCTCTTCGTATCTGCTAAGGTTTCTCATCTTGCATTATTACCACAAGGTGAGCCAGAAAAGAGATCAAGAGTAATGAATATGATTGCTCAGATGGATAAAGAAGGATTTGGTGCATGTACTAATACAGGTGCATGTGAAGCTACTTGTCCTAAAGAAATTTCTTTAAGCAATATCTCCCGTTTAAATAAAGAGTATTTATTTGTAAGCTTAACTGCCGATAAATAAACTTTATTAATCGGTATTAATAAAGGCGTTCTCAAAAGATTTGAGAACGCCTTTATTTTTATTTAATATTGTCGAACATAATAATCTTTTAAAGTTATAAGTGTAACCGTAAATAATATGCTGATATGGAGATAAATAGTGAAGATTACAATTGGACTAACTGGATTAGTAATAATAAGCTTTTTCATTTTGTAGTACTTATTATACTACCATTAATTGTATATTATTCCACAACAGGGTTTGGCTATTCAGGACTTGATGATACGCTTATTATAAGAGATCATTTAAGAACACTAAAAAATATACACAACTTCAGGTTTCTTTTTTGTACCGATGCATTTCTCCGTAATCCAGGAGGAGTGTTTTATCGACCAATTCAATCATTGAGCTTTATGTTTGATACTATCATTGGAAGAGGTTGGGTAGGTATGTATCATTTATCAAGTTTACTAATACATATTGGCACTGTAATCTCCTTATATATCTTATTAAATTTACTTCATTTAAAAAAGTCTTTGTCTTTTCTTTTTACCCTGATATTTGCTGTACACCCAATGCTTACCTCTAATATTTCCTGGATACCTGCAAGAGGTGATTTATTAATCGGGCTAATAGGCATCTGGATATTCAGTACTTTTCATCTTTACTCAACAACCAATAAAATTCTTTACTTAGTGCTGCATGGATTGTTGTTTATGGTAGGAATATTTACTAAAGAAACAATCATTTTATTTCCTGCAGTTTTATTGTTTTATACATGGGCAGTTCTTTCCAGAAAGAACTTTATAAAGAGCTCCTTACCATTTAGTATTATTTGGGCTGTAATCGCTATTACTTATTATCTATTAAGACATAAAGCTATTCATCCACTTCATTCATCTGGTGCTTTAGTTGGTATACATCCATTAATACATAACCTGATTGAAATACCTATCATGATTGGTAAAATTTTCATACCTCAAGGGTTAACCACCTTACCGCTGTATGATAATCTGTCAATAACAATTGGTTTATTAATTTCATTACCGTTTCTTTACTTTACTTACAAAAGCTGGAAAGAGAAAAAATGGACAGTACTCTTCGGATTATGCTGGTTTATTTTATTTTCATTCCTTCCATTGATTACAAGGGTTAGAAATGCAAATTACTTCTTTAATTATCTGGAGCATAGATCTTACCTTCCTATCATTGGTTTAATTATTGCTGTTTCTTTTTTTATTGCTGAGTATAAAGTGAAAATAAAGCCTGCATTATCAATTGCAGCAGGGATAATATTAATTTCCTTATTCTCTTTTTTAACCTATTCCCACTCACAGGATTATAAAGATATTATTACATTCTACTCTGCTGCCATTAAAAGTAATCCTGATAAAAATGCGTATGCATACAACAACAGGGCTATGGCTTTTTATGATCAAAAAGATGATCAGGAATCAATATCAGATCATGACATGGCAATAAGTATTTTTCAAAGTGCTGATTTATATTATAATAAAGGCTATACAGAATTCAAAATGAAAGATATGGCTACTGCAATGCATGATTTTACTAAGGCTATTACATTAGATTCTGGTCAGAGTGACGCTTTCATTTATAGATCCACCATCTATGATGGATTAAAGCAATATGATAATGCAATGAAGGATATACAAATAGCAGAGAAACAAGCTCCAGACAAAGCACTCGTGTATTGTAAAAAAGGAAATATTTACCTCCATCAGAATAAATTCGAAGAAGCTATTAAACTGTATACCAAGTCGATACAGATGAATAAGTATTTAATAGAACCTTTCAATAAACGGGCACAGGCTTATTTCATGATTAAAGAATATGAGAAAGCAATTGCCGATTGCAAACAAGCACTTGCTTTTAAAATCGAGAATAAAGATGTGTACAGCAATATGGGTATGATATATTTAGAGATGGGCAAAATGGAACAATCTATAGAAAGTTTCAGCAACATTATTAAAGAAAACAGCAATGATAAAGAAGCCTATTTCGATAGAGCTATTGTAGAGCAAAAAGCTGGTAAGTTATCCAGTGCATGTACCGACTGGAAAACTGCATTACAACTTGGAATTAACCCTGCACAAGATTCTCTGAATAAGTACTGTAAGTAATGGTTAAATTGTTTAATTGTTGTAGGGTTTAATATTTGTCTTGTATTCTTTAGTTTTTCTTTTTTTAGTCTTTAGTTTTTGTATTTGTATTCTCCTGACTCCTACCTCCTGTCTCCCTATATTATTATTTAATCATCCCCTTTATCTCATTCAACTTCATCAATGCTTCTACTGGTGTTAGTCTATTTATATCCAGCTTGGTAAGTGCCTGACGTATATGCTGAAAGGTTTCTGTATGAGCATCAAATATGGATAATTGTACTTTAGGAGAAGATGATTGTTTAGCCTGATAACTCAGGACTTCCTTCGCCTCAGTATTGCTGCTTCTGCTGTCTTCCAATTGTTTCAGTATTTCATTCGCCCTATTTATCAAACTTGGTGGCATACCCGCCATTTTAGCCACATGAATACCAAAGCTATGCGTACTTCCTCCGGCTGCAAGCTTGCGTAAGAAGATGATTTTGTTGCCTACTTCTTTATTGGTTATATGATAATTCTTAACGGTATCAAATTGTTCTTCCAGTTCGTTTAATTCATGATAGTGGGTAGCAAATAAAGTCTTTGGCTTACATGGCGATTGATACAAATGTTCCACAATACTCCATGCAATGGAAATACCATCATAAGTAGAAGTACCCCTTCCTATTTCATCTAACAGTATCAGACTTCTATCCGATATATTATTGATAATAGAAGCTGTTTCGTTCATCTCTACCATGAAAGTACTCTCCCCTCCACTTAAATTATCACTGGCTCCTACCCTTGTAAATATTTTATCCGTTAATGGTATCTGTGCATCATCAGCAGAAACAAAACTGCCTATATGTGCCATCAGCGTTATCAAAGCTGTCTGACGAAGCAATGCACTCTTACCACTCATGTTGGGACCAGTAAGAATAATCACTTGCTGACTTAAAGGATCAAGATAAATATCGTTGGATATATATTGTTCTCCTGCTTCCAGATTACGTTCTATTACCGGATGTCTTGCTGCTTTTATATCCAGTTCATATCCCTCATGCAAGGTTGGTTTCTTATACTTAAATTTATAGGCATTATCAGCAAAGCAACTCATGCAATCCATTATAGCCATTATGTTTCCATTCACTTGTATGGGTGCAATATAATCCTGCAGAGCCACCAGCAAATGATCGTACAAACTATTCTCCAGGGTAAGTATTTTATCTTCTGCGCCAGTTATCTTTTCCTCATATACTTTTAGTTCGGGTGTAATATATCTTTCCGCATTGGCAAGGGTTTGCTTCCTTATCCAGTTCTCAGGCACCTTACTTTTATGCAGGTTTGTTACCTCTAAAAAGTATCCAAATACATTATTAAAACCAATCTTTAAACTAGATATCCCTGTAGCTGCCGATTCGTTCTGTTGTATCTGCAACAAGTAATCTTTACCACCACTTGCAATCTTTCTTAGTTCATCCAGTTCGGCATTAACCCCCTCTTTTATTACGCTGCCTTTATTGGTAGCAATAGGAGGATTCTCGTTTATTTCATTAATGATTTTTTCTGCTATCAAATGACAACCATTCAAACCATCTCCCAGTCTTTTTAAATAATCATTATCCAGCGAATCACATAAAGACTTCATAATATCTACCTGCTGTAATCCCTTAGCTAACTGTAATACTTCACGAGGATTAATCTTCTTATTCGG
>Ga0214192_1000743_pt1 | contig 19611 bp, 42 predicted proteins | sample TroBogEpilimnion_44_FD_153030 | JGI IMG/M metagenome (GOLD analysis project Ga0214192, IMG submission 153030) | Freshwater microbial communities from Trout Bog Lake, WI - 29JUL2008 epilimnion | ecosystem: Environmental > Aquatic > Freshwater > Lake > Epilimnion/Euphotic zone | place: Trout Bog... | reverse complement strand
CAGTTGAAGAAGCTAAGCAATACGTTGCAAACAATCGTGCTGACATCACCCTTGGGATGATGCAGCTAGAATCTACCCAAGCATGGAGACAAAATGAAAGTTTCCTGCGCTGCTGGGACTCAGGCTGCTGGTTGTCAGTGGTACTGCGCAAGATGAAAGCGACTGATGCGCAGGTCCACGACATCACCTTTGCTCACGGCCAGCGCAGCTTGTTTGGTGATGCCTATGCCTGGGCTGTTGCATATGCCAATGAGTTTGAGAAGACTGGAAATATCCCTGAAGCTCCAGGAAGAGCGCTGGCTGCGCGTATTAACAAGCAACACCTCAAGGTGGCACCAGCTTATGCCGGATGATACTGTTGTAGATGGAAGATGTACTCAACATGAAATTATCAGTCTAAGGCTAAAGTTTCGTTCATTACCAGATCATGAAAAAGGATTGAAGATATGGTATACATACAATCTTGGTACATATAAAAATCTGCGCGCAGAAGCAGTTTTAGTTTACACCATGGGTGATGTATTCACCATGCATACAGTTCAGAACTTTGCATTCATGGCTAGGGCAAATGGGACATTTGTATCGACTAGGGAAATAGAAGGTGACATAACAGGTTTACCACAACGTTGGGGGTACATCGATGAGTGATACAGCAACTGCGCATGAGAAAGCTCAGTTGCTCCTTAAACTTGAGTTCGCACCTATGTATTGGTGTTCTTCATTTGGATATAACGCACATGCATTGAAATGTCGTTACCATGTTTATCATTTAGATAGCCACCCGAAAGCATCACGATTGCAATCGGGTCTATTGTTTTATGCGTCTCATAGACCTGACGATCCTCTCCAACTTTTGACAAATTCAGGGCCTCCATTTTACCAATCGATGATGTCTGTAAATTTTGATGGTACTGATAAGAATCCTAAAGACACAACAACTATATTGTGGGAGCTTTGCGATGAATGATTCAAGCACCGCGCATGATAAGGCTAGAGTATTGCTTCGCTTCGCCCAGGCCACACCATACGAGCAGAAGTTCGGTGTGAATGTGTGGTACTGGGCAGGACCTGAGTATATTGGCAGTATATATGGAGCTGGTAAAAATAATAACCGGCATTTCCGAGGTACTTTAATGCTACTAGGTGACAAATTGGTATTGCACAATGTACAAGGAGCTAAGGTGGATGTTCCAGTCGATTTTAATGGAGCGTTTATATACAGAAACGATACGGAGGAGTTTATGTGGAAAGGCTTGATGTGGAAGTTTGCCGAAGTAGACGAAACAACCGATGAGTGAATCAAAGATCCCTGATGATCTGCCTACATATCATCAGATTGCCAATCTCCTATCCCGGGCAGTACTGGTTAATTGTGAGATTTATCCAATGAGGATACCCATCAAGTGGGGATACTATGATGAGTTAACCGGTAAGATGGAATTCGGTGCTCGCAATGGTCAGCTGGTCATGGAAGGTAACACTCCTGAAGATTGTAAGCTGATATTGTTGTCACCTGTGGTGATGTGTCGAGTTGATTTCTACGGGCGCGTGTATCGCGCCCCATCAGATCCTAAACGTTGGTGGTTTCCTGAAGATGGTCCACCAGCACCATTCGCCAAAATGTATGCCTCGTAAGAAGAGATTGAGTTCAGAAGAAATACGGGAGCATTTGTTGAAAACAATGCTTCCATTGGAGGAGTACAATCCAGACAAGCATGATTGTGATCCTGTGATCTATGAAAACCTCAAGCGCATGAAAGATCAATACGATAAAGAAAAGGAAATTGAAGCCGTCTATGATGCACGTCAGACATTGCATGAACGTACGCGTGTGCTGGCGCGTTTCGTGAACAAGCATGGAAGTAGATACAAACTCCGTGTTAAATACTGCATTGGATACAAAGGATATGCCTATGACGGTTTCATCTGGATGACACGTCAAGGGTATCTGATCGTAGATCTCAGTCCTGCCTACCGTGGAGTACGTGTTTATGTGCGTACTGATGGATCGATGGCTGAGGTAGATTGGAAAAATTCCAGGAACGATGGAGTGCCCAAAACATACCCCAATATCAATTGGTGGTTTCCAAAAGATAACCCCCCTGACCCATGGATAAATTTGTCGCCGCCGAAAAGGAGTTACCTGTAAAAGAGAAGTTCAACAGCTGGTGGTTCAAATGAGCGACTCCATGCATGAGCGTGCTGCATTGATAGCTAAAATAAACAATGCTAAAAATTACTGGGATCTGTCAGTAACAGCCCACACGTCTGTATCAGGTCATTACATAACAGGTCAGTTATCCTACAAGGATGGAATGATATTAGTATCAGTACATACATGGGATGGACGACATCTAGATACTTATCCAGTATATGCCAATGGTAAATTTGTGGGATCGTCCAATCTCAACAACCGTTGGCAGTTCAGATATGATGAGGATGGACAACTCTTAATCAATAAACAACGTGAGCAAGCATGCAAAAACGCCTCTGCTGATAGCAAGACTGGATAAGAATGGTAATCCACAGCCTAGATGTTACTTTCCTCTTCCAGATACCGGAGTAAAACCAGGAAACAATACGAAGAGTAAGAACAAACGGAATCGGAATCATCCGACCTATATTGAACTCTGCAAGCAGAGGAGATTGCAGGAGGAAAAGAAGGGTGTGGACACATCCAGCGCCCATGACAAATTGTTGGTGCGGATGAAGTTTGACACCAAACGCAAAGCGCGTGTAGGTCTTCCGATCTACTACAGATCCACCCACAGTGAGTATTGGCATCCGGGCCGGTTGTCGATGTCGGATGACAAGTTCTATGTGGGCGTGACTGAAGAAGAAAAGAAGCGCGCCAATGCAGACGGAACCATGTTCTGTAAAACCGAATCAGGGATAGTAGAATGGAAATTCCAATAACCCAATATGAGGAGTCCACCTCGGCGCATGATAAAGTACGTGTATTATCTCACTTCAAAGACGAGGCTAGCAAAATTAATGGGGTACCTATTAAGGTGCGGTACCGAAACAGTTATGCGTATGACGTATATGGCTACCTCTTCCTTGAAAGCACAGGGAGGCTATACGTCCAACTCAAATCAATTAAGTCCCTTTTTACGTACCGAGCGCTGTTCGACGGTTCGTTTACCCCGGAGTGCATATTACAAAGTTGGTGGTTTTATTGATCTAACACAGATCTACTACCGCCCCAAAAGCAATGGTATGGAAAAAATAAACATGGATGGTGCTAGTGCTCATGAAAAATCTGCGATCTTGAACAGATTCCAATCCAGGTGGAGAAGGTTTTGGGGTATCAAGATCTTGTTACATTTCAATGAAGAGGCCATCTTCAATGATTCCTATGCCACACTGTTCCTGCACGATGAGAATGGGGAACATGAGTTGGTGGCCGTCCACGATTTCAACTTCAAGACCCGGTTGAACTTTGACGGCACCGGTACCTATAAGGAAAGTGAAGTTCTAAACTGGGAGTTCGCTTAATGTATGCCGAATGGGATCCTATCGTGAAAGACACATCATCTGTGCATGAGAAACTGTTAATCATAAATAAGTTTAACTCATTTTGGACCAGGCGATTGGGTATCAGAGTGAGAGTGCGCTATGAAAATTTTGATGACAAAGAACACACAGCAAGCGCACGCTTACATCTTTGTTCTAATGGTGTGAATATCAATTTAATCACATACTACAGGGAACATTACATGGCCAATTTTGATGGGACGGTCGTGCGTGGTTGGCCTCCCGTAACCTGGTACTTCTTACCGCCAAGCAAAAAACAAATTTTATGTCAATACTTGTTGAGGACACTGCGACGGCTCATGAAAAGGCTCGGATCATTGCTATGTTCGATAAAAGTTGGTGGGCGAGGAAATTCGGCATCCCAATAGAAGTCTATGAGAAGTTGTATGGGGAATTTCGAATGGTATATGGAGATGATAAAGGCGAACTGGTATGGCGAACACGATTACGTCTGATGAAAAATGGTAGTCGTTTGTACATCAAGAACCGAACAAAAGTGTTTCAGATAGTTCATTTTGATGGTGGACTATTAACACGTAACGATTGCGTTCAAGATTTACACTGGAGGTTCCGTGCTTAATTCAATGCGTGGTATGGATGAATCGAGCTTGCATGAAAGAATAAGTATCATGAATCGATTCAATTGGTGGCGTCGTCGATATGGGATCAAAATTAGACTCATCTACGATCACCCAGAAGATGATCGAGATTTGTTTGCTCCAGAGGCTTATAACCTGCCGACTGCCAGGCTATTTTTGAATGGAGATAGGACAAAGCTGTTTATCAAAAAGAACCGACATTCGTCGATTATATATATAGCAAACTTTGATGGGAGTATGCACACACTTTATTACTATGGTGCAATTGGCTGGGAGTTTGTATGAGACGCCATGAAAAGGTTTTATGGTGCCTGGCAGAAGATCTTGGATTAATGAATATGTCAATACATACTGATACTGCAAGTGCTCATGAAAAAGCCATAATCATGTTGAGGTTTCGCCCGTGGTGGCGCAAATGGCTTGGAATATGTGTCTACATGGAGTTCAGGCACAATATTAACCCACTCGCCAGTACTACATTCGACCAAGAAATGCAGAAGGCACTTGTTCTAAAACGGAACAAAACAAACTGCTCCCTGGTATTCATCAGAGGGCAGTTAAGGATACGCACCTATCATTTAGGTTCATTTTTAGCCACCTTTGATGGGAAGGTCAATTCAAAGACATCCTGTATAGGAAACTGGCGTTTTGTGTGATGTAGACTTTTTGTGTTATATATACTTGTAATGCGCTTAAATAATAACTATGCCCCGTGATCGAATCATATTGAGTGAAGCAGGTCGTCCACAAGGATGCAAAGGTTGTTCCTGTGGTTGTTTGTTACTATGTCTGATACCACTTCCTCTGGTGGTGATCATTGTCATAATGCTGCTGAGGAAACACCCATGAAACGCACCATCATTAAAGCGGTGCTGCAGATAGGAATCATTTTACTGACAGTAACATTGATGGGGATAGTCCATAAATGGGGAGGACTATTCTACTTCATGGAAGGAGGCTTCATGGGCTTCGGCTGGTCCGCAATGAATATTGTGGAAATGAGATTCCCATCCACCAAACCACCTGAGCCTAAAGAGCCGACGATAATAAATATGTCGTTTACCGAATTAGCCGAGAACTCACAGTTCCTGATGGGGGATAAAGAACTGTGCAAAGCCTTACTCGTCTTCAGAGATCGTATGGACGATACAGGAAAGATCAAACCCAAACCATCACGTTATCCCGGGGTGGTACCACCTCCAAACACCAAGGTTTATCTCAACTGATTTATGAGACCAGGATTTTATGCTACGTACGAATTACACTCTACAAATAAAAAGGGGAAAGTAATCAAGCAGGAGGGTTTTACACTGTATGGAAATTCCCCTGGTGATTTGTTGAATAATATCACCAAGATGCGTGCATTGCTAAAGAGACAAGACGATACACGCGCTATGAAGAACATTCAGTATTTTGAAGTTCATAGAACCACACGTTACGCACTTGCGTACGCATCAGGGTATATAAAAAAAGGAGAACGATATACCCCGAAACCCGCATCAACCGTTAAACGAATCAATCCCATGAAATATTCCAACAAAGCATTCACCCTCATCGAACTCCTCGTCGTCATCACCATCATCGCTATCCTTGCCGCCATCGGCGGGTCGTTGATCAACAAGTTCAACTCAAACCAGGATCAGTTCCAACAGGATCCTGTGTACTTCCCTGATCAACCACAGCCTCAGGCAGTGGACGAGCAAAAGCGTGCCAACGACCTGAAGGAACAGGAGCTGCAGTTCCTTAAGCAGAAGTGGGAAGCTGAACAGAAGGAGAAAGTCAAGCCATGAAGAAATCTGAAGTCGTCTTGAGCATCTTCGGCATATGCCTCATTCTGTTTCTGCTCGGCAGCATCATTGTCCGTGTCGGAGAAAAGCGCCAACAAATGCGACAGTTGGTGAAGGAGAAGTATAACAGAACCGTGAACTAATGCTTAGCATCGAAGAAGGATTGCTAGGACTGCCCCCTGCATACAGAGACCGGGCGTTGGCTAATTTATACAAAGCCGATTCAAAACGTAAACATCGCAAAGCCGCGACAGAAACCACTACAAGCGTAGCATATGCGGTGGATCTAGGGTTCACTTGGTGTGAGACCCCTGAAGGAAGTTTGTTCTGGTCAAAGATGAATGACATCCTTGATTACGATGACTACAAAGTTGAGGATTTCCCTGAGATTCCTAAAGTTCCAATCGCAGAGTATTAAATATGGAAAAGAAAAAAGTCGAAGAATGGTTGTTAGGATTGCCACCAGGATACAGTAACCGCGCTTTGGAGAACATACATATTGCGCCGCGTTACTATCCATCATCCATGACTACTTGTATGTCGGATGCCATCAATCGTGCATTCACCTGGGATAAAACTCCAGAAGGAGATACATTCTGGAATGATATTTACAGGAAATATCATCGTCACGAGCAGGATCATCCTGGGCAGGAATTTGATGTGACTACACTGCCACCAATACCAGAACCCAAAGCCTTGAAGAAAAAATGACAATCGACGAAGGACTGATGGGGTTGCCGCCAGGATATTCCTCCCTGGCTTTGCAACGTAGGATGGAAGCGCCACTTGTGAATCACGATGTAACCTGTGGATGGGCAGGTTCCTGGACCTGTAGAAGCTTTGCAATACGGGTTCTTGTGGAGAAGAACCAAGGAGGAGCATTCATTTTGGGAACAAGTGCAGTCAGCCTTTAAACGATATGGGGATGATGAAACTAAATACCCAAAAATACCGGAATGACTATTGAGGAATTTTATTTGGTGTTACCTGCCGCGTAGAGAGACCGTGCTCTTGCTAATTTGTACTCAAGGAATAGGTCATTCACTTCACGGTCACTTGATTCCGCAATAATATCTGGATTCAGTTGGGAGGACACTCCAGAAGGAGGCAATTTTTGGAGTAATATGCATGAAGCATGTAAAGGTGATTTGGATAAAATTGATTTCACAAAGCTGCCTAAAATACCAACATGACAATACTTGAACATTTATTAGCGTTGCCTGGAGAATATAGAGACCGGGCAATCGCTAATTGCAATCCTAGATATGGAGATCAAGAGGTGGATAATCTGTATCAAGCGATCATGGATGCTTTCACTTGGGGGAATACACCGGAAGGATGTTATTTTTGGCACACTATATATAACATCGCGTGTGTTGGTGATGATGAGGAAATGGACTTCACCAGGCTGCCGCCGATTCCACCGCCAAAAGAACCCGTCAAAGAAGAGGTGAAGGAATCGGCAACGTCCAATAAAACCCCGGACGTTATTTACACTCGTTTAGAATCCACCAGTATATCTGGCTCCAGTTACTCAGATAGAGTTGTGACTTATAGGTTCGAGTGATGGCATAGCTGATGCTCAAGAGAAGTACCAAATACGCAGGTGCTTTTCTTTAGCTGTGCAATGACACATATTTTTGTAGTATGTATATTTGTACTACGGTACGACCTAAAATTTTAACTATGATTGATATATCGAAAATAAAAGAAATGGATCCAGGATTCTACCAGGTCAATGGATGGTGGAAGTTCTGGCAGAGAACTGGATGGATTAAAATGGAGCGTAAGCCTGATGCCATCGAACTGATGTGGACCAGTTCTAAATATACACATAACTTGCTTTGCGGTCCTGCAGTGGTGATCAACATAAAACTGACAGGACACCTCAATGTCTTCATGGAAACCGCAGTAACCCTGTGGATTAAATGGGGATACGATAAGCAAGATCCAAAGGAATATACCAGAGGGGTAGAAGAGGCTGAATGGATGATCGAGCAACTATGCAATAACAGCACTTTTCGTGGTATGTAGCTTTGATGGAGTGCCGATTAACTGGTGCTTCACAAACCTATACATACACTAAAATGACAACTGCCATCATCAGGACACCCGCAGGAATCCGTCGTAAAGCATTCCTCGACAAAACTTACAACCTTCTGCTCGTCAGCTGTGTCGCCTGCACCAGCCTGCACGCAAAGGTCACCATGGAACTGCCAAGCAAACATGATGTCAGCGACTGGGAAGTCGTGGACATCCAGCATGGCAACGCGAAGCAAAAGACGAAACCAGCCACAAAGAAGCAAAAGAGGACGGCGCTGGTTTGATCTGATTCATCAGGCGAGAAGCAGTAGGGGAAACCCTGCTGCTTCTTTTTTACGTATTAACAACAATTTTGTGTTATATAACTATGTACACAACACTGCATTTATGTGGTGTACTGTGACGATACCAACAACAGGCACTTTGTATGGCGTAGGCCCCACCAGCCGGTGTAAGGCGAATCTACGAACCCCTTTGTGTTCACGTAACAGTATAGGATGTCCAAAGTTCTATTGTTGTTGGTATCCATCTCTAATTTTTTATCTACTGCAATGACCTCCAAACACAAAAATAAAAATATTCATCAAGACCATAAATCTAGTGAAAAGAGAAAAACTAGTAAACCATATAACACATCAACTCCTATGGTTGAGAAGAGAGGTGTCATGTGGCCTGCTGTATATTTTGAACCTGGTGGAGTTTTTGCCCACAATGAGCATGGGGACCACTAAAAGGATAAAAACCTAACATGACTAGCAGAAACAAACCAAGACCAGTTCCAGATTACAGGTCAGATCAGAAAGCTGCAGCTGATCGTGAGGGGACCAAGAAAGCAGGATACCGAACATTCAATGAATGGAGTAATGCTGGGTATCGAATAATTAAGGGATCTAAATCACACTCTCGTAATTCGGATGGGGTGTGTTTGTTCCATGAATCTCAGGTCATGATACCTGATGAGGATCTGAAACGTAAAGATGCCATCTGGGATTCCTATGAAGATGATGGCGATGAATTTGAACAAGAATATTAAGTAATGAATATCAATCAGGTAAGAAGCACTTGCTGTGAGCAGTGCCCGTTCGCCAGGTCAACACCGAAAGAATATCTCGATACCCGGGGATACAATGGGGATCGATTTGTGGCACAGGCAAGTATGAATGCCCTGTTGCCATGTCATATGGATAATGCACAAGGACTTGCAGATCCTAATGGCAAGAACCGCCAATGCGCAGGTGCTGCGATCTTTCGCACGCACATCAATGCGGATGTATCTGACTGTTTAGCTAAGCTACCAGAGGACAAGGAAAAAGTGTTTGCTAATGAAGCAGAGCTGGTTGCCCATCACGCAGGTGTTTCAGTGGAGAAAGCGCAGAAACATCTGGATGATGTTGGTATGGATACATTGATTGCAATCGAAATACATGCGGCCATGTGTAAAGGCCTGGTTGAACCACTTCCACCCAATGTCAATTGATCGAGCAAACCCGAAGACAGGTAGAGCATTAGAAGCACCCTATATCACACATTCAACAGATCGGAAGAATATTGGACGTATCTGTTGCCTGATGGACGCGCCTCATGATCTAAGGCAGATGCATATACGCAGTGTGGACAAAAAACCTTTTCCAAACTTCATGTATGCAACAATGCCGTGGGATGCTACGCGGCAAGACTGTCAGGAGATGGCGCATGCATTGGAAAATGTTACACCAGAAATTTTAACTCAAGTCCAGAAGCACACCGATGATAAACATCTGGATCACGTATGTAAAAAAGCAGCTAAATACTTGAGAAGATTAAAGTATGGGTACATGACAATAGGAGACGAGTCATATTGCAACTACATTCGCCTAGTGTATAAAAAGTTACACACACTTGGAATGAAGGTGTTTACAGAGGAACGTAAGTTTTGGCTGTGGCTAGCGAAGCCAAACGATTCATTCCCTGCCAACTTCTCCCCGGAAGACCTCATCAATTTTGGACAGATCCAAGTGATCATAGACCATCTTAACAACCGCCTATTAGGCATACCTCATTAAACATGAATACTCGTGACATAGTTTTAGTTGGCATGGCTGCATCACATCTTCAGGATGAAATAGGAATAACTCTTGCAACAGGCTCACCCATGTTGTTAGCCGTGTATCCAGCCCCGTATCCTGGTAAAACATGTGTGCGCATAGAAATGCCTCAAAATGCTGTGGATAAAATCATGGTAGATCCTGAGTCATTCAGAGAATATGCCATGAAGGAAATGGGCATTGAGATTTCTGGTTTTGTTCGTGTGCAGAAGATGGTGGATATGTCTACTATGTTTACTCCAGATCAACTGCAGGAAAGAGTGAAACTCTTGAAGAAGAGTTGCGACGAAGCCAAGCCTTTCATACCAAAGGAATCGTCCTTTGAACGCGCTAATCGTGGTAGCCCACACTTGCTCAAGAAACGCGGCTGGCGACATCAATAATCATGACTAAATGGAAAGTTGAACAGCGTCTGGGAAATATTTTGGGTCACATACACTTCCAGGTAAGAGATGAGGAAGGTAAAGTGATAGGTGAAGCAATACTGGAACATCAAAGAAAGGACCGGGTAGATTTTACACATTTCCTGGTCAACAAGAAGTATCGTGGAGAAGGAATCGGTCACGATATCTTGGTAAAAATGTGTAAGTGGCTGGATAAGCATCAAGCCACTTGTGAATCCTATGTCAGCCAATTCGATCATGGCTACTTGGATAATGGAGTGCTCATGGCTTGGTACATGCAATTCGGTTTTGTATGTACCAACAAATTCAATTTAACCATTTTGAGAAAACCTAAATGATGAGCAACCCAATTCTATTTTTAGATGACAGTGTCAGCCGCACTAAAACCTTCACGAGTCTTATCCCTAGTGCGATCTGCGCTGCCACGGTGCCTGAGCTGTGGAACTTGATTGAATACAAGTTGATTGAAGTGCCCGACGCCAGGATAAAATACATATTCCTGGATCACGATTTGGGTCAGGAAGAAGGTGTGGATTCTTCACGCCCAGACTGTGGTATGGAGATTGTGCGGCGGCTGGTGGAGCGCCAAGCTTGGATCCCATACATCATGCAGATCATCATCCATTCTCACAATGAACCAGCTGCCCTGGAAATGCAGGCCAATCTCCGGGATGCTGGATACAATGCCATACGATTGCCGTTTATTCACTTCCGTAAACTGATGGAGGAGGGCAACATCACGTTGTAATGAAAATAAACCTTATGCGAACTTTCGAAGTGTGCAAAAAGATGTGCATAAGTATCAAGCATTTCTATTGGGCACTGACGATCGATTGTCAGAAAGAGTACGTGGAACTTGGTGTGTCTAGAACGTACCACCAAGTTGTTCAATCCATGACAGCAAGACAACTCAAAGCTTGGAATACACGCGCCAGGCGCTATAACAAAGCGTTTCCATACAAAACCCCATTCAAAGAATTGACATGAAAAAGCCGCATGCATTGTTACTTATTTACGCCAGCCTTATGGGGCTGTGTGCACTGACGATGGTCGCTTGTGACCCGCCAGGAACCCCCAAGACTGAAACACCGATGATAGACATCGATCTCCCCGGGGCAGGGACGTTTACTCGATATGCGATCGCAGATGGTAATGGAGGTACGCATTTCATCTACGTCTGCAAAGACAAGCCCAGCAGCCAGCCGGTGAGCATCACCACAAAGGCAGGCAAACAGAACGTTACCACTGTCATCATAGATGGGGTCGAATAAACTCCCACGAGCAGTAAGACTCAATAGAGCCATGAGTACCCATGGGCATATTCAGTTTTTGGATACTAAAGGTGAAGTAGTATCCCATGCATATGCTTATCATGACGGACATACAGATATAGCCATAGAGGATATTTTACAATTGCCACGAATTCTGGTGGAAAGATGGGCCATGTTCTATGCCTTCAGGCACCCACAGGAAAGACTCCTAATTGAAAGATTGGTACCGTTGCCCAGTCCAATCAACAGGTTGATGAAACGTTACAGTAAAAGCTCAGGAAAAAAGGTTGAGCTGAGTGATCTGGAAATGGATGAACCAGATTTTATGTACTTAAGTGCTACAGCTCTTGCAAATTTGTTTTGTGGATTGTACGTAGATAGGTGGCAGATAATGCCTGTAAAAGAAATGTCTTACCCTGGCATTGATCTCATCATTCGTGATGAGGGTCATGGTGTATTCCATTTCTTTTCAGATCGTTCATCTGTACCCATCGATTTTCGATTCAATTGGACACACGAACTGTTGTTGTGTCTTCGTATTTACGATAGGTTGCTTCCTGGATTTCCAGGGTTAGTATGATACTCAAAGTAGAAAATAAAAACAGAGGTAAGTTTAAGAATACAATGGTTGGTCTAGTCAAGCAAATCGACCATGTGAAGGTTGCAACAACCAAGATGATCCAGCTGAGGATCGAATTGCAGTTCGGGATCCAGAAACCGGACAATGTTGTTTTGTTAACCGGGATAACCTGTTCCCGGTTGTTCCAGTTCTTTGCTACAAAGGCAGAGCTTAAAGCTGGAATGGATATGATTTTTGATACACTGGAACGCACTGACGTGACCCCATCATATGCTGCATCAGTGGAAGCTTCCTGGAAGATAATTCAGGAAAAGCGTAATAAGGATAAATCAAAGAAAAGAAAGCCTACTGCGGAGGAAACACGTCTGAAGTGTGAGGTGGGGCGTCTGACACGCCAAAGAGATGATCTTAGGGAGGGTGTCAAAAGAATAACGACTGCGTTGGAACGCTTCCATGAAGCAGAGGATCTGCTAAAGATGCGGCAAGAAGAAGTGAGACAAGAAACCGAGTTTGTTCGCATGCAATTGGATGGATCATTTTATTGACCATCAATTGGTGTACAACTACCAAACATTAATTACCCATGAAGCAAGATAAGGAATGGTTTGTCGATAAGATCAAGAAATCAAATGAGTTCGCAGTAGTAGTGCGTATCAGTGATGAGACGTTCACATACGTGGGTATTGAAAAAGCCACTGCGATACAATTGGTAACCCAAGGTGCTGAATATGGGTTTTTCGCCAACGAAACATTAATCATTGGTGCGATCAATGAAGAATCAGAGAAGGCAGATGCCAATCTTGGAGAACGTGAACCCAAGGTGACTGAAACAGAGCCAGTGCACTCTGTGAAGCGGATACCCATTCCTTACGGTCAGTTGGAAGCTGTCATGCAAGATCTTCTGGATCGCGGCTACAAGCTTCTCACATCACATCAACATGGAGATGATATGATTACCTTTTGGGACATTGTGAAATGACAGGACCACTTTATACAACTGGATTCGTAAAGACAGAGACGGGTTTGAAACCTTTGATTGGGGGTATCTACGCCATGAAGGATCAGGAAGGATTCCCAGTCGAGATATCTGTCATGTATTGCCAGGAAAAAGATATACTTATTGATTGGTACGAGTTCCTGGCGGATGCAGGCAGACAAACCAGTGCTGATAAGTTCCTGGATGCAGAAAAGGAACTGGTTAACTCCGGGTGTAAGCATGTAGCGGAAATCAAAGCCAAATTCGCCTTCTGTGTGATGCAGAGATCTGAACCTACGTTCAGAGAGAATTGTCAGGCGATTTGGGAAGAGAAGCAGGCAGAAGCCAAAAAGATTGAGCAGTTCTTTAAAGCTCTAGAAACAGCAAAACATGTCGATGGAAAAATTGTTCATCCCGAAGAGGATTCGGGTGGGTGCCCAGGAACGTAGTGGTACCTATACAGGAAAGTTGGCGTACGTTATTTACTACGACAACAAAGGAAAGCTCAGGAAGGAAACATCCTGGGAAAGCTGGCGGGATAAGAAGATCGAACCGCAAGAGTTTGATAACGTGCCGATGGATGGGTTTGTCCTTAATAAAGGTGTGGGAGGAGCGAGGGAGAGTTATGGGTATAACGCACGTAATGAATACATAAGAGTGTATGATCCACGTAACTTTGAATTCGAGATCTCAGTCGCCAACCTGCTGTTCATTCTGCAGGAATGTAACTCCTACAAAGGTAAAGGCTTGGAAGGAAAGTTTGTGTATTCGTGGCAGGGTACTGAGCTTGTTCTTTTACCAGCCGGGTGTGAGGATTACAAGAAGTCATCGCTGCACACAGACATGCAGTCCATGGGAGTCAAAGTGAAGGAACTGTTTCCCGGGGCATTCTATACCACCAAGAAGAATGAAGATGTGATCTATCTGGGTAAGTTCACTCAGTATGACATATTCTTGGCGCACGAAAAATACCGGTATAGAGGCGTTAGAAAAGAAAACAAACCGCCAGAACCCAAGCATACATTCTGGAATCCTAAAAATGAAACCTGGGTGTTCACAAAGGATCTGAAGTTACTGGCGCATCGTAAAGGTGATGCTATTGCTGAGAACTTTGCGGAACTGTCTTTAGCATATGCGTCATCTATGCACGCATCTAAGGCTTCACGTTTGGAATTGCGTCCAACTGTGCATGAGAGAAAATATGTGCATTCATCTTCCACTCATTGGAATTATGAAAAGAATGGAGTGTTTTACCAAAGGCAGTCCAATTGGTATAGTGCTGCTCCAACAGCACAGACGCCTGACTATGCATATGCATTGTCTTCATATGTAATAACGCCAGAAGGTTTTATCAAAGCAGATTATGATGGAACCCCTCATTACGATCCCGCCCATCCAAATGCAGCTCAGCGCAGGTTGGATTCCAGCAACAAATGGATAACCCCAACTAACTTTGAGCTTTGGGTTATCATGGAAAGTGGAAAAGAATACATCATCCGTGACGAAACGTTAATCGAACCAAGCACACTTAAACCCCTCAACACAATCGAATCCCATGGCTAAGAAATCAGCAGCAAAATCATCATCTGATGACGTGACCAAGACACTCATCGCGGAAGTCGTCAAGCGTAAGCAGGAAATCGCTGATGCAGACCGCCCCAACTGGAAAACCAATTGCCTGTTCTCCTTCACCGGCTCAGGTACCACAGGAGCCACCAATCTCCATGTCGAATCGGATGTCGGCACACTCATACGTATTGCAGCGTTCGTGCGTGCCCAGGATGATTACTATGACAACATGACGCGGGAGATGCAGATTGAAAATGCTCCTCCGTTCAAGTGGATGGGCTTCTCTGCGGCGGACTGGATCGAGGACGTCAAGACCAGGCTGAGCAAGGTGCAGATCGCTTCCAAGCGCAAAAAGCTGGAGGATCTGGAGAGACGACTCAACACCATCATCAGTCCAGCACTGCGTGCAGAAATGGAACAAGAACTCATCATGAAGGAGCTTGGAATCGATGGAACAGGCAAGTAATATTCCCACAGTGGACGTAGCTCCAAATACGTTCGAGTGGTATGTGGTGAAACGCTATCGGGAACAGCGCAATATTAGAATTGCGTTCCCTGAAGAAATACAGCAGATGTCTGCAGATTGGAAAACTGCATACATAAATTCTGATAAAATACCATTAGGCAATACTAATCCTATTTGGGATCGTGGTCCGTATACTAGAAACGGAGACACTGATGCTAAAAATTTCAAATTTACTTGGCGAACTGAAGATGGTAAGCCTATTACTCCAAGTAGATTCACACCATTTTTATGTAAATGGCCAACCCAAGCAACCAGACAGTTTATCGCTGAAAACGCATACCTCGTCACCAATGAAGATAAGAAAACGATTGAAGTTGCTAAAGCAATGTCTGCAGCGCCAGTACGGGTGGTTGAGAAGAAGACTTCTAACCTACTCCTGGTGTCGGCTCTACGAGGTCAGCTTAAATCGTAGAGTTGAAGTATCATCACTCCTTTCGGAAGTAGCCGCAGGTAAACGCGATCTACTTACCCGAGAGGAGTGCAGAGCATTGGCACAGAAACTTGAGGTGCCTGTGGAGTGGATGAACAAGAGACCAACGGTCGAGTAATCCACTTTTAAATAAAAATTTCTTGCCGTGCGGACGATCCTATCGTACGCCGACTTATGCGCCGGTGAGTGAACGGTAGCAGATGACAGCCCCTGGTGGGGGCGGCAAGATTTTATTTTACGTATGAGTATGAAAAACAAGGAGATGCTTCGTAAGCTTTTAGCCCTTGCGCTAAATCCGGCTGCAGCCGAAGGTGAGTGGCATACTGCAGCAGTGAAACTCTTTTCAAGACTCAGAATAGACGGTACGCAGCCTGATGACGTTAGCTTTGATAAGCTGGAACCGTCAGGTGACTTCTATTCACAATTTGCGGCACGTAGAGCTGCTCAAGAGCAGGCGCGTGCCTACGCTAGAAACGACCCACCACCGCCGCCAACTGCTCCAGATGAGCCTAGGATGCCCTTCGGAAAGCACAAAGGTAAACTGATCACCGAGTTACCCCTGCAGTACCTGAAGTGGATTAACGAGTGGTTAGGAAAGATTGATGACAATTTTGTCGAGCTAAAGGCTCAAATTAAGGAAGAGTTAAGAAGACGTCAGGAATAGTGCAATAAGCCATGTTTATGTGGTATGTAGCTTTGATGTGGGTGACTAATCTTACCTACAGCAATAATCATCTCACACTCATGAAACACAAAAAATTGTACATCGTTGTTCTAGTATTCACCATTCTGTTCTTCACTGGCTTTACCGCCTTAATGGTCCACTTCGGTCGGACCCGTGCTGACATCATGGAATTCTGGTTCATGATCACGTTCTGCCTCTTCGGCTGCTGCGCGTTCATAGCCTCACTCTTCACCACCTGGCGGATCATCAAGTGGATCTGGTACACCATCAAAACCCGGTCAAAGAAGTTCTTCAGCAGTAAAGGTGCCTACAGCATCGATCATTTGCACCCGAAGAAACCACTCTTCGAGGAAGACGATCGCAGGCATCCCAGTACTGTGATCACCTACCCGCCAAACTGAAAGAAGGCTGCATCCCGTGAGGGGTGTGTAAGTCCTTTTTTAGCTGTGATGCAATAACTGTTCTGCTGGTGCTATGTATAGTTGCTGAAGGGTATATTGTGTATCTGGAAGTACACCTGGGGTGCGCGGGTCTGCGCTTGGATGACGCGCACCCCAGGAAACCATTTGTGTTTTCTTTTATGTATGGTTTTAATGTATGAGTACGCGAATACTGCGAAATGATTGGAGCCGGGAACAGGCAATGGTTCTATTTCGGCGATCCCTGAAACTGATAGCTAAGTATCTGAGAAAATTAGCCAGTTCTATGGACACTCTATCGGAGCAAAAGAGTGGTTCAATAGGAGATATGCGAACCAGAGCAAGGCATTTCACTTATCGTCTGGAGTGGTTTGTAAGAGCCATGAAACGTTCTGGTGTAATGGATTCCTATGAAATTGATAAAGGAGATTGGAACCGTGCAGATTACCTACCACATGAAGAACTCTTTTACCTAAACAATTTCTACGCAGGTTCTAGAGTAGTGTTACGTAATCGTATATCACCAGAAGTCGCAGTGATTGATTGCCCGGATAAAGATAAGCTTAGTATCTGGGATGGATATGGTATTGTTGATGATGTACAAGATCACGATCATTATGATGTATCAATTATTATTAAACCAGATCAATGGCCAAAAGAATTGTGGCTATTAAAGGGATACGCAATGATGTGGCTAGATGAAAACAAGGTTGTCACGGCACATGAGAAAGCTCAAAGAATGATGAAACGTCGAAAACTGATATGAGTGAAAAAAAGAAAAACAATGTAGTGTTATGCATGCGTACGGATAAAGATCGTAAACCGCAAACGCCTACGATCATCAAACCGTGCTCCAGGTGTAATCATGATGTGCATGTGAGTCAGTCCAGCTTGGACATGATTGAATCTCATGGTGAGCCGTTCGATTTAGTCTGTAACGTCTGCATCATGAAGATCGCAGATGAAGCAAAGAAAAGCGGCGAGGGATTTGAATACGCGGGGCTGCAGCCAGGTCAGAAAGAAGAACTGGAAGCGGCAGGTTTAGATCCAAAGAATGTGCCGTTCATTGAGCACATCTTCAAACAGATCATGGAGAGACGTGCTGAGAAAATGATGCGGGGCGAAATTTAGCACTTTACGTGGAGGAAACCTTATCGTAGAAAGGCAGTCCTATGACACCAGAAGAACTCCCTGATACTACCAGCCTAGAAGGCGCACAAGACGTTGCAAATCCAGTCACTGAGCCAGTGGATGACTTTGCTGATGTGGAACTTGGTCCTCCTGCGCAATCCTGTGAAATTGGATGTGAATCATGTCAGTAAGAATACATGACGCCAGGTGTGATAAGTACAAACGTTGTCATTCACATACTTACGACAACTACGGTAATGAAGTGTGTGAGTTGGATGAGCATATAGTTAGAGCACATCCACATTTGGCAACAGCTAGAAAGTGTTCATACTGTGGTACGGCGAATGTTCCTATCTTGAGGAACTGCCCGAACTGCGGTGCAAGTAAATGATAAAGCCCTGCGGGACCTTGGTGGTCAAGCGGTCCTGAAAACCGTCCTCACCGTAACCACTCGGTGAACTGTTCGATTCAGTGCGGGGCTGCCGCTTTCGTTCTCTCCAGGCCTTTTATGAAAAAATGTAACTGCTGCAAATTAGATAAAGATCCAACTGAGTTCCATAAGAATAGGAACATGCATGATGGATTGAATCGGCAGTGCAAAGATTGTAATAAGATGCGAGCACGTAGTTGGCATAAGGACAATCCCTGGTCAAGAAAGAGATTTCTACGCAGGCGGAACATGACAGAAGAGCAATTCGATGCTCTTGTTAAAAAGCAAAATGGGCAGTGTGCTGTTTGCGGTGTCAAACCTAAATTGTTATTTATTGATCATGACCATGCCTGTTGCAACGGTGTATATTCATGTGGTAAATGCATTCGTGGTTTACTTTGTAGTAATTGCAATTCTGCTTTGGGGTTGGTTCATGAGAAAGAATCAACGCTTATTCGACTTATAGATTACTTGCATAGTAATAAACGTGGTATAGATAATTTAATACACGGGTAGCTCAACGGTAGAGCATCGGGCCTACATCCCGAGGGTTGGGGGTTCAAATCCCTTTCCGTGTACCATTCTATATGGAACACATTTGGGATCCAAACGTTTGGTCTAAATTTTATGTAGCATATGGAGGAGGACTCATAAGGCTATTCAAATTCGTTGATGGAGAATACCAAATGGGTGCAAAAGTAGGATTTTCTGCTTCCTCTGGTAAAACAATAACAGGACCACTTAAGTATAAAAGACTCTGTGCTGTTAATGATAGTCGCGCAGAAGATCTAATATATGTAAATAGAGAACACTTCGGGCTGTTCTATGATGGAGCTAAAGATCCATTCGGAGATAATAGAAAAGATCCATTCAATGTATGAGTGAAACACAAAGGGAAGCAAAACAGGTGATCGTGGTGATCAAATCACTCAACATGCGCAAAGGAAAGATAGCTGCGCAGGTGGCACACGCATCCATAGGAGCGTTATTGAAACTATGTGCCCAAGGTAAGACGCGGGATAACCGCTACTTCGAGATATTCGGGATGCTTCGATGTGACTCCCCGGAGTACGCTTGGCTTAATGGCCCGTTTACGAAAGTATGTGTATCGGTCGATACAGAAGAAGAATTAAACGCCTT
>Ga0214192_1000740_pt1 | contig 19637 bp, 27 predicted proteins | sample TroBogEpilimnion_44_FD_153030 | JGI IMG/M metagenome (GOLD analysis project Ga0214192, IMG submission 153030) | Freshwater microbial communities from Trout Bog Lake, WI - 29JUL2008 epilimnion | ecosystem: Environmental > Aquatic > Freshwater > Lake > Epilimnion/Euphotic zone | place: Trout Bog... | reverse complement strand
AATGTTGGAAATTGAAGATCCCGAATATGTGGGGCGAATGTTGGCCGATAGGGTACTGAATCGATGAAAGAACTATTGATTTTTCTAAGCATTGTTGCATTAATGACATGCCAAAATTTACCAGCAACAAAAGTATTTGATAGACCACAAAACACTATAGGACCCATCCAATGAAAGCTCAAAAACCTGCAGTAGGAATCATGTTGAATCGTAATTGGGGCACGGCCCGAAGTTACACAATTGCATGCGAGTGTGGCGGAATTGATCACTATCCGCAGATGTGGATCGAAGTAGGCGACGAATCAGATCAGGAACTGCAAAATGTCACAGTTACGTTTTACGTAGAAACTTCAAGTCCTTGGTACAGAGTTAGTCGTTGGCGACAAATTTGGAGTATGTTGACTCGGGGCTATGTTAGACAGGAAAGCACTTTGATTTTGAGTCAACAGGCAGCTTTGAACCTTGGTACAGTTATACGCAACAGTGTTGCAGAGATGCAACAGGTCAATGTGGTGCCGATTGACACAAATCAATATTGATAGTATAATTAACTTCTGATGTACTAATATAGGTGATGTTATGACCATGCATTTAGAAGGCCCTTGGCTCAGCACAACTGGCAAACGCCGAGGCAAAATGAAATTTAAGAGTTCAGAACAAAAGCGCGAATACGAGCGTTTGAATGCAGAGTGGAAAGAATTGCTCAAGCGTCAAGGTGCCGAAATTGAAGCCAAGAAGGTAAATCGTGCCATGCGAGCTCCGGCACTAACTTACAAGTTATCAGCCCCAGTGGGACGTGAAACTGCTAAAATCAAGAGCTTGGACACCGGGCATTCGGGTGCAGTGGCCAGCAAGGCAATACCACAATACACCGGCGATAAAATGCTCGGTGTTGCAACACTTCATAAAAGCAATGCAGTTCCAGTCTTTTGCTCTGAAGATGCAATTGCTATAAGTAATATGAGGAGATGATAAACCGTTGAGCAAAGAAGATTTAATTAAAATGGCTGGCGTTGTGGAAGAGGTTCTTCCCAACGCCATGTTTAGAATAGTGTTGGAAAATCAGCATCGAATAATGGCCACAATAGGTGGCAAACTTAGACAAAATAATATACGTATATTATTAGGCGACAGTGTAGAAGTTGAAATGTCGCCCTATGACATGACTCGCGGTCGAGTGGTGTATCGCAATAAATAACATATGCAAGACATACGCGACCTAATAACCTTAATTGAAACTAAAGAACATCTTGAGCAATGCGAACTTGATTACAGTCGCAGTGCGCTGGCCCCTGTGCTTAGTAAATCAAACATAGACAATCACTACGGCAAATTGTACCGAGGCTATGTGGATCGTTTCAACAAAGGCGAAGGTGATCCTGCTTTTAACCGAGCCGGGGCTTATCTGCACGATATTTGGTTTGGCCAACTACGTGCCCCTCGAAATGCTAATGCTCCCACTGGAGCCAGTTTGGCCTTAATCAACAGAAAATTTGATAACTTTTTAGATTTCAAAAAAGATTTCAAATCAGCTGCAATGAAGATACAGGGCTCGGGATGGGTATATCTCAGTCGCAGTGGGGAAATAAAAACAATTAAAAACCATCAAATCAAAACTGATATAGCACTACTGGTGGATTGGTGGGAACACGCTTGGGCCCTGGACTATGGCTCAAAGAAAGACCGGTATCTAGATTCCATTTGGCGTATCGTCGATTGGGAAGCAGTCAACCGTAGGATTTATGCAAACAAATGATTAAATTAACCGAAAACGCAACAAAGCAACTGCAAGTCATACTTGAAGAAGAAAACAACCCCGAACTTAAACTACGTATATTTGTACAAGGCGGTGGTTGTAGTGGCATGCAGTACGGCTTTACCTTGGATGAAGTGGCCAACGAAGACGATTTTGCCCTTGACGAATCGGGGGTAAAAGTTCTAGTGGACTCAATGAGCATGCAGTACTTGATGGGTGCCGAAATTGACTACCGAGATGACCTAATGGGTGCTAGTTTCTCTATAAAGAATCCCAACGCACAAACCACATGCGGGTGCGGCAGTAGTTTTAATCCTGCTTGATGGCTAAATACTACTATTAGGTAGTATTTTATGTCGTATCCATTTGGTAATGTAAACATAGGCTCCAGTCCCGGTGATGGCACAGGCGATCCTTTACGCACTGCCTTCCAAACAATAAACAACAATTTTGCAAACATTGCGTCAGGCAGTGTCACAGTAAACGCTCCGGTTCAATATGTTGCCGGACGACAGGGCAATATCATACTGACAATAAACGACATCATTGGCGGAAATACTGCCGGACAAAGTTACACCATGGGCAACAGTCTCAACTGGAACAGCAGTGTTTATACTGTTAGTCAGGCATTGGATCAAATAGCACAAAGATTAAAATCTGCCGGTCTCTAGCAATCCAAATTGGCTAAATACTACAATATTTAGGTAATTGGACTATGAGCGTACAAATTTCACCCGTATACACCGGAACCTCTGCTAATGATGGTACTGGTGATACTCTTCAAAATGCCTTTATCAAGGTCAACAATAGTTTTAGCAATGTAGTCACTGCGGTGAATTCTATTCAAAGCACCTATGCCAATACCACTTATGGCGTTTTTGCAAATATCACAGTTACTAATCGTCATGTTGGAAGTTTAAATTTTTACGGCTCTGACACCGTCTACATTAATGGCAGTGCAGTGGCCACTGGTGCTGTTAGCTTTCCAGGCGGAAATGTAAGTTTACAATCCAATTTTCAAGCAGCAACCACAAGCACCAGTTCCACAACAGGTGCAGTTGTAATCACTGGAGGCCTAGGAGTTGGCGGAAACATCAACACCCAGGGCATTTTAAACGTCACCAATACTACAGATAGTTCGGGTACTGGCAGTGGTGCCATCATTACCTCGGGTGGATTGAGCGTCACTAGGAATGCAAACTTTGGTGCAGCACTCAGTGTGGCAACCAGCATTGCAGTAACCGGGCCACTATCTGCTTGCACAGCAACTATTTCTAGCGGTACTGTATCAAGTGGAACCAATTCAGGTGCTTTGATTGTAACTGGCGGAGTTGGAATTGGGGGAGCGCTAAATGTTGGCGGGCAAGTCACTATTGGAAATTTAATAGTTACAGGAAATTTAACGGCAAACACATCTGGTGTTATAACCACTGCTGTAATTGATTTGAATACTCCAGTTACACTAGCAGCGTTGACTTCGCAGACCACAAGCAATATTGGTACAGTATTCCACTATTATGATTCAGCCGGCTCGGGCGATAGTCATGCTTTTGCTGGTAGAATGATAACCGGATTGGGTGTGCTATCAAATGCCTTTGCTTATTATTCATCGGTAAATTATTCAGACAGTGCTGGTGGGTCTCCTGTTGGCACGCAACTTGGAACTATTGCTGGTGGATCTTTTTATGCCGGCAATGCCACTGCAAGTACCAGCACAACAACAGGAGCATTGGTTGTGTCTGGAGGAGCCGGCATTGGAGGAGCAGCATATATAGGTTCAACGCTGACTGTTGTTGCGTCATTGACAACAAACACAGTTTATGCAACAACTGTAAATGCTGCCACTATTGGTAACACCAGTGCTGCGCATGTCGGGGCAACTGCCACCTTGACCGGGCTGGTAACTGCTGGTACCGTAAATGCTGCCACTATTGGCAATACTGGCGCAAGCGGTACTTTCAATAGTATTAGCAGTGGTACCATAACCCCTAATGCCAACAATTCAGTGACTTCTGGAACAAGCAGTGCTTGGTGGAATAATCTTTATAGTGTAACTGGTAATTTTAACACCATCAACATCAATTCAGGTGGCATAATTCCTGGAGCCAATACCAGTGTCAATTTAGGGTCAAGTTCCACATGGTTTAATAACATATACGGTGTAACTTTTGTAGGCACATCAACATCAGCCAAGTACGCCGATTTGGCAGAAAATTATCTAACCGATCAAGAATATGAACCAGGCACAGTTGTTGTAGTCGGTGGCTCTGCCGAAGTCACGGCCTGCTATGATCACGGGCAAGATAATGTAATAGGTGTTATATCTACCGACCCTGCGTATCTAATGAATAGTGGTGCTGTTGGTCAACCCATTGCGTTAAAAGGACGTGTGCCTGTTAAAGTTTGGGGTAGTATCATGAAGGGTCAACGCCTAAGCACCAGTCACCAAGTTGGGTATGCAGAATACGCTGCAGGAGCATACAGTTTTGCAATTGCACTCGAAACAGATATTAGCCTAGGTGCAAAATTAATAGAAGCGATTATACTGTAATGGCACACCCAATTTGGCAAACACCCGGAGGTAGTCTAGGGCTCATTCCAGAAAATGAGTTTTATAGATTACAACTAAACGCACACGATCCTGCAGGCGGTAATGTCACATATAAATTTTTAGCCGGAAAATTTCCGCCAGGCATCTATGTGACTGCTGATGGTAATTTACAAGGTGTACCAATTCTAACCAATGTTGCAAATTTAAATCGCGGATATACTTTTACCATACGTGCCAGTGACTCGACCACGCCAACACCTTTGGTATCCGATAACACATTTAAGTTAACCATATCAAACATTGTTCCGCCGCAGATTGAGCCACGTGTTACAAATTTGGGTGATGTTTTTGATGGAACTTATTTTAATCCCAATCCACCTTCCATTGGCCTACAATTGAAGGCGGTGGAAGTAAATCCCAATGCAACATTGACTTGGAGCTTGGTTGGAGGTAGTTTGCCCCCGGGATTGACATTGAGCAGTAGTGGATTAATTTCGGGATTTGTTACTCCATTACCACAAGTTGGTAACGCTGGAGTTGTGGGGTTTGAAAAAAGCCCGTTTAACGAATTTGGCTACGATGCGGCTGCGCGATATCAAAGTAACTCTTATCATTTTACAGTACAGGTATTTGATGGTATCAATTTTGATGTTTTGTCCTATAAACTCTATGTGGTGGCCAAAGATACTTGGACCTCGGACACAAATATAGATACTATTGATTCAACACTGACCGTAGACGAAGACAATCTTTACTTGCCCATAATAACTACTCCCCCTGAAGCTTTATCAGTTACACCTATTCGTAGCAACAGTAATTTTGCTTTCAAATTTGATGCAATAGATCCAAACAACAATGCACTCACATACGAAATAGTCAGCAGCTTGTCCTCAGGATTTGATTCGGCCAATTTTGATTCTCTCGGGTTTGACCAAAGCAGTTTGGCGTTGCCAACTGGATTGGCAATTGACCCCAATACCGGATGGCTGACTGGCACCCTTGGTAGTCAAGCAGCAGCAACACAGACTTACACATTTGAAGTTGCTGCTTACGAGACTCAAAACCCAAGTTACATAAGCGTGCCGGTTCAGTATACTTTAACAGTTTTGGGCAATATCAATAACACAATCACCTGGACTACAACCAGCAATCTTGGTTCAATTGACAATGGTGCCATTAGTGAGCTCAGTATTTCGGCCAAAAGTAATGCCAATAAAACATTGACTTATAGTTTGGATGGCCAGTCTCGTCTTCCCCAAGGGTTATCATTATTGAGTTCGGGGCTAATTGTTGGTCGCACCAGTTTTGAATATTTTAGTTTGGATTTGGGTAACACAACAATTGATGGCGGGACTCTCACATTTGACAATACATACACATTTACAGCAGTGGCTTCAACTACTGATGGCACTGCCACCAGCACACAGATGTTTACTGTGCTGGTCAATAATTTTAACAAAACACCTTACGAAAATTTATATTTAAAGGCGTTGCCCACTATTGATCAACGCCAAACATTTTTAAACATTGTTAATAATACAGAAATATTCCCTGAAAATTTAATATACCGCAGTACAGATCCTTGGTTTGGGCGTGCACGGGATATAAGAAGTCTGTTTATTTCTGGTCTGAATCCCAGTACTATAGACGAATATTACGCAACCATACAAACAAACACATATAACAAACGAATTGAATTCAGTGATGTCAAAACTGCAAGAGCCCTAGATGCCAACTTTAATGTAAAGTATGAAGTGGTTTATATAGAATTAAAAGACTCGGCAGTGAGCGTGAATCCCATAACCAAAGTCAGTTCCAGTCCGGCCAATTATAAATATGATCAGTATATTTCTGCAAATGTTTATCTAAATAGTTTTGACAATATGACCAGTGTAGTAGGGTCTGCTTTGGGCTACGAAAATCAAGTTTCAATTCCGGCGTGGATGAGCAGTCCACAAACAAATCACAAACAATTGGGATTCACTCGGGCAATTGTTTTGGCGTACACCATTCCGGGAGCAAGTGCGTTGATTGCATACCGACTAAAGGCCAATGGCATAGTGTTTAATAGCATTGATTTTGTAGCTGATAGATACAATTTGGACAATAGTTTAAGCCGTAATTATAACATATCTACAAAACGATTTACCTCAGGGGAAGAAACAACATTTGATCGTATTACTCGAGCCGAAATTGTCACAACGTCGGTGAGTTACGGGGTCAAAGGACTGCCGTTTGATTTGATCAATAATGCCACGGTTGCACAAATACAAGCCCTAGGCGGACTTGATGGAGTGTTGAATTTTAACACCGGAGACACTTTGATTTTTATGCAACAAGAAAATTTTGTAATCGAGCCAAGTTACAACAACAATGGATGGAATTTAGTAACCCCATCGGGAACTACTGTGATTCCGGGATATCTTGAGCATTCTCTGAATTCTACGGTGGCCAATCAAAGGGCAGGAGTTTGGCAAATTAATATTTCTCCAACCAATGTAGTTACATTGAGTTTTGTTCGATCAATCGATACCGGACAGTTTGTACAGGTCAACTATGGAATCAGTCAAAATAACACCATAGTCTATTATAGTACTTCTCTACAACCCGGAAATACTGTGCCAGCCTACATTACTGCTTCCACTTACTACAACAATAGCTTGACCCGTACCAAATTTGATAACAATAACACCAAATTTATCAGTCGTAGAGATAACTACCAAAATCCCGAAGTGGGGGGTGCATATATAAAATTCCCCAAGATGAATGTTATCCAATAAATATAGTAAGCTAAATACAGTATACACCGGAGTTTTTAAACAATGTCATCAAACATTAACCCAACCAATATCAACGGAAATTATCCAATTGCCGGACAAGATAATGACAGCCAAGGATTTAGAGATAATTTTACAAATATTCTAAACAATTTCACATATGCAGCAGCCGAAATCAGCGATCTGCAAAGCAAGGCATTGTTATCTAGCCCGCTAACTGGTGGCTCAATTAACAATGACATGAGCTATAATCAATTGAAGTATCCGCAGTTGTTTGCACCCTCTTTGAGCTACAAAGATCAAGGAACTTATACCTCTAACTCGACATTGAGTTTTGATTACAGTCAGGGCAGTATGCAAAGAATAGCCCCAGGCGCAGGAACTTTGCAAACTGTGAGTTTTTCCAATTGGCCAAGCACAGGACAATATGCATCAATGTTGGTTTGGTTCAGCATTACCAACGTGGCCTATACCATTAATCTTCCAAGTTCAGTCACAATTGGTGCTAGTGACATTGCAGGATGGCTACCCAGTACAAATGGTGGAACAATTACATTTGACACCACTGGTGATTTTATATTTGAATTTAGCACTGTTGATGGTGGAAACAATCTGTTTATCAAGGATCTTACACGCAACAAGGCCACTTTGCGTGATCCAAATCTTTATTTCAATGACAATGTTGTTAACACCTTGTTTGTGGGATTTGATGGCAGTCAAATTGCCACTGCTATTGCATCTGATGCTGGAAGAAATACTGTTGTGTCTCAAGGAGCTTACAGCTCAACTGGTATTGGTAATTTGACATTGTCCAATGTGGTTTATAGCATGTTGGACACTGGCGACGCTGCTGGGTATAATATCACCAGTGCCCGTGGAAATTTGGCAGTGGGCAATGTTTGGCCAGTCAGCAGCGGAGATCAATTGGGATATATCAATGCTGTAACATTTACCGGTAACGGAGCTGGTGGAACTACATTTGCCGGAAACACATTTACTCAGATCAGCAGAATTGGGTTTTACGCCACTGGATCAAATACCTCATATGGACTAGGTGGTAATATTGCATTTTACACCGCAGTTGATGGAAACAAAGGTGTGCAAGCTGTTAGTCAGGCACTTGGAATTGAAAACGATCAAAGCATACATGCATATGGCAATGTATTTTTAAGTTCTACAGGTACATCAAGTTCTTACTATCCGCCGACATCTAGTTCTACTGGAACTCCTGGACAATTGGCCTGGAGAACTTCAGGCGGCGTAACTTGGGTTTACATATGTATCGGAACCAACACCTGGAATAGATTCTTGGCCAATTCAACATCTTGGTAATATTACTCTAAAACTCTTGACTCCTTACAGTAAATAATATATACTAGTGTAAGGAGTTTTCTATTATGCACCCACTTGGACAAGACTTATCAAAATTCAGTGACGAAGAGTTATACAAAAAACAAAATGAGTTAGGCAAACGTTTTGCCCAGGCCTACAAGTTTGGTCCTCAAGGCATTATTCCGCAATTGCAAATTTTAATACAGGATTATCAAGAAGAAGCACAACGACGTCAAGCTCTAGCCATGAAGGAAATGCAAGAGAAATTAAACAAAGGCAAAGACGATAAAAACCTTAGAAGTATAATTGACATACAATGAACTACGACAGTTACGGACAGGCCTACACTGACACTCGAGAACTTTGCGACCTGCTTTATGTCAATCCCGATCTGGATCTATCGCGGTTTCAAGTCACCGACAGTTTGCCCTACAACACCGCAGTCATGCAGACCTACAGTGGATTTTCGCAAGTGAAACAGTATGCAACACCCCGGGATGGCATCTCTATAGAGCAGTTTCATCAAGCACAACAACAAACATGGCACATGCCTGCAGAGTATCGAGACTTGGATATAGCCAAACATATACTAGATTTATGTTCAACCGACGCTGAATTGCAACGAGTTGGCGAAGAACTACTGTTGTATCAAGAGCGGGATTTATTTAATTTGCTTAGGTATCTCAAATACTTTGTGGACACTATGCGAGCCAATTCGGTAATCTGGGGCCTAGGTCGTGGTAGCAGTGTAGCCAGTTATGTGTTATACTTGCTGAGAGTGCACAAGATCAACAGCATGTACTATGATCTTGACATACGAGAATTTTTAAAATAACGAGGAAAAAGATATGGGACAATTACATAGATCAAGTAAAGGTAAACTGGTAGATATGGAAAATTTACGTTTATCTAACGAAAAAAGTATTGCTGTAGGAAACATGAAGATCAATGCCCGTGGCGATGAACTGGGGCAAGGCGGACAAATAGTTAAAACAAGGAACGAAAGAATGAATCAACAGTATCCAAAAATGCAAAGCCCGATTGCCAGTGATAACAATATTAACAACGTGGCACCCGATGGCACCAGTTTTGATCCACCCGAGGTAAAAGAAGAAATTAAACCAGTGGAGCCAAAATTACGAGGCAGCTTGGCCGATAGCATTGCCAAACAAGTCACAGTCAAACAAGAACTGTTAGACCCCGACATGCATAAGATTCCAGAACAAAAAGGACCGCAAAGGATTTAAATGAAAAAACCGGCATACGCACCAAAAAAAATTGAAAGTCTACGTGCATTAAAAGATCACGTGCTAGTCACCGAAATGCAATTTGGTGGAAGACAACTAAGCAGCGGAGTCATACTGTTAAACGATGATGGCAAGAGTGATGGTATTAGGCCACGTTGGTGTCAAGTGTTTGCAGTAGGTCCCGAACAACAAGATGTCGAGGTGGGGCAATGGATACTGGTGTCACATGGACGTTGGACACGTGCCAATGATATTGAGGTCAATGGCGAAAAGAAAAGTCTACGCCGAGTAGACAACAACGACATACTCATGATCAGTGACGAACCACCAGCATATGACGACACTATTTCAACCAGTGTTAACATAGCCCGGCACGATTAATATGGGATATCAAAGTAGATACGACATCGCATCTATTACTCGCGGTATTCGTGCCATGCATTCAGAAATGAATGACTCGCACTTGACCGGATGGAATCAGTGGCCCATTAAACAACAAATGTATCAACTCAAATGGCTTATTGAAGAAAGTTTAGAATCCTCTAGCACTTATGCCGATGAAGAGAATTGGCTTAACGAGCAAGAACAACAACGACTCATTAATATACTAAAAAGATGACTAACGACGTTACCAAAATTAAAACAGTTAATATCAACCTAGGCGATCGACACTATTGGAATGCAAAAACGCACAACATAGTTTTGTCTTATGACCCAACAACTCCCACTGGACTTGCAATACGAGCAGTATCGGTGGATCAAGATCCTGTTCCTATCACCGATTTTGCTCAAGCCGATTCGGTTTTAAAACAATTTCAACTGAAATGAAGTGCTCGACATGTCGCAAAGAATATAGCGCCGAGTGCGACTATAGACAGGGACGTTGCCCACATCATCCCGCAACTTTTCCAACTTGGTTGTTGCTACTGGCAACACCTGTTATAATAACGGTATGGACTATACTAAATCCCAAAAAAGTTTGGGCACAAGCAAAAAAAGAATGGAGATTGTAATGTTACATTTATATAGAGGTTTGATTGATATTTTGAATGCACGTAGTTCGGCATTGAACGAAGATTTCAAGCAACACATACAAACACATCGACAGTATCACGAGCGTGATATCGACCAGCAAATCAATGCCTACGGAGTGGAAGGTTATTGGAACTTGATATTGGAAATTGTATTTTTAATTTATGTTAAATTTATACACATCACTGGCATTGTGTTGATTGCCACCTTGGCACTGGTGTTCTTTCCGTTAAGTGCCATAATGGCCATCTTTGAGAATCTAGTACATCGCTTTGATCGTGAGCATCGCGAGTTTGTACAAACGCAACAAGAACATCAAAAACAAATCTTAATGGAATCAAGCAATGAGCAAGGGAAGTAAGCAACGTCCTACCGACAAGCAAAAGTATGACGATGGATGGGATCGAATATTTGGTAACAAGAAAAAACAACCTCAACCTCAAAACAAAAAAGAAAAGCAATGAAAGAACTTTGGACTGAAAAGTATCGACCCAAACTGTTGGCAGACTATGTGTTCACCGACGAAAATCAAAAACAGATAATCGAAAGCTGGGTACGTGATGGAGTTATTCCGCACATCATGCTGAGTGGAAGCCCGGGTACAGGCAAAACCACATTGGCCAAAGTCTTAGTGAATGAACTGGGCATTGACGAATATGACTTTTTACAAATCAACGCCAGTAGAGACAACGGTGTAGACTTTATTAAGACTCGAGTCGAGGGCTTTGTGCAAACCATGCCGTTTGGTAAATTTAAAGTTGTGCTCATGGACGAGGCCGATTACTTGAGTCACAATGCACAAGGCATCATGCGTGGATTGACCGAAACCTATCAGGCACAGGCTCGCTTTATTTTTACTTGCAATAGTCCGCACAAGATCATGCCAGCCTTGCACAGTAGATTTACTGGCTTTCATATTGAAAAGCCGGACGTGACTGAATTCACTGCTAGAGCAGCCACTGTGTTAGTGACAGAAGCGGTGGAATTTGACATTGACACTCTAGACAGCTATGTCAAGGCCAGTTATCCTGATTTGCGTAACTGTTTGAAATTGTTGCAAACTAATTCAACAACCGGCACTTTAAGCCGACCTGGCAAAAATGATGTTGCAGTACAAGATTGGCGATTGGAAGCAGTTGCTTTGCTGAAAGCACGAAACATCACGGCGGCAAGAAAAGTTGTATGTGCACAAGCCACCGTTGAAGACATGGACTCAATGTTTAGATGGATGTATGACAATTTGGAGCTATGGAGCACAACTCCCGAGGGACAGGACGAGGCTATATTGGCCATACGTAAAGGCTTGATCAATGCGTCATTGGTGGCCGATCCTGAAATCAATGTTTCGGCAACACTGGTAGAACTAACACAAATTGGACAAGAATGAAGCAGCAAGATATATTTCTATTGGCTTTTTATCACATGAAGCCTCGTCCCGGAGTACGCACACAAGTTGCAGGATGGATGAATGACTCTGCAAATATCACTTATGATGAAAATGTAGAAATTACACGTGGCCAACATAAAAACATCACACGGGCCAAGGTGGTATTGAATCTCAGTAAAAAAACTGTTGTGCGTAACGGCTGGGGCACTGATAGAAAGTTTGATGAGTACTTCAAGCACTATTTTAAAGGATTTCATCAATACATCACCAGCGTAATGATGCAACTGGATCCCGAGTATCTTAACAGCATGTTGGACGAAATGCAAGCCGAGCTGGACCGGGAAAAAAATTGAAGGTAGGAGTTCATTGTTCTTCTTGGGTAGAGGGATTTGTGTACCAAACCCCGCACACCATGATTAAAGATTACGACGCCCCGGGATTCGACAAAAAGACTGTAGTGGGATTTTTATATTCTGCAGAGGATGATGAGTCAAGAATAAAACAGTATAAATTAAACTTTGATAAAATCTTAATGATTTTATCCGATTACTCGACCACTGCCGGTGTTGAAACTGATATTCGTGACAAGTGCAAAAAATTTGATTTTCCAGGTGTGGAGTTATTGGCAACTGGCAATATTGAGTATGTGCCAAAGCATATGAAAATTACAAGATTTGAAGAATTCTTTATACGTGTCAAGGCACTTTATGAAAAATTACAATATAAGCCACTGGATCAATTGACTCCGTTTACACCAAAACCGTATTATTTTGATGCATTATTGGGGTTGCCTAGACCACATAGAAATTGGGTGTTTAGACAAATCACAACCCAGTGCCGCAATAAAATTTTGTTAATCTATTATCGGAATTCACGTGCTACTACAATAGAAGAATCAGGATTTGCGTGGCCACAAGGAGCCGAGATAAAGGATAAATCATCATGGGAATGGCAACGTGGATTTTTTACCAATAATTCCGTAGTATATTATGGAATAGATACATGGTTGAGCTTTATTGTGCCGATTGACGTTTATAATCAGAGTGCTTATTCAATTATAACCGAAACTGCAACGCATAATGACTATAGTTTTTACACAGAAAAAATTGTGAAACCAATTTTGGCAAAAAGATTATTTGTATGCTTTAGTGGGGTAAATTATTTGAAAAATTTACGTGCTCTTGGATTCAAAACATTTGATGGCATAATAGATGAAAGTTACGATCAAGAAGCCGATCACAAAATCAGGTTTAAAAAAGCATTTGATCAAATATTATATCTATGCAACCAAGACCAATCTAGTGTGTTAGAACTAGTCGAGCCAATTGCTGAACACAATTTCAATTTGCTTAAATCAACGGATTGGCATGCCCCTTGGGCTGACACTATATTTTCAAGTTTTAATTTTTGATAAGTACTATATGGCAACAAATCCTTTCGACATGTATCGACAAAAGCAAAAGCGGGCAGTAGATCCTAACGCTCCTCCTCGTCCCAATTTACTCAGTCACGAAAAAGTTCTTAAAGATACCAAATCCATAATCGAACAACAAGCACAAGATATTATGTTATTAAAAACCAAAGTAGCTGAATTGGAACGTAAATTAAGTAATCAAAACAACTACCTCAGTGCTTTGCATCAGACTATACAAAAACGTCGTTAAATCTCCCCGTATATTTTTAAAATTTCCACCACCGCCGCATGACGGTGTATGTCACGTCCGGCGAATTCAACTCCTGCGACATAGCGACTATTTTCGTATTGGCTGACCAAACGTTTGAAGTCAATTAATCCGTTGTTGTTTTCTTTGCGGTCCGCCTGTTGCGTGTCTCCTGTCACCACCATTTTGCTTCCATCACCTAAGCGAGTTAACAGCATTTTCATTTGACTTGGTGTGGCATTCTGCATTTCGTCAGCAATGATCCACGATTGTTTAAATGTCCGTCCACGCATAAATGCCAGGGGAGAAACCTCAATTACTTGTTCATCTAGCATTTTAGTAATGTCGACTGGGCGGTAATACTCAGCAAACACATCCATTATGGGTCTTGTCCATGGCTCCATCTTTTGATTGAGGGTGCCAGGCAAGAACCCGTGTTGTTCATCATCTACTCCTATTGCTGGACGTGTGATAACAATTTTTTTGCAAGCGCCTTCTTGGAAGGCCTTGATAGCAGCCATTACTGCCAGCATGGTTTTACCAGTTCCAGCAGGACCTGTTGCAAATATAATTAGTTTTTGGGGATTGGTTAGTAAATCAATGTAGTGCTCTTGATTTAGACTTTTAGGGATTAACTCTACTCTACGGGCTCTATGCTGAACATAGTCTTCGTTTACTATTTTTAATTCAGGTTGTTGATGCCTTTTTTGTTTGGGTTGTTGATATTGGACTGTTTCTACTACTCGATTTCTTCGTTTGGACAAGAGTGCCTCCTTGGTATTGATGTCGTCATGTTCCATACTGTATTGCGAACAACAGTATGTTCACGCAAGTATTTAAGGAAACACATCACAAGGTTTTAAGTGTGTATATAACTGTTAAAAAAAGTCATAAGTAATTGGCTTAGCCCTGTAAATTCAATGTAGTGTTATTGCTGTTCCATTCGGCGTAGATTGTATTATTATGATCATAACACATTCCAGCAACTCTATAATCAAACAATGTAGACAATCTAGTATGTGCATCAAAGGTCCATGGATAAGTTCCAATGGTACTAGTACGCCAATATATTCTAGCATCGCGTTTGACCATCATTTGCATTATTAGAGCAATTTGTCTTTGTATATATTCTTCATCCCCGTTATCAAAAGCATTCAAACATAGTGCAACATTGAATTTTTGTGATCTATACGCAGTAAAATACTGCTCTAATGATATTTTATATTCTGCATTGGCATTTTCTGGGTCAAACGCATGTAAGTTTGCAATCATTCCTTTAAAAGGATTGCTGCCACAATTGACATGTAACACCCGTTCACCAGTACGAATCTGCTCACCAAGTATGTATCCACTATATTCGTACAAGTCCATGCTATGGTCACGATGTTGCCATCGTTCGCCATAAAATAAATTTAGTTGTTCGTCTTCTCGATTAAATGGGGTTGGTGTCAGTGGCATAAAGTATTTACACAAGTTAGATCTGTATATAAATATTATTATGAATGTGTTGCTATTGACCCCTGACCGAGTTGGATCTACGTTACTGCAAAGAGTTTTGACCATTTATATGTTGCGCAGAGAATTCGATCGACCTGTAATTAATTTACACGAGCTTACTAATGGACTTGTCAAATACTACAACGAAACTCTGAATCAAGAAGTATTAGGAAAGCCAAGAGGAACAGAATGGGGCTACTTTCAAAAATTACAAGAGGTCGAGGACTTATTAAAATCAGTCGATCATTATAAAACCAGTAGACTGGCACATTATCATATTTTAAATAGACAGGATTCAATAGCAGATCAAATTAAATTTTACGAGTATTTGAACAAAGAATTTTTTATCATCAGTTGCCGTAGAGAAAATTTATTTGAACATGCACTGAGTTGGGGGATACAAGCAACCAGCAAACGATTAAATGTTTATAGTCCTGAAGAAAAAATAGATGTTTTTTCAACAATATATCAAAATGGTGTTACTATTCCAAAAACATCATTGATTGGCTATTTGACAAGATATAAAGAATATATTGAATGGTCCAACCAATATTTTAATATACAGTCATATTTTAACTATGATAACGAGGTTCATAATTTAGAAAAATATATTTTGAATCTAGATTTTATGAAAGGCAATAAAAATAATACCTGGCAAGATATGTTTGGACAAGAATTTAATAATTACAACGCTTGCCATAAGTTGTTACCTGATTTGTTATTGAGCGAAAATTCATTGATAAAACGCGATCAATCACTATTGACAACATCTGTTTTTATACCCGATTCGTCATCAAAACTAAAATGGAATAGTATCAAGGGTGCCGATTGGCCAGAATATGAAAATTTCAGTCAGGGCTCGGTGCCAGCTGACATCAGCAACGAAATCGGTGCTGCAATAACCAATTACAATATCTCATTGCCTAGACCAATAAAAACAACTAAAGAGATTGCCGAATTTTTAAATAAAAATTTATCAACTTATCATGACACATCTAAACAATTAAATGACTTAATTGACAAGGGATTTCTAGTGACATCTGTTCCCATTAAACTACAGTCACTTGAAGAAAAAAAATACATTGTTAAAAATTTTAACGAATGTATTACTTGGTATAATGAGTGGGTTGGAGAACACAAATTTGGAAAAATATATACAGACACTACTGATGAAAAATTAAAGGCAATAGATTTGACACAAACTCTGTTGCAGTAATAATGTCATAATGAAATCCATCTCGACCAAGATCTTGTGGTTGTATTTCTGAAACATGTAAAATTTTATTGAAGGTATTGGTTAGCTGGTTAATACTGACTCGCTCGTTGAGCAATTGTATCAAATAGTTGATGGTGTTAAACTGTGTTAGCTCACTTAAAATATTTGGATCCAAATTCATCAATTGGCGTTGATCCAATGGTGGGCTCAGTGGCCAATTTTTACCTCGCAGTGATTGCCAAATTTTATCAATCTCTGAATCAATATTTTCTGTAGCACAAGAATATCCTGGTATAAAAGAATGTATTATATTTGATTTATTTTTGACAATTTCAACTTGATTGATCAGTTTATTGAACTGATCCAATAAGTCAGCGTGTGTTCTATTAGATGATTTGCCTGAGTCTTGGCGGTCCTCATCACACAAAGATTCATCTTCAATTTCAAATCGAGATAAAAAACTCCATTGTACTACAATATTTTTTGGGGCAACTGTTTCCAATACTCTAATAATTTTTCTAGCAATCCATTGGTTGCTGGCACCGTTCATGCTGATATTGATACATCTTTTATTTGTTTTAGATTCTAATATTTTGACCCAAGTATGCGAGTACGGAACTCCTATCCCTTTTGTAAAACTATCTCCAAAACACCATATGCAATTTTGTAATTCTTCTACAAGTCCGGGCCACTCTTGATCTCTAAAACCTCGCGAATTGAGGCGATATTCAATATCATGGGGATATGTTTTAAAATGTTTTTTGTCCAAACAATGTGACAAACTGTCAATTCCCGATTCGGATACAATTCTGTTACGTTGCCCAATACAGAATAAATCTGGTAACACCATGTTTTTTTGTTCTGGTAACATCATGATTTTTCGTAAACAAAGTACAATCTATCATTGGCGTCTTGTTTATATTTTAGTAATTTGAGTTTGTACTGGTCCGCAAATTTGTTCACAACTTCAAAGCTCCAAGGAAATATTTCCACATAAGGTCCACTCTTGTGTGCAATGCCAGGATTGGCACGCAGATAAAACTTACCACCCGACTTTAGCAAGTCCACACAGTGTGCAAATCTTTTAGAAACAGCGTCTAAATCACCAAAGTTAATTGACCCTAATGCAAGAATATGATCATATTTTTGATTTACCTTGTAATCTAATATATCAACCTCAAAGTCAGCACAATTATTATAAGGATCAATCCCCACAAGATTTTGTATACGTCCTTTAAAAGGATGGTATCCACATCCAACGTCTAATACCGCCTGAGGATTTTGTGCATTAATTTCCTCAACCAAGGCCCAGCCGGTATAGTCATAATCATTGGTACGTGGTTTCCAAATTTCGCTGAAGAAACGTAAAATGTATCTTTGATTTAAATCATCCACAATTGAACGTAGGGTGCCAATATAATCGCAAGGTAAATCGAGCTCTGATTCTACTGCGTCTCGAAATTTGCGATAGCGGGCAGGAGTCCATGGTAGTTCGTCCACCACTGTATTTTCGTCTATGGAAATATTGGCATATTTGGGTAAATTAAAGGTATTTTGTAAATTTTCTTTAATAAGGTTAAAAATTTTGATGTTCATTGTATTATTACCTTTTGTAAATCTGTTGTATTTGTTGGAAAAGTATCAAGATTAAAACAAGCAATCTCCATGTTATTTTTTCTTAAACGAGATTGTATAATAGCTTCGCCAAAAATTGATAGTCTAACCCATTCAAAATAAGTTTCATTATTAATAGCCTCAATTATATCATTGATTCTTTTAAATTCTTCTAGTATATATTGTTGTTTTGCAAACCATCCTGTATAAAATGCATCAATGCTATTTGAGTTGTTTAACGTCAAGCCGCAATAATTAATAATTTTACATATTGTATCTTTAAAATCATATAGTATGTCATCAGCAGAAATATATAGCCAATCTTTTATGATGTTTTTTTCTATTTCTAAATAGTTTTTTTGTTGATCTATATAATAAGATAATGCTTCTCTTAATTCATACTTTCTCATATCGGTAAAAGAACTATAATCAGAATTCCAACTTTTTTCTTTATCTTTTGTTATTGAATGTAAAAAAGAATGTATTTTATGATAAGCAAAAAGTTGCGTTCTCTCAGCCATTTCCAAAGTATTCATATGAATTACTATAACTTTTTTATTCTCTGGTATAATCTTTTTTAATTCAATTAGGGTTTGCAACGGGGACAAATAATCAAGCCCAGGATATGTTGGTGTAGCAATTTCTACAGTGAAATTTGCGGGGTTTTTAAACTGCGATATAGTTGTAGGATGCCATTCTTTGCTGTACGAATGCATACTACCATTTTCCATTACATACGCTTTTATTTTTGTAAGCTCGTTACTAAATTGCCTAATGGAATATTCAATGGTGCTACCAAAAGCACCAGCTGGAAATATCACAACTATCATAAATTTTCTTTGATTAGGTTAAAAATTTTGGTTTTCAATGAAATTTTCTGTAAAAGTATAAATATTTTAGCAAGTTTGAAGAAATTATTTTACAGACTTGCAGAATTCTATTAAATATATTTAAGGAGATAGTATGGACTCAAAACAATTTGTTGCCAAAATCGTAGCCGACAATCAAGCGTTATTTAAAGCAAGTCAACACAATGTGAAAGCATATTTTGACAGCAAGCCTGCTCAAGAAGAACTAGTTGATCACTTCATCGGCCGTATGGTGAACGAGCGTATGAACATGGTTGAAATCAGCCGGCAAGTGGCAGAACTAGGTGCCGATGCAGATCCAATTGAACTACAACTACTAACACAACAAGCACATGATGAAGCAGTACACTTCCGTTTGGTTAAAGAAGTTATCGAACACATCCAAGGTAGCCCAGTTGATGTTGCAGCAGCTATCGCAAAAGAATCTGCTAAGCCAACCGCTAAAGGCGCTGGTTTACTAGCCAAGTATGATGCAGAGAATGATGCTATTGCATTGGCTGCTTATCAGTTGGTTGCCGAAGGCCGTGCAGAAGCAGTTTGGGATCAAATGGCCGACTGCATTGAAGACTCTTTTATTTCAGGTGCTTATGCCAAGATTGCACGTGATGAAGGCTTCCACAGCAAAATTGGTGCACGTAAACTAGAGCAATTGGTAACAACACCAGAAGCTCAAGCACACTGCGCTAAACTAGTAGAAG
>Ga0214192_1000739_pt1 | contig 19641 bp, 13 predicted proteins | sample TroBogEpilimnion_44_FD_153030 | JGI IMG/M metagenome (GOLD analysis project Ga0214192, IMG submission 153030) | Freshwater microbial communities from Trout Bog Lake, WI - 29JUL2008 epilimnion | ecosystem: Environmental > Aquatic > Freshwater > Lake > Epilimnion/Euphotic zone | place: Trout Bog... | reverse complement strand
AAAAGTTCAGTCAGTGATGAACTGGCAGCTTCATGCCAGTCAGCTTGTCGGGCAAAGTTAACATAAGCATCCACGGCAAACCTTACCCCGGGTAAAACATGCTGTTCCGAGGTGATTGCTTCGCGGATTAAGCCCACTGCCAAACCGAGTTGAATCCACGCCTCAATACCTCCTGGATCACCAGGATGTCCATCGTGATCGAGTATACGCTGTATCCATAATGCTCTGGTTTCACGGTCAGGACAGTTAGCAAGGATATTGGCGTCTTTAAGAGGAATGCAAACCTGATAATAATAACGATTAGCAACCCATCCCTGAATTTGCTGCTGGGTTAATTTACCTTCGTTCATCAACGTATGGTAAGGATGATGAATATGATAGTATTTTTCCATGCTACGCAACTGGGCTTCAAATTCTTCTTTGCTCCATGCTTGCTGTTCTGAATTGTTCATCGGGATTTCCTTGTAAGTATTTTTATCAACCGATTTTTTTATTGAAGTCGGTTTTTTGTAAGCGAGTTTTAGCCGAAACTTATAGATCAATTTCTAAACCGTCGTAAGCAACTTCAATACCGGCAGCATCTAATTGTTTTCGTTCAGCAGAATCTTCGTCTAGAATAGGGTTAGTGTTATTAATGTGAATCAATATCTTACGGGCTTTTTGTACGCTGCTAAGCACTTCAATCATACCCTCAGGACCTGATTGGGGTAAGTGACCAATTTCACGTGCTCTTTTATGGCTAATCTGTTGAGTACACATTTCATCATCGGTCCAAAAAGTACCATCGACGAGTAAACAGTTAACTGTCTGCATCGCTTCCATGACGTGTGGTTCAATTTCACAGAGTCCGGGTGAGTAAAATACTTTTTTTCCAGTGGAAATTTGCTCAATGATCACACCAATATTATCGCCTTCATGAGGGTCGTAGCGGTGCGGAGAATACGGAGGAGCTTTGCTTTTTAGGGCTTGCGTATAAAACCGTAAATCGTTAATCGCTGGAATAGTAAACTGGCTACCATCAACTGGAATAGGGTGATGATTGATAGTGCAGTAATGCGACAACATGTTAAATAACGGAAAACCAGTGGTTAAATCTTGTTTAACCATCTCAGTACAATAGATATCAAGCGGTTTACCTTCCCTGAGCATTAGCAGACCCGTGGTGTGGTCAATTTGGCTATCGATAAGCATAACTGCTTTGATGCCAGTATCTCGAATACCGTTTTTAGGCTGAATAGCGGGAAACGCTTCAAGTTGTGTGCGTATATCAGGGGAAGCATTGAATAATAGCCAGTTATTGTCATCTGTACTGACCGCGATAGAGGACTGGGTGCGAGCACTGCCCTTTAAAGTCTGGTTACGTAACCGATGGCAGTTGTGACAATTGCAGTTCCACTGAGGAAATCCACCGCCGGCACCTGAGCCGAGAACTCTAATTTTCATGATCGAAACCTAAAAAGCTAGCGAGGGGGCAAATAATACGGCAATACTGATAGCTAGGCAAAAAAATTGAGCAAAAAAAAGGGGTTCTTAAGAACCCCTTTCTTTTCTAAACCGTCAATTAACGGTTGTAGATGTACATAGTGACTTCAAAACCGAAACGCAGGTCTGTGTAGCTTGGTGTTTCCCATTTCATAGTCATAACCTCCAGAAGTTTTTGTATATATTGTTGCTAGCTTGATCAAGTAAGCCGCTGATGAGTATACGATGAACTATTTTTTAACGCAAATTTATGACATTGATGTCAGCATATAATTCAATTTTGTTTGTAACTTAATGCCATAAAAAACTTTTTTAAAAGGGATTTGTGGTTATAATTTATTTTTAATCAATTGGTTATGTTTTGTTGTCTGATTTTTGCATAAAAATAAAAATGAATGATCATAGTGTATTACCAACAGTACGATTGTAATTTTTACTTAATAAATATTAATTACGCAGTGTAAAAAGTTTGCTAAGCCAAATAAATTGGTTATAGTTCTAGGGATACACTCATATGAGTTTAATCGACGCTATTGGAATTGAAAGTAAATTTTTCAGAGGGTCAAATGAAACATGTGTGTTTTTCGGTTTTTTTGTTATGTCGTAAAGATTAATACGTTAGGCAAAAATGATTATTGGTGCTCAACTTAAATCGAGCTGATAGGACGCATATTTTATTTTACTAAAGGGTTAGTGATGCAGGAATTATTAAATTTTGTCCTTGGTTTCAATGGCATAACAGTTTATTTTTTGATATTTGGTATTTTGCTTGCCTGTGGTTTGGGATTACCTATTCCTGAAGATATCACTTTGTTTGTAGCGGGCATGCTCGCCTATTATGGTATCGTTAATATTTGGGTAGTAATTTTTGTTTGTTTGGCAGGTGTGTTAATTGGGGATAGCACTATTTTTTTACTCGGTGCCAAGTATGGTGGTGAATTGGCAAAGCATCGACATTTAAGTCGGCTTTTATCACCCGAAAGAATTGAATCAATAAAAGAAAAGCTTAATGCCTATGGCGATAAACTGATTTTTTCTGCGCGTTTTATGCCGTTGCTAAGAGCTCCCACTTATTTTGCAGCTGGTACGCTCCATTTACCCTTTAAAGAGTTTTTATTTTACGATGGATTGGCGGCTATTATTAGTGTGCCTAGTATTGTCTGGTTTGTGTATTATTTTGGCGATGTAGCGGATAAAGCCATTCAAACAATTAAAAATATTGAACATGGTGTTGTCTTATTAACAATTACCGCACTGCTAGTTGTAACAGTTAACTGGTATATAAAGCAGCGTAAAAAGTCTTAATATGTATTTGTTATATATAGAGCTTACATAAAAGAAGATGTTGAATAAATAGATGTTTTCAGGTTAAATAAATAACTTCAATTGGTTATTTATTAATTATGCCGCAAACGCCAGCATTAATTTCAGTTGTAATCACCACTAAGAATAGAATTGAACTATTACCGCGTGCAGTAAATAGTGTGCTTGGGCAGACGTGGTCAGCTATTGAATTGATAGTAGTAGATGATGGCTCTGATGAGCCAGTAAATCTGGATATTACAGATAATCGACTGCAGATTATTCGTAATGAAGTTTCCAAAGGTTTAAGTGAGGCTAGAAATATTGGCTTTAGAGCGGCAACTGGTCAATATTTATGCATGTTGGATGATGATGACTGGTATCTCTCTGATAAGCTTGAAAGACAGATGGATTATCTGCAGCAGCATAGGGATATTGATATGGTTTTTTCGCGTGTTCTCAAACGTGGTGCTGATGGTAATGATAGCTACTATATTCCTCAGGATCATGTACATAGTCCGGAAATCAATTTAATGGCTTTTAACGTCATACATCCAGCTTCGGTGTTATTTCGTCGCAAAGTGTTTGACCAAATTCAATTCGATCCTCGTATTAAAAAATACGAAGATACCTATTTTTTTAACAGAGTCTGCTTCACGTTTCCAACAGCGTTTCTGGAAATGGATGTTGCCGTATGGATGCAGGATGGTCGCCCTGATCAATTGACCCGACATTTTTATTTGCGGAATTTTATAAATTTCCGTTTGGTTTGCGAGGGATTGCAAGACATTCTCAGTCGTTACCCTGCGGCTCGTCGCTTGTATTATAGTCGTTTGGCATGGCAAGCCTTGATGTGCGGGTACATTATCTCGGTCCTAAAAGCGACTACCAAGGCTTTAGGAATTTGATCTTTTAAATTACAAGGCAATTTTTATTTGGATGAACGATTAAGCTACCAATTGTTTTTGAAGTAATTTTAATTCATCTCTTATTTTTGCAGCTTGTTCAAATTCTAGATTTTTAGCATGTTGGTACATTGCGGACTCTAATTGCTTGATTTTCTTACTAAGCTCTTTGGGAGTCAATACTTTGTAGCTGCCAGGTGTTTCAGTTATTTTGTTAGAGTTTTTCTCGGTTTTTGATCCAGAACCTGGATTCATTATCTGCAGTATATCTGTTACTGACTTATAAATAGTGGTTGGTTTAATGTTATGCTGGCAATTGAAAAGATGTTGTTTTTCTCTTCTACGTTGAGTTTCTTCAATAGCTTGCTGCATAGAAGCAGTGATTTTATCGCCATATAAAATGGCTTTGCCATTAGCGTTACGAGCAGCTCGTCCAATAGTTTGTACTAAAGAGACCACAGAACGTAAAAAACCTTCTTTGTCGGCATCGAGTATTGCAACAAGTGAAACTTCAGGAATATCTAAACCTTCACGTAACAAGTTAATACCCACCAGTACGTCAAATTTGCCTAGTCGTAAGTCTCGAATTATTTCGACCCGTTCAACCGTATCGATATCAGAATGTAAATAGCGTACTTTGATGTCATATTCCATTAAGTACTCAGTCAGATCTTCAGACATACGTTTGGTTAGTGTGGTGACAAGTACTCTTTCATTAACGTGCGTTCGTAAATTGATTTCCGACAACAAATCGTCAATTTGTGTACTGGCCGGTCTAACTTCTACAATAGGGTCTAGTAAGCCAGTGGGTCTGACCACTTGCTCAACAAAGACACCAGAATGTTCTTTTTCATATTTACCGGGTGTTGCTGATACATAAATTCTTTGAGGCGTTTTTAATTCAAATTCAGCAAAAGTCAACGGCCGGTTATCTAAAGCTGACGGTAAACGAAATCCGTATTCCACTAAAGTTTCTTTACGTGAGCGGTCACCTTTATACATAGCGCCTATTTGCGGTACCGTGACATGGCTTTCATCAATAAAAACTATCGCATTTCCAGGCAGGTAATCAAACATGGTTGGTGGGGGCTCTCCTGCTTGGCTACCTGATAAATAACGGGAATAGTTTTCTATACCGGAGCAATAACCAATTTCCAAAATCATTTCAATATCAAATAATGTCCGCTGCTCTAGCCGCTGCGCTTCGACTAGTTTATTCAAAGCGTATAGTTGTTCCAATCGTTCTTTTAGCTCTATTTTAATGGCATCAACGGCTGATAATAATTGTTCACGTGGGGTCACATAGTGATTTTTTGGATAGACTGTAAAACGCATGATGCGTTGCAGAATGACTCCTGTTAATGGATCAAATATGGATAATCGCTCAACTTCATTATCAAATAACTCGACTCTTAATGCCTCACTATCCGATTCAGCAGGAAAAATATCTATAATCTCGCCGCGTACTCGATAAGTTGCTCGACGTAATTCAATATCATTACGCGTATATTGCATTTCAGCGAGGCGTCTGAGGATAGCTCGTTGGTCTATTAAATCGCCTTGAACTAAATGTAAAACCATCTGGAAATAAGATTCAGGCTCACCCAAACCATAAATAGCTGATACCGTTGCAACGACGATAGTGTCGGAGCGTTCAATGAGAGCTTTAGTAGCGGATAAACGCATTTGCTCGATATGTTCATTTAATGAAGCATCTTTGTCGATGAAGGTATCCGATGCAGGTACATAAGCTTCTGGTTGGTAATAATCATAATAAGAAACGAAATATTCAACGCTATTTTCAGGAAAAAATTCTTTCATTTCTCCATATAGCTGAGCAGCTAACGTTTTATTGGGCGCCATGATCATAGCTGGACGCTGTACTTCATTGATAACATTGGCTACCGTGAATGTTTTTCCTGAACCTGTAACCCCCAGCAAAGTTTGATGAACCTCGCCATCATGCAGTCCTTCTACTAATTGTTTTATCGCTGTCGGTTGGTCTCCCGCAGGTTGGAAACGACTATGAAGTTTAAAAAGTTTTTTTGTAGTCATAACTATTGAGGATACGAAAAGTGGCTATCAAACTAGTTTTGAAGGAAGACTCATGTAGTGACTTAAGTATTTAACCTCAACATTATTGAATCATTGATAACATCAAATTAATAAGATATAGTTTTGAAAAATATAGTATTTTACAAGAATACAAGATTATTTTTAATTTGGTATAAGAGATTATCTTATTTTTTTGTTATAGGGTTATCATTATTCACGGGTTAATGATTCCTAATAGACCAATATTTAAACAGTTTATCCACAGCTGAAGATTACATTTTTCAATGGTAAAGGTTTTTTAGTCATGATTATAATCAACTCCTTAATGTGTGTTTTACGATGAATCATATTGCCTTAAAAATGTTGATGGGCGATAAAGGCAAATACTTTGGCATCATTATGGGGTTAACATTTGCTTCTTTGATTATGACACAGCAGCCTGCCATTTTTGTTGGCTTAATGGCGCGTTCATACAGTTTTATTTCTGATGTTGGTTTGCCTGATATTTGGGTAATGGATTCAAAAGTGCAGTTTGTTGATGATATTAAACCTTTACAGGATACTGAACTTTATAGAGTACGAGGCATTGCCGGTGTGCAATGGGCAATGCCTATGTATAAAGGCTTGTTAAAAGCGCGTCTGACTGATGGAACATTCCAAACCTGTAATCTAATCGGCTTAGATGATACCACTTTGATTGGTGGTCCTCCGGTAATGTTAGAAGGTAAATTGGAAGATTTACGTCGAAGTGACAGTGTTATCGTTGATATCGACGGAGCAAAAGATAAACTGGGTAAACCGGCTGTAAAAGGGGGCACTGCTGAGCCTTTAAAAGTAGGCGATAATCTGGAGTTAAACGATCATCGTGCTGTGGTTGTCGGTATTTCTCGGGTAACGCGTACCTTCCAGTCTCAGCCTGTCGTTTATACAACCTACTCCAGAGCTAAAAGTTATGCACCTGTTGAGCGTAAGCTGTTATCGTTTGTCTTGGTCAAAGCTAAGCAAGGAGAAAATCTGGGTGAGTTAACCAAAAGAATTCGTGATGTTACGGGTTTAGCAGCTTATACCCGAGATGAATTTAAAGAGTTAACCTATAACTATTTTATGAAAAATACTGGTATCCCTATTAATTTCGGGATTTCTGTGACCTTAGGGTTCATTGTGGGTGCCGCCATTGCAGGACAGACATTTTATAATTTCACGCTGGAAAATATACGTCAGTTTGGCGTGCTGAAAGCAATGGGTACTAGTAATTTAACGTTATTACGGATGATTTTGCTTCAGGCTCTTTTGGTGGGGAGTGTGGGCTATGGACTGGGAGTTGGACTGACCGCCTTATTTGGTTTTTTGATGCGTAATACTATTCTAGCCTTTAAATTTCCTTGGCAATTATTGATTTTTAGTGGTACTGGCGTCAGTCTGATTTGTATGTTGGCTGCACTGGTCAGTATTATTAAAGTAATTAGATTGGAACCTGCTATTGTTTTTAAAGGTTAATGCATGGCGGATAAAAATTTAGCGGTGCGTTGTCAGAATATTATTAAAACCTATGATGCGGGAGGGCAAAAGGTCAATGCTTTGAATGGCATTGATTTGGAAATCCAGATGGGTGAGTTGATGATGCTGGTGGGGCCGTCAGGATGCGGAAAAACCACTTTGATTTCTGTGATTGCAGGCATTCTTGATCAAGATAGTGGCTTATGCGAATTGTTTGGTGAAAATCTAAAGGCGATGAGCAACAAAAATAAATTGCAATTCAGAGCCCGAAATATTGGCTTTGTATTTCAGACTTACAATTTATTACCGGCATTAACTGCAGTGGAAAATGTTTCGGTGCCGTTGATTATTAACGGGATGAAACGCAAACAGGCTGAAGCCAAAGCGATGAATATTTTAGAACAAGTTGGATTAGGCTCACGTGCCACTTCTATGCCTTTGCAATTATCTGGAGGGCAGCAACAGCGGGTCGCCATCGCACGCGCGTTAGTACATAGTCCACGACTCATTGTTTGTGATGAACCAACCAGTGCCTTAGATCACAAAACTGGCCATACGGTAATGAATTTGCTCAAAGAAGTGGCATTGCATAAAGACCGAGCATTGGTTATTGTCACTCATGATGCTCGTATTTTCGGTTTTGCCGATCGGGTTGCCGAAATGGATGATGGTCATATTGTCAAAGTGGAAAATAGCAAATTCAATTAACAGTATGTCTAGCTCTATTCGTTTTATCAATCGTAAGTTTTATTTTTATCACAGCATTTTTTGATTTTGAATCTGACAACTGACCTATGAAACTAAATTATTTACCGCCTGTATTAGCGACCGTAGGTTTTATCTTTGCTTCGTATTCTGTAGTCAGTAGTAATAAGCCAATGCCAGTGGCTCAAGCGGTCGCCGAACCTGCTTCCGCCCCTTTTAATACCTATATTGCTGGTTCTGGCATCATCGAAGCAAAAAGTAGAAACATTACTATTGGTACGCCACTATCGGGAATAGTAACCCGTCTTGCCGTTAAAGTGGGCGATAATGTTAAAATGGGTACTGTTTTATTCGCTTTGGATGATAGAGAAACTCTCGCTGATCTAGCGGTAAAACAGGCTGATTTAGTCAAAGCTCAGGCTCAAGTTAAAATGGCACAAGCCAGTTTACAAGATGCCCAATCCTTAAGTCAGTTAGCGATAGCAGTGACTGACAAACGGGCTATCAGTCGCGAAGAATTATTAAGACGACATAATACTGTCGAGATAGCCGAAGCCAATTTAAGCAGCGCTTTAGCGTCTGCACAACAAGCTGAAGCGGCGGTAAAAAGTGTAAAAACGACTCTAGATCGTCTGATAGTTCGAGCACCAGTGGATAGCCAAATATTACAAATCAATATTCGCCCCGGTGAATTCGCTCAAGCCAGTGGTTCTAATTCAGCGTTAATGATATTGGGCAATCTGGATCAATTACATGTTCGCGTTGATATCGATGAAAATGATGCATGGCGATTTAATATGCAGAGTCAGGCTGTTGCTTATCTGCGTGGTAACCGTAATTTTAAAGTAGATCTTCAGCCCGCTTATATTGAGCCTTATGTTATTCCTAAGGTTTCATTGACTGGTGATAGTTCTGAACGTGTAGATACCCGTGTTTTGCAGGTTTTGTACAGTTTTGATAGACGCTTATTACCGGTTTATGTCGGTCAGCAGATGGATGTTTTTATTGAGGCAAAGGATAGTCCGAATGGTACTGAAAGTGGAACGCCATAATGAAGAAAGCGGCTAATTATACCCTGCTGATATCGCTGTTGTTATCAGGCTGTATGACGGTAGGACCGGATTACCAACAGCCCAAAATGATAGTTCCCAAACAGTGGGGTATATCGCTTGAAGGTATTAAATCAAATCAGCAATTAGCCCATTGGTGGCAACAATTTAATGATGCAGAGCTTAATCGGCTCATGATCATTGCCTTGAGTGCTAATTTGGATTTTAAGCAGACATTATTAAAAATCAAGGACCTGCGTGCTCAGCGGGCGGCTGTTTTTTCAGATGCGTTACCAAAGTTTACAGTTCGAAGTACGGCAACGCGACGTTTCAATAATATTTCAGGCACATCAGGATCAACCCAGTCCGGTGGCGGTTTGGGTATAGGGAATAATATCTATAACATTTTTCAAAATGGCTTTGATGCCCAATGGGAAATAGATTTTTTCGGGGGAGTACAGCGTGCTTTAGAATCAGCTCAAGCGACTATTGATAGCGAGTTAGAAAATAGTCGCGCGGTTAAGGTAACCTTGTTGGCAGAGGTTGCTTCCTACTATTTGCAGCTCAGGGAAAACCAGCAATTATTATCAATTACCCAAGCCAACCTCGATGTTCAGCGAGAGTCTTTGGTATTGTCTAAGGTACGCCACGAGTCTGGTTTTGCGTCTTTACTGGAAGTGACACAAGCAGAGGCTCAAGTTGCCGAAACAGAAGCTCAGTTGCCAACTTACCAAATTCAAATAAGTCAAAGTATTCATGCATTAAGTGTTTTATTAGCTAAGCAACCCGATGAACTGACTAGTCAATTGACTGCCATGACATCAATACCGCAGCCTGCAGCTATACTATGGCCTGATCTACCTTCTGAATTATTACAACGTCGACCAGATATTCGTCGGGCAGAGCGTCAGTTGGCAGCAGCCTCTGCTGATATAGGGGTGGCAACATCACAACTTTATCCCAAGTTGAGTATCACTGCTTTTTTAGGGTTACAAAATACTAAAATAACAGAGTTCACGCCTATCAGTAAATCTTGGTCAACAGCCGCTTCATTAAGTATGCCCATTTTGAATTGGGGCAAAATAACAGCTAATATAGATAGCAAAAAAGCAATTGCCGAACAGCAGGGTTTGGTATATCAGGCGACAGTATTGACAGCTTTTAAAGAAGTTGAAGATGCTCTAGTTGCCTATACTCAAGAGTTGCGGAGGCAGCAATCTTTGAATGAATCCGTAGCTGCAAATAAGCTTGCGGTACAGCTGGCTAACGAACGTTATCAAAAAGGTTTAACCAGCTATATTGATGTACTGACCAGCCAACAAACGCTTTATTTGTCTGAAAGTAAGCTGGCTACCAGTAAAGCAGAATTATCAAGTCAATTTATCTCGCTTTATAAAGCCTTAGGGGGCGGGTGGCAAAGTTAAGTCTTTAATTGATGACGGTGAACAACACGACCGATTTTTAAACGACTACAATTCCAAACAACTATTCTGAATAGTTGTCATCTTGCATAATCAAAAATAATACCCAAGAAAATTTTCCAGTGCTAATTTTTGATCCACAATATCCGCATTCACCAGTTTGTCCCATATTATCAGCAGGAGCTCCGCATTGTGGGCACTGTGTGAGACTATAAGGCGTCTGTTGCTGTTCAACACCTATTCGGCGAACAAATGTCCAGTATTCACTATAACGACGTAAACGGCGTTTTGAGCCACCTATCAAAATCCCTTTTTCATCTTCGGTATAGTCATAACAGGAAGCAAAAATTCTTACCGTGATAGCTTCATAAAATCGGTCTATCTCTATTTTTGCCAGTTCAATTTGGCTGATTTTGAGGTCATCCAGACGATTAAACCAGTTTTGTTGGGTGTACAAATTAAGCCAGAATGAATTCGCTTCATATAGTCTGTCCGACAATAAATGCCGGACTGTCTGCCATTCACGGCGACTCCAACTGCTATAAATTGCCAGAAAATAGCTAGTGACCGTTTCCTTGGAAAAAACCGCCCAGAAATCATGCCAGTCAGTTCTTGCGTGTAACTGCTGAAAAACAAGTATTTGCTGGTCTAAGTCAGGTTGTTTAATAGTAACTAATTGAGTGCCTTCTTCTGGTGAGTAAGAGACTAGTTCATCGGTTTCTAAGGCGGTTGTTTTAAGTACTGCACGTTTACCTAGATACCATTGCTGTTCACCTTGATGAACAGTATTGCCACAATGTTCACAGAGTCCACTATCGGTAAAATGTGCAGGCGCACCGCAATAAGGACAGCATAAGGTTTGCATTTTTTCTGGTTCAGCTGAAAGTAGACCTTTTCGCCGGTAAAACAGCCAACGCTCAGTTACTGCATATCGGGTATGTTTAGCTTTCAGGTGCAAGGTGTAATTAGCATCAATGACCAGACAAATACTTTCAATTTCGTTATCCTGAGTATTCACTTCCTGCCAGTGAATGGCATTAACGACTATTTCATTGACTACCCAGTGACCCGCTTGCTGAAAGTGTTGCTGCAGTTCCTTACTCAGAAATGGGCTTAGATAACTAAATTCAGGTTGAGTCGAATAGCTGTAAAATTTACAGTATAACGAATGAATGAAATCTAAAAATAAGATTTTGGAAAAATTAGGGTCTCTTTGTTTCAGTAAAGTAATTTCATGGTTGAGTTTATTCTGTTGATCTAATCGGTTAAAAGGTGTTGGTTCTGCGGTAAATGATTGTGTGCTATTTTGATTTTTTAGAACCAAAATGATGATAATTATCAACAACAGAAAAAAGATCATCGTTATAGGGCTATTGCTGATAACAACGCCGTTACCATATCCATATTGCGGAGAAATTGATGGTGGATAAGAAAAGGAATTGGGAGAAGACGGTTCATAAGAAAAGGGTGAACTGTGTCCAAAACTAGAATGTCCACCACCCGGTCTAGCCTCCGCTAAATCAATCCCCATTGATTGGCTAAGTGAAAATACTAGAGCAAGGATGATTATTCTCATAAATCAATTTCCATAATATCAGGTAACTCATTCATACTCTTTGCAGAGGCTGGCAAATAGTGATTAAAAATTAATTGAGTTTTAGCCAATTGCTCAAGCAATCTGATATTAGGCTGGCGGTGATTAAATATTCGCTGGAATTCTGTGCGTAATTCTTGCCATTCTGATTGTGGTAAAGCCATTTCAAGACCTTTATCAGGTAATAGATAGACCGTTTTTTCTAACCACGAGCAATAAATCAATAAGCCTATTTTGGCTTGGGTGTGCTGCACCCCCCCTTTTTGGAATAAGGCTCTAGCCATTATTTCAACGTTTTTTAGTAACCGTGATTTTTTAACACTGAAGCGAATGACAGGGTGGATATGAGCAACGGCATAACCACCAGAAAAAGCGATGATTGGCAGACAGAAAACAGCCCAGTCAGTATAAAACTCAGGGGCAAATATGACATAAGCAAAACTTGTAAACGCAGAGATGATACCCCAAGTTAAAGATACATCATGGTAATCAGCAGAGCGGTTGCGAACAATAACAACGACCTCTATTTGAGATGTTTTTTCAATGGCTTTAATGGTTTGCCATAACTTGGTTTTAAATTCATTAGTCAATGCTTTTTTCATAAGTTAGTTAACAACCGTGCGATATAATCGTTGCTTTATTGGGCAACAGGGAGAATTAACAATGGCTCTTTTTGATGGTTTAAAACGACAGCTTCGTTCTGTCATTGAATGGCAAAATCCACAACCTAACGCCTTGATTGAGCAATGGTCAGATAATGGCGATGAAATAAAAAATGCGTCCACTTTAATTGTTGGCCCGGGTCAAGGATGTGTTTTTGTCTATCAAGGTAAAGTACAGAGTATTTTTGAAGAAGAAGGTTCTGTTAATTTAAAAACGGATAATATCCCATTTTGGACGACGATTACCAAAGTCATGCAGTTTTTTGAAAGTGAGCATAAAGTTGGTATCTATTTTTTTAGAAAGACAGTCATTCTTAACCAAAAATGGGGAACAACTTCAGTCATAAAATATCTGGATCCAAAATATCAATTTCCTGTTGGTTTGCGAGCTTTTGGTAATTATAGTTACCGTCTTCATGATATTAGTGGTTTTTTTGTTAATTTAGTCGGTAGTCATGGTCATTTATCCACCGATGATCTTAGAAATGTTTTGGGCGCGCGTCTTAGTCAGCCGTTAACTGATTTTTTGGCGACCAGCCACTATGGTTATCTTGATATAGATGCTAATCGTGAAGAAATTTCCTTGGGTGTTAAGGAAAAGTTGGCAATTGTCTTTGCAGAATTAGGTTTCGAAATTACCGATTTTCGTATTGAAGGAACTGATTTTGACGATGAAACTCTAAAGCGTGTCAATCGCATCGCCGATATGACAGCCGAAGCACAGGCTGCTCAAGCTGTTGGCCTCGATTACTCCAAACTTCAGCAATTGGAAGCTTTGCGCGATGCTGCAAAAAATGAAGGAGGCGGTGCAGGAATGGGAATGGGATTAGGCGCAGGTATTAGCTTCGGTCAAAATATTGCTCAGATGATGACGAATAATAATAGTTCTGCGGCATCGGATCCTATAGAAAAATTAGCTCAGTTAAAGAAAATGTTGGCAGCAGAATTAATTTCAGCTGAAGAATACGCGGCTAAGAAAAAAGAAGTTTTGGATAGTTTGTAAGGCAAGCTCAAGGGCAGAGATTGTCTAAATGATGCTACGCAAATTTTGCAAAGGCTGCAAAAATTGTCATATTTTTTTTGCAGGATTTTTCTTTATTTCTTTTAAAAGTCTATTGATTAGGGTTTTATTTTTATAAATATCAATATCTTATTGTATTGGCATAGTTAGTGCTTATGTTTATTTGAAAACGTTATTTGTGCGTTGGGCAATTAAACCAATATGACTTGACTAAATGAATAGATATTCCCAAAAATTGACTAAATCTAGAGGATAAAATGAAAAAAAATACCTTTCTGCCTATTGCTGGTTTCGCTTTGGCATTATCAACAATCCCTGTTAATGCTCAAGTGTTTGGGTCATTGGCCAATTTTGATGTGGTCAATGATACTGGAAGTGTTGCGCATGGTTTTGAAATTGAAATTGATGGCATCAAATCAACAGATATTTCATCGCTATTTGGTGCTGCCAACCGTTGGCCGGGCATGGAGCGATATGGCGCACCAGTCGTTACCGATCTGACTGATGCTCAAGGCAAACCACTGGTTAAAATTACTTATAAAGCAACCAATAATGGTGCTTGGTCAGCTGGAACACCGTCAGGTACATTGCCAGTTAGTCCCTCAGATAGTTGCTGGCCTTTAGGTGCTAAAGCCTACGGTCCAAATTACCCATGTGATCACTTTGGTGTTAGTACCAATGTAAGTACTCCGAACGTAAAATATTCGTGGTTGGTCGAAACTTCACCCGGTGCTAACACGCTTACACCTGTTGCGGCTACAGTACCTAACCCAGTATGGAATGTAGTACCTCAGCCACCGATTAATAACGTACCACAGCCACCTAAGGTCAATGTGGTGATTGTTGCTCCGAAACCGCTTCAGTATGAATTCGGTGAGCCTCGTTGGGTAAAAGTGACGGCAACAGGTACATCCAATGATGTTGCTGTTGAAGATTTAGTTGCTGAAAACGCAGTGATTCAAAAAGCGCGTACACAAACTCAGTTAGAATGGCAATTATTACAAACAGATACAGGTAATCCGGCAGCTGGTCAGATTGATTTGACTGGTGTCGCTTTAGACCCAGGTGCCAAAGCCGTTGTTTATCGTTTTGAGTTTTATAAATACACTGGGAAGCGTGATCCAGCAACTAATGAAGCTTTATTCGGTCCAAATGGTGATACCCCAGGGGCTAAAGGTCCAAGTGCTGGTGATTTGGGTGCATTTATGGTTGCACAAAATGCTGGTGTCAATTTTGACGGTAAAATACCCGCTGCACCGCCATTGCCAGTTGCTCCAAGTTTGAACGCTACCATTCCAGGAGCTACAGTCAACAGCACTTATAGCCAAGTTATTACTGCGAAACCTGGTGTAGCAAATGACGCACTGGTTATGACAGTTGATGGTTTGCCAGCAGGCTTATCTTTTAATCCTGTTACCAACACTATTTCTGGTATACCAGCAGTGATTGGCACCTTTCCATTAACGATTACTGTTAAAGATACCACTAACAACACCAGTGTGTCTGCGACAACTAATATTCAGGTTGCTGATAGTGCGATGGTATTTAATTTACCGCTTTATCAGGGGACTGTCGGTATGGCGTACAATCAGACTTTGTCTGTAACAGGTGGGTACGGTCCGATTACTTATACTGCTTTTGGTAGCTTGCCGAATGGTTTAACCTTATCGGGAAATAGTATTACTGGTGTACCGGTAACTGCTGGTTCCTCGGTAGTGCAAATAATTGCTAAAGACTCATTGGGTTATACGCAAAATGCATCAAATACTCTGACTGTGGCTGCAGCGCCTGCCTTTAATCCACCGCCTGCTGCTGCGACACCTTGTTCAGCGACTAACCAACGTATTTCAAATATTAGTAAGTTCTGGATGGACATTAATGGCGGCATTCCGAACGGTGGTCAAAGTGTTTATTATGCCACTCAGGCAAATACTACTTTTATAGCACCATTAGTTGCTGCGAATGCCTTCAAATTCGGTAATTTGGTGACTTATTCAGGTAAAACAGATGGTTATGGATTCTGTCTTGCTGATACTATGACACTTGCGCCAGCCTTAAGCCTTGCGCCAGTTACATTACCTAATGCTCAAGTCGGCACTAGTTACAGCAGTCCTGCGATTACCCCTGCGGGTGGTGTTAAACCTTATACGGTTGCTGTGAGTGGCTTACCCGCGGATTTGTATTATAACGGTACTAACATCGTTGGTTTACCAACATTGGGAGCTAATGGCGCCAAAACAGTAAGTATTTCTGTAACTGACAGTATCGGTGAAACTGTTAATACAACCTTGCCACTGACTGTGAATGCGGCTCCGGTTATTGTGCCAAGTGTTACCTTACCAGTTGCTACAGTAGGCGTTAAATATACCGGTAGTGTGTCGGCAACGGGTGGTGTAGGGTCAGTTACTTTGTCTGTTACAGGATTGCCAGCAGGATTAAGTTATTCAGCAGGTAGTATTACAGGCACGCCAACAACTGCAGGTGCAGCGACTATTACGATAACCGCTAAAGATACCATTGGTCAGACTGTTAGCACTACAAAAGTTTTATCGGTTGTCAAAGCCATTACTTTAGGTGCTTCGTCGATTCCTGCTACCGGTAAAGTGAATGTCGCATATAAAGGTACTGCCAAAGCAACGGGTGGATCAGGTACACTAACTTGGTCTGCAACCGGCTTACCAACTGGAGTGACTATTACTTCAGCGGGTGCTATTTCTGGAACTCCAACGACTGCTGGTACCTACAATGCTGTACTGACAGTTAAAGATGGCAGTGGTCAATTAGCAACGGTAAAAGCTAAGATTGTTATCTCACCTTAGTCGGATATAAAGCCAGATAATGATTTGATCTGGCAAATTGAGACATGAACAAAAAGGCTCGAGTTTTCTCGGGCCTTTTTTATTGAGTAAAGAAATTAATTTTTAAAAAAAGTTAAGCAGTCTGTCAGTGAGCTTCGTCCCAATTAGAACCAATACCAATATCAACGATGAGGGGTACTTTAAGTTCGGCGGCTGAGCACATCAATTGACGAATTTTATCGGTGTAGCTATTGATTAGATTGTCAGCGACTTCAAATACGAGCTCGTCATGAACCTGCATAATCATCTTGGCATCAGCTTGTTCTTGTTGCAACCAGGCATCAGTTGCCAGCATGGCTCTTTTAATAATATCGGCAGCAGTACCCTGCATGGGCGCGTTGATAGCTGTGCGTTCAGCGTATTGACGCATAGCCGCATTTCGTGAATTGATTTCAGGCAGGTATAGGCGTCTGCCAAATAAAGTTTCTACAAAACCCTGTTGGCGGGCTTGCTCGCGAATACTGTCCATATAGTTTTTTACCCCCGGATAGCGGGCAAAATATAAATCAATATAAGCTTGCGCCTGACTTCTTGACAGCCCAAGTTGCTGTGCCAGTCCAAAAGCAGACATTCCGTAAATGAGACCAAAATTGATGGCCTTTGCAGAACGTCTTAGATCCGCAGTGACTTGATCGGGGCTAACGCCAAAAACTTCCGCAGCAGTTGCCCTATGAATGTCTTCTCCTTCACTAAAAGCCTTTAATAATCCGGAATCATTGGATAAATGCGCCATAATACGCAATTCAATTTGCGAATAATCAGCGGCGACTATTTTATAGCCTTTAGGGGCAATGAAAGCCTGACGAATTTTTCTACCTTCTTCACTTCGTATCGGTATATTTTGCAAATTAGGATCCGAAGAAGATAACCTGCCAGTGGCAGCGACAGCTTGATGGTAAGAAGTATGGATACGTCCGGTTTTTGTATCAAGCTGTTGCGGTAATTTATCGGTATACGTTGATTTGAGCTTACTTAAACTACGATGTTCCAAAATAAGTTTAGGCAGCGGATATTCAATTGCTAGTTCCTGTAAAACGGATTCTTCCGTTGAAGGCTGTCCCTTGGGGGTTTTCTTTAATATGGGCAGTTTTAATTGATCGTAAAGAATATCCTGTATTTGTTTCGGCGAGCCTAAATTAAAGGCGTGTCCAACCAATTGATGCGCGTGTTGTTCAATATGGATAATCTGGTTAGCAAGTTCCTGACTTTGTTGTGCAAGCATGTCAGTATCAAGTAATACCCCATTTCTTTCGATACTCACCAGTACATTGATTAGAGGTATTTCCAGTTCGGAATATAAAGACACTAGTGCTGGGTATTCTTGGAGTTTTGCAGATAAGACTTGATGCAATCGCAAGGTAACATCGGCATCTTCAGCAGCATAGGGACTGGCTTGTTCAATCGCCACTTCTTGAAAAGGGATTTGTTTGGCGCCTTTCCCAGTAATGTCCTGATAGTGGATGGTGTTAATATTTAAGTACTTTTTAGCCAGATCATCCATGTTGTGTTTGCTGGCTGTGCTATTTAAAATATAAGACTCCAGCATGGTGTCATGGCTAATACCTCTTAGATGAATGCCATGATTAGCCAGTACATGGCTATCGTATTTCAAGTTTTGCCCGACTTTTGCGTGGTTTGCATTTTCCAGCAACGGACGAAGTTTTTCTAAAATAGTGAGGCGGTCTAGTTGAGCAGGTACTCCCGGATAATCATGAGATAAGGGTATATAAGCCGCTTTGCCTGCCTGAACAGCAAAAGAAACACCGACAATTTCGGCTTTGCCATAGTCAAGACTGGTGGTTTCCGTATCAAAAGCAAAGAGTTCAGACTGTTGTAACTGATTCAGCCAGCCATCGAATTGCGCTTCAGTTAAAATAGTTTCATATTCGACAATAACTTCAGATACTTTTTTTTCTTCACTCACCCTATTGAATTCTTGGGGTTGATCGAGTGTTTTTAACCACGATGAAAAACCTAGTTCAGCCAGTAAATTTTTAAGTTCTGCTTTATCCAACGGCTGCTGTTTTAAATCGTCCATATCATAAGGCAAATTCAAATCACACCGAATGGTCGTGAGTTGTTTCGATAAAGGTAATTGTTCCATATGGGCGCGAAAAATTTCGCCAATTTTGCCTTTAATGTCGTTAGCATGAGCGATTAAGTTTTCTACAGTTTGATAGTGTTCTAGCCATTTTGCCGCAGTTTTTGGACCTACTTTAGGTATACCTGGGATGTTATCAACGCTATCCCCAATTAATGCAAGATAATCAATTATTTGATCTGGTCTGACACCAAACTTGTCAATAACTCCCTGAATATCCATGCGCGTGTTGGTCATCGTGTTTTCTAGCATGACAAAATCATTGACCAGTTGCGCCATATCTTTATCACCTGTGGAAATGATGACTTGATAGCCCTGATTTTCGGCGTAGCGAGCTAAAACTCCTAATACATCATCTGCTTCTATGTTTGGTTCCATTATCAAAGGCAAACCCATTGCCCTGATGATGTTATGTAAAGGTTCTATTTGTACACGCAGATCTTCAGGCATTGGTGGACGATTTGCCTTATAAGCTTCATAAAGCTCATGGCGGAAGTTTTTTCCAGGCGCGTCAAAAACCACGGTAATGTAATCACTGTGATAATCACTAATTAGTTTGCGTAACATGTTGGTGACTCCCTGAATAGCATTCGTAGGAAAGCCTTGCGGACTCGTCAGAGGAGGGATGGCATGATAAGCGCGAAATAAAAAAGAAGATCCATCAACTAGAATCAAACGTTTTTCGAAGGGTGGTTGCATAGTTTTAGTCGGTGCGCAGTGATGAATTGTTAACTTTCAGAAAAATAGCATTAAATAAAGTAGATAACTTAATCAACGGCGAACTGCTTCAAGTCTTTCTTCTAACATTAATGACTTCAGGAATACAGCTTATTTTATTTAAAATTTGGCTCAGTTGGTTGGTGTTTTCAACCTGAATAGTTAAATCAAGAGTAGCTGAGAAATCAGGATGGCTATTCAATGTTACGCTACTAATGTGAGTTTTACTTTGAGCCAATATTTGCGTTACATCAGTTAATAATGTATTGGTG
>Ga0214192_1000736_pt1 | contig 19711 bp, 28 predicted proteins | sample TroBogEpilimnion_44_FD_153030 | JGI IMG/M metagenome (GOLD analysis project Ga0214192, IMG submission 153030) | Freshwater microbial communities from Trout Bog Lake, WI - 29JUL2008 epilimnion | ecosystem: Environmental > Aquatic > Freshwater > Lake > Epilimnion/Euphotic zone | place: Trout Bog... | reverse complement strand
GATTGCCATGATGCACTCGGCGTAACACCCAAGCCAAGGTTGCCGGAGGAGTCGAGGCGCATCTGTTCGGAGCCATTGGTGTAAAACGTCAAAGGCAGGTACGTACCCGTACCGTTACGACCAGAGACTAGCTGGCAATCCGTCGAGCCGTTGGTAGCAATTAGAACTTTGCTTGCGTTGGTAGGATCAGCCGCGTTAGTTGCTTGCCAAGATGCTGCCGTAGCCGTCCCGCTAGGGAGTGCGTAAATCCCCGTGGTGCTATTGGCTGTGGAGGTTTGGAACATCGCTCGACTGAGCAATGTCGCATTAGTGAAGTCACCCGTGACCCTACCACCTGAACTAAAAAGCAGGCTGACATTACTATTCCCATCAAGCGTTATAGCCATTACACCACCACCCAAATGCTGCCTGAACTGACCGTGACCGTAACACCGGAAGAAATAGTAACCGGACCTGCAGAAACAGCATTATCCCCCGTAGCCAGCGTATAGTTGGCGCTTACCGTTGCTGAGTTGACGAGCAAACCATTAGAAGCCCGGATCTGCGGAGCCGTACCGTTAAGACTTGCATCCTGAATGACAGAGCGCGTAGCAGGATAGTCACACCAGACATTGATTGTGTTACCAGCGAAGCTAATCAGCGCGGTCGTATTGGAGGAATTGGAGAGGACCGTATCCCGCGAGAGCGTCCCGGCACCGACAGTGCCGAGTCCTACTTCCCAGACATTCGCAGTGGAATCGAAGATCGTGTAATAGGTGGTGTTCCCATTACCGATCCCGGTGCTGAAGGTTTTGTACCCCGTGACCGCGCCCGATAGGGTAAGTGTTCCCGTTCCAGCGGTGCTGGAGGTTTCTTGGATGCGGTCACTAACCACCAATGCCATTGGAGGCTCCTATAGCAAAAGCTCTATTATGACGTAGCGGAGGTCGAATACGTGCAACTGACGGTATCACCCGCAGTCGTGGTCTTAGCCACGCTGAAATTGCCTTCGGAGTACAGAACGCCAGCCGTTGAGCTCTGAGTGTTCACAGCACCCGTACCCGTGACCAAGAAGCATCCGTAGACCGTACCACCCGCGCCCGTGATGGTGTAGGTGATAGCTGTAGCCGTGGATGAAGTCACGTTGGAAGGCGTGGTGCCCGTAGAAGTTGCCGCAGCAAAAACCGCCGTACCGCGAACCGCAGAGCCGCCCACCGTGTAGTTGGTGAATTCAGCCGCATTGGTCGTAACCAGCGTGGTCATAGTATCTGTCGCTGCCGGGGTCAGGCTGACCTTAGTCAGACCCAAGAACGGGCCTACCGTAGTATACGTTCCCGAGGTGCGAAGCAACGTATTGAGCAGGAGTTCTTTACCTGCGGCAACGACAAGATTAGGGAATTCTTCAGTCCACTTCAGGTTGCCATCCTTGTCCCGGCACTCAACGTACCAAGAACCTTCGATGCCCATACCTTCGGGAATAACCGCGTTGGCCTGCAGAGAAACTACAGCGTGGTCGCCAAAATTTGAAAGTTCGTTACTCATGTTAACCTCAGTAAATGATGACCGGCGCTGTGGTGCTGGTGTTTGCCGGGAAAGTTACCGTGAATGGGGCCACGCTGGTTGAGTAGGAGCCACCAAAATTCAGAACCGCCACGGAGCGGTTACCCTTAGACGCATTGTATATCAACGCACCCGCAGTCGTCAGCGTGGAATTGGACCACGTAAAATCCTGCCAGCTTGTGTAGGCCGTAGTGCCTGAGAGCGTAACCCCAAGCCTTGTCAACGTGCCGCCACCCGCGGTGTACCCGGTACCCGTAATCTCCCCCGAAGTCGTATAGACCGTAGTGGTGGAGTCGATGTTAGCCGCGCTCGTGTACAGGGCGATCTTAAAGGTATCACCACCCACAAGGGAGAAGTTGTGAATCCCTTCGAGGAGTTCCAGCTTAAATGACGATGTCAGGCATTGTGTGATCATACAACCTTGTCCCTGACCTGCACGGTCCTGTATTCATCCTGACGATCCTTACCGTCACCGAGCTGCTTCAACAGAGCCATAGCCTGATCGTACTTGGCCTGATACGTCTGAATCAGATCCGCTTCGCCTTTGAGGAAGATATAGGCTTCGACCAGAGCGCCGTACAACAATACGTTCGGGAAGTTCTGGCTTACCCATGTAGTCCCAGCAGTCACGATAGAAGTCGGATACGCGAAATAGTGCAACTCGATGTCGTAGTTCACATCAGGCGTAGGCCCAAGAATGTACGTGTTGTTGTCGAACAGTGCGTAGTACTGCGGCGTTCCGGTAACACCGGGGAAGGGAAAGAACTCGCGGATGTAATTCACATCCTTGTTCAGCATGTACCGATAGCCGTCCGCCTGTGTGTCTCCAGAGTTCATCACTGCCACGGAGAACGTGGACAGAAAATCGCTCGGAAGCGTCAGATACGGAAAAGAAGCTGTGGCTGTGCCTGTGACATTCCTACGAAACGCGGGGAGCTCAACGGTGTTATTAACCAGCCGCTCTACATCCTGAACAAAGTTAGGAATGTTGCTGACAAATGTAGGCTCGTCCACCTCGGTGAACGCTTGAATCGCCTCTACCAGCCCCGCGTATGTCGTAATGTCGTATGACATGCTTAGCCCATTTTGGTGCTGTGCTTGGTGCCTTTCGTCTGCGCGCCTGTGCCGCGAGTCTTGACAGTCTGCGTAGATGCGATATTGTTCGGGTACCCAGAGGAATTAGGAATAAGCCCTCGCTTGGAGTATGCAGAAGCGGGTTTGTTTTCGATTTTACTTGCCACGGCTAGACCCCTTCTGATTCATAGCACGAGCGAGGTTGCGCCCATACTTCTTCATGTCGAGGGAGGTTACACCGCCCTTTTTCATGCCCTTCAGAGCGGACTTTTTAACAGTCTGCTTGATCAGTTTCTTGTCTTCAGCGACATCATCATGCTTGGCCATCGTGTTACCTCTTAGAGAAGTGCGTTACCCGGAAGCGGAGGAACAATCACAGCGCCGGGAGCTACCGAAGTGAATGCCGTAATTCTAACATTGTTCAGATACGTGGTGACCTGCTGCGTGGCTACAGGGCTAAATGCGAAGTCAGCACAGGAGTCGTTCCTGTTCGTGTCAGGACGAGGCTCACGCAAAGCCTGCGGGTCATTGCTGGCTTTTTGACCGCCTATTATTCCAGTCCAATTTTGCGGAGCATCGGGGTCCCAACACTCAGGGCAGCTCTTGGAGTTAATCCTTTTGCCCATGATGTAGTAATACTTCAGATCTTTCAACGGGTAGCGTTGTCCGCATTTATCGCAGAAACCAAAAGCCCGTTTGTACGAAGCGAATCTAGTCGCCATAGGGTACCTTCTCTACATGCCAGCCGCCTACAAAGCGTTGTTTACCAGAAAGAACCCTACGGATAGAAGCATCGTGCACGCCAAGAATGCGTTCGGCTTCAGCAAAAGATTTGGCTACAACTCGTTCTTTACCGCTTGTAAAAATCAGTCTATAGCCTGATTCTCGGGTTTCATCTGCCTTACGGCGTGCCACTAGTGTATTCGGGTGAATCTTTGTGCCTTTTTTAGATGCTGAAATTTTGTCACCCCAAGTAACTTTGCGGCCTAGTAAAGACTCGCGGATCTTGGCTTTCTGTTCTGGTGTATTTTCTTTACCGAACATTGGATTGAGCGCGCCGCGCTTCCCTTCTGCTTTCAGCTTGCGCTCTTCATCGCTGGCTTTCCGTCCGTGACATGGATGATCTTCGCCTGAACCAAAGCCTTCGCCACCAATGCAAATGTTATAACCTACCCTACGGGTGTCGTGCGCTTCGATGAGCTTCGTTTCAACCATATCCGCATAGGCTTTATCCGGGCACCAGCACAGGATTTGGAATGCAAAATTTTCTTTGCCGTGTTTTTTGATAGCCGCGCTCAGAATTTTGCTCTTAGAGCCTTTCCATGTATGTTCAGCAAAACGGCGCTCTGGACGAGCGGTCTGTCCGATATACATCTTGCCGTTCAAGATGTTGGTAGCTTTATAGACAGCTACCGTAGCCATTACCAGCCACCACCAAGATACCCAGCCATCGGAACAAACCGAACAGGTGCTTTTTCACGGTCCTCATCTTTAGCGAGCTGGAAAGCTTCATCGTAAGCAGTCTTGAGCATCTGTACGCGGTTGTAATCGATCTCAGGCTGTTTCTGTGCCAGCAGCCATGACAAGCCAGCGGTCAAAGCTTCATAGAACCGAAACGGTACGTCCTGAGTCGTTGCACCTGATTGCCCTGCATCATCCATCCGGCGAAGGTACCAGTAATGAAAAATGTACCCACTGACGTTTGGGGTCGGCCAGATATTGATCTGAGGGATTGGCGTCTGACGGTTGACCCATACCTGTACCGGACGCCCCTGAGCCAGCTTGTTGGGAATGGCTGCGTAGGTAGGAAGCGAGATACGCGGAATGATGATGTCGGTCTGGTTGTACTGACTGCCCTGATTCTGGCGGATGACCTGCTCGAAAATGTCAATACAATCCGCTGGAAGATCATAGGTTCCTTGTCCCTGAATCAGCGTGATATCGCCGGGAATGATCGTCCACAGATTGATACCCTGATTGGCCCAAGAGGTCAACAGATAGTTGATACTTCGCCGCGCCGTGCGCGCCTGATAACCCGTGCGGATCTCAAGGCCGTTGCGCTCGTAGGCTTCCTCAACGATCTCATCAAGTTGCGGGTTCCAATCTGTGACGCCGGAGGTGGTCATGGCTTAACCGTAATGGATGGTTACGAAACCGATGTTCAGCATGTAGACGTAGATGCCGTTAGCGGCCAAAAGTCCTTCACCGGGAACATTCACACTTGAGGTAGCCGTAGATCCTGTCAAAGTTTCGTAGGTAGTGATCCAGCGATTGCTGCCTGAAACATACTGACAAGCGGGGGGTGATCCGCTAAGCGTGTTGATATTTGGGTCGGTAATCGTGAAGGTGTTAGCACCCGTCACCGTAATAGTGTAGTTGCCGTCCGTAGCAGAGCCGCCGGTAGTAGATGCGTATGAAATACCAACTGTCGCCCCCGTAGACAACCCGTGCGCGGTGCTAGTTACCGTAACAGTACTTGTGCCCGACTGAGCATAAGTAGCGGCTGTCGGCGCTGACAGGCAGTCAAAAGCCACGAGCCTACCGTTCTGACCACCCGTACCGGCAAATGTAAACTGCTTCAGTCGCGCGCGCCCACTCAGGATAATTCCAGAAACACTTACATGCGCGGCTTTTACATCATATTGCATCGTCATTGTCGTTACCTCAGCAGTTCCACGCCTTCAACGATTTGTTGATGCGGCTATTTGGGTCATTCGCAGTCTTGCTGCTCGTGAGTTTCTTTTTGTGCCCTTCCATCCGGGCGCAGAATGACTTACGTCGACCTGCGTCTTCCTTGGTCTTAGGTTTTGGAGCCGGAGGCTTCAGGTTCATGCCCTGCTTCTTGGCAGAGGCGCGACCCTTCGCGTTTAAACCGCCCTTGGGGTCTTTACCTTCAGCTCTTTGCCACGCGGGAGACTTAGCCATGCTTACCTCTGCTGGGGCCTCTGCACTACTTGTGAAGTAGGGTTTCCTTGAATCTGCAGTCCTTGCGGCTGCTGAAACTGGCTCATACCCAGAGGTTTGTTGCCTTGCTGCAGAGGACTCTGCATCGGGGCGGGCTGACCACCTACGCCGCCATCACTGCCGCTACCATCAAAACCTTCGTTGCCGCCGGGCATATTGCCTGTCACATCAGGACCTGACATAAAATTCTGATTTTGAGGAGTCGCGCCAAACGCCGGAGGCGGAGTGCCGGGCGTAATACCCTGTGGCTGGTTAGGCTGACCCTGTCCTTGGTAGGACATGAAGTTTTGGTTGGGGGCGGCAAAGTTGTTATAGCCAGACTGGCTATTCGCACCGCCCGATAAGCTCTGCTGAAGCTGAGATAAATCAACTCCCTGCCCGCCGCCCCCAGCCATTAGACGAACTTCCCTTTGGTGCGACCCTTAGAGACGCAGCCATCAACAGAACCACCTTTGTAGTAGCCTTTGGCTTTACCGCCAGCGCACATGCCGCCTTTCTTCATACCCATAGGGCCGGCGGAACGAAGACCTGCTGCCGGAGGCATAGGAGCATTAGCCGCACCTAAAGACATAGCGTTCAGTGCGGGAGCGCGCTTGGTTACACGAGCCTTCATAGATTCTTTCTTTGCCAAAGTAGGCATACCTGATTTCTTAGCCATTTTATTTCCTCTAGCTTTACGCTGAATTGGAGAAATACCGCGGGACGGCCTTGTCATTTGTCCACCTTGTTGTCCAACTTGTCCATGATCCGGTTAAACATACCCTTTATTTCGGCCATGTCGATTCGATAATCATCTTTACGGACGTAGTTCTCATGGAGAGACTGGTTGGTTTCTTTCACGTCTTTCTGGAGTTCTTTAACAGAATCCCACATGATTTTTACAAACCAACCAATGACTGCTCCGATGACCGCTGCAGTGATATTAATGATATTTTGCGCATCCATCGCTACCAGTCTCTTATGCAGAGGCTGGAGCTGCAGTGCCATCGCTGTTCTTCTGAGCGTAACGCACCGTGAGGTTCAATGCACCTGCATTGACAGAAGAAGGTGAGCCGGTGAAGGCCAGCGTGACCACGACCGGAATATCGACAGAACCGATATTTACCCAGTTGGCGTATGAGCCAGTGGTGGCCAGTGAAGCCCGACCTGCAGAAGTCACAGTGGTCGTGGTGACAAACTTATTTGCCGTGGTCCCATCACCCACCGTAATGGTGGCTGCTGGAGTGGTGCCTCCGGTGAAGGTGAAGGCCGTGGTGGTGTCGAGTTCGATACCGAGAATCTGAGAACCTGCCGGAATCCAACCGATCGTGGTCGTACCCGCAGTAGTGGCCGGGGCCACAACGGCGTTCTGAGAAAGACTGACGACGCCGCAGTTAGCGACAGTACCAGCGGTGGTTCCGGTGGTGTCCTTTACGGTACCCGTGCGAATAGGGCCAAGCCAAGTGGAGAATCCCATGATAACCTCATGCACATGCGCCTGTCGTCTTGTGCGAGTACCGCTAGGGCGGTCGAGCAGGCAGTTAGAAAATCCCTAGATTTGAGCCTTTGTAGCTTACTTATTCTGCTGTGTCAACGCTTTCATTTTTGAGGCGGACTCCACCTCGAGCCTCCGTTATTAAGTTCTCGAAAGCTACTGTATAAGTTGTGACTCTTAGAGTCAAGCGGGCAAAAGAAAAGGGGCCTTTCGGCCCCTCGTCTCGGCTAGGAAACTCCCAACCCTTTAACTTTCAAGCGGTTATCAGCTAGAACCCTGAGATCCGTAGACACCCAAATAGTCGCTCCAACCGAACGAGTAGCGCTCTCTCGCCTTGTAGCGAGCATTGCCGGTATCGAAGTCTGCATCCATAGAGGTTGCAAGTGGGGTACGGACAAAGTGCTTGAGGCCGTTCGGTACATCAGTGGTGAGGAACCATGCGTTGGTGTCAGTCAGCCAGTGGTTAACGGTGTAACCGCCGGGGATAGAACCGTTGTTCTTCAGAGCATTGATGTCGTTGTCGCTGGTGCCAACGCGGAGCTCAGTTTCGAGGATACGGGTCGCCACGAACTGCAGTGCAGACGGGATGATCAGTTTCTTCGGCTTAGCTGCGATGAGCAGGCCACGTTCGTCGGTCCACAGAGAGATCTGAATTACCGCATTTTCAAGTGAGGTTTCGTTCAGGTCCGCTGCAGTCGTCGGAATGTTGGAAATGGTTGAACCATAAACCAGCGGGTGAGCATTTGAGAACAGAGCCTGACCGTCACCACCTTTGTAGTTCGAGTTGAAGCCGTTGTTCAGAATGTTAGCCGCCTTGACTTCCTTGGTGTAAGCCATAGCACGAGCCAGCGCCTTGGTATAACGAGCAGACAGTGAGTCGTACAGGTTATCTTCGATTGCTTCTTCCGTCAGGGAGAAGCCGAGAGCGATGGTTTCGTGGGTGTAGCGGGTGTTCCATGCTTCCTGCGCATTGTCATACGCAATCGCTGAACCTTCCGCCTTAACCGGGGCAGCACCGAAGCCAGAGAGCTTCTGTTCTTCTTCAAAGGAACGCTCAGAACTTTCGGTCTCGAAAAGCTCCTTGTATTCCTCGCCATACCGCTCATATTCCAGACCGAACAGGGCGTTCAAGCCGGGGAGCAGCTCTTTAAGTAATTGCGCGCGTGAAATAGCAGCCATTTAAGTTACTCCTTAGATACCAGTGGCCTGACGATAGAAGTGGAAGCCTGCATTGAAGCTCACCAGAACCTGCTGGTAGGTACCATCAGACAGAGCCGTAGAACGGACAACGTCAACGATACGCAGCGGCAGAGTGTTGGTGGTAGCTGCAGAGGTGAGGTCCACAGTCACGAGGCTGTCACCAGTCGTGGTGTTAATCAGACCCGTCTTTACGTAGTAGCCAATGTTCTGGCCTACGTTAGCCTGAGTAGCTGCGCTAGAGGTGTACAGAGCGCCTGAACCGTTAGAAACGGTAGCTACAAAGACAGCATCGGGGTCTTCACAGACGTATGCCCAACCATAACCGTAGTTAGTGTTAGCGCTGTCGGTGAGGATCGTGGTGCCCGTCGGCCAGTACTGTGACCACAGCGGCTGCTTGAGGCCGGTGCTCGGTGAATACTGACATCCAAGGAAGATACCAACTGGAGCCGCTGCAAAAGCAGCTTTCTGACCCGCAGCAGTGTCAACACGAACGATGGTGCCATCAGTGGTGTAAGTGACGAAATCGCCATAGCCGATGTTCTGAGCGTACCCAGATGCAATCGGAATTTCACGAATCGCTCCGCTATAAACACGACCACCGATCAGGTTAACAGGAACCAAACCGGAGGGGCCGATACCGTTAGGATATGCCATATAAAACTCCTAATTTTGAATGAACCGGCCCCTAGAGACTAGGAACCGCTACCAAAAGACACTTTAGACTTCCCTTCACGGAAAAGGGGCATCCTAGGATCATTTTCGCGGAAAAGATTGTTGTCTACGGACTGCGTCTGCTTCTGAGTCATGTTCTCATAGTACGCATCGCGCTGATTAATCAATTCCTTTGGTGCTTTGCACAGCACCAAACCGCCGATCTCGATGAGGTCAGAGGTCGGAGCCAAACCAAACGCAGCAAAATCTGAGCTGATCTCTGGATGATCAGAAGCCTTGCAAGGCACCCAGCCTTCGCGTCTGGCGCGAGCCATATTAGCCGGATCGGGGTTACCCATCATGGCGACTCGAATCCAGCGAAAGCCATACCCATCAATGGGGTTAGGCACAGGAAGATCGTGCGCGGGTTTCCAAGAGTCCATGCGAACTTCTTTTTCTCGCGTTTCATTCTGTCTAAGCGAACGGTCGATATTAGCCATTGCGTTGCTCCAGTTTGCGTTTCTCAGCAAGGTAAGCCTCTGGCTTAATCCCGAGTCGCTTAATAAGTGCGTCTTCAGATTTGGTCACTGCGGTCTTTTTTGGTGCGGTGGTTCTACCAACCGATGCTACAGTGCTTACTTTCTTGGTACGTTGGTTAAAGTTTTGAGGGAACATCTCCCTCATGCGGGCGTCCACCTTGCCGTAATACTCGTCAGAGGTAGGATCGACACCGGATTTTACTAGCCGTTCATGTACCCCGTAGGCGAATGCAGTCATCTCTTCGTCCTTGCCAAACCAAGGATTCTGGGCTGACCATGCTTCTGCCTTATAGTCCCTTGCGGGTGGTTGCTGAGGCTGAACAGGTGCTGGTTGGTTATATACAGGATTGTTTTCCTGTTGTAAAGGTGCTCGTGGAGGTTGTGGTGCAGGTGGTGTCCATTGCCCAATCTGACTACGCTCGATAGCCAGTTTGTTGAGCTCATTCTGCGCATCAATGACTCCATCTGTATCGCCCGCTTCAAATGCCTTGCGATACTTGTCCTGAGCAATCTGCTGCTGGTACTCGAGCCGGTTTGTCGCTTCTTCAGTCAGGCGTCCTGAACCCCAAGTTACGGTCTGCTCAAGCTCCTGCGCGCGGTTGTAAAACATCTGCGCAATTTTGACGGCTTCCGCGTGCTCGCGCGCGAGACGTTCTTTTTCGCGCCGCTCGTCATTGATCTTGTGTGTTAGCCGGTCGATACGCTTTTTGACGCGTTTTGAATAGCTCTCCTGCTCTTCTTCCTGATCTAAGTCATCGTCGTCCAGCGCCAGAGGCGGGCGGTCTTGATCTTCTTCAGGCGTATCGTCTACGACTTCGTATTCATCTTCTTCAGGCGCTACACGAGTGTTCTCTGCGAGAACCTTGCGCCCTACTACGTGGACTTCCTCGTCATCGGAAAAGTCTAAATCGTCTTCTCTTGCCATAAATCACCTTTAGTATGCGCGGTTAATACCGCGTGGATCAGCAACAGTACCCTCAATCTGATCATCATTCACAATGATGAACTCTTTGCCATCTACAGAGAACCGGGAGCCAGAATACGCGCGGAGGAGGACAAAATCTCCTTCCTTGCACCACGGACCCGTGGGGAACTTATCCTTGTCCATGTAGCACATATCGCCTTGTTTGAGGACAAGACCAACGACTGCCCCCGCTTCTTCGCGCTTGGCGGTAATGTCAGCGATAGCGATGCCGCCATCCGTAGTCTTGTTGATTTCCGGCTTTACCACCAGCATCTTGTATCCCTTTGGCTCAGGGAGACGTTCGGCCAGCTTCTCTGCACTTTCTTGAGTCTTTTCAGCGTCGATATTAGCGACAGACATCAGATTTCCTCTTCGTACTTACGCAGGTCTTTTACACGTTCCAGCGCTGAGGTCAGACCTGTGATTACCCCAACGAGTTGCCGGTATTCGGCATAGTCAGCAGCGTGCCCGAAAGCAATCGCGTCTTTGCGAGCTTCAACGAGCTCGGATAGTTCTTTCTGCAGGATTTCTAGTCCAGTCATTTTTTAGGTTTCCCTATGGTGTGTGCTTCGCCTTTATCCACTGCGGCGCGTGCTCGTGCCAGCAGCTCTTCCTTGTTGGCGGTCTCTGATCCGAGACGCCGCCCCAACTCGTTGTTGAACGTATCCATTTCTTCTTCCGCAGGGCTGTCAGAACTAAGCTTCTCATGCGCCCAACCAGCCATTGACGCCGGAATATCTCCGTACTGCTGCTGTAGTTCTCCCTGCCAGAGCAGGTGACGCAATGCGTCTCCGCGAAGATTGTGCTCTTCACCGGGGTAATACTGGTCGGCCATTTCCGTAGAGTGCCTTGTCGCATCACCCATACCTAGCGCATCAGCCACCGCGTACTGGCCCTTCCGTGCGTATTGATTGATCTTGTCTGTGGTGCTTCCGCCATCAGCCATACCGGGCGGTGGTGGGGCAGGTGGACCTCCTTGCGGACCTTGAGGGCCGGGCGGCGGAGGCGTTTGCGGGCCGGGTCCCCCCGGCGGCGGAGCCATTTGTGCTGCGTTCTGTTGCTGGATGGCCATGTCCATGCCCTTGAACAACCCTTCGACCTGCGCGTCCTCATGCTGAAGGAGCAGCTTGGCCTCGTTGTTGATCATCGCAATTTCTTTCTGCGTCTTCAGTTTCTCGAGTTCGAGGAACTTCTTGTCGTTGATCTCTTGCTCTTTAAGCTGCAGTTCCTTCTGCTGCATCTGAACCACGGGGTCCTGCGCGGCCTGCTGATTCTGTTGTTGCTGCGCCTGCGCCTGATTGGCCTGAACAAGCTGCTGTGCTGCCTGTGCCGAGAGCTGTGCGAGCTGCGCAGCGAGTTCCGGTTTGAGCTGTGTATCCGGCGGCGGCAGGCTGACACCCAACTGCTGCTGAAGCTCCTGACGGTAGCGGAACCCTACGTGCTCCTGCACATGGGCCATAAGCGCCGCCTTGATGGCGTTAGCGTTCGGATCTTGCCCCATGATCGCGGCGACCTTCGGGTCGTTGATCATGCTCATGTGGATGGTGATATGCGACTCGTGGTCCTGCTCGATGAACGCCTTGCAGGGCTTTTGCTTGAGAATCTCCATGTTCTCAGTGACTGGGTCGGTCGGATTCTCGTCGTCTTCCGGTACCGTAACGATCTTATCCGCGTCCTTGATACCCATAACTTCAAGCATCTGACGGTGAAGAACCGGCAGGTTATAGATTTGCGGAGACTGCTGAGCAAGCTGAATCGCAGCCTGATACTGAATGATCCGCTGCGCCATCGTTGAGGCATTAGGATCTGAGACTGGGATGATATCGACCTGATCGTAATCTTCCTTCTTCGCGGTGGGTTTGGCACCGAAGTCAGGCATGTAGTCATAGGTCGGCGCGGTGAAGTCGCGGATGAGCCCCGCGATCAGTTTGAACTCCTGCGCCATGGACGCATGGACGCGCGCCTGAACGGCACTCATCACCTTGAGTTCACGCTCGAGAATCGCCAGCGTGGTGCCTACCGGAGCTTCCCCATTGACTTCACCGAACTTCACATCGCTGACTGCCGCCAGCTTGCGCCCTTCATCGACTACGTTTTGCAGAAGCTGGAACAGCGTTGCGCTAGGTTCCTTGTAGGGGAGGGGGAGGATATTGTCCTTGATGTTGGAGGAAGGAACGTCCACATCTCTCCATTCGCCGGGCATGATGGGAGTGTCATCACCCTTGATTCGGAGCCCCCTTGACTTGAGTCCACCCGGAAGGTTGGACAGTGTGCCAGCATCCACAAGCTGGCGAGTAATCGAAGTCGCGCTCTTCGCGGACCCACCCAGCAGGTGAATCAGCCCGTATCCGTATGCTCCGAACCCCGGAATATACGTGTATTGCACGAAGTGTTGTTTCTTTTCCTTGAGCGGATCATGCTCGTCCCAGTTACGCCGAATGGCCAGAACTTCTTCCGTTCCCCGGTCGATGGTCACCACGTATGGCAGCGCAATCCCTGTCTCTTCGCCGTCCTCTTCGTCCGTATCTTCAAAGCCGGGCAGGTCGAGGTCTATGCTGATTTCAAGGAGCTGATACCGATCGTCATCAAGCTGCGCATACCCTTCAGCATCGTCCTTGCGGCGCTGAATCTCGTCAATAAGCTTGGTCGGCTCTCCGAGGTCAATATCCCGGTAGAACCCCGTGTATTGGAGCTTCTTGATTTCATTCTTGGTTTTCCGCATCACATGCGTAATGCGTGGTGCCGACCGCAGATCCGAAGCACCGTAAGGGATGATCAGATCTTCTGCCGGGACGTACATCGAAGTCGGGCGGTCCATTGTCGGGTCGTAATACACCTTCTTGAACCCAGCACCCGAGAGCGCCAGCCCCCACAGCATCTTTTCATGCTCGGGGCGAAACTCCACCATCTTGTCCGTCAGGTGGTGATTCATATCCTCCACTACCCGCTTGGCTGCTTCCTGCGTCGCCCGGTCGTCCTTACCCACGATTTTCGCCCTCACCGGCCCTTGCGCCGGGAAGGTCTCCGCGATCATTTCAGCTTGAAAACGAATAACCGCTTCAGAGAGGATGGGATGGAATACTCCGCAGGCACCGCTCCACGGCTCGCTGCGCTCCTCGATTTTTAGTCCGAGAAGGTCCAGCCCGTCGACATAAGTCCTTTCCCACTCTTTTCTCGACATCTTGTCGTTGTCAAAGTCCTCCATGAGATCGGAGGCAAGGGAAGCAAGGTGACTTTCGTCGATGAACTCGGCCAGATTGGAATCAAATGCAGGCTGCTTGTCGAGCTCTATGTCCGCTTCTACCTCTACCGGCTCGTTAGGATCTCCAATATCAATTTCAATCGGCGCATCGTCATCTTCCATAAGAAACGGAGACTGAGGAAGCATAGCCTTGTCGATATTGGGGATAGCCATGTGTGTGCCTATAGAAGTTCGAGGAGTTTCTGCAGATAGTGATGCGCCTTCTGGATGTCTTCCTTAAAAGCACCCTTCTCACCTGCGCGCATAATGTACTTGAGCGCATTGTACCTGTAAAACCCAATAGCCTGCTGCCTAGGCCCGTGGTCGACCACATCCCATGGCTGAATGTCCATTCTCTTGTAGTGATCCCCTCCCACCTGCCGGGTGCTCGCGATGCCTGCAACCATCTGCCTTACATTCTCCACGCCCATGTCCTCGTTAAACTTCTGCTGGTCCACAGGATCGGGATAGTAGCGGCTGTAGTCTTTGTCTGTCATGTCCTCGGTCTCGCACAGTTTCTCTTGCTTCACTTTACCTTTCTCCTCGTTCAGCTTTACATTTCTCAAATGTATATACATGTTCAATAGTATGCAGCCTTACGCCCTTTAAACATCCACTCGTTCTCATACTCCTTGTCCATCGCCGTGCCGATGAACCCACCCGAACGGAAGCGCGCGAGCGCGAGGGACACACAGTCCACCAAGTCATCGTTTCTACCTGCCGGGAATGAGGCGACTTCGTCGATGACCTCTTCCGCCCAGCGTTTCTCTGGCGACCAGACTTTCCCCGAGGCGAATATGTCCGCGATCGCATTCAAACGAGTGATCTTGTCATTACCCTTGTTGGGTGTGAACTCCTGCACCGGAATACCCATTCTCCGCAGTTCGTAGATCAGCGGAGCGCCCGAAGCCTTCTTTTCGATAATCACCGCATCAGGCTCCCACTCTTGGTACAGCTCCAGCGTTTTCGCTTTCAGCTCGGGGAACTCGAGCCGCTCGCGCCAAGAGTTTAGAAGGATCAGGTTCGGCTGGCCTCCGTCCTCCTCGTTATCGAATACACCGAATATGACTGCAGCGCTGTAGTCAGCAGAGGTCTTTTTCTCGAAGGCTGTGTCCATCGCCATGATGATGAAGTCAACAGCAGGGGGTTTTTCATGGGGCCACGGTTGCCACCACTCCCGTTTGATGATGGCATTCGACTCAGAGGTGGGCTCCTGCTGGTACTGCGCCATCCACTTGCTATTCGGCAGTTCCTGACGAATGGCTTCCAATTCTTTCAGCGGCCAGAACTCAGGCCAGAGGGGTTTGCCGGAGGGCATGATGGCAGGGAACTCAATCACCTCCCACTTATCGCCACCGCGCGCCGCGGACGCCTCTAAAACTTGTCCAGTCAGGTCACGGAGTGACCATCTTGTCATAACGATGATTATGGCCCCGCCCGGCTGTAAGCGCTGCCGGGGTCCCGAGGTGTACCACTCAAATACTTTGTCGTAGATCTCGGGGTTGTGCTGGGCAAGTACCGCTTCCCCTTCTGAGTGAGGGTCGTCGATGATAAGTAGATCAGCACCGCGACCAGTAACGGTACCACCAACACCAGAAGCAAAGTACTCACCGTTATAATTAGTGTTCCAACGTCCCGCCGCCTTGGAGTCGGTTCGGAGCTCAACTTCTGGGAAGATTTTCTTGTACTCATTGCTGTCCACGAGGTTACGCACCTTACGACCGAATCCTTCGGCCAGCTCGGCAGTGTTACTGATCTGCATCACCTTTTTCTTGGGGAATTTACCCAGAATCCATGACGGCAGCAGGTAGGAGGCAAACTCACTCTTCGTGTGGCGAGGGCCAAGGTTGATGATGACTCGCTTTTTCTCCCCACGGGCTACGGCTTCAAAGAGCTTCGCGATGCGTCGGTGATGGGCACCCGATATGAAGTCCGGCCAGACCGCTTTTACGTAGGCAATGAAGTCATCCTGTGCCTGCGCGCGTACCTTACGGGTATGCAGCTCATCAATGAGCCCTAAAATCTTCGCTTTTTCGCTCTTTGGGGCGCTTGCGAGGAGGTTTTCTATCTGTTCGGGGGTGAGATCAAGCATTTATAGCCTCTCCGCCGTCCCTTCGATCACTTTTTCGCCAGAGAACCGCTTTATGGCACTCAGAAGTTCCTTTTCGAGGTCTGCGGTAGGCATCGTGTTGATGTTGATCTCCGTTTTCTCGGTTGCGAGGCCGACTACGGACGATTTTGCGAGAGAATCAAGCGCAGGTTTGCTGATTTTCGGGTCTGGGTCGAGTGAAAGCTCGAAATACTTGTACATCACATAGTTCTGCCACTGTTCCTGAGAGGCAGGCATGACGAAATTGAACCGCTCAAGCTGGCTTTTGAAGAATCTTTCAGCCGCATAGCTGGGTGGAGGGCTGGTGTTCTCGGGGGTAGTGGCCTTTTGCGCCAGCCATTGCTTGTCTTCAGCGGATAAAGGCACTTCCTTGTCGGAAGGCAGCTTGCCTGCCTGAAAGCTTGCGCGAGAAAAGATCTCTTCCATAGGGCAACGTGCCTCAAGCGGCACAAGGAAGTCTTCCCCGATATCGTCGGGGCTCCAATCGTCAAGCTCAAAGTATAAATTATCCATCGCAGGTCACACGAAGTACCAGAAGGCATGACGATAGCACGAGGCAAAGGGCGAATCAAACGTATAGCGGGTGCTATAGAATAGTATACAAAATTTTGTATGGAAATTTTTTGAGTTGGATGGGACCCACGCTGTGAATTTAATTTTTGGGGAAGAGGGGTGGGGCTCACTATGTGAGCTTGGGTTGAGAAAAATTTTTAGTGATTGAATGTGCAGATCACAGTTTATGTGCGCGCGTGGGACTCCGCTGACCAGAGGGGCCTCCCCCCGGAGGTGGGGTCGCGCCCACGCGCCTGCGCCCGCGCGTTCGCGCGCGTTCGCGCATCATGCGCCCGCGCTACGCGCCTTCCTCTTAGCGGATCTTTGAACTTCATACGTATGAAGTTAAACAAGAGTTGACACGGTTAGCCATTGGCGTAAGATGGGAACCGTGGAAGGCAACAAGCCAACCACGCAATCGAACCGAGCGTTCGGTTCGCTCTTTAACAAACTGATTGGAGATTTACTATGGCAACACAAGCCAAAAAACCAATAGCCGAAATCGTCGGCTTTCTCACCAACGCCGGTAGTGCGGTTGGCGCAATGGTCAAGGCGCAAGCCGATGGCCGCGAGTCCATGAAAAAGACTCGGGAAGCCGTAAAAGCGGCGGTCGAAGTTCACCGCGCTGAACTCAACCTCAACCTGAAAGCCGCAAAGCTGGCAGGTTGGAATTGGACGGGCACGGCTAAAACAAATCCGGGTATCAAAGCCTTGATGGACTCTCAAACCCAGCAGGGACTTGAAAAGGGTTCGGTTGCTAACAACCTTTCCGCCATGAAAAATTTCTACAATGGCGGCAAGAATGGGTATGAAGTAACGGACCTCAACCCGAGCCGCTTCAAGGAAAAGACGCGGCATATCGACCTTCTCGATGGCAAGGTAATCAAATTGGCGCGCGCTGATATCCCTTGCACTGAGTCGCTGATTCTCTCACTGGATCGTGAGGGATTCGGAGAGATTGCTCTCGGGGTTTTCGAGACTCTCGGGGTCGACGTTAAAACGGTCAAGAAAGCCGACGAAAAAATCATCTCGGCTTTCAAGTCCACGCTAGTTGCTAAAGGGTACGCAATACTCGACGCGAAAGGCAAACTGACGGTAAAGAAATGAGATTCACCGTCTACATGATCGTGATGCTAGGGTTGTATATTCTCACTCACTCTTGCACCACATATTAACCATACGGGGCCGCGCAATCGGCCCCCTCTTTTGGAGATAATGCAATGTCATTCCAACCAGATCAAGAACCAGTATTCAATGCTGCAGGCTATTGTAGGTCGGCTATCGCCACGATTGTCATAGTGCTGGCTAGGGAAGGATACTCTAAGGCTGAAGCACTAGAGTGGATTGAAGAGGCTAGACAAGCCGTTAGGGAAGGTACGGACCCCGAAGAAATCCTGTATGAGATTGGCCTCGAACCAGACTACATTTGGGCCTTGATTTAAAATCTCCAATCTTCCTCCCTGCCCGTCACGTTCGCGTGACGGGCTTTTTTGTGTCTGAAGGTAGGTCAGCCTACCCTACGTTCGTTTCGCGCCTTGTGGACGCTCTCACGAAGCCAGTAGTCGGGCAAGGGGCGTCAGGGATGAGGCGCGCGAAAGCGCGAGGGCGCACGACGAGGGGCGAACTTCATACGTATGAAGTTGTAGAGATGAGAAGCCAGTAGGATGGCAAGGGGCGTGGTGGTTTGAACTTCATACGTATGAAGTTTGCGTATGTGATTTGCATAAACGCGGTAAACGTAGAGGCCATGAGGGTTTATGAGAAAAAAGCTGGGGCGCACTTAGCATAGGATAAGGGCTGAATATCCGTGCAGGGCGCGCCGAGGCAGGAGAGGCACTCTTCCTTATTATTATTATTTATTAAAACTAGATAGATGGTATAAAACTTTAGCGAGCTTTCCCCCGGCCTTGTCTACCTTTGTCTACCCTCCCCGTTCTCCTTCTCTATCTATAGCTTGATACCAACCCCCCAGTTCTAACAAATAATAAAAATCTCAGATGTTCGTCCCCCACCACACAAGCCTCTCCCGCCTATTCACCCGTTATTCTATGCTAAGTGCGCCCTTGCTTTTTTCTCAGGAACCTTTACACTACGCGCTCCTAACACAAACAGGCGAATCTCAGATGAGCAAACTCAAATCCCTAATTTCTACGTCTCCTGACGTAATTCGCGCCACAAGCCGCGCCAGAGCTGATCGTACCTCATATATGACTTTGACTCCTGGGGAACGAGACTTCTACCGCACGGCGACCATGCGTTACGAGACAGACACCAACACCCTCTATATGAAAGCTCCTCTTGCAAAAGAGCTGAAGAGTTCCGATTACTACGCGCCCTTATTTACTGCACAATGCTTCGTGGGCACGATGAGCTTCGCTTTCTACAAAGGGACACCCTTTAACGGCAATTCATGTCATTGCTATGTCTTTGACTTGAGTAAACCAGAAGAGTCTGCCACCACCATGACCACTGTCCCGCAGTACCTCTACAAGAAGCAATCTGCCAAGCTCCGCAGGTTATATCCGGGCAACCCTACGCTTATCGCCTCTCTACTGGATGAATGGAAAGAAGAGATTCTAGCTAAACAGACCACCACAAAAACGGTAGAGCGCAAGCATAAGTCAGATGCACAGATGCGAGAGCAGAAATTGCTCAACCGAATTCGCAGATTGGAAGAGAGACTATTGGGCAGACCCAAGAAAGAAAAGACCGTGCGTATGATCATGCCTGAACTCGATGCTTACATTACTCAGTACAAAGACCTCATTAAGCGTAACTCGACCAAGATCGTGCTAGTCGATGGGAAACCAGAGGCAACCACTAAAAAGTATGACCCACACGACCATCATCTGCGGACTATCGGGCGTTTCGACGATACGATTAAGAACGGGCATAGGCACATGAAACTATATTTACAGGTGGCCGCGATCAAGCAAGCTGTGCCTAACTTCAAGCACGACAAGCGGTACACACATTCGCAACGTGTGCGTATCAATTCTGCAGAAACATCCGGGCAAGACTACTGCGCTGTGTTTGATTTAACGAGGAAGTAACCATGACTGTATTCATTGAAGATGAGGTGATAGACCCACCTCCGTATTCTTTCGTACTCGTATTCCCATCAACGGAGGCCAAGCACGACTGCATGGGTAAAATGTACCACAGAGATATTAACGCGTGGGTGTTGGTTCATCGCCTGTTCAAAAGCCACGGCAAACGGATCAGATACACACGCCCTGATGATTTCTGTAGACCGAGCTTCCTCGATGAGGAGGCGAATGCCATAGCCGTGCTGTTCCGTATCTATGAGGATATGGGGTTCGGTCTTGCTCCACCTCAGCCTGAGTAACTTCATACGTATGAAGTTGTGGGTGGCTCTACTGGCTTCGCCTCTCATGGGGGC
>Ga0214192_1000734_pt1 | contig 19733 bp, 21 predicted proteins | sample TroBogEpilimnion_44_FD_153030 | JGI IMG/M metagenome (GOLD analysis project Ga0214192, IMG submission 153030) | Freshwater microbial communities from Trout Bog Lake, WI - 29JUL2008 epilimnion | ecosystem: Environmental > Aquatic > Freshwater > Lake > Epilimnion/Euphotic zone | place: Trout Bog... | reverse complement strand
CCCAGCCGCTAATGCTATCAAGGTTTTACCGGTTCCAGCTGTTCCTAACAAAGTAACAAAATCAATCTCTGGATCAAGCAATACATTTAAGGCAAAATTTTGCTCTCGATTTTTTGCAGTAATGCCCCAAACATTATTGTGTTTGCTACGGTAATCTCGAGCTAATTCCAAAACAGCCACATCACCTTCACAACTGCGAACAATCGCCTCAAAATTAAACTCATCGTCCATATACAGATACTGGTTTGGATACCATTCTGTTACCAAAGGGTCTTGTAAACGATAGAATGTTCGGTCTTTTTCTTGCCATGATTCCATTTTAGAACCGTGATCATCCCAAAAGTCACTGTCTAACGCCATTGCACCGCTATACAAGAGATCAATATCATCAAGGGTCTGATCATTATGATAATCTTCTGCAGCCAACTCTAAGGTCGCGGCTTTAATACGCATGTTAATATCTTTGGAAACCAAAATAATATTAACAGCAGGTAATTTTTTGGTTAACGCTAGAACAATACTAAGAATTGAATTATCAGCAATATTACCAGGCATACTATCAGGCAATGATGCCGTCATTGTACTCGTCTGAAAATATAATCGTCCTGCACATTCGACAGTCTCAGAATTCGGTCGATGTTCAATATGCCCTAATAATAATCCATCATTCAACGTTTGCTGATTAGCACCTCGAATTAACTCATCCAAAAAACGACTGACTTGTCGAACATTGCGAGCGACTTCAGTTAATCCTTTTTTTGCGTGATCCAATTCTTCTAAAACGATCATGGGAATAAAAATATCATGCTCATGAAAACGAAAAATACACGATGGATCATGCATCAGAACATTAGTATCAAGCACAAATAACTTTTTATCGGGAGTGGTCTTAATATTCATTAGTTATACGCCAGTTAATTGAGCTAGAACCTGCAAAACTTGTTCACTATGACTTTTGACTTTTACCTTACGCCACTCCTGTACCAAAATTCCTTCTGGATTAATTAAAAAGGTACTGCGTTCTATTCCTCTGTGCTGCTTGCCGTACATGCTTTTTATTGCAATGACATTAAACAACTGACATAAAACTTCATCGCCGTCTGATAATAAATCAAAAGGTAATTGATGCTTAACTTTAAAACCCTCATGAACACGCACACTATCACGTGATACACCAAAAATAATAGCGTTAAATTCGATAAATTTATCGATATCATCACGAAAAGCTTGAGCTTCTTGAGTACAACCGGGCGTATTATCTTTGGGGTAAAAATACAACACGACGTATTTACCCAAAAAATCACTTAAACGCACTGTTTTATCACCTGTTGCCGATACCTGGAAATCAGGTACAGAGCAATCAATTACGACTTCGGACATAAGTAAACCTACCTTTTTATGGGTTCAAGAATCGCATCAATGTTTAATTGGTCACAAAAATCCAGAAACTCTTCACGCAATGACAACAAGTGCACTTGTGGAGGGATTAAAATGATAAACTTAGTTGAAAATACGGTGTTTTGAATATAAGGTGCTTGATATGAGCTAGCAATGATTTCTTCAATAGATACTTCTCGAATCAATAAAAATGATACTATCGATTCAACCACGTTATCTCTATCTAAGGATAATGTCTCCAAAGAATATGGAATACAATCTCGACTTTTATCCCTTATATCAGGTCGTAAGGTATGGATTTTTATATCTGCTCGTCTCTCAATAAGCTCTAACATATTTTCAAGTTTAGCAATTTGATTCCAGTTGCCTTGTACAAGTAAGTAAGCAGCTGTTGATTGAGCAAGAGATGTTGATCGAATTTCTAAAATATTACATTTGCTATCGCGTACAAGCACTAATATTTCAGCAATGAAATTGACGGGGTTATTACTTAGCGCAGTAATTGCTAGTTGCATGGTATTTATTAGGTTTTTAGGGAAGTTTACCATCACTATCGTAGATTTTACACTGTTTACATAATTTATTTAATCTTTGTAAAATTGACTAAATTACTATATACAACATAAATAAAATCTTAATACAAAAGCATACAATTATTAAAATAGCTAACTAGCCAATAGAATCTAGTTAATTACTTAAACAGCAAATCAATTGTACAACCATTATTAACCGCTAAACTATCTATCAAAAACACCTATGCGAAACTCTATTAAAGGAATTTCAAAAACTCGTCGTCATAGTAATAACTCTAAGCTAAATCGATTAGAAAATGATCTATTACTGACTGATGTTCCTATTGTAACGAATGATAATGAGTTAACAACTACTGAAACACATGTTTCTTTCAATGATCCTGATGATATTGATAGACTATTGGTTAATTCTGGTTTTGATAATCCTCCATTAACACAGACCCAACAAGCCGACAAAATAACTCGTGTTGAAGATATCAAAACAGATATAGTTGATGTTAAACAACATTATGATTTTATAGAAACGGGCGATGATAAGTATCAAGGATTTGTTGCCGACATCAATGAATTGACGCATCCTCTTCCCGATTCTCGTGAGATATTAAATCAGACTATTGAAAAGCAAGAAAATACACTAGAATCTTTAAAAACTGATATCGACTCATTAATTCCCGACAGTATCAATAATTCAACGAGCACGACTACACATCCTATTAATAGTCGTTATGAAACCGACCCCACCTACTCCAATAAACCTAAGTTAAGTAGTTCTTTTTATCTTCACTTATTGATAAGCTGCGCAAGTTTAATAGCTATTTGCTTACTCAGTATTATGATTTACGATCTCGAAAATGAGCTTCATAGCATAAAAGATCAGCTTATTGTTCTAAAAGAAATCATAGAAGCAAGCCACACTAATCAACCATAAAAAACATTTACATCACAATTAAGCTCTGGGCAGACAGATTCTGCCCAGATAGTTATCTCTGATATTATAATTTAGCTAATACTTCGGCAACCGTTTTACCCATTGCGGCTGGAGTTGGACAAATCGTCACGCCTAATTCTTTCAAGATAGCTACTTTTTCTGCTGCACTTTCTCCAGCAGAAGAAATAATCGCCCCAGCATGCCCCATTCGTCGTCCTTCTGGTGCAGTCAATCCTGCAATATAAGCAACCACTGGCTTGGTCATTTGTTCTTTTGCAAACAACCCCGCTTCAACTTCTTGTGGTCCACCAATTTCACCAATCATCAAAACCACTTTAGTTTCTGGATCCTGTTCGAATAGTTCAAGAATATTTCTATGTGAACTACCATTGATAGGATCCCCACCAATACCAACTGAAGTTGAAATACCGATACCCAAGCGCTTCATTTGATCAGCCGCTTCGTAACCTAATGTACCTGACCTACCCACAATACCTACGTGACCACGCTGATAAATATGTCCTGGCATAATACCCAGCATCGAGCGTCCTGGGCTTATAGTTCCCGCACAATTAGGACCAGTTAAAATCATACGATTTTCTTTTGGGAAACGGCGCAAAAAGTTTTTTACAGTCATCATATCTTGTGTAGGGATCCCATCAGTAATCGCCACACAATATTTAATACCTGCATCAGCTGCCTCCATAATTGAATCAGCTGCGAAAGCAGGGGGAACAAAAACAATACTAGCATCTGCTCCAACTTCATGGACAGCTTCTTTAACTGTGTTAAAGATTGGTCTGTCCAAATGCGTTTGTCCGCCTTTGCCGGGAGTTACGCCACCGACTATACAGGAACCATAGTTAATCATATCTTGAGCATGAAAACTCCCGATTTTACCAGTAAATCCCTGTACAATAATCCGTGTTGATTCATCAATTAAAATAGCCATATCGCTTCCTTAAGCCGCTGTTGTAGAAAGTGCTGCTACTTGGTTACGCGCCTGGACAGCTTTCTCGGCGGCTTCTGCTAGGGTATCTGCGGTAATTATCGGCAACCCACTTTCTCTAATAATACGCTGGCCTTCCTCAACATTGGTACCAGATAATCTAACGATCAAAGGAATTTTCATGTCTATTTTTTTAACAGCCTGTACAACACCTTCCGCAATCCAGTCACAACGATTGATACCCGCAAAAATATTTACTAGCATTGCTTTAACATTTTGATCTGCCAAAACCAACCGAAAAGCTTTCTCTGTGCGTTCAGCCGAGGCCCCACCACCAACATCCAGAAAATTAGCCGGCTCTCCACCTGCCAACTTAATCATGTCCATGGTTGCCATCGCCAAACCTGCACCATTAATCATACAACCAATATCGCCATCAAGACCCACATAGCTCAAACCACGATCTGCTGCGGCAGTCTCACGAGGATCTTCTTGGGTTTTATCTCTTAATTCAGAAATTTTTTGTTGTCGAAACAGAGCATTTTCATCAAAGCCCATTTTGGCATCCAATACCAACAATTCCCCACCACGGGTCATCACTAACGGATTAATTTCCAGCATATTAGCATCTAAATCTCGCAAGGCGCGATAACAAGCTTTAATGGTTTTAACAGCATGACTCATAATGTCACTATCTAGACCCAAAGCAAAAGCCATTTCCCTCGCCTGATAATCTTGCAAACCTACAGCCGGTTCAATATAAATTTTAACGATAGCATTTGGATCAGTCGCCGCTAATTCCTCTATATCCATTCCACCTTGCGCAGAACCGACCATAACTATACGCTCTGCACTACGATCCACCAATAAACAGAAGTACATTTCTTTAGTAATATCGGTTCCTGCTTCAACATACAGACGACCACAAACTTTACCAATAGGACCAGTTTGGTGAGTAACTAATCGTTTACCTAACAAAGATTCTGCGGCAACTTCAACCTCATCATGAGTCTTACAGATTTTAATACCGCCTGCTTTGCCTCTTGCCCCCGAATGAATTTGTGCTTTAACCGCCCACACTGTACCGCCAATTTCTCGAGCACGTTGTACTGCATCTTCTGGACTATAAGCTAGTCCACCTTCAGCAATTTTTACTCCGTAACCACTTAATAATTCTTTCGCTTGATATTCATGAATATCCACAGCGTCTCCTTCTCTATTTGTTAAAAGCCATCTTTGTTAAAAGTTACCTTGAACAAGATACATTTAAATCAGAAACAATATCTGCACTGTATCTTGAGCTCTCCTTGTTAAATATTGGTTTTCTCTGCAATCGCTTCAGCCATTTTAACAATGTTATTAGCCATTCTTTCTGAGGCTGCATCAATCAAACGACCATCCAGTGCTGCTGCGCCCTTACCCTGAGCTGCTGCTTCTTGCAAGGCGATCAATATCCTTTTTGCCTTTTCCACTTCGGCTACTGGAGGCGTAAAAATTTCATTAGCTAATGAAACTTGTGAGGGATGAATAGCCCATTTACCTTCACAACCTAAAGCGGCTGCTCGCTTAGCCGCTAAACAGAAACCGTCTGGATCTTTAAAATCACCGAAAGGACCATCAATAGCACGCAAGCCATAAGCACGACAAGCGACGGTCATACGACTGATGGCAAAGTGCCACTGATCACCTGGATAATCTGGATTGAGACCACCAATATTTGTTGTTCTGGCACGGTTGCTCGCCGCATAATCGGCAACACCAAAATGTAAGGCCTCTAAACGACCATTTGCACCTTGACGAGCAATTTCTTCTACATTGGCCATTCCTAATGCTGTTTCAATCAGAGCTTCAATACCTATTTTATTTTTTAATCCCTGCTGCATTTCCAACTGATTCAACATAGCTTCAACCATATAAACATCGGCATAAACACCCACTTTAGGAATCAAGATAGTATCAATTTTACTGCCTGCCTGCTCAACGAGATCTACTACGTCACGAACCATGAATTGAGTATCGAGTCCATTGATTCGAACTGAAACCGTAATACCATGTCCCGCCCAATCTAGATCATTGATTGCTTCAATAATATTTTTACGGGCGCGTAACTTATCATCAGGTGCTACTGCATCTTCTAGATCCAAAAACACAAAATCGGTACCGCTTTTAAGGGCTTTTTCAAACATGTCAGGATTTGAACCCGGGACCGCTAATTCACAACGTTGAACTCGTTGTACTGACGCTGTGTATAAAGTGTGACTCATTAATACCCTCTTCCCAATTTGATTGCACACTGTATATCCAGTGCGAGATTGCTGCTTCAGAAAGCAATAAGTTAAAATAAATGGTCCATTCTACTTTTAGAGAGGCTAATGTCAATTTTTACTAAAAAATCAAATCTTGCTGATTACCATCAGCTATGTCATTATTGCAATTTTTTGTACTTTAGTTTTTTTTAAACTAATTTTATATAAATTATTCAATTACTTAATTATCGAGGCAATTTCATGGCAGGTCGTAACCATCTCTATATTCCTGGTCCTACCAACGTTCCTAACGAAATTCTAAATGCAATGCATGTAACGATGGAAGACCACCGATCTCCAGTGTTTCCAAAATTATTAACACCATTGCTACAGGATCTAAAGAAAGTCTTTAAAACCGAAACAGGACAAGCCTTTATTTTTCCAGCAACCGGCACTGCGGGTTGGGAAATAGCTTTAACTAACACGCTCAACCCAGGAGATAAAGTTCTCATTTACCGCTTTGGTCAATTCAGCCATTTATGGGCAGAAATGGCAAAAAGACTAGGGTTTGATGTTGAAATTCACCAAGAAGCTTGGGGTAAAGGTATTCCTTTAGACAAACTGGAAGCACGCTTAAAAGAAGACAACGATCACCAAATAAAAGCAGTGTTAGCAACGCATAATGAAACAGCTACAGGCGTTACCAGTGATATTGGTGGTGTAAGAAAAGCTTTGAACGCAACCAATCACCCTGCATTATTGTTTGTAGATGGGGTTAGCTCTATTGCTAGTTTAGATTTTCGTATGGATGAATGGGGTGTCGATGCTGCGATTAGTGGCTCTCAAAAAGGCTTCATGTTACCTGCCGGCGGTGCTTTCTTGGCTTTCAGTCAAAAAGCACTGCAAGCCATTGAAACATCAAGTTACCCCCGATGCTTTCTGGATTTGAAAGACCAAATGAACGCCAATAAGGATGGTTACACACCTTATACGCCTAATTTACCTATTCTGTATGGTTTACGTAAAGCTTTGGATTTATTGCTTGAAGAAGGCATGGAAAATGTCTACGCTCGCCATCATCGCCTTGCCGAAGGCACTCGTAAAGCAATTGCCGCTTGGGGTTTAAAGCTATGCGCTCAACCAGGTTTTGAATCTAATACCGTATCCGCTATTGTCGTTCCTGAAGATAAGGATGCACGTACCGTTATTAGTATCGCTTTTAATAAATACAATATTTCTCTAGGTGCCGGCTTGTCAGAAGTTGCAGGTAAAGTATTCCGCATTGGTCATGTTGGTGATATGAATGATGTTTCTATGCTAGGCGCCATAGCTGGCGTAGAAATGGCTCTATTAGACAGCGGCATTGACATTCAACCAGGTAGTGGCGTTGCTGCTGCGATTGAGTACTATCGTTCAACTGCTGTTTAACAACTTCCCAGCAAGTGGCTTGAAAAAGATCTTTTTCTAAGCCACTCGCTTATGTCCGTTCGGTTCAATGATCACCTTGAATATAAGATCAATTAACTGAATTTGAATCTACTATTAATCAATTTGATTTGAATTTAAGAGATTATGGCTATGTCCAAACCCAAAATTATTGTGACCCGCCGCTGGCCTATTGAAGTTGAATCACAACTCAAAAATCTTTACGATGTTCAGCTAAATGAATCAGACATCCCAATGAACAGTGAGCAACTGAAAGCAGCCATGCAATCTGCTGACGCTTTACTAACCACTGTCACAGACTCCATTTCCGGCGATATTATTGGTGTTGACAATTGCCGCGTAAAAATAATTGGTAACTTTGGAGTTGGTTATAACAACATTGATATCAACTGCGCCAAAGAGCAGGGTATTGTGGTAACTAATACACCGCACGTATTAACGGACTGTACTGCAGATATAGCTATGTTGTTACTACTCATGTCTGCCCGTAGGGCCGCGGAAGCTGAGCGAATGATTCTTAATGGTCATTGGCAAGGTTGGGGACCAACACAATTACTTGGACAAAAGGTAACCGGAAAAACATTGGGGCTTATCGGATTTGGGCGAATTGCACAAGCATTAGCAAGAAAAGCTCACCATGGATTTGGCATGAAAATTATTTTTTATGTTCCTTCGTCACCTGATCAAGCTATCGTAGATGAATTGCAAGCAATTCGCTGTCAACATATTGAGGAACTGTTATCTGAAGCTCATTTCGTATCTTTGCATTGTCCAGGAGGATCTGCAACAAAGCATTTAATTAATGAACACCGATTAAAACTGATGCGTCCATCTGCACATTTAATTAACACAGCTCGCGGCGATGTTATTGACAGCAAAGCTCTGGTTAAAGCTCTTAAAGAAAATTGGATAGCTGGTGCAGGTTTAGATGTTTATGAAGGCGAACCACATATAAATCCTGAGTTTTTAAATCTGAATAATATAACTTTGTTACCTCATATAGGTAGCGCCAGTGAAGAAACTCGCGTAGCAATGGGCAATCGGGTACTCAATAACGTTGCAAACTTTTTTTCAGGACTTGAGCCTGAAGACAGAGTAGTTTAAGCTCTATCGCCTGATTCACTTGAACTCAAATCAATTTATGAATTGCATTAAACTATTTACTGTATGGTTGGTGTTGATTATTACTAGTAACCGGGTATTCGCCGGACCACCCGCTTTAACAACGTCCAGTTTCATGAAACATGAGATCACCTTTCAGCAATGTCAGCAATATTCTAAAGAGATCATGAACAAGATGAATCTTGAAATTGAAGAACGTGGAAATGGCACGATAGGTGGATTTGGCGAACAAAGTATAGCTATTGTTAATTGTCACCAATTGGATAACGCTACTTATGTACAAGTAGCTGTCGCTAGCCAAAAAACAGAGGCAGCAGACTTGATTATGCGTTATATCAATAGCTACCTGCGAAGCCGAAGCATCAATGATACACCTGCATTACCTGCAACTAAACCCTAGTAACAAATACCTGAATTAGTAAAAAAAGTTCCTCCTATATTACCACTTCAAATGGAACCTTTATTTTAAAAATTCACTGATTTATCCACAACCGAGGAAGCGTTATGCTGTACACACCAGAACTATTAGAAGAATTAAACATCTTGGTTCGCTATAATCTCAGTACCACGCAAGAAGGCATTAAAGTTCATAAAAGCACGGCTGCACCAGAAGTTGTTGCGGCTACAGAAAGCTTATACAGAAAAGGCTTAATTACACAAGCCGACGGTGGGTATTTAACCAACATGGGACATGAAGCCGCTGAGCATGCACAAACTGTGTTAAATCTAATAAATCCCTGTTAATCATTATTAGCAGAGTGACTTAAGATTAATAACAAAAAAGGGGGAGCTAATTTAAATTAGCTCCCCCTTTTTAGTAACTACTATCACTAGTATTTAAAGCTTTTCTTTAATACGAGCGGCTTTACCGGTCAAATCACGTAAATAATACAATTTAGCACGACGCACGTCGCCACGACGCTTAACTTGAATTTCGCTAATCATTGGACTGTGTGCTTGAAATACGCGTTCTACACCAGTACCATGAGAAATCTTTCTAACAGTAAAAGCAGAGTTCAAACCGCGATTACGTTTGGCAATAACAATACCTTCAAAAGCCTGAATTCTTTCGCGCTCGCCTTCTTTTACTTTTACTTGTACAACAACAGTATCCCCAGGACCAAAATCGGGTATTTGTTTTAACTGCTGTGCTTCTAATTCCTTAATAATATTGCTCATACTACACCTTAATTAAATCAATTCGACTATAAATTCTTTAAGCAAGCTTTCCTGCTCTGCACTTAATTTTTTGTTATTTAATAAATCCGGACGCCTTTGCCACGTTCTACCCAAAGCCTGTTTCAATCGCCAACGGTCAATATCCGCATGATGCCCACTTAGCAAAACTTCTGGTACAGAATAACCTTCTAAACACTCCGGACGAGTATAATGCGGACAGTCCAGCAAACCTTGCATATAAGAATCTTGTTGTGCAGATAGCTCATCGCCTAACACCCCAGGAATTAAACGAGTAATCGCATCAATTATTATTAGTGCAGCTAACTCACCGCCACTAATAACATAATCACCTAATGACCATTCTTCATCGCAATCAAGCTGCACAAAACGCTCATCAACACCTTCGTAACGACCTGCTACCAATATCAGCTGCTGATATCTACTGTGTTCGACTAAAAGTTCCTGAGTAATTGATCGACCTTGCGGGCTTAAATAAATTACCTTACTGCGTTTATATTCAGTCTTTTTAGTCGCTTGAACTGCATCATGCAAAGGCTGGTATTTCATTAACATACCAGGACCACCGCCATAAGGTCGATCATCAACCGTTTTATGCTTATCTTCGGTATAATCCCTAGGATTCCATACCGATAAACTAACACTGTTACGCTCTATAGCGCGACCGGTTACGCCATTATGAGCAGCTGCCAAAACCATTTCTGGGAACAGGCTGACGACATCAAAATGCATTATCGTTAAAACTCGGGATCCCAATCAACAATCATGTTGCCAGTTAGCAGATCAATAGTCACCACGCTCTGTCCTTGTATAAACGGAATGGCTCTCTCGCGCTCTCCTTTAACAATCAGCACGTCATTAGCACCAGTCTCTAACAAACTATCGACCACACCCAATTGTACACCACTGGTGTTGATTACATTTAAACCGATTAATTGTGACCAGTAGTACTCGTCTTCAGCAATTTTTGGTAACTGCTGATAATCAATAAAAATATCATAACCTAACAAACTTGATGCCTGATCTCGATCATTAATACCTTCCAATAAAGCTATAACGGCTTTACCCTGTACTGCACCATCAATGACCTTTAATAACTTATCGCTATCTGCTTTTTTTAAAAGCCAAGGCGAATAATCCAAAATATTTTCTTTATCAGCTGTATAAGAAAATATTTTTAACCAACCCTTAATACCGAAAACGCCGGAAACTTTACCGACCTTGATAAATTGTTGTGTCAACAAACAAATTAAGCCGCAACTTCAACGACTGCTTTACGAGCATCTTTAATCAATTTAGCTACACGATCAGAAGGTTGAGCTCCATTGGCTTGCCAATAAGCCACACGTTCAGCATCTAAACGCAGACGCTCTTCATTGCCACGAGCTAACGGGTTAAAAAAACCGACTCGTTCAATGTATCGGCCGTCACGTGAACTTCTACTATTAGTTACCACAACATGGTAAAAAGGACGATTTTTCGCGCCACCCCTTGAAAGACGAATGGTTACCATCTAAATTCCTCAGAAAAACATTTAGTCAAAAATTTAATCTACCTATTCTACGCGAATTTATTTATATGTGAAGAAAAAAATAACTTCTTTGAATATATGTTAATTACAAATAACACTTTCAACAATACAACCTTATCTTCTCATGCCACGCATATTACTTTTAATACCACGCATCATATTCGCCATATTGCCATTTTTAAATTTTTTCATCATTTTTTGCATCATCAAAAACTGCTTTAGAAGTCGATTAACATCCTGCAATTCTTGACCACAACCTGCGGCAATACGTTTTTTACGATTACCTTTAATTAATTCTGGATACTTTCTTTCTTGTTTTGTCATCGAGCAAATAACAGCTATTTGTCGAGCAATCATTTTGTCATTAACTTTGTCTTTCATTTCTTGAGGAATGCTATTAATGCCGGGTAATTTATCTAGCATCGAGCTAACCCCACCCATATTTTGCATTTGCTGTAATTGCTCACGAAAATCTTCTAAGTCAAAGTTTTTACCTTTTTGAATTTTGCGCGCTAACTTTTCGGCTTTTTCCTTATCAACTTTTTGCTCGATTTCTTCAATCAACCCTAGAACGTCACCCATTCCCAAAATACGGGATGCAATACGATCAGGATAAAAAGGTTCTAAAGCGTTAGTTTTTTCACCGACCCCAATAAATTTAATTGGTTTTCCTGTAATGTGGCGAATAGACAACGCAGCACCACCACGCGCATCACCATCTGCTTTAGTGAGTATCACACCCGTTAACGGTAAAGCATCATTAAAGGCTTTTGCGGTAATAGCGGCATCTTGCCCTGTCATGCTATCAACCACAAACAATGTTTCTATAGGATTGATAGCAGCATGCAATGCTTTTATCTCACCCATCATCTCATCATCAATATGCAAACGACCTGCGGTATCGACAATTAAAACATCAAGAAACTTTCGTTTCGCAGCGTCAATTGCGGCTTTTGCAATATCAACGGGATCCTGAGAGATGTCACTGTCAAAAAAAGTCAGTGACAAATCTTCGGCAAGCATTTGCAACTGCTTAATAGCGGCAGGACGATAAACGTCAGCACTAACCACACCGACTTTTTTCTTTTGATTTTCCTGTAACCAGCGCCCCAATTTAGCAACTGTAGTAGTTTTACCTGCGCCCTGCAAACCCGCCATCAAAATAATAGCCGGTGGCACTGCTTTTAAGTTCAAGCCTTCATTGGCTTCACCCATCACTTTAATAAGCTCGGATTGCACCAGTTTTATCAGTGATTGGCCTGGAGTCAGACTATTTTGTACTTCTTGACCTAAAGCGCCCACCCTAATCTGTTCGATAAAATCAGTGACAACCGGCAAAGCAACATCTGCCTCAAGTAAAGCCATACGCACTTCACGTAAAGTTTCCTTGATGTTATCTTCTGTCAGACGCCCCTGACCACGCAGATTTTTAAGTGTATGACTAAGTCTATCGGTTAAATTATCGAACATAGTTGAGTTATTATTATTCTAGAATGTAGTGAAACCATGCACTAGCAGATTGAGCTAGGACTATTAAGCACAATAGTTTAACATAACCTCACACCTGTGTGTACCCGACCCTTAGTACAACCGAAACCCACTGCAATGCTTGTTATCGCTTTTGCCAGTTTAGCCATTTGTTGTTATTTAATCGGTAGCGTTCTGCTAATCCGACATATTACTGAAACGCGCGCACCCAAACCAGCCATTTACCTAAATTGGCTTGCCGTTATTCTGCAAACACTGTCCGTATTAATCAGCGTTCAACAATTAAATCATTTTAATTTTGGTTTTTTTAATACAGCTTCGTTAGTCGCCATGATTGTGGCACTCATGCTGTTGATTGCTGCGCTTACCAAGCCTGTTATCAAATTAGGTGCCATCGTCTTTCCTATGGCCGCCATCATGCTATTGCTCAATCAGTTTTTTACCCAAGAAACCGGTCACTTAAATACTCATAACTGGGCAATGACGAGTCACATATTGACATCAGTTATCGCTTTCAGTCTTTTAAATATTGCTGCTTTACAAGCGGTATTGTTAGCTTTTCAGGATATGCAGCTTAAAAGCCATCCGCCAAAACGCTTTGCACAGTCTTTACCCTCTTTACAGGCAATGGAATCCTTACTATTTCAGATGCTGTCAGCAGGCGTTCTATTTTTAACTGTATCGCTGACCACAGGATTTGTATTTATTGAAGATTTATTCGCGCAACACCTTGTCCATAAAACAGTGCTGTCTATTCTTGCCTGGCTGCTTTTCTCTGGCTTATTACTGGGTCGTTGGCGTTATGGCTGGCGAGGACAAACAGCTCTTTGCTGGACTTTGAGTGGTTTTGTCCTGTTATTGCTGGCTTACTTTGGCAGCAAATTTATCTTGGAACTGATTTTACACCGCTAAAATTTAAAAAAACCATCAATAACTTATAAGCATTTATCCCCTCCAAAAACTGATTTACAAACATCCATGATAAAAAAGTGAGCAAGCTCATTGACAATATAAGACAACCGGTCGTATTATTCATGCCATGACTAAAGTGATACAAAAAGACATAAACCGAGAAAACTTACTCAATACCGGTGTTGCCATGTTAATGAAACAAGGTTACCACGGTACAGGATTAAAAGAGCTGCTTGATACAGTACAAATTCCTAAAGGCTCTTTTTATAATTATTTTGCCAGTAAAGAAGAATTCGGTGTCGCTGTCATTGATCATTACATCAATCCATTCATAGAGCAATTAGACCAACATTTGCAAAATCCTGATTTGGATGCATTGTCTGCCTTACGAATTTATTTTGCAGAGCTAATTAACGAACTGGAAAAAGCAAATTTTACTGGTGGCTGTCTGTTAGGAAATTTGATGGGAGAGGTTTGCGATACTAGCGAACTATGCCGGAAAGCCTTAAAAATTGCCGTTAATCGATATCGTGATTTATTGCAAACAGGCTTATTAAAAGCTCAGCAACAAGGCGCCGTAAGAACCGATAAATCGGCTCTAATGATGGCAGATTTATTAAGTGACGCTTGGCAGGGAGCGTTATTGAGAATGAAAATCGAACAATCTTCAGCACCGCTGAAGCAATGCTGCGATGAACTTTTAGGTGATTATTTTATTACCTGAGTTTTTACTACCAAGAAGACTAATTGTTATTAATGAGGAGATAAAAATGCCCAAATATGTTATCGAACGCGAAATACCAGGTGCTGGCGAATTAACAACCGAACAACTACAAGCTATTTCTCAAAAATCTTGCAGCATACTCAGCGACATGGGAACCCAAATACAATGGTTACATAGCTATGTCACTGACAACAAAATATTCTGTGTTTATATTGCTCCCGATGCTGACACCATTAAAGCACATGCTGAACAAGGTGGGTTTCCTGCAAATAATATCGCAGAAATAAAAACTATTATTGATCCAACGACCGCTGAATAATCAACATTAAATCCGATAACGTTACCCAGTTGAGGTTAGATCGAAGCATTATCTTTTCGGTTATACGATGATTAGCTAACCTCAACCTATAAAAATAATAAATTTAAGAGGAAGGATAATGAATGCTCCATTTTTAAAACGATTAATCGGTAAAGCGGTAATCGTTACCACTTTTAGTAGCCTAGCTGCTTTGGCTGATGAAACCTGTCAATCACCTTATATGCCTAAAATTACCGGTCAAGAGGACGTAGTTTATGTATGGACATTAGGTATGGAAGGCATTGGCGATGAACAGGACAAAATGGTAACTGTCGATGTTAATCCAAAGTCGGCGCATTATGGCCAAGTAATTGATAGCGTTTCTGTGGGTGGTCGCAATGAAGCCCACCATGCTGATTTTACTGATGATCGCCAATATTTATGGGCTGGCGGTCTAGATACCAATAAGATCTTTGTTTTTGATGTCCATACCAATCCAGCTAAACCCAAACTTGTTAAAACAATTACTGATTTTGTTGCTAAAAGCGGCGGTGTCGTCGGACCTCATTCTACTTATGCACTCCCCGGTCGAATGATGATTACCGGATTATCCAATAACAAAGATAATGGCGGTCGGACTGCTTTGGTTGAATACAATAATGCAGGGGATTATGTCGCAACCTACTGGATGCCAACAGACCAAAAACTGCAAGACGTGCAAAACAAGGTCTACGCAGATGGTTATGGCTATGATGTTAGAGTATTACCGAGAAAAAATCTGATGCTGACCTCATCATTTACCGGTTGGTCTAATTATATGATGGACTTTGGCAAGATGCTTGGAGATGCTGAAGCTATGAAACGCTTTGGTAATACCGTTGTCCAGTGGGATTTACATACTCGTCAACCACAAAAAATCTTTGAAGTACCCGGTGCACCTCTGGAATTACGTTGTGCCTGGAATCCAGAACATAATTACTGCTTTACCACCACAGCCTTAACTTCAAAAATTTGGCTGATTTATGAAGACAAGCCCGGAATCTGGCAAGCGAAAGCTGTTGCTGATATTGGCGAACCCGCTAAAGTACCGCTACCTGTTGATATTTCAATCTCCAGCGATGACAGTAAATTATGGGTTAATACTTTTATGGATGGTAAAACACGATTATTTGACATCAGTGATCCGTTTAACCCTAAACAAATCTATGAACATAAAATAGGTGCTCAGGTTAACATGGTTTCATCCAGCTGGGATGGTCAACGCCTTTACTATACTTCGTCATTACTGGCTAACTGGGATAAAAAAGGAGCTGACAACGAGCAATTCTTTAAATCTTATCACTGGGATGGCAAGCAGTTAAAAGAACAGTTTGCAATTGATTTTATTAAAGAAAAGCTGGGGCGTGCCCATCAAATGAAATTTGGTGCATACGCTTTGTATAGCTCAAGTACAGGCACTGTCAGCAAATAATCCCGATTCACCAACAGATTAGAATCCAGTGTGCACCATTGATACTAGCTTTGGGCTTGATCATGGTTCACACTGACTAATCTGACCAATCATTTCAGTGATGTGTTGAGCATCCTTGACGCCAATACCATGAAAACACGACTGTTTTTTTGCCTGCTTTATTTTATTCATTTGACAGCGATTGCTGAAAATTCACCCACTGAGTTGGCACCCGGTTATCGACCACTGGGATATACAGCTCCAACTCCTGCCAGCTATAAATTACCCGTTCTTGGTTCTGCTGCCAATGGTAATGTTATTGATAGTCATGGCAATAACGTGCAATTACATGAATTGATGAAGGGTAAACTCAGTGTCCTGAGCTTTATTTATTCAAGCTGTAATGATGTTAATGGCTGCCCTTTAGCAACGGCTGTTCTACAAAAAATCAAACTTCGTTTACAGAAAGAACCCGAACTCGCCCGGCAAGTCCGGTTGCTAACGCTTAGTTTTAATCCAGAACAGGATAATCCTGAAAAAATGCAGCAATTCGGTAAAGCTTTTCAAAGTAAGGATATTGATTGGCTATTTTTAACCACTGCATCAGAAAAGCAATTACAGCCCATTATCACTGATTATCAACAACATATCCAAAAAATAGTTGACGCCAACGGTCAATTTACCGGCACTTTTACGCATGATCTGCGGGTCTATCTGATTGATGATCATCTACAAATTCGTAATATTTATAGTGTTGCCTTTTTGCATGCCGATATCTTAATCAATGATCTTAAAACACTATTGGTTAGCAACAATCAGAGCGGTACTTTTCATGTCAATTATCAGCAAGCCTTAGCTGAACGCACAGGAACACCTTCAAATTTACTCAAAACAATCGTGCAACCACCCTTGGGACTTCCAGTTTTACCTGTACCCAAAGACAATCCAATGACTACTGCAAAAGTTACACTAGGACGCAAGCTGTTTTATGATCGCCGGCTTTCGTTCAACAATACCTTTTCTTGTGCGTTATGCCATATCCCAGAGCAAGGATTCACCAATAATGAAATGGCAACAGCGGTTGGCGTAGAAGGTCGAACCGTTAGACGTAATTCGCCCACACTATTTAATATCGGTTATGCTGAAATGTTATTTCATGACGGCAGAGAAAATTCGCTTGAACAACAGGCTTGGGGTCCCTTACTTGCACACAACGAAATGGCTAATCCATCTATTGGTTTTGTGCTGAATAAAATCAAGCAGCAACCTGATTATCAAGGGCTGTTTCAAAAGGCATTTGGTAAACCCGCCAGCATGGAAACAGTCGGAATGGCACTTGCCAGTTATCAACGAACACTTAATGCAGCTAATTCGCCTTTTGATCGCTGGTATTATGGCCATCAAAAACAGGCTATTAATACGCAAGCCCAACAAGGCTTTAAATTATTTGTAGGCAAAGCGGGTTGTTCACAGTGCCATCAACTATCTGAGAAATATGCTCTATTTACCGATCAGAAGTTTCATAATACGGGTATTGGTTATGCTGAATCCATGTCATCCAGCACGATTAACCAACGGGTAGAACTGATACCAGGCGTTTATGCTAACCTAAACTCAAGCCAAATAAATTCAGTCTCTGAAAAGAAAACCAATGACTTAGGCAGATATGAGATTACCCAAAATCCGGCTGATCGATGGCGTTACAAAACCCCTACGTTAAGAAATATCAAGTTGACCGCACCTTACATGCATAATGGCAGTTTAAAAGATTTACATCAGGTTGTGGAGTTTTATAATCAGGGCGGTTTTGCTAACGAAAATCTGGATCCATTCATTAAACCCTTGAATTTATCTGATCAAGAAATTGATGAATTAACTGAGTTTTTATCTACCCTGACGGGTGATAATATTAAGACCTTAGTTGATGATGCGTTTGCTGCGCCTATTGGCGAGATAAATTAAAGAACTTCAAAAAAGACATGTTTTTTATTTATCTGAATTTACATTCAAGTCATTTAACTAAAGCCCCTACAAAATCTAATTGTCGCCAAGCTTCGTATAACACTATCGATACGCTATTAGATAAATTGAGACTACGACTTTCTTCTCTCATCGGCAGGTAGAGACACTTTTCATTGCCTAACTGTGCTAAAAATTCCATCGGCAAGCCTCTGGTTTCAGGACCAAAGATAAAGGTATCGTTAGCTTTAAACTGAGTATCACAGACTCTACGCTGACCTTTAGTTGTTAAGGCAAAAAGTCGTTCTAATTGGCTATCAGCAACAAAGTGGGGCAATGATTCATATAAACGCACATTGACCCACTCGTGATAATCAAGCCCTGCTCTGCGCAACTTTTTGTCATCTAAATCAAAACCTAATGGTTTAATTAAATGTAGTTGCGCTCCGGCGTTAGCACATAAACGAATAATATTGCCTGTATTGGCGGGAATTTCTGGCTCATACAAGACAATATTAAACATGATTACTTTTAAAAATCAGACCTTAACCTGCGGCAATTTCCAAATTTCATTATTGTATTCACTGATAGTTCGATCCGTTGAAAATTTACCACTAGCAGCACAGTTCAAAATACTCATACGAGTCCATTGCTCCTTATCCTGATAAGCAATTTCCACTTGTTTTTGCGCTTCGACAAAACTACGAAAATCAGCAATTGTCATCCACGGATCCTGTGGGTTTTTAATTGAGGCAAGAATCGGATCAAAAATACCCGGTTCAAACTGATTAAAATGACCGCATTTAATCAATTCAATTACATTTTTTAGATCTTGATCCTGATTAATCAGGGCAACGGGATCATATTGGTGACGTAATGATTCGACCTGATCTTCCGTCAAACCGAACAAAAAGAAATTGTCATCACCGACTTCTTCACGAATCTCGATATTAGCACCATCTAGCGTACCAATAGTTAATGCGCCGTTCATCATGAACTTCATATTACCGGTACCTGATGCCTCTTTACCAGCTGTTGAAATTTGCTCGGACAAATCTGCTCCCGGACAAATTTTTTCCATGGCTGATACACGGTAGTTTGGCAGAAAAATCAGTTTCAGTTTATCGCCAACATCGGGATCATGGTTAATCACATTAGCGACATTATTAATAAATTTAATAATTCTTTTCGCCATAAAATACCCAGGCGCGGCTTTGCCACCAATGAGCACACAACGTTTAGTCCAGTTAGCTGTATCACCTCGTTTAATTCGATCGTAAAGATGAATAACATGCAGTACATTCAACAACTGGCGCTTATATTCGTGGATACGTTTAACCTGAACATCAAATAAAGCATCAACTGATAAATCAACATCGAGTTCTTGTTTTTTATAATCAATGAGTCTTTGTTTAGCATTCTGCTGAACGGTATACCAACGTTTTCGAAATTTTTTATTGTCGGCAAAAGGCGTCAATTTTTTTAGTAACGATAAATCAGTTAACCAGCCATCGCCAATCGTCTCAGTAATCAGTGCCGCTAACTCCGGATT
>Ga0214192_1000729_pt1 | contig 19859 bp, 15 predicted proteins | sample TroBogEpilimnion_44_FD_153030 | JGI IMG/M metagenome (GOLD analysis project Ga0214192, IMG submission 153030) | Freshwater microbial communities from Trout Bog Lake, WI - 29JUL2008 epilimnion | ecosystem: Environmental > Aquatic > Freshwater > Lake > Epilimnion/Euphotic zone | place: Trout Bog... | reverse complement strand
AACAGCCGGCTATGATGCACTTGCGTCTACGCATTCGGCGCAGGGCGGCTGTAGCCTCCATTCCCAGTTCCCAGGCATGGTGGGCGACGAGGTTGGCGATCTCATGGCTTTTGAGGTGACCCCACATGTATTCAACCGGATTGAGTTCCGGTGCATAGGCTGGCAAGCGCTCAACCTGGATCCTTCCCTTGGTGGAAAGGATGAAGTCGCGAACCAAGACACTACGGTGGATGGGTGCCCCATCCCAGATCACAAGTATTTTGCCAGGAATGTGCCGCTGGAGATGTTTCAGGAACTCGATCACCTGCAGGCTCTTGATGCTGCCGGGATGGATTTGGAAGTAGAATCGCCACAAGGCCAAGGCCCCGATGATCGAGAGGCTTTTCCAATTGAAGGTCTCCTGCAGGACGGGTGTTTGTCCGCAGGGAGCCCAAGTGCGAGCCCGAGTCGGGCGGGTGCTCAATCCACTTTCGTCAATAAAGACTATGGTTCTACGTTGTTGGGAGGCTTTTTTTTAATGTCCGGCCATTTGACCCGCTGCCATTTTGCAATGGCTTTGTCGTCACGCTCAATGGCCCGGCGTTCCGGACGTTGGCAACTAAAACCACTGGCCCCGAGCAACCGCCAGACATGTCCTGGATGATAACGAATGCCTGTCAAATCCTCGATCAGATCGGTTACCCGCGGAAGGGTCCACAGAGCCGTCTTATAGCCATGAGCTACGGGACCTTCCAGCAGGGCTTCTGTGATGAGTTGGGTTTGCTCCGGAGTCAGTCTGCTTTTACGACCCGCCGGACCCTTGCTGGCCAAAGCAGCTTTACCACCCCGCTCCCAAGCCTCCTTCCACCGGTAAGACACCTGTCGGGCGACACCCAAACGGCGGGCCACCTCTGGTGCAGATTTACCTTTGGCGAACAATCCAGCCGCCTGTTTACGCCGTTTTTCCAGTTGAGAATGGTCTCGTGTCGTAGCCATGCCCAAACTATACACAACAACCCAACTCTTGTCACCCTATTATACGAGTCTCAATAAGAGCTGATCTCAGCACTAGAGTTTGCAAAAGTAAACATCCAAAGCCCCAGGAGTAGACAAAATATGGTCAGAACTAAATATTTCCATGCGCTGGTCCGCATCCTCGGCATGGCGGCGGTGATTTCATACCTCCTTGCAGGATGGGCCTCCACGGAGCGATGTCTCGCAGATTCGCAAAGCGCCACCGCGCCCTCCACCAATGCCGCGCCCCCAAGTGCCGATGCGCCCAAAACAGCCAAAAAGGTCAGCACAAGAAAACAGCTCACTGGTGCGGAACTCTATTCCATGCACTGCAATCGTTGCCATCCGGAACGGTATCCCACGGAAAGAACCGCGGCTCAATGGAAAACCATTGCCCTGCACATGCAGGTCAGAGCCAACATACCGCCTTCCCAGATCAAATTGATCCTCAAATACCTCCAGGAAAACAGCGGACGCTAAACCCACCCGGACAACCGCATCAACCATGAATACGAATAAGAACAAATCACCCTGGATACTGGGAATCCTAGCCGCCGGCTGTGCCATCGGATTGGCAAGACCTTTTGTTGCAAATGCCGAGGTGAGCGACGCTGATTTCAAGGCGCTGAAGGAAATGGTTCAACAACTGAACAGCAAGGTTCAACAGCTCGAGCAAAACCATGCGACCGATCAGCAGACCCATCAGAAGGATTTGCAACAGATTCAGCAGCTCAGCGATAAACTCGGCCAGGTTCAAACACAACCACCTGCCGCACCCGCAGTCCAACCGGGGCAAACCGTCAATTCCGTGGCTGGAGCCATGCAGCAGATGCCCCGTGTTCCCCTGGATGAAGCCACCGTCAACCATAACTTCCTGATCCTTGGGGATGCCGAGGTTCAATACGTCAAGACCGACGGACAGCATGGCGGTTTTGTGAATGCAGACTTCGCACCCATCTTTCTGTATCGTGGCGGGGAGAATGTACTATTTGAGGCAGGTTTCGACTTCATGCTGCAAAACAATGCCTTTAACACCAACGGATCCGGCGGTTACAGCACCACCATCAACCTGAGCTTCGCGCAGTTGGATTATGTCATGAATAATTACATGACTCTGTGCGCGGGTAATCTGCTCCTGCCGCTCGGAACCTACCAGGAGCGCGGTGCGGGTTGGCTCAATAAAATCCCCGATCAACCCCTGTCACGCTCACTCCTGCCCGGTAATGGCATCGGCGCAGAACTGCGTGGAGCACTCTCCCTGGATGACTCCGGCAAGCTGTTCAACTACGCAGTCTATGGCGTCAATGGACCCGGTTCCATCGACAGTACCGGCAATGCAAACCAGTTGGATTTGAACGGAAATGTGGGTTTGAATAGCGACGGAGCCACGGTCGCCAACTTGCACGGAAGCCCGGTCGGGGGAGGCAGGGTGAGTGTGTTCCTGCCCTTCAAACCGCATTACGATCTGGAGCTGGGCCTTTCGGGCCAGACCGGCGAGTGGGAACCTTCACGCAGTCATCAATGGACCGCCGGTGTGTTCGACGGCAGCCTGCACTTGGGACCCAACTTCGAGCTGAAGGGCGAATTCACCAAAAGCGTTTATGGCAGCGATGATTTTGGTTTGATCCGGCAGGAAGGTTGGTACACGCAGGCTTCCTACAAGCTGGCGGGTTTGAATCTCGAACTACCCCTGATCAACAACATGGAATTGGTGGGACGCTATGACTCACTTCATGGATTCAACATCGCAAACGATAACAACTTCAGAACCAAGCGATACACTGCGGGATTCATCTATTATCTGTCCAACACCCTGCTGTTCGAGGGTGATTATGAGTTCATCCATAGCACGGACGACTCCCAACCCACGGATCAACTTATCCTTCAACTTTCCTATGGATTCTAAGAATGCCAACTCAGTTTCCCATGCATTGCGCAACCTATAAACAGCCATGAACAAGTCTTTATATCCATCCAACCGGTCGCTGCGCTGGATGCAACCCCTGGCCGTCGCCGCCCTGCTGGCCGCACCTGCGATCTCACTCTCAGCCGCACCCGACACCGGCACCACCAACGAAAGCAGCGGTCCCACCTATCTCCGCGACATCCAGCCTATTTTCATGGGGCACTGCTCCAGGTGTCATAACAGCCAGGCGCGTTTTGTTTATAACTGGCTCGATTATAAGACTGCTTACAAAGATCGTTACGAGATCAAGCGCAGGTTATGGGATAGCTTCAAAGGCACTTATTACAAGGAGCCCATGCCCATCCAAAACAGCCCTGAATCCATCCTGATCAGCGAGGAGGATCGCAATACCATCCGCAATTGGGTCTTGAGCGGCGCGCCCAAAGGGGTTCCACCGGTGGTCAGGAATGATTTGTCCAAATCGGAAAAAATCGAGCAGGGCCACAAACTGTTCTCAACGATTTGTGCCGCCTGCCATCAGCCCACCGGACTGGGGCTACCCAACCAATTCCCGCCACTAGCCGGATCGTATTTCCTGAATGCGGATAAAAAACGCGCCATCAAGATCGTGATCAACGGTCGCCAGGGCGAAGTCGTGGTCAACGGAACGAAGTTCAACAATGCAATGCCCTCATTTCCATTGTCGAACAACGACATCGCCAATGTATTGACTTTCGTCTACAATTCCTTCGGCAATTCCGGACAGGAAGTCTCAGCCAGCGAAGTGGCAACCCTCCGCCTGGAACCCCCCGATCCATCGGGCCCGATGGCCCCCGCGGCAAAAAGCCAGTTTGAATAACACAAATCCCTGCACAGGCCTGATCCACCCTCCCTATGCGATTCCTGGAGCAAGGGAGGGTTTCTTTTTGTGAACGGCTCGCTGGACGTGAGGGATTTCAAACGGGTCGGCACCCTCTTTTCAGTTGCATCCAGCCAGGCCAAGGTTGAAGTTAGGGACAGTATTTATTTAAACAGATTTTTCAGTTATTGATTCAATCGATTGCTTGCGAACCATTGATCCATTGATCCATCGACTTTGGCTGAGTGTGTTGATCCTCATTTTTGGCACTCCGGCACAGGGGCATGCTGAGGCTGCCACTAACGAGGCCGCGCCGTCCGCAGGACTGGTGATCCGTTCCTGGGATACCCGGGAAGGGTTGCCCCAGAATACCGTCAATGTGATTCTTCAAACGCGGGACGGTTATCTCTGGCTGGGCACGCGCGATGGTCTGGCGCGTTTTGATGGCGTTCGTTTCACCGTCCTGGGTATCGGGGATGGACTGCAAAGTGTGGAGGTTCAATCCCTTTATGAAGACAACCAGGGAGCTCTCTGGATTGGCACGGGCGGCGGCGGATTAAACAGACTTCGAAATGGACACATCGAAACAGTGGCCTCACGAGAATTTCTGGCCGGCGATAACATCAGTTCCCTCACCGAGGATTCCCGGAATCGCCTTTGGATAGGAACGCGCACCGGGCTGAGTTTGTGGATCGAGGATAAAGTCATCACTGAAACAAACCTGGCCCCGCTTGAAAAAACCGCCATCAACGCATTGCTACGCGAAAGTGACGGAACCATGCTGGTGGCGACGGCCCGTCAGGGTTTGTACGAATTCAAGGACCAACGGCTCAACGAATGTGCGGGCCCCACAGGTACGGAAAAGATCCTGGCCTACTGCCTTCTGGAGGATCGCGAAGGCAGTCTTTGGGCCAGCGTCGGCAATGGCAAAGTGCTGCGCCGTCAGAATGGCGTCTGGCACACCTATACCACCGACGATGGTCTTCCGTTTGTTTATGTGACCAGCCTCACCGAGGATCCCTCAGGCACCCTATGGGCGGGCACGCTGGATGATGGTTTATACCGTTTCGCAGCAGGCCGTTTTACTGCCATTCGCAAAAGCGACGGATTATCCGCCAATGACATCCGTTCTCTGAAGGTGGATCGCGAAGGCAATCTTTGGGCGGGCACCCGAACCGGAGGGTTGAACCGGATCACCCATCGCGAACTGATTTACTGCGGTGCGGCACAGGGATTGACCAATGATTTCACCCGTTCCGTGGCGGAAACGGCGGACGGCAGGCTATGGGTGGGCACCATCGGGGGTGGCATTTACCAGGGTTCCATGGAGAAATTTCAGGGCCGCCAGCCGGAGTCGCCCAGTTGGGAAGGGCCTGACTTTTACTTTGCTTTCGTGGATAGCGTTCTCGCCGCTCATGACGGAACTGTCTGGTACGGTGCAAAACGGGGATTGATTCACCTGACCAACGACGTTGTGGAACATATCTATGGCAATATGGACTGGCTTCGCTCGGCCTCGGTCAACGCTTTGTGCGAGGACATGCAGGGCGGATTGTGGGTTGGAACTTCCGAAGGCCGGTTGGAATATTATAAACAGGGAAACTTCACCGAGTTCCCGCAACCCATCGCCCGGGGGCCCATCAATGCGCTGGCGCGTCAACCGGATGGCTTCATCTGGGTGGGCTCCGAAGCGGGTGGCTTGCGCCGCATTCGCGCTGGAAGCCCCTCCATTCAAGCTCTCAAGCAGGGGTTGGCCAGTCAGAGCATTCGCACGTTGTATCTCGACCCGGACCAAACCCTCTGGATTGGAACGGCTGGCGGCGGTCTGAGTCGCTGGAGCAACGGAACCATCCACACCTACACCGAGGCACAAGGCCTCCCGGTTAAAACCGTGTCCCAAATCGTGGAAGATGACATGGGCGATCTCTGGCTGGGTTCCAACAAAGGCATCTTCCGGGTTCATAAAGCCGAACTGAACCAACTCGCTTCCGGAAAGCTCTCCTTTGTGCACCCGCGTATCTTCGGCATCAACGACGGCATGCCCATCGAGGAATGTTCCAGCGGATTTTGCCCGGCGGGATTGAAGACAAAATCGGGAATGGTCTGTTTCTCCACCGTGCGCGGTCTGGTTTTTCTGGATCCCCGCCATCAGGAAACCAACGCCCCGGCTCCAAGTGTTTTGCTGGAGGAACTTCTGATCAATGGAAGACCCTTCCATTCGCCATTGAAATCCTCAAACGGGCTTGTCGCATTGCCGACAGAATCGGCGATCCGAAGCGAACGAATCCCGCGTGGTGGAAGGAATCTGGAACTCCATTACACCGGGTTCAGCTTTGCAGCCCCTGAAAAAATTTCGTTTCGCTATCGACTGGAAGGTTTCGACAATGGCTGGGTGGAGGCTGGCGGTCGTCGCACCGCGTTCTATCCCAATCTTCCCGCAGGCGAATTCACCTTCCACATCATCGCCTGCAACGCCAACGGATTGTGGAGCGAGGATGTACCCGCATTGAAAATATTCGTGGAACCTTTCGCCTCGGAAACGATTCCCTTCCGCGTGGGGATTGGGGTGGCAAGCCTGGCACTATTGATTGGAACCGCCCGGGTGGTGGAACGCAACCGATACAAACGCCGGCTCAAGTTGCTCGAAACCCAGAACGCTGTCGCCCGTGAACGCTTGCGAATTTCCAAGGATATGCACGACGATATCGGAAGCATCCTCACCCAGGTCTCACAGTTAAGCGATCTCGGGCAGGGGGATTCCGGGGCCACCCCGAGCTCACAGAAACAATTCGAGCGTATAGGCCAGCAGGCGCGCAGTGCGGTACAGTCACTGGATGAAATCGTCTGGGCCACCAATCCCAAAAGCGACAATCTCCCGAATTTCGTGGAATATGTCTGCCGGTTCGCGGATGAATGCTTTGAAACGTCCAGCATACGTTGCTGGCAGGAAGTGCCCACCACCATTCCCCAGTTACCCTTGCGCGCCGATATCCGGCATAATGTCTTCCTGGGAATCAAAGAGGCTTTCAACAATGCACTGAAACATTCCCATGCCCGTGAGGTCTGGCTTAGACTCGAGTTGGGCGAATCCGAGGTTTGCATCTCCGTGAAGGATAACGGCAATGGATTCGATCCCCACAGGCCCGCTTCGCGTGGAAACGGGCTCGGAAATATGCGGGCCCGATTGGAAGAGTGCGGTGGACGACTCGAATTCCACACCGCCCCCCAGAAGGGCGTGGAGGTCAAATTCATCTTCCCGCTCCCCAAGAACCCGTAAGGCTCACCTGGCCGTTTTGCCGGCTGCTTTGCCGTTAAGAATTGCATCAGACAACATCCTTATCATTTTACCAACTAACATTAATGTGGTATGGTGAAAAATGGCTCTTTCGGTTATGAAGAGGAAAGTGAATAAAACCATTCAGGTGGCTTTGGTCGAGGACGATCCGGGTGTCAGGGATAACCTCACCAAAATGATCAACGGCGCACCCGGTTTTCGTTGCACTGGTTCCTACCCAGATGGCATGACAGCCCTCAAGAACATCCCTGCCAGCATGCCGGATGTGGTCTTAATGGATATTAATATGCCGGGTATGTTGGGCACCGAATGTGTCAGCCGCCTCAAGCATGTGGCACCGGATGTCCCCGTCCTGATGCTCACGGTTTACGACGATAGCGAGCAGATTTTCAAATCCCTCATGGCAGGAGCCACCGGTTATCTTCTGAAACGCACTCCCAAGGATAAATTGCTGGAGGCCATTCGGGAAATTAATGGAGGCGGTGCCCCCATGTCCCGCCAGGTGGCCCGCCGGGTGGTCCAGTTTTTCCAGGGAATGAACAAAACTCCCCAAACACAGGCCCCCAATCCGGCACTGGAAGTGGGTACCCTCACGGAACGGGAAAAACAGGTTTTGGAACTCCTTTCCAAAGGCCACGCCTACAAGGAGATCGCGGACCTGATGTCCATAAGCTTTGAAACGGTAAGAACTTATGTTCGTTCCATTTACGAAAAGCTTCATGTCCATAGCCGAACAGAAGCGACCCTGAAGTTTCTGGGAAGGTAACAGGCTTTTTCGGCCCAGTTACCCCCTGTTGATATGGATCCGGCCGGGCTCGTCTAAGCAACAATCCCCAGCGGAAGGGTGGTTTTCCAATTGCCGCGTGTGAAATCGGCGAATTTCTGGGGCGCTCCGCCCTCTTGCTCCGACTTGGAACTCAAGGTGTGCACAGAACTCCAGGCAGCGCCTTCATAGACATTTTGATCCAGCGGTTCCCCTTTGCGCAGGCATTCGACGATGCGCGAGCGCATGATGAAATCCATTCCCCCGTGTCCGCCCATTTTCTTGGCCACTTCGCCCATGCGCTTCCACAATGGATGCTCGTATTGGTCAAATAACTTGTCGAATTTTTCCTTCTCAGACCATTCCTCAGTATCAGACCATCCCTGGATGGCGGCGCGGGCCGGGTATCCCGCCACCACTCCCTTGGTTCCCATCAGCAAATCATGCCGGGAATAGGGGCGCGGGGTGGTTTCGTCCCATTGAACCATGATGGTGCGGCCCAATTTGGTCTTGATCAATTGGGTGCTGATGTCACCGCATTGAAAATTCATCTGATTCCATTTGTGATCCGCTGGAAATTTCTCGCGGGCATATTGGTTGCGACCATAAGCAGGGCTGGCAAAGGAAACCAGTCGGTCAAAGGTATCCTCGGTTCGCACCAGGCTCATATACTGGGCCACGGGACCCAGGCCATGAGTGGGGTAAAGATTTCCACCGTTGGGAATGGCATAATATTTGGTGCGCCAGCTACCGGTTCCCCGGTCGACCTCATTCATTTGCTCACATAAGGGATGCAAATACGCGGCCTCGCCATGCAGCAAATGTCCCAGCACATTCTGTCGCGCGAGATTCAGAAACATCAGCTCATCGCGGTTATAATTGCAATTCTCCATCATCATGCAGTGCTTGCCGGTGCGCTCCGAGGTATCCACTATTTTCCAGAGCTCGGTCAGGGTCAACCCCATGGGAACTTCCACGAATGCATGTTTTCCGGCTTCCATGGCGGCAATGGCCATCGGGGCATGTTCTTCCCAGGGGGTGCAGATCACGACGGCGTCGATGTCCGGACGGGCCAGCATCTCATGGTAGCGGTTCGGGTTGCCGTGGTACAAAACAGGTGCTTTCTTACCCAGCTTTTGCAATGCTGCGGCACTGCGTTCTGCCCAATCTTGATAAAGATCGCTTATGGCGATGATCTCACTGCCTTCGATTTGTGCCAGTTGCTCCACCGCGCCGCTTCCCCGCGCTCCCACGCCGATGGCGCCCCAGCGAACGGTCTCCAGCTTGGGAGCCGCAAAGTCCCCCATATATTTGGAACCCATTGGCCGCAAGGGGTTTCCTTCAGAGGCAGCTTCAACTCCGACCATTCCCATTTGGACAGCGGCAATCCCGCCGCCTACGGCCCCCAGAGTTTTCAAGAAATCACGCCGATTGGATGTTGAATTGGATTCTGACATAAAAAGTTCTTATTGATTTTCGAATAGACCCGGGAACCCGTCAAATTGCGTCGGTTTTCGGATGTTGAATCACCCTAGACCACAATGTCACAAGGCGATATACCACATTTGGGTGAGAGCCTGGTGAAAGCTTTCCCTTGCTGATCCACCGCCCCCGGCATCAAAATGACCACCCTGTTTTCCCGGGCAGATTGGAATCGTTCATTGGAAGCCATCTCATCCATAGGGAATGGTTCTAGTTATCCCCTTGCCGAAGCTCCCTAAAATGTGGGATACCCTTAGGGCATCAGGATTGTTAAATTGAAATGCCTCATTGCATTGGATGGCACACCACAGGGCCTGAGTTGTGGTGGATGCAGATAATCGCCTTGTCTTGATGAAGGGTGGCAATGACGGAAATACGGATATAAAACTAAGCGCTAAAAATATGACAGCATCCCCAGCGGCCCCTTCAGATTCGACGACAAAAAGCTCCTATAACCGCCTGCTTCTCTTTGTGGCTGGCCTGGGAGGCCTCCTTTACGGGGTGGATGTGGGAATTATTGCCGGAGCCCTCCCTTATTTGGAGGCCACCTCGGGTTTTAATGCCAACCAGCTTTCTTCCATTGTTGCGGCCGTGCTTTTGGGGAGCGTTTTTTCAACTTTGTTCGCCGGAATGCTGGCGGACAAGTTTGGCCGCAAGTCCATGATGGCCGTCTCTGGTATTTTGTTTGTGATCAGCATTCCGTTGATTGCACTGGCTCATGGATATGGCCCCCTGATTTTTGGACGCCTCCTGCAGGGGATCAGCGGCGGCTTGATCGGTGTGGTGATTCCCCTTTATCTCGCGGAATGCCTGGGTGCCTCCAGCCGTGGCAAGGGAACGGGAATTTTTCAATGGATGCTGGTGATGGGGCTGGTGGCCGCCGCGTTGATCGGAACGTATTTCAGCATCCAGGTGGATGCGGTGGCTCAATTGGGTGATGCCGCGAAGCTATTTGCGTATAAGGAAAGCGCCTGGCGCAGTATTTTCTGGGTGTCCCTGCCACCTGGAATTTTGTTCATCCTCGGCATTTTCTTTGTCTCGGAATCCCCACGCTGGCTCTATCGTCGCGGCAACAAGGAAGCCGCCCTGAATGCATTGCTTCGCTCCCGAACGGAGGATCAGGCCAGGACTGAATTAAAGGAAATGGATGAAACGGCGTATTCACAGGAATCCAAGGGCTCCAACGGCGCCCAGGCCAAAGATTCCCTGTTGCATCGCAAGTATCTGATTCCCTTCGGCATGGCCTGCGTCATCCTGGCTTGCAACCAGGCCACGGGCATCAACTCCATCATCGGTTACAACACCACCATTTTGATACAGGCAGGCTTGAGTGACAAACATGCCCACATGGGCAGTCTCACGTTTAATTTCGTGAATTTCCTGGCCACCATCGTCGCCGTGGCTCTCGTGGATCGCAAGGGACGCAAATTCCTGCTTTCCCTGGGAACCGCCGGAATCATCGTCTCTCTGGTGTGCGCGGGTTGGGTTTTCAGCAAGACCGAGACTCAACGGGTGGATGTCAAAAGTGCCTTCCAACAAATGGTGACCGCGGATGGCAAAATTGATTTTTCGTTCAGCCAGGAATCGGCGGACAAGCTTCTCGCCACTGCGGGGGATGCGGGCAAAGGAGCCATTGGCAAACCCACCACCATGGTGGTGATTTATTCCTGTGGCGATTACGTCGGCGCCAGCAGCGTGGTCCGCTCCGATGATCCCAAGGCAGGCTTGAAAATCAGCAGGGAAAGCTGCCTGCCTTCGAGCAAGGTGGAATCGTTCTTCAAGAATCCCTTCGCCAACCTCGATGCCGCCCAAAGCGCCCCCTTGAAAATTGAGAACGCCCTGATCACGCCCGTCCCCAGTGAACAAAACGGATGGATCACCGCCACATGCCTGTTTATTTTCATGGCTTTCTATGCCGTGGGCCCGGGCGTTTGCGTCTGGCTGGCATTGTCGGAATTGATGCCCACGCGCATTCGTTCCAACGGAATGAGTTTCGCATTGCTGATCAACCAGGCCGTTTCCACCACCATTGCCGCCGTGTTTCTTCCAAGCGTCGGCAAGTATGGTTACGCAACCATGTTTTATATCTTCGCAGGTTGCACCGTGGTTTATTTCATCACAGCAGCGTTTTTCCTTCCGGAAACCAAGGGCAAAACCCTGGAGGAAATCGAGGAATATTTCGAAGGCAAGAAATCCTGAAATCACCATCAGCCTATATTCGACCGAATCATGATAAAATTTTCCAATGCCGATGGCCGGCTCCGGAGGCACGGGGTCCGGCGGATTCGCTTTTTCGGAATTTAAAACCGTCTCCAAATAATCATGAATACCAAGCTCGCATTCATCCCCCCTCTCGACCCCGGATTCCAACCGGCGGTGATCGTCAACCGCGACTATGTCGCCGAAGCCAAAAAATCAGGCAAGTCCGTTCCACTAGTAATTGGACTGGAGCGCGAGTGCGGTCTGGTGTCCCGCTTTGAAACGCAAGTCCTGCCCCAGGGCGATGCGGCAACGCTTCAATATGTGGAACGCACCGTCAAGTTCCTGCTCTGGGCCCGTGGCGGCTGGAAAATCATCATTGGCGGACCCAAGGTCATTGGTGATTACATCGCCAGGTCCTATTCTCCGCGCGGCAGCCGCAAGTTTGATTGCGACCTCATGGGCACCGCTTACGGAAAAAAGTTTCAAGTGGTCGTGACCACAGCCGACAAGGTTCCCGCGAATAGTGAAATGGAAATTGCCGCCGGGGGACACCTCAAGGGCTGCCGCATTGGTTTTGATCTCGGAGCGAGTGATTACAAAGTGTCGGCAGTGGTGGATGGTGAGGCCGTTTTCACCGAGGAATATCCCTGGGATCCCAAATCCCAATCCAACCCGGAGTATCATTATCATCATGTCTGCGCGGCATTACATCGCGCAGCCGCGCACATGCCGCGCGTGGATGCCATCGGAGGCAGCTCGGCGGGTGTGATCGTGGATAATGAAATCCGGGTGGCTTCCTTGTTGCGCGCCATTCCCAAGAAGGATTATCCAAAGGCAGCCGGCATCTTCAAACGCATCCAGAAGGAATGGAACGTCCCCCTCGTGATGATGAATGACGGGGATGTCACCGCACTTGCCGGGGCTCTTTCGCTTCGCAAAAAAGGTGTACTCGGCATCGCCATGGGCTCCAGCGAGGCTGCCGGTTTCATGGATAAAAAAGGGCGCATCCTCGGCTGGCTCAATGAACTGGCTTTTGCCCCGGTTGATTACAACCCGCAAGCCGCTGCATGCGAATGGTCCCTGGATCGAGGTGTTGGCGCATTGTATTTTTCACAACAAGCCGTCAACAAACTCCTGCCTGCCGCCAAAATCAAGTTGCCGGAGAAAATGGGCCAGCCCGAGCGTCTCAAGGAAGTACAGGCCCTGATGGCCAAGGGGGATTCCCGTGCGGCCAAGATTTATGAAACCATCGGTGTCTACCTGGGCTATTCGATGGCGTTGTATGCGGACTTTTATGATTTCCGTTACGCCCTGATCCTGGGTCGTGTCACCACCGGCAAAGGCGGCGACATCGTCATCGACAAAGCCCGCGAAGTGTTGAAGAAGGAATTCCCCGCAGTGGCATCGAAGATCGAGCTGCATGTTCCGGATGAAAAATCCCGCCGCGTCGGTCAGGCAGTGGCCGCAGCCAGCCTTCCCGAAATCAAAAAGTAATCTTATGAAACTCCACCAACCTTCTGCGCGCATCTTTGTCCCGGACGAAAAACCTGTCCCGGAGGCTCTTCAGCGCATCACCCATCTGGGAATTGGAGCGCACCAGGACGACCTCGAGTTCATGGCCTTTCACGGCATCATGGAATGCTTTGCCAGGGAGGATAAATGGTTCGGCGGCGTCACCTGCACCAACGGTTCCGGAAGCTCCCGCAGCGGTGCCTACAAGGATTATACCGACGCCCAGATGATGGCCGTGCGCCGCAAGGAACAGGATACCGCGGCCATTGTCGGCCAGTTTGGTGTCATGTTCCAGCTCGATTATCCCAGCAGCGCCATCAAAAGCGCGACGGATCCTTCATTGAAGAACGATCTCAAGGAAATTCTGTCCGCAAGCCGGCCGGAAGTGGTCTACACCCACAATCTGGCTGACAAACATGACACCCATCTAGGGGTTGTGGTGGCTGCCTTGCAGGCCATGCGGGAACTTCCAATAGAACAACGTCCCGTCAAAGTCATCGGCTGCGAAGTCTGGCGCAACCTCGATTGGATGGCGGATGCCGACAAAGTATTGATGGATGTCAGCGGACACGACAACCTCGCCGCGGCTTTGAACGGTGTGTTTGACTCACAAATCGCCGGTGGCAAACGGTATGACCTGGCCACCCTGGGACGCCGCGCTAGCAATGCCACGTTCTTCGACTCCCACGCCACGGACAAAAGCAACCAGCTTATCCTCGGCATGGATCTCACCCCGTTGGTAAAGGATGAATCATTGGACATTCTGGAATTTGTTTTTGCACATATCGCCAAATTGCACGAGGACGTAAAAGCCCGCCTCGGCAAGCGGCTTGGAAAAGTTTGAGCCATGGAAATCATCATCCAACCCACCCCCGAAGCCGCCACCAGCATCGCGGCCCGGATCATCGCCCGGCTCTTACGCGAAAAACCGGACGCCGTGATTGGAATGGCCACCGGCAGCACCCCGCTCCTCTTGTATCGTGAGCTCATCGCCATGAAACTGGACTGGCGCAAGGCCACCACCTTCAACCTGGACGAATACATCGGCCTGGCCCCGGATCACGATCAGTCTTACCACCATTTCATGTGGGTCAATCTGTTCGGGCACATCAATATTTCGCGCAAAAATGTGCACATCCCCGACGGGCTCGCCAAAAACGTTCCCAAATTCTGTGACAAATACGAACGCCAGATTAGAAAGGCGGGCGGTATTGACCTCCAGATTCTCGGCATCGGCACGGATGGACACATCGGTTTCAACGAACCCACATCCTCCCTTGGCTCGCGTACCCGCATCAAAACTTTGACCCAACAGACCCGCAAGGACAACGCCCGGTTCTTCGGCAGCGAAGAGAAAGTTCCGCACCATTGCATCACCATGGGGATTGGAACCATTCTCGAAGCCCGGCAAAACCTGCTACTCGCTTTCGGCAAAGGCAAGGCCAAAGCCATCGCCGAAGCGGTCGAAGGTCCCATCACTTCCATGAACCCGGCCTCCGCATTGCAGATGCACCCCACCGTCAAGGTCTGTCTGGATACAGGCTCGGCCTCGCTCCTCCAGAAGACGGATTACTACCGCTGGGTTTACGACAACAAACCGGACTGGCAACAGTTCAAATAGAACGATCCCGGATTATTGACTAACGAGATATGATCAAACCAACTTTATTGGTGCTCGCAGCAGGAATGGGCAGCCGTTACGGGGGCCTGAAACAAATCGATCCTGTGGGCCCCTCCGGCGAGACCATTATTGATTACTCCATTTACGATGCCCTGAATGCAGGGTTTGGTAAACTGGTGTTTGTAATCCGCCAGGATATTTCGGAACAATTCAAGGAAATCGTCGGCGCACGGTTTGAGAAAAGAATTCCCGTGGAATACGTTTACCAGGAACTCTCCAAACTTCCTGAAGGCTATTCCGTTCCCGAAGGACGCAGCAAGCCCTGGGGCACAGCCCATGCCATTCTCATGGCGGCGGAATCCGTGAAGGAACCTTTCGCTGCCATCAATGCGGATGATTTTTACGGATCACAGTCCTACCGTCTCCTGGCAAAACATCTCAGTTCAGGAACATCGGATTACGCCATGGTGGGTTTCACGCTCAGCAACACTCTTTCTGAATTTGGAACCGTGGCGCGGGGCATCTGCGAGGTGGATGCCGAACAATACCTCAGCACCGTGACCGAACTGACCAAGATTGCACCCGATGGAAACGCCGCCAAAGACACAGCACCGGACGGAACCATCACTGCACTGACGGGTAATGAACCTGTCTCCATGAACATGTGGGGTTTCACGCCTGCATTGTTCCCACAATTAAAAAAACACTTTGAAGCCTTCCTCAAAAAAAGCGGCGGCGAATTGAAGTCCGAATGCTACATCCCAAGCGTGGTGAATGACCTCGTGGTGAGCGGCGAAGCGCGTGTCAAAATGCTCCGTACCAACGATTCTTGGTTCGGCGTCACCTACCGTGAGGACCGCCCTCGCGTGGTGGAAAGCATCCGTCAATTGATCGTGCGTGGCGATTACCCTGCCAAACTCTGGACCTGACCCATTATGACCCTGAAACATGACGTTCGTGCCGTCGCCCGGCAATTTCAACTCCACGGCGAATTCCTGGAGGCCTCCCCTTACGGGAGCGGCCACATTAACGACACCTATTGCGCCGTCTTTGACCAGGCCGGGGTGAAAACCCGCTATATCCTCCAGCGGATCAACCACAACATTTTCAAAAATCCCGTGGCGCTCATGGAAAACATCCACCGGGTGACGGTTCACCTGGCTTATAAGGCGGGAGGAACCAGCGACTTCAGCCGCCGTGTTCTCACATTGATTTCAACACGCGACGGGGGTTTTTATCATCGCGACGCCGAAGGAAACCATTGGCGCGCTTATTTGTTGATTGAAAAAGCCCGCACCTATGATGCCGTTGAATCCACCGAACAAGCCTTCAAGGCAGCGCGTGCATTTGGTAACTTCCAGAAACTGCTCGCCGATCTCCCCGCACCGCGTCTGCACGACACCATCCCCGATTTTCATCACACCCCCAAACGCTTCGCCAATCTCGAGAAAGCCATCGAGGCGAACGTCGCCAAACGCTGTGATCTGGCCCGCGCTGAAATCGAATTCGCGCTCAAGCACAAATTCATGTGCAGCATGCTTCTGGACGCAAACCTGCCCGAACGCGTCACCCACAACGACACCAAGTTCAACAACGTGATGCTGGATGATGCCACGGGCGAAGGCATCTGCGTGATTGATCTCGACACCGTCATGCCGGGTCTTGCCCTTTATGATTTCGGCGACATGGTTCGCACCACCACCAGCCCGACACGCGAAGATGAGCTGGACTTGACCAAGGTGGGAATGCAATTCCCCATGTTCGAGGCGTTGGTGCGGGGTTACCTCAGTTCGGCTGGGGAATTCCTCACACCTGCCGAGAAAAAATTCCTGCCGCTCTCCGGAAAATTGATCACCTTTGAAATCGGCATCCGTTTCCTGACCGATTACCTCTCCGGCGATGTGTATTTCAAGGTACACCGGGAGCACCACAACCTCGACCGCTGCCGTACCCAGTTCAAGCTGGTGGAATCCATTGAGTCGCAGGAGGAGCGGATGAATCAGCTGGTTGAATCCATTTAATTGTTGAAATGAGAATTCTTGTCACCGGCGGTGCCGGTTTTATCGGCAGCCATATCGTGGAACATTTCCAGGGTAAAGCCGAAGTGCGCGTGCTGGATAATCTGCGCTCAGGCTTCAAGCACAACCTTGCGCCTTTCCAGCATGAGTTCATCGAGGCTTCCATCCTCGACCGCGAAGCCGTGCGCCAGGCGGTTCAGGGCGTGGATTATATCTTTCACCTCGCCGCCATGATCAGCGTTCCGGAATCCATGGCCAAACCCGTGGAATGCAACGAAATCAACACCGTCGGCACCCTCATCGTCCTGGAGGAAGCCGCAAAAGCGGGTGTCAAGAAACTCACTCTCAGCAGCTCTGCCGCAATTTACGGCGATAACCCCACCGTCCCCAAGTTGGAATCCATGCTGGCTGAACCCAAAAGCCCCTACGCCATCACCAAGCTGGACGGGGAATTTTATTGCAAGATGTTCGCCGACGAAGGCCGCCTGCAGACCGCCTGCTTGCGTTACTTCAATGTCTTCGGTCCCCGGCAGGATCCCAAAAGCCAGTACGCCGCAGCAGTTCCCATCTTCATCGACAAGGCCGTCAAGAATCTGCCCATCACCATTTATGGCGATGGCGAACAAACCCGCGATTTCATTTATGTGAAGGATATCGTTGCCGCCAACGTCTTCTTCGCCACCCAATCCAGTGCCACCGGGGTATTCAACGTCGCTTATGGCCGGCGCATCACCATCAAGGAACTCGCGCAAAAGATTTGCACGCTGACGGGTTCCAGCACGGAAATCAACCACGGCCCCGAACGTGCCGGGGATGTCAAACATTCCCTGGCAGCCGTGGACAAACTGCGTGGAGCCGGTTTTGCCGCCACCAGCAATTTTGATGACGGACTCACCGCCACCATACAATTTTTTCAAAACAAGGCCAAGGCCGCCTGAGACGGCATTATTCAAACCCCGATTCCTCCCATTTAATTCCTTCTATGAAATCCATTACCAATCTTTGTTGTCTGGCCATGTTCTGTGCCGCGACCTTCTTCCATACCCTTTCCACGCGCGCGGAGGAATTCAGCCTTGAGAACGACAAAGTGAAGGTGACCTGCTCCACCCAGCATGGCCATCTCGTTCCCGGCACTTTGCTCGACAAGAAAACCGGGCAGACGGTCAATCTCGGATCCGAGTTGTTCAGCCTCGTCCTCACCAATGGCGACTACGTGCCTGCGGACAAATTTAAGGTGACCGTCAAACCCCACGTGACCAACCTGACCGCCAACCCGGGGGCTTCCCGATTCGCAGAGCGGCTCAATGGCTCCGCACTCACCGCCGAACTGACCGGACCCGACGGCGCATCCATGACCTGGAACGCGGTTCTACGACAGGACTCGCGCTATCTGCGTCAGGAGTTCATCATCAAAGCGGGTGGCAAACAAATTTCTTTGAGCGGACTTCTCCTCACCGAATTGCACCTTCCCGGCGCACACGCCACTGGTACGGTGGAGGGTTCGCCGGTGGCCACCGATACCGCATTCTTCGGCGCGGAACATCCCTTGTCCATCAACCGGGGTGAAATGGGTTTTGTTCGATGCTTCCTGCCCCGTGGCGCTTCGCTGGCGGAGGGAGAAAGCTATGCCTGCTCTTCGGTGATTGGTTTCGTTGGCAAGGGACAATTGCGCAGGGATTTCCTAAGCTATCTGGAACGCGAACGCGCCCATCCCTACCGTCCCTTCCTGCATTACAACTCATGGTATGACATTGGTTATTTCAGCAAATACAACGAAGCCGCTGCATTAAATGTCATCAACACTTACGGACAAGAATTAACCGTCAAACGCGGGGTCAAACTCGATTCATTCCTGTTCGACGATGGTTGGGATGACTATTCCACACTCTGGAAATTCGATAAGACCGATTTCCCCACCGGCTTCGCCCCCATCCAGGCCGCCGCCGCCAAATACGGTGCTGCGCCCGGCATCTGGCTATCGCCCTGGGGCGGATATGGCAATCCACACGAACTCCGCATCAAATACGGCATCGAACAGGGATTTGAAACCCGCGACGGCAATTTCTCGCTGGCAGGCCCAAAGTATTATGACCGCTTCCGCAGCCTTTGCGTGGATGTCGTCAAAAACTACGGAATCAACCAGTTCAAATTTGACGGCATCGGGCAGAACACCGGAACCGGCGGAGGCGGTGCCCAGCGCGACTTCGACGCCATGCTCAAACTGATTGCAGAATTGCGCTCACTCAAGCCGGATATCTACGTCAACCAAACCACCGGCACCTGGCCTTCACCCTTCTGGCTGCTGTTTGCGGATTCCATCTGGCGCGGAGGCGAGGATCATTCATTCGTCAACGGCACAGCCCCCGAACGTGAGCGCTGGATTTCCTACAAGGACAATGATGTGCATGAGGAAGTCGTGGGACACAGCGACTTGTATCCGCTCAACTCCCTCATGTTGCACGGTATCATTTACGCCAAGTCAGCGCATGGGTTGAACTATGACACCAATAATATTTTCAAATCCGAAGTGCGCGCCATGTTCGGCAACGGCACACAATTGCAGGAAATGTACATCACACCCTCCCTGCTCTCGCAGGAAAACTGGGACACCCTGGCAGAAGCCGCAAAGTGGTCGCGCAACAACGCCGAAACCCTGGTGGATACCCATTGGGTGGGAGGTTCCCCGGGCGATGGAGAAGTCTACGGCTGGGCGTCATGGTCGCCGAAGAAAGGCATTCTGACTCTGCGCAACCCGACCAATCACAAGGCCCAAATCAAGATCGATGCCGCCAAGGTGTTCGAACTGCCGGAAGGCGAGGCCACGAGCTATTCGATGAACAGCCCTTTCCCTGATCAGGAATTTGAAGTCAAACAATTGAAAGCAGGCCAGGAGGCCGTCTTCAAACTCAAACCGTTCGAGGTTCTGGTGTTGGAAGCTTTGCCCGCCAGGTAAGTTCCATCCGATTTCCCACAAGAATACACCTGTGGAGTGATCCGAGAGGCGACGATTCAAAAGGATCTCGCTTCCCCGGCTATTTACAGAAACTTGGCACCACAATCGGAGGCAAGATCCATCGCCGCTGGGCTTGTATACTTAGCAAACGCACGGAGTGTTGGAGACTTGGCGATAGGTTAATCGTTTGCCTTCAATCCACCGGCCAAACTTCTCTATTCGTTCACTGTCAGAGTCTTGACGTGTATTCCAACG
>Ga0214192_1000728_pt1 | contig 19880 bp, 33 predicted proteins | sample TroBogEpilimnion_44_FD_153030 | JGI IMG/M metagenome (GOLD analysis project Ga0214192, IMG submission 153030) | Freshwater microbial communities from Trout Bog Lake, WI - 29JUL2008 epilimnion | ecosystem: Environmental > Aquatic > Freshwater > Lake > Epilimnion/Euphotic zone | place: Trout Bog... | reverse complement strand
TACATATGAACAACTTGTTGAGGTAGATGAATATACCGCTTGGCTCGAGGCTCAACCTTGGTGTGATCCAGATGACCCAGAACTATATTATACTATGGGATCGCCTCGTCCTACTTGGAACTTTTAAAAGAAAAGGAATATAACTATGCGCATTAGTGTAACCACTCAACCCATTTCAAACAATGGCATTCCGCGATTCGGTCGGTTTGATCCTAAGACTCGTGTTTATATTCATCCAAAGAATGAATCGATTTTAGAAAATATCATGAACCGTCGATCACGGCCGCGTGATCAATATAAACAAGTCCTGTTGGAAGGACTTACTATGATTGACGTTGATCTTTCTCGTATCACCTATCGCTGGTCTCAGAAAGCCGGGTGCTCTTGCGGATGTTCTCCTGGGTTTATTATCGATGGCTATGACCCCAACATCGGCGGAAAAAATGTCTGGATCGAGGTCGAAGCCGATTGACATTAATTCCTGCTAGCTGGTAGGGTGCCCGATATTTTTTTGAAAAAAATTTCTCCAGGAGGTTTACATTAATTCGACCCTTGATATAATGGTCATATCAAAACGAAAGGAACAATCAATGCCTCGCGGCGTCTATCAACGTAAAAATTCAAACTCTATTGGTTTTGAGCCTGTTTCAAACGAGACAGATCAAGAAATTGAAATTCGAATTGCTGAACGATTCGAAATTCTTTCGGACTTGACTGATGCTGCGATGCATGGTGATGTTCGAGCGATGATTGTATCTGGACCTGCCGGTGTCGGCAAGTCTTATACGATTGAAGATCGTTTGAGTCAATGGGACCCCAATAGCATTAATCATACAGTGGTCAAGGGTTATGTTCGGGCCACAGGTCTTTACAAGCTGTTGTATCAACATGCCGAAAAAGGTAAGGTCCTGGTATTTGATGATGCCGATACGGTGTTTTTCGATGACACCAGCCTTAATATGCTCAAGGCCGTATGTGATACGGGTAAGAAGCGCACTATCTCTTACATGACAGAGGGTGCTCTTTATGATGAAGAGACTGCGGTTAAGCTGCCCAAGCAGTTTGATTTTGAAGGCACAATCATATTCATTACTAATTATGACTTTGACGTCATGATTGACAAAGGTCATAAGCTTGCTCCTCATTTGCAGGCCATGTTGTCTCGTTCTCATTATATTGATCTTAAGATGAAAACGAAGCGTGATTATATGATTCGAATTCGTCAAGTCTTGAAGTCTGGCCTTCTTTCTGATCGTGGTCTCAATAAGATTGCTCAGGAAGAAGTTATCGAGTTTATCGAAAACAATCAAAACACCATGCGTGAGCTTTCGCTGCGTATGGCTCTTAAGGTTGCTTCTATTCGAAAGTCTTCTCCTTCCAAATGGTCAAAGATCGCGCGCGTGACATGTTGCCGATGAATTATATTCTTACCGAAGACCGAGCATGGAATATTCTGGACTCAATATGCAATTACGCCATCAGTCCATTTTACAAATATCATGTGCCATTTGAATCGATTGATATCATGATAGAAGATATGGATACCGAAGCCGGGTATTGTATTCCAAATGATGAGTTTCATTGTATAGAAATGGGATTAATTCCTGATGTTGATAGTTATGAAACAGCAGTTAATCTCATTTCGCATGAATATGTCCATGCTATTCAAATATACCATCAATTAGAGGTTGGTCATCATACATCGTTTTGGCGTAGTATGAAAAGAATGGCTTACGTTCATCGGATTTATATCTAAAAAATTAATGTCAACCAAAAAATTTTATCGCCTGAGGGTTGACATTAATTCCTGCTAGCCGGTAGAGTGCCCGATATTTTTTTCAAAAAAATGCGGTGGACCCATTTACGTTAATTCGACCCCTGATATAATGGATCTATCAAAACGAAAGGAATACCATATGAAATATGAATTGACTAAAAACAAGCAGAATGGCCTGACGCAAATTCGTGCTTTGATTGATATCAAGCATCATGGTGTCAAGGCTGGTGATCTTGGCGGCTGGATTGAATCTGAAGCTAATCTGTCTCAAGAAGGCGACGCTTGGATATCTGGCAATGCTATTGTCTCTGGCAATGCTATTGTCTCTGGCAATGCTATTGTCTCTGGCAATGCTATTGTCTCTGTCAATGCTATTGTCTCTGTCAATGCTTGGATATCTGGCAATGCTATTGTCTCTGTCAATGCTTGGATATCTGGCAATGCTATTGTCTCTGGCGACGCTCAGGTCTTTGGCGACGCTCAGGTCTTTGGCGACGCTCAGGTCTTTGGCGACGCTCGGATATCTGGCAATGCTCGGGTCTTTGGCAATGCTCAGGTCTCTAAGTTTTTCCCTCAGTCTATTAGGTCAGATGGATATACTTTTGTATATGTTCCTATGTCTGATGGATTATTTCATATTCAAACTGGTTGTAGAAATATGACAATCGATGAATATATGAACCATATTAATACGTATGATTGTGAAAAGAAAAAGAAAGAAACTTTGTTGATTCTTGAATTTCTCAAGGCTCAAAATGAGGTGCTAAATCTAGATTAAATAACAATACCCCGAAAAATCATTGGTTGTGTGTCTGATGAACGATAAAACTAAAAAAGAAAAATTGATAAACTTCATGGCGCCGATCGATCTTTTGGAGACGTTCGACGATCTTTGCGAACAGCACGCAATCACTAGAACGGCGATGCTGCTGGACTTGATGCGAAGGGCAATCGTATATCGCGGCAATGAAATTGAGATGTGGAACGAGGAGATCAAGAAGACCAAAGAGCATCTCAGAGAACATAAGGCGCTTCTTCGTGCGCGATTCAAGGCGAACGGTAGTAATCGGCAACACTATCCTGAGGATATCGAAGAGCCGATTGGTATCTGGATGCCTGGGATGGATGAGGACTCAGAGAGTGATTCCGGATGGTGACGGAATTAATGTCAACCCTTCGCAGCGAAAAAAGTTTTTAAAAAAACGTGATTGGGCTGGTTGACATTAATTCGACCCTTGATATAATGGATCTATCAAAACCAAACAGGAACCGAACGAACATGCCTACGCGCTCAACCATCTGGGCAACCATCGCAGTCGAACACGAAGACGGTCAAATCACTCGCGTATACTGCCATCATGATGGCTATTACGAGGGTGTCGGTAAGACGTTGTTGAATCATTATAATACACTAGAGCAAGTCGAGGCTCTCGTTGCTCTCGGAAACATCTTTGTACTGGACACTTCTATTGACTGCCCAGCTGGTCATAGCTTCAATAGTCGCATTGATCGCTATACTGTGTTCTATGGACGTGATCGCGGTGAGAAGAATCAGCATGGTAAACTGTATGATGGTGGATTTGACGAGTATGTAGAAGCATTTGGTGAGTGCGGAGAAGATTATAGCTATCTGTTTCGAGACGGTCAATGGGAAGTCTTTGATCACGGAAAGCATCAAATCCTTCAGGAGGTGGTTGACATTAATTGAACCCTTGATATAATGGATCTATCAAAACCAAACAGGGAAACAAGAACGTGTCCAAACTTTTCTATTTTACCGGTCATCGCAATCCCATGACTATGGATCAGTTTATAGACCTACATGTGAAGTCTAACACGCTTAAGAAAAAAATTACCGATCATTCGTTCAAGTATAATCGTCGTAAGTTTAATAATATGACACACAGTGAACAAAGAGAATATAACCTGAAACTTGCTAAGCCTTGTTATAACGTTGTTACTCCGGAAGGCATTTATTATAAGGTGACAAAAAAGGTTTATGATAGCCTGTACGTACCGCTAGCGGGTTGACATTAATTCCTTCTAACCGGTAGGGGGTCAGATATTTTTTTGAAAAAAACGTGCTGGTCACCAGCTGGCGCTGGTTGACATTAATTCGACCTTTGATATAATGGATATATCAAAACGAAAGAAAGAAAAAATGAAGCTCCTTAGCGTTTCCGCTGATACCAAAACCGTCAAGGGTGAAAAAGCCGGTTATCTGACTGGCATCCTGTATCTTGCACCCGCTAAGGTGTCGGGATATGAGACTTGCGCCAAGCGCACCAAAGGTTGCACCGAAGCTTGCCTCTATACCGCCGGTCGTGGTGCCTTTAGCACGGTTCAACAATCGCGTATTAATAAGACTCAATTTTATTTTGAAAATCGTGAAGCATTCATGGATCAATTAGTCACCGAGATTGGTGCTTTGATCAGAAAAGCGTATCGGATGGGACTAATCCCAGTAGTCCGTCTTAATGGCACTAGTGATATTCCTTGGGAACGTATTCCTGTTGCTGGTTTTGACAATATCATGTCCGTATTTCCGTCAATTCAATTTTACGACTATACCAAGCGTACTAATCGCCGGCGGCTTCCTGACAATTATCACTTGACCTTTAGTCGTGCTGATGGAAATGAGGAAGACACGGTACAAGTAATCGGCACTTCGACCAATGTCGCGGTAGTCTTTTCCGGAGGGCTTCCTACTAGTTACTACGGTCGCCCTGTAATTAACGGCGATGAAACGGACCTCCGCTTCCTAGACCCCGCGCAAGTGGTGGTGGGGCTCAAGGCTAAGGGCAAGGCTCGCGGCGACCAAAGCGGGTTTGTTGTGCAAGTTGCCGCTTGACATTAATTCCTTCTAACCGGTAGGGGGTTAGATATTTTTTTGAAAAAACGTGCTGGCGCTGATTGACATTAATTAGACCCTTGATATAATGGATATATCAAAAGCAAAGGGAACGGCATGTCCATACAAAATGGCGCTGCTATTGATGCTGCAGGAAAATTACACGAACTTTTGGTTGGCTATTATATAAATGGCGAACATATGCAAAAGCACTCTGATAAAAGTGGCCAATCTCCAGAAGAAGCCCACAATACGATTAAGGATCGTGTAAGTCCGGAAGAATATGAGCAAATAGACAATAGGGCCCGCGCCGCTGCTGCTTATATTAAGTTGCAATTCGAATCACAAAAAAATCCTATTGCAGTCGTATCGTGGACTTCTAAACCCGGCGATATCGAAAGGGTAACAGGAATAAAAGCATCTCAACATGATGATCCGTCGGATATCATGTTTACGCATGAAAATGCTACTTACACTGGAATATCTTTGAAGGTTTCCTACAAAAGAAATGCAAAAGTACCAGTTTCGACTATCGGCATTGGCACAATGGATACTAATACAGGAACCAATGGAGTTTCAAATCAGACAAACGCAAGAATAGAAATTGAGAATACGTATCCGGAACTAAGAACTTTTACAAATAAATCACAAAGAAAAGAATTTCTAAAAAACAATCCGGCAATAAAGACTTCTGTAGATGCTATTCATAAAAAGCACCTGAATATGGCTGCCCGTGAATATGCCACTGTCTTAGGTAATATGGAGCCACAAGAATTGTCTGGCTTTTTGAGGAATCATGTTTTGCACGCGAGAGAAACAATTATTCCTCACTATCGATTTACTACCGGTGGTTTAAATGGAAATTACACTCATAATTTAGTGCAACCCAGCACCGAATATAATGAGCAATTCAATTCACCAGAACATTTTACCGTACAGCATTCTGGAAATGGAATTATTGTTAAACATAAAGGAAAGAAGTTTGTACGGCTTCAATTAAAGCGCGATTCTACTAGCGATTCTAAATCGGCCTATAAATTAATAGGTCGATAAAGGCGCAAATTTTTTTCAAAAAAATGCGGTGGACCCATTTACGTTAATTCGCTGCCTGATATAATGGTATCATCAAAAGCAAACAGGAATGAACCAAATGCACGCCAACATATTCACGGAAGTGGTCGCGATGCTTTTTTCTGGCAATCTCGCCCAGATGGTCCAGGCCGTATATATCCTGCTTTGGGGAGGCTTCATCCTAATGGGCGTCGTATGTCTTTATTGGCTTGTGTATTACGAAATTGTCAAGAACCCGTATTGGTCGAATCAGACTCCGGAAGAAGAATATATTCTTACATTTGATTATTGATTTGGCCGCGGCGGGTTGACATTAATTCGACCCCTGATATAATGGATCTATCAAAAGCAAACGGGAACTGAACAAAATGAGTGGCTATAACGGTTGGCGCAATCGCGAGACGTGGCTTGTGGCCCTGTGGTTCGAGGATTCCTTGCAAGGAATGGATGCGCGAGCCATCGAGGCTGAAGTACTGGACTACGTCGATAATGAGATCGGCACGAACGGGTTCATTCGTGATATGCTGGACCTGGACTGCATCGATTGGAACGAGCTGGAAGCTCACTATGCCGAGGAGGATGAGCCGGTAAAAGATTCGGATTGATGTTTGACATTAATTCGACCCCTGATATAATGGATATATCAAAAGCAAACAGGGATGAACCAAATGCGCAATCCAATCGCGAAGAATGCCTGGAAGTTCAACCGATCCTCAGTGGTCAAGCCCAAGAAGGGCAAAGGATCCTATAGCCGCAAAGGTAAACAATGACTAGACTATTTCGAGCGGCCATCGAAGCCGTGGTTTTGATTGGTGCTTTAGGCACTCTTCTGGTGGGTATCTGTGTCCTTTCTGGCCATTAGCGGTAGGTAACTATAGCTAGACTATCCGGATAGTCTCCAGCCATGGTTAAAAGCCCGGGAAATAGCTATTAAAAAGAAAATCAAGGCCACATATCCCAACCGGCAGAGGAGACAGACTTAAAATCTGTAAAGTGTCGGTTCGAATCCGACTGTGGCTACCATTTATAAAGATTAAAAGTTTTATAAATAGTATTGAGACGATGAATTAGGAAAGGTTCAGAACCATCTGCACCAAGAATCTGGCCAATACGTGTATTGGATCGCTGGATGAGGAGGGCATAAAGATGAAGGATGAGCCCAACTAAAATTCAAAAGCTCAGGACTAAACACCTAAAAGAGGCGGCGCCAAATTAATGGATAAGCCAACGCAAGAGGGAATCGATCCTTTCCCCGGTGTAAACGTAGGCGCAGATATAGTCGGAGATACGGTCCAAAGGTCTTTGAAATAATTCGAGCCAATGTCATTGGTTCATGCTTGAACTTTATCCACTGCCAACACCCCCCCTAGCAGCCGCTTTTGGGGGCATTGATATATCTGGGCTATGGGCTGAAAAAACGCATAGGGCTGGTTGACATTAATTGAACCCTTGATATAATGGATATATCAAAAGCAAACAGGAAATGAACATGACCATGACCAAGCCCCCCTATCGCGCGATGCGGACTTTTTACCGTGCCGGCGAGACGATAGACGAGTGTCTGGCAACCTTCGCTCACTGGATCGATGCCGAGCGCTACGCGTATGAGGTGAGTGAAAAGACTGGTTGGTCAGTCTGGATCCAGGAACGCGGTTGACATTAATTGAACCCTTGATATAATGGATATATCAAAAGCAAACAGGAAATGAACATGACCACTAGCACATCAGAAGTCGAACGGCTTTTCGAACGGATCGAGCGGCAATCCTACGTATATTTCACCGACTCCTTCCCCGACTCCAAGTACCGGCCGTACTATATTATTGGTGCTCTCAAAGGCAATATCGAACACCTGGCGTATAAATTCCCGGAAGTTGCGGAATACATCAAAGCCCTGAATGAATCGCATGAAAGGAAACAAAATGACTGATTTTTCCACTATTGACTCCACGCGCATCCTGAGCGATGAGGAACAAGGAGCCATTTATGACAGTGGCTTTGTCGCATATCAGGCCGACAATAGTCTGGAAGATAATCCCTTTAATCCGGATGATCATCCTGTTTCTTTTGTCCTTTGGCGGTCTGGCTGGTTTGATGCTCAGAGCATCGCGTGAGGAGCCTTAGATGAGGGGCCTTAAGCAAAAATATAGGTCTTGGTCTGGGTCTGGGTCTTGGTCTGGGTCTAGGTCTTGGTCTGGGTCTTGGTCTTGGTCTTGGTCTGGGTTTAGGTCTAGGTCTTGGTCTGGGTCTAGGTCTTGGTCTGGGTCTGGGTCTGGGTAAAAGATCGTAATTGAAAGTGTCATGCCTAACCGCTATAAAAAGCGCCCAGTGGCCATCGATGGTATCAACCATAGGAACCATTGGTTCATAGGAACTATATGGCCTGTAGCCTCATCTAGAGGCTCTGAGACATATGATATCACCCTAGAGTCTATGGGCTTTACGTGTACATGCCAAGGCTTCTTTAGGCATGGCAAATGTAAGCACATTAAAATCGTCGGTGAGAAGCTATTGGCGGTTTGACATTAATTAACTCTGTGATATTATATCACTATCATCAATCAAAAAGGAACTAAATCATGAAGGTATTGGTAGAAGCTACCGAAGAAGAAGGTCTCATGGCTCTCATGGGGCAAAATGTGACACTGTTTTGCATGAATTACATTTATACCGGTAAGCTTGTTGGTGTGAATGATACATGTGTAAAGCTGGATGGTGCTAAGATTGTCTATGAAACCGGTGAACTAAACACCAAGACTTGGAAGGATGCTCAATCGCTTCCCGGTGTTTGGTATGTACAAATCAATGCCATTGAAAGCTTTGGCCTTCTCAAGTGAGGGGCCTTAAGCAAAAATATAGGTCTTGGTCTGAGTCTTGGTCTGGGTCTAGGTCTAGGTCTTGGTCTGGGTCTGGGTCTGGGTCTAGGTCTAGGTCTTGGTCTGGGTCTGGGTCTTGGTCTGGGTCTGGGTCTGGGTCTAGGTCTAGGTCTTGGTCTGGGTCTGGGTCTTGGTCTGGGTCTTGCAAGGACCCAGCATGACGACCAACGACCTCCTGCCCCGACGCGCGCGGTGATAAGGATCAATCCCGGCAATATTGCCGGGCCTCAAAACGCTGCTGTTTCCCGATGAAAAGGCGTGTCCCCCATGACCCCTCTTGACCCCGAGGCGATAGAGACTGCGGCGAGGGGGCTTTGCCGGTTCTGGTCTGACGTGAGCCGCCCAGGCCGCACGCCCGAGGAGATCGAGGCGCACGTCAACGATAATTGGCCAATCTTCTTTGGCCGCGCGCGTGCTGGCCTTGAAGAAATGGTCTCCTCAGGTTGGGAGATCAGGCGGAGAGACGAGGCCGACAAGCTCAACCTCCCCCCACAGGGGGAGGAGAACACATGAGCCACGATCCCCGAAGCCCCACGGACGCCGCCGATTTTGAAGATGACGACCCCGAACCCTGCTACGGCTGCGGCGATGGCGACAAGGTTCCGGCAGGCGCCGATTATTGGCGGTGTCCCGTCTGTGACGCTGAATGGTACGACGATGAGGCCCTAACAGAAACGGCCCAGGGGTGAGCCTGAGCCTTGGAGAATGACGAATGATCTGCTTTCGGGTCTAGACCTTTTGCGAGGCTGAATGCCCGGTGAGGGCTACGTATACGTGGCTCATGAGAATCAGGCATAATGGGCAATAGATAATTAATCCTCGGTAGCTCAGTTGGTAGAGCAGCCGGCTGTTAACCGGCGGGTCGCAGGTTCGAGTCCTGCCCGAGGAGCCATCAATGCTATAATATCATAGAAATTAAGGTGAATAATGCGGTATTTTTGTTATAACACGTATAAGACAAATCCGGCAGTAGATTCTTATATAGAAGTACTGTCAGAGAATGATATTCGTAAAGAGTACTATCCTCATTGGTATGAACAAATGTGTAAAAAGTTTGGTAAAGAACATGTTGACGAATATTATTGTTTTGAAGCCTGTCTGGAAGACTGGATGATAATTAATTACGGGTGGGAAAGTATTGATGACTGATATTATTGGGAAAGTATTGATGACTGATATTATTGAAAGACTAAGATCAGATGGTGAGAATGAAAGACAACATCTCCGTGAAGCCAGAGTTGGATTATGGAGTTTATTGAATGAAGCAGCCGACACGATTGAAAGCTTAGAAGAAGAACTAGATCGATATCGAAATGGATACCAGGGCAGCTGTTATGCCTGTGAACCCGTAGGCATTAAAAATAAAGAGCTTTCTGAATCTGTTAAAGAATTCTTTCAATATCTAGATTCTACCGAAGAATCTGATAGTGGAGTAGTATTTCATCCAGTTCATATTACATGCTCTAGGGTATTGATGATGGATCCATTAAATGCCGTATTAATTAAAATGAAAGATTTAAGTCAATGAGCCGGCGTTTTGTTATAATGAAAACTCCAAGATGGATAGATATCGGCTTTTGTTGGCCTCTTAAATCTTGGGCTTTTGAGAAAGTCTTAAGATTTAATAGTGGAAACCCATATATATCTTATAGAGTAGGCCCACTTTTTATTCGTATATTTTGAAGAGGAAATCGATGACAAACTTTAAGAACTATGATTACATGGAAATTGACTTCAAGGTCAATTTTGATATCACACCAGAGGATATTACAAAGCGATATATCGTAAATCCAATTGGATATGATTATTCAGAAAAAAATGTACAATTTGGAGAAGATAAGAATGAATATTGAATTAAATGATGAAATCGCCGAAAAGATTGTAGTCTCTACTCTAAAAGAGTCTGCCGTAAGCTTATCAGAAGAAATCAATAAGCTACTTCAAAAGTCCGATCTTAAGTCTTTTCAAAAGCAAGACTTGCTAGATCATATTGAAGACCTAGCTGCGATTAATCGTGTTTTAGTATATTATGGCGGGCAGCCAGTTAACTGGACAGGATATATCGATCCCTTAATGCAAAAGCGCTAAAGACAAAAAAACGCCGGAGTGTGGCCATTAAACCCACTTCCGGCGTTTAGCTTTTTACAAAGGTCTTTAATCCTTTGTTCATTTATACTTTTAAAAATTAATCTCTGAGTAGATATTTCGAGGATATGATAATATCCTCCACTTGTTTTTATTCTATACATCATGACAATTGCAATTTACTAAAGTCTTTTCTTCCGGCTTTCTTTGTCATAAACCGCATACTCTCTTCTTCATCATATCTTTTTCCAAAGTCGCTATTATCCATTACTGGCTTTGCTGAATATTTAGGTCCTTCTAGAATATCGTCTTGAGCAGATTGCTCGACATCATAAAACCTCATCTTTGCTCTATTGACTCCGATAACAAATCTTTTGTTTTCGTTAATGTCTCCATAGCGGTTCTTTAACTGCTTCACCATGATTTGATTTAAATCTTCCAGCTCTTCTGTAGAGATAAGAGCAAACATTAAATCAACGGTTGCTGGTAGACCAAAAGATTCCGACGTATTATCAAGTCCAATATCAGATGAATTATAACCATCTCTATTGCTTTGAGTGGCTGTAATAATAGGTAGATCAAACTCTACTGCAAGGCCACGAAGTTCTTCTGCAATGCTCTTGATGTATTGATAAGAATTAACTCCATTACCCATCTTCATTCGAGTAGACGCACAAATATTCAAATAGTCGATATAAATGATATCGGGTTTAAAATTCTTTTTAATCTTAAGTTCTTGAATAAGATGCCGAAAGTGTGCTGATCCTGCTGATGAAGTTGGATATTCCTTAATAATTAATTTACCCGGAGTTTTACTTTTGATTCGATTGATCTTCTTATCAAAAGAATCTTTAGAAAGTTCCTTTAGATCATCAATAGTGATATTCATCAGATTAGCATCAATTCTTTCTGCAATTCGTTCTTCTGACATTTCCATGGTAATATAAAGAACATTTTTTCCAATCGATAGATGATGTGCAGCATTATGCGTCATGAACATGGTTTTACCGACACCCGTATTATGTGATTCAATACCATTTGTAAAGTATCGATGGTTCACATGATCTACATTGATATCAACAATAGGAACAGTCTTACCGGTCTTTGCAATATATCCTTTAGACCATCCAGTCTCGGTATTGAAAGACATAGCATGACCCGTAGGTTCTTGCATAGAAAGAATGGTTTCAGCAGAATACCAACCAAGACTACTTTTGAATAAGTGTCCTTTATTGCAAGAAACAGAATATCCATTTTCTGTAACTAGAACATATTCTTCAAATGTTCCCTTTTCAATATAATAGTTTACTCCTACCCATCCATCAGGTGAAGTAACTTCAATTTCATGGCCTTTAGCAAGAAGGTTCTTTAGTTGACTAATCTTTACTTCTTTTTCAATCCACTCGATCATATCAAATCCTTATAAAATATAAAAATAACAAAATCTGAAAAATTATTTAAGCATAAATATAAGTGTAGGTCGCGGAGACTCCCCAGAATCCCACCTACTCTATTACTAATATGGAGCAACAGCAGTGTACTTATCTATCTATTATAACCTATGTTCATCTAAAAGTAAACTAAAATCTGAATATAAATCAGGTTCTGGACTACATAAACACCATATTGTACCCAAACATATGGGCGGTACAGATGAACAAACAAACTTGACATATCTTACAGTAAGAGAGCACGTGCTAGCACATTTCCTTTTATGGAAGATATATAAAAATCCAAATGACTTAAGAGCTATGCATATGCTTGGAGCAGAACTGTCTGTTGCACAAAGAAAACTTATTGGATTTTTCTGTAGAGATAATGGTATAGGATTTCATTCTGACAAGCATACTAAAGAGACTAAATTAGAATGGTCAACCAAAGGACTAGAATCACAAAAACAATCTGATGATACAAATTCATTCTATTGGTGGTCTACAGAAGAAGGCAGAAAAAAACGTGCATCAATGGGTGGTTCTATTGGTGGCAAAATATCATATGAGAAAAAAACCGGCCTGCATGATCCACAATATAAATCAGAATGGTGCAGTCTAGGTGGTCAATCGCATACCGGCAAAAAATGGATGAATAAAGATAGAAAAAGAATTCGGGTGTTTCCATCCGAAATAGAAAATTATCTAGTAGACGGATGGAAACTTGGTTCTGGTACTAATAAGAAAAAAGGTTCATCTACCGAAAGAAAAGGCAAAAGGCTTTTAATGGTAAACGGTAAAAGAACTTATATTTAAGCGATCTTACGGTATCTAATCTTTACCTTAGTGTCTGGATGCACGCATGATGCCAAGATACATGAAAGAGTCTTTTTAGAAATACCACCTTTAGTGATTGCGTTAAAGTATTCTAAATCAAACTCTAGTTTTTCTTCCTTATGATGATAAAAATCAAATCGAGCATCTGCATCTCCAATGAAGTCGTGTCCAATATTAGTATCAAAAGAAACTGCTAACGCTTCTTGTAGAATTTCCGGAATTGATCCTTTATTTCTTTTTGGATCTTTTTTGTCAATGATCTTAATTGAATCCATGATAGCATTATAGACTGCGCGTTCTTGACAAAAGTTTTCTGTCTCATCGACAAGCCAATCTAGACTTGTGTTGGAATCTGCTTTTAGTGTCTGCAGGAAGCTCGTGGAAGACTGAAATTCATTTTCTGACAGGTTATCTAGGGAATTAATTCTAGTGGCCAGAATCTCTTTGGTGGGGATTCTATTGTAGTCTGTAATATAGTTATTGATTAGCTCAAACAATATTTTATTGACTCTAGATTGAAAATATTCTGATTTAAGAAATGGAATAACTTTTCTAGTATAGTCTTCATTGTGTAGTAGATGTGAAAAAATAACATCTTCAATCATTCATTATCTCCAAATATATTATTGCATTTCTTTATAGATGTCGGTCAAATCTTCATTTTTGACCATTTGTTCATCACTAGTGATCATATAGTTTTCTTCGATATAATTTCTAAAAGATTTGGACTTAAGAATTGGCAACCAAAATTCTTTGGTGTCGGTATCGGCCATACGATATTTCTTATCAAGTACTTCACCGGTCTCTGGATCAATCTTTTGATACCAACCAACACTTGGCTTGATGACATGTTTAGACTCTAGAGCAATATCTAAAAGACCGGACCAAGTAGAAATTCCGCCTTCAAATGATACTTCGATTGGAATCTTAGACTTTTCACGAACATATCGAGACTTTTCAATATTAATAATGAAATTATATCCTGTAAGGTCCTTACCGTCTTTTTCTTGTTGGCGGCCAAGAATCCAGATAGTATCAGCCGATAGATATGGGCCCGATCCTCCACTGACCACCGCTTTTGGGTATAACCCCTGTTCCATATAGATATGATTGACCGCAATAAATGGAAGATCTTTCATAGTCAAATGCGGCGTTACAATACGAAACAAGCTTTTAATTTGCTTAGCCCGACTCATATCAGCGGCGCCTCTACCTTCTAGAGCATCTTCTGCTTCTTTCTTAGAAGCCAAATTACCCAATGAGTCTAGAATAATAATGACTTTATCATTTCTTCCTAGTTCATTTATTTGTCGAGTGATATCAAACTTAAGTTGTTCTAGATCAGTGATCGGTGTATGCAATACCCGTTCAGGATTAATGCCAAAAGTCTTAAAATATGCTTGAGGAGATCCAAACTCAGAATCATAAAACAATAAAGCCGATTCTGGATACTTATCCATATAGGCTTTGGCCATAATAAGACTAAAACACGTCTTGAAATGTTTAGAGGGACCACAAATCAAAGTAAGGCCCGGAACCAATCCACCATCTAATCTTCCTGATAACGCCACATTTAGCATTGGAATAGATGTTGTGATCATATCTTTCTTTTCAAAAAACTTTGAGTCAGAAAGAATAGACGTTTCTTTGATAGTTGAAGTTTTTTTTAGTTTTTCTAAAATGCTCATTATGATTCCTTTTTCATTCATTATACATTATATGTACATTATTGTCAATTTTTACCAGCAATAGTATATAATTTCTTTCTAAATTCATCAATCTTTTCTTTTCTATTTGGCCAATGAATATAAACTGTCTTATCGGCGTCTTTAGCCAAATTATTGAGCAAAGGATTAATTGCCTTTAGCATTTGATCAATGATTTTTTTATATTTTTCTTCTGTAGCATCAATTATTTCTGGTTTAATAAAATTTTCTTCAGGAATGCTAGTAAATCCAAAGTCAAAATCATTTATCTCTTTAATGTCTTTATTAACCAAAGAAATCCTCCAATGTAGATAGTTTTTCTGGAGACCATCCAATGACTTCTAAAATGCTGTTTAAAGGATCTATAAAAGATTTTGTAAATTGCATTTCATAATCTATATATTTATCCAGATTAAATTCTTTCGGTAATATACTTGGTGTGGCTATGATGTTTTCCTTTATGGGATTGGGTGTTTTCATGTAACAAAACTTGACTTTTTCACCTTCTTGAATTAATGGATATTTGTTAGTCAAATTGTAGCTCTTTAATAGATGATTATACATTAAAGCTCCTCTAACATGAATTGGAGTACCCTTTTTGTATATATCGGTTTTATTTCCATATTCTAAAAGACCGCGGCATCCTCTTGGAAAAGCTACATCTTCAAATCTCATCGTCATAAACTTGGATTTAAAGTCTTGAATAAAGTTCTGAAGAACGGTTTCATTGGTTTCCATGATCAATTTTAGTGCTTTTTTGATATTTTCACGACAATTTGCGGGTGTAGATGATTTTACAGCCTCAATTCCCATCATTTTGAGTTTTGGCTCAGCATATCTTATACCTTCATTATCATAAACATTCAAAATATATCGCTTTTTTGCGGTCCAAATGCCTTTATTTGCTATACTTTCACGTTTCATCTTCATAAAATTGATATATGCATTAGTATGCTGAGCCAAATCATTAAAACACGAGTCTATAAAGGGTTCTATACGATTTTGACACATTTTATCAACGATATCTACAATTTTATTTGTATTTTTTGTATTAGATGCATCTTGAATTAGCGTAGAAACTAATGGACCAAGATTTAAATAGTTCGAATCTGTATCAACAGCAATAATATAGTCATTATTTGTCGTTTTTATTGTCTTATTCAAGTATTCATTTAGATTTCTTTCAATCCATCTAATTACAAATTGGCCAGTAAGAGTAATAGCTTCAGCAAATTCAATAGAAAAATAGCGAAAGTACTGATTTCCTAAAGCACCATACAGACTATTAAGAAGGATCTTACGGGCCATCTGCATATTATTATATCTGGCTATATCATTGAATAGTTGTTTGGTTTTATTTGTCTGATATTCTTTTTGCGCCTCGATCATTTTGTTCTTAAACAGTTTTCGCTCGGCCATCATTTTTTCTACCAATGCCGGCATTACGCCCTTCTGTTCTTTATTCCAAAGACAGCTATTGGCGGTTATAGCCATATTTTGTTTTTTTAGAATATCTTGAATTTCATCTTCGCCAAAAGCACCACCCAAAAGTTGATCCACAGAAAAATCATATTTAATCTTACCAGCATAAGTTTCAGGAGAAATATTGTATTGTACAATAAGAGATGGATAGAGAGAATTAATATCAAAAGAAACTACCCAGTCGTGTAACCCGACAAGCGGATCTTTGACATATGCTCCGGCAAATTGCATACTTTTTTCTGTAGTCTTCTTTGGTGGAACTACAATCTTTTGTTCCATAAGATAGTTGTGAATAATGACTTCCCAAGTTTTAACTGGGCTAAAAACATCATCAAATGTTATTTTGGCGTCATAAGCAATAGTTAATGCTTGATCGATAAAATTAAGCTTTTTATCTAATTTATCGACCAGATTTACGTCTTTAATATTGTATTCAATAAATTTTTGAAAATCTTGCTTATAGAGATCAAAAAGATTATCATATTCAGAATAATCTGTTTTTCCTTCACCAATTTCTACAGAACAAATATGATCTAACTTATAAGATTCTTGATTGCTATAGGTATACTTTTTATAAAGTTGAAGATAATCAAGAATACAAATTCCACGAATATTGTATGTTTGTTGATCTTTTCCGTTGACTTTTACTTTACCTTCATGGATCATATTCCATGGAGATAACATTTTACCTCTTTCTTCTCCAAGAACTCTATAGATTCGATTTACTAGATATGGAATGTCAAAAAATTCAACATTCCATCCAGATATTACATCTAGATTCAAAAAACGCCAGGTATCAATAAAATTTTCAAGTAAAGCCTTTTCATCTCTACATTTAATATATTTTACAGTAAGATCATCAGAAATAAATTCTCCGCAACCTAAAGTAAAAATCTTATCTTTTACTTTTATTGAAATGGCCGTTATGGCTTTATCAGCTTTTTCAATATTAGGAAATCCACTATCAGATTCAACTTCAATATCAATGAGTCCGATATTAATCAAATCGCGTTCGTAATTTATTTCTCTTGGCCAAACATCATTGATATATGGATAAAGAAACGAATCTAGGCCGTGAATTTCCATACCTGAAACGTCTTTATATGATTTTATGAAATCTTTCGCTTCATTAATATTATTAAAACTAAGCTTATCTACACTTTTTCCAAAAAGTGTTTTATATTCTGCGGTTGTTTTTTTTGTTGGAACAAAAAGATAAGGAGAATATTCTACTCGATATTTTGCATTTTTTCCATTTTCAATTGCTCGAACAAAAATGTGATTACCGAGTTGAAATATATTTTTATAAAAATTCATATAAACTCCACGCAAATAACATAATATATTATACTACAATATATAATAATAGTACATAGTAAAAGGGGGAGATATTCTCTCCCCCAGTAACATTATTTGATGGTTATTCGTTTAGGCTTTTTATATTCTGGAATAATATGTTCCAAATAAATTTTAAGCATACCATTAATTAATTTTGCTTCTTTTACTTCTACATCATCAGCAAGAGTAAATTGGCGAGTAAATGCGCGGTCGGCAATTCCTTTATAAAAATATGTCTTATTGATACCGCCTTCAACAAGATCATCAGTAGTTTCAAGTTTTCCTTTAATCTTGAGAACATTTTCTTCAAGTTCAATATCAATATCTTTTTCGGAAAATCCCGCAACCGCAAATTCAATAATATAATCAGTATTATTTGTTTTACAGATGTTATATGGGGGATATCCGGTAACTTGCTTAGACATTGCTTCTTGCATCGAATTAAGACGCCTCACAGTATCTTCAAAGCCAATAAAAAATGGATTTACATTTGATAGTAACATATTTTCCTCCTAAAATTAGCAAGGGATTGAATTTTAATCTTCATTTGGAATTAATGTATAAAATAACATTGAAAACCAAATGAGCGCTGAAGTCAAGGATATGACTTCTAGAAAAGTAACTTGCATATTATCCTCCTGTTTAGCAAGGGTTATCAGTCACCATCCCGAAGCGATCAATGACTGTTATTATTTATGTATTAATATCAAATTGTCAATGGGGGGTTTCCCATTTTATTCCAAAAATTATAGATATTAATATTCTTCTCCACCAAGGTATATTAGAATATACATTAATAGTATTTCCCAAAAGTTTACAAATCCATATTGGTTTAGGCGGTGGAGAGGCTTGAACCCAAACTGGATCCCACGGTTCCGGCATTAAATCACCTTATATGTATCATCATATCTTCCTAGTTTAGTTCCATGATCATATCCTGTTTGTAATCTGGCTACATGTTTATATGGTGCTATAGATTGAAGAAAGCGCAAAATATCTTCTGTTCCATTTTCACAAGAAATTACAGGTTTAAATTTTTCTATAGTATTTCTAGCACCATTTAACGCCATTAATTCACAGCCTTCAATATCCAATTGAATAAAATCACAATCAGATAAATTAAAATCATCTATCATTAACATTGGAATTTCGTAGGTTCCATCGATTCCTACGTGATACATTCCACGATTGTATATATAATCTTCTCTACTAACCAATTTAACTGTAGTGTGTTTATCGCCTAAAACGGCGTTATATTTGTGAATATTATCATTTTGACAATTAAAAACCAAACATGTAAAATTTAATGGTTCTGGTTCAAATGTATATAGCTTTTTAAATTTTTCTCCAAGAAGTCTAGGATACATACCACATGCACCACCCGCTTGAATGCATACATCGTATTTGTCGATGAATTGTTCCCACATCTGTTTTAACATAGGCCATTCATTAGAGCAATGACCCCAAAGATCGCGGTCTTCTTTTGGCCAAAGCCAATATTTTTTATTATCCAAATTACTTTCAATAATATGGCACTTATCATCATAATTTAACATATAAACACCTAAAAATTATTTTTTTCCAATATTATATTTTGCAATTAGTTCCCATTCAGATTTTTCTTTGAATGAAAGAACTTTTATTTGACTTAATGATACAATTGGTTCTTTTGTTTGTTTTAAATTAACAAGTTTAATTAAATTCCACTCAACTAATAAATTTATTATAGTATTTCTTCTTGCTTCATCTATATCTGAAAAATCTGTGGGTTTTCCATCTAATGCAAATAATTCTTTAAAGTGAACAATATAATATTTTTTTTGTTTGTGTAAAATATGACAAGATTGATAAAGAGTTTTATCTTTACGAGATGCAATACCAATACGTGTAAGAGTTTCTTTTACTTTTAAGAAATCATCGGGTTCTTTTAAAAGAACTTCAACTAATGTATCTACTGTTAATCTCATCTTTTAATCCACCTTGACTCAGTCTTCTTTTTATTTCTTTTAATTGCTCGGCGGATAACACAGATAACGCAATTTCAGCTTTTTTTTCAGAATAACCAAAAGCTGTTTTTACAATATCTATATCACCTACTTTTTCTTTTTTAAACCATTTTGAATATCTTTTCTTTGGTCTAATAGTATTTATTAGAAAGTCATATTGCAATTTTTTATCAATATGATAATTTTCGTTAATTATATTAACATATTGTATAGTATCAGTATAAAATGATAAACCGCGATTAACTTGCCAGGGTTGATAATTTTTTTCTAAAAGTTCTGGATCATCTGAATTGTTGAATATATTTTTATTATTACTAATACTATTAATATAATCAAATATTGTGTATGGAAAAGATGGAATATTTTTTTCTTTTGATTCTTCTATCACCTCTTCAGATTTATTCATAACATCAAATATATC
>Ga0214192_1000727_pt1 | contig 19915 bp, 24 predicted proteins | sample TroBogEpilimnion_44_FD_153030 | JGI IMG/M metagenome (GOLD analysis project Ga0214192, IMG submission 153030) | Freshwater microbial communities from Trout Bog Lake, WI - 29JUL2008 epilimnion | ecosystem: Environmental > Aquatic > Freshwater > Lake > Epilimnion/Euphotic zone | place: Trout Bog... | reverse complement strand
AAGCTTGTGATAGTATCATATCCTATTTCCATGAGCTAGATACTCTTAATCTAGCATTTTCGAGATACGATCTAAAAGATGCGGACCCGCATGTTAAAGAAGATCGAACAGTATTTCCGATGAGTCTACGAGAAATTTATTTAAGACAAACAACTTCTGTACTTAATGCGTTTATGGAGTCTTTTGTTTCTTGTTGGGAGCAATATAAAAATAGATACAGTTTATTAAAAGTAGGTATTAAATATCAAATTCAAAGTGTTAGAATACAAAATACTCCCGTCGGTGGTGGATACCATACTTGGCACTGGGAGTCTGGTAGTTACATACACAGCCCTAGATTTATAACATTTATGACATACCTAAATGATGTAGAGGAAGGTGGCGAAACAGAGTTTTTGTATTTGCACAAAAGATTCTATCCAAAAAAAGGTACAACACTAATATGGCCTAGCGGGTTTACTCATTCGCATCGAGGAAATCCTCCACTGAGCAACGACAAATGGATATTAACTGGTTGGTTAACATTTATAGATTGATATTATGCGGGATTAGTTTAATGGTAAAACAGCAGATTTCCAATCTTCGGTCAGGAGTTCGATTCTCCTATCCCGCTCCAAATTACAATGATTGATATATTATCAACCTCTTGGCCATTGAAATCTATCCAGGATCGAGCATGGTACTATAAATCAAATTTTTTCAATGACGACGAAATTGAAAAGATCATGGCCATGGGACTTAGCCCAATCACTTCGACATCGTTAGAAAAGGGAACTCTAGTCAGTGGAAAAGATTCCACTAGTGTTAGAAATTGTATGATTTCTTGGATTAAAAGTGATCAACAATATAATGCTTGGTTATTTCAAAAAATTGCCGCAGCACTAAACGATGTTAATTCGAGTTTCTTTAATTTTGACATGTATGAAATACAAAATTTACAGTTTACCAAATATGATTCAACTAGTTTAGATTTCTACAATAAACATATTGATTTAGCATATGGTGGATTTAACACAAGAAAATTAAGCTTCACTATACAGCTTTCGGACCCTGATGAATACGACGGTGGCGATCTATTATATCACTATGCAAGTAAACCCGAAACGGGCGTAAGAGAAAAAGGAAGTATTATGATATTTCCGTCATATATGTTACATGAAGTTACACCAGTAACACGAGGTACAAGATACAGTTTAGTAGGATGGACTATGGGTCCATCCTTCAAGTGATAATTTAAAAAGAGGAAATTATGAGAGCAAGTCACATTTTAGTAAGTACAAAAGAACAAGCAGATGCGATCTTAGCAGAAGCTAATGCATTAAACTTTGGATCACTAGCACAGCAACACAGTGCATGCCCTAGTAAAGCCCGCGGGGGTGACTTGGGAGATTTTGGACCAGGTATGATGGTTAAGCCATTCGAAGATGCAACTGTATCAACTCCAATTGGTGCTATCAGTCAGCCGATACAAACACAATTCGGCTGGCATTTAATTCATCGCACAGGCTAATCAATGTCTTTAAAAATACGCAACATGTTTTCAAGTCCGGTAGTAACGGCTTGGTTTAATCTGGACAATGATGCACTGGAAAAGTTCTGTAGAGAAAAATGCAGCACTTCGGAAAAATATCAAAAACGTGGATTCAGTCAAAGTGATCCGTTAGATATGACCAGTCCAGAGCTCAGCACATTACTCAGTTGCGTACAAGATGCTCTAGATTTATCATACAAAGAGCTAGGGCTATCTCCTAATTATCAGCCAACAATCTTTGAAGTCTGGGCCAATGTGGATAATAACTGGTCTATTAGAGTTCCACATAGTCATCCTGAAGCGGCATTTGCTTGTGTTTACTACATTAACGGAAATGAAAATTCAGGTGCATTGGAGTTTGTTAATCCAAATCTTGCTCAAGCAAGGACCATACTACCAGATCATATTGCTGCATGGAATGAGTTTACTGGCAGTAGTTTTCATGTACAGCCAAGAGCTGGAAAATTAATTATATTTCCTGCTTGGTTATATCACTATGTAAATTCTGGTACTGGGAACGAAGAGCGTATAAGTATAGCGTTCAACGTAAAATTTGTTAAAAAAGAAACCCAATGAATACAATTATAAATGAAAATGATCTTTGTCGCAAATATGATTATAGCAGTTTACTAACCGCTGATGATACAGCATCTGCTACAGATATTATAAAATCAATTATTGATTCTGGAAATTATTTTAAAAACAGCCCGCCCTATCAAACACAAGAAAATATCTTTGGTAGACAAGAGCCCGTATGGTTAAAATACCGAATGACTTTTTTAACCAGTGTATTCTTATATCTTGGGCAAGAACATAGAGTCAGTAATATGATGGCTTGGTCATTTATGACCAATTTAGGTACAGTTGAAGATAGAGACAAATATTGGCACCATCATAATAAACACAGCGGACAGAGTCTAAGCGGTATTATGTATTTGCATATTCCCGATGATGTTAAAGACTTTGATACTTGCGGAACTGAAATGGCTCCGAATGGTCCAGAAGGGGATGGCAAGTTTTTTGTTCGACCTAGCTACTATACATGGTTAATATATCCTAGCAATACTTGGCATAGACCCGGTATTGTACAGAGCAATCAATATAGATTTATTTTGGCTGCCGATATTGATTACGAATAGATTGACAACTAGAGTAAACACTGTTATAATTGTATTTTAATTAAGGAATGATATGAAACCTAAAGTCCTAAGCCGTGGTCCAGAACTTGATACAGAAAAGTGTATCCGCAACGTGGGTAATCTACGTTACGATCTAATCCTAATTGCTGCCCAACGTGCTAGAGAAATTAAGCGCCAGAATAAAGGTAGCCAAAGTTATGAACACAAATTTGCAGTAGTTACTGCACTAATGGATGTGCAGAACAACAATATCGATCCATTGACCTATTTGGCTCGAGTTAAGTAAGAAGTAGGGTCGTTAGCTCAGCTGGTAGAGCGTCACGTTTACACCGTGAATGTCGGCAGTTCGAACCTGTCACGACCCACCAGGAGATAGCATGACAGAAGAAAAGAAATCAAAAAATCCGTTTATTGCCGCAGCCAAAAAGGCAGCAACCAATCCCAAAGCACCCGGTGTTAAAACTTTACAAGTGCAAGCTGCCAAATATGGCAGTCAAGTAAAGGGCAATAAGCCAGCAACTCGCTCGGCAGGTCGCGGACGTTAATACGGTAGGGTGGCAGAGAGGCCCAATGCAAGGGACTGCAAATCCCTAAAACCGTCGGTTCAAATCCGACCCCTACCTCCAACTTGACAATCCTGTCTTTTGGCTGTATAATAGTATTTTAAATAAGAAAGGAGGCGACTATGCCTAGCGTATTTTTAGTGAGTGATACGCACTTTGGTCATGCCGGCGTATGTCGCTTTATGCGTAACGACGGAGTAACTAAATTGCGCCCATGGGACAATCCAGACGAAATGGACGAGTTTATGGTAGAAGCATGGAACTCTAAAGTCAAACCCACAGACAAAGTATATCACCTAGGTGATGTAGTTATTAATCGTAAAGCGTTACCGATTATGAAACGTTTAAACGGTGACAAGGTACTAATTCGTGGAAATCACGATATTTTTCCAGATGTGGAATACCGCAAATACTTTCGTGAACTACGTGCTTACCACGTTATGAACGGAATGATTTTAAGTCATATCCCCATCCACGAAGAAAGCCTTGGACGCTTTGGTGTTAACATTCACGGACATACACACGCAAACCGTGTTATGAAAGATGGTGTTATTGATGTTAGATACCATAGTGTTTGTGTAGAAACTACTGATTTTGCACCAATTTTATTCGAAGAAGTAGTTGCAAGAATAGAAGCAGAAGGCGGAACAATAGGATTTACCAACGGTAACTACTAGTAATAGCAGTAGAAAATAGGGCTTTCGGGCCCTATTTTTTTGACTGAACAATGCTATCTCTTTAATAAATACACTATAATAATCATCACGAAGATGAAGAAATAACGGAGATAGCACATGTCGCTACAAATTAGACGCGGAACTGAAGCTCAAAGATCATCAATTACCTTTGATCTAGGTGAAATTGTATACACAACAGATAGTAAAAAATTGTACGTCGGCGACGGTGGTACACCTGGTGGAAATAATATTCTTAGTACAGCAGCTGGTACTGGATTAACTTGGAATTCAACTACTAATACTTTAAACTTTAGCGGAGATTTATCGGGATATACAACTGATAATATTGCTGAGGGAACTGTTAATCAATACTTTACTAGAAGTCGCGCACAGGATGCAGCGGCTGCAATATTTACTGCTGTTGGATCTCCTACTGTAACAGGTACAGTGACATCAACAACTGCTCCACATACAGTTACGGTTAGTTCTAACAGTGGCTTAGTAGCTTTAGAACCTTTTGTAGTTACTGGCACAGGCGGTAATGGTTTAGCTACAGGAACATATTATATTGTTAATCCAGCTGCTGGCACAAATCAAATTACCGTAGCAAGTTCATTAGCCGATGCACAAGCCGGTACAGCAATTACTGTTACCACTGGTGGATTATCCACAACAAACTTCAGTGCTGGGGGTGGCGGTGATTCAAACATTACATTTACCTATAACTCAACAGCAAAAACTATAACTGCTACTGTTAGTTCACTTGCTGCTGGTATAAACAGTGTCAATGAAGATACTAGTCCATTGCTCGGTGGTAACCTAGGATTAAACAATCATAATATAACAGGCACTGGTAACATCGGAATCACTGGAAACATTTCTGGTTCGGGTACAATTACTGCTACTACCGGACTAGGTGCTAACTTACCACTAAACTCTTACAACATTACAGGTACTGGTAATATTGGAATTACTGGAACTATTTCAGCAACAGGTTTAGGAGCAGATTTAGCACTAAATTCACATAATCTTGTAGGCGGCGGTAGTATTTCTATGTCAGGCCAACTAGTTGTAGCACAACCTACAAACGGTGCTCAACTTGCAACATTCTATAGTGAAGTGTATCCGGCAGATTCTTGGATTACTATTAATGCATCCAGGGGTACAACCAGTGCACCAACTACAGTAGCAATTGGCGATTCACTAAGTGGTGTCGATATATTTGCATGGGACGGCACAGCATATAGCCGTAGTGTTGCATTTGGTGCCAGTGTAGATTCACACGGTTCTGTATCTACAGGACTTGTTCCAGGTAAATTTTTAGTAGTAACGCAATCAAGTGCTTCCGGTGCAGTAGCCGGTGATAAACAAATTTTATCATTTAGTAGTTTGGGAGTACTTACTGCTCCTGTAATGCAAACAGGATTATATGCAACAGGATCTTATCCTGCTAGTCCAGCTAAGGGCATGATTATATTTGATAGTAATACAAATCATTTTATGGGATATAACGGTACATCTTGGGTAGCATTTACTGGACCTTAATCAATACTGATAACTAGCATTGCAAAAATCCTTAAATACTAGAAATATTTAAGGATTTTTTATGAAGGTATCAAAAATACCCGGTCTGGGAAGATTTGGCATATTCATCGATGATGTGGATTTTGAACATCTAACTGATGAAGAATGGATAGAGATTGGACAACTACACTTACAAAATTTAGTTACAATTATCCGTGATTGTAATCTATCCTGGACAAAGCAAACTGAATGGTGTATGAAGTGGGGTGATACTCGCTACGGTATTCGCTATCTAATTCTTAAAAAATATCAAGGAAAGACTTGGAGTGAAGTAGTAAAGCTATCACTAGAAGATAGTCCAGAGATTGATCCAATCGATAAACTACGATTACAAAACATTGCTCGTATGCAACAGATTAGTCCAGAGGGGCGACATGTAATGCGAGTTACAGGCAAGAAGGATGAATCCGGCAATCCTTTAGGTATGTTTGCCGAAGGCGAACTTGCTTGGCATAGTAATGAAAGTGCTACTCGTACATTTACTCCCGGGGTTGCACTATTAGGTGCAGAAGGCATGACTAATTCCGCAACTTGCTTTTTAACGACTCCGGATTACTACGAAAGCGTAAGTAATGCATTCCGTAGTGAATTAGATGAAATGGTGTTGCTACATCGATTTACTCCGGGCAAAATGAATCCAGGACTGCGTGATGAGCAAGATGAAGTTATGCATGCTAATATGTGTCCAGAAGATGATTCTGAAATGCCTATGGTTATGCGTAGCCCAGGTGGTATCATTGGTTTGCATTATAGTATACATACTGTACATAGTATCAAAGGATTAAGTAAGAAGGCAAGCGATGAAATATTTGCTGCTATTAATCGAGAATTATTTACTGAAAAATATATGTACGATCATTGGTATAAGAACGATAACGACTTTTGTTTGTTTGATAATTCAATTACCCTACATCGTCGCTTGGGCGATACTACAAATCGACTAGCATATCGTATACAGCACGACTATAGTAATTTACAAACAGAATTCTGGCAGCCTTATTTGTCTGAACCATTTGCCAGCGAGTATGAAAAAGAAATTGCCTACTATGTTGAATTGGCAGGTATTAAAGATTTTAAACTACCCCAATGAATCAACAAGTTTTAGACTTTTATTATGCTAATAAGGATTGCAAATATTATCCCCCAACACTTCCAAGAAAATTAAGTGTTTTAGAAGGCGCAAGGTGGATTTTAAACAATCCCGATTTTGCTTGGTTAAAATTAAAAATTAAAACTGACATAACACAATGGAAGGCTGAATTAAACAATGCTGAACCCTATTATGTTGCCCATCGTGAGGGAGAAAGTGAAGGTTGGGAAAGTTGTTGTATACATGGTATTCGAACTGATACTACTCAAAATTGGCCCGAATATGTTAGCGAAGAAACTGCTGATACTTACAAGTGGACAGAACTTAGTCCACTAGTATCGGGAGTTACAAAATTTTGGAAAGACTTTCCATCAGCAAATTATAAACGTGTTCGATTTATGAAATTAAAACCAAATGGATATATTTCCCCGCACAGCGATAGACCGGGTCAAAGTATTCCAGGAGAGCCAGTTGATTATGATCCTTTAGAACTAGGATGTCCAATTAATGTTGCTATAGTACATCCTAGATCGTGTCACATGGTTCTAGAAGGATTTGGTGTAGTTCCTTTTTCAGAAGGTGATGCATTTCTTATAAACATAAGACATAGACATGCTGTAATTAATTTTACCAACCAAGAACGTATCCATATGATCGGATTTGGAGTAGCTGGTGATAAGAAAGAAGAATTTGCCAATTTAATCATACAAAGTTATATAGATCAATGAATATCAAAGAATTTAAAGAAGGTACTTCATCAAATGATATTATCTTTTGTATAATCGATAATACACATACCTATACAAATGATTGGAATAGAGAACTTATTAAAAATATAAGTGATTTTTGTCTACAAAATATAACCATCCAAGGATACACAGTATTACAAGGTACTAATGAAGATTTACTATTGCAAGAAGCTGCAACTAGATCTTCTAAGTATGCAGTAGTATTAACAACCGGCACTGAATTTATTACTCGTTATGTATTCTTTGATTTGCTAAATGATCTATATCAAAAAGAAACATTTTTCTTATTAGGTCATGTATTAGATAGAAAAGAATTTTATTACGAATTGCATCAGCAATGTTATGTAATCAATTTAGAGATGTATAAAAAATTAGGTATGCCAGAAATAGGGCAACAACAGTTCTTTAGTCCTCATGTACAACTATGTCCAATAAGAAGCATAGATACCTATCACGATGAACATACTCCTAAATGGGTTATGAAAGGTACAGAGTCGGCACAGTATCAGCATAAAGCGCACGGTTATAATATTCTAAGTATAGCGTTTGAACAAAATTTACCTATTAAGGTATTTGACGAAACTTTTAGAGAATCCAAAAAGCACTATTATCCGGAAAACGACCATTCGTTTGTTGATCAAATAAACTATGCCTACTCTCGATTTAATTTTTGTTCAGGTCAGGCAATATATCCTATTAATTCTGAGCAAATGAAATTCGATGTTCCGGGCCCATTACGACAATTAATAGTTCCAGCGAGCGGGTTAGGTTGGGTTGAACATTTAGTCAATATAGGTTATAATGAACATACAGTTGTAAAGTTCTTTGACTATAGCCCACCTACTTTAGAATATCTTCGTGCGATAACAACATGGGATGGGGTAGACTATACAAACTTCTTCAAATCTTTTATGGACTGCAAATATGGATATTTGCAAAATAGCGAATCTATTATATATTGTGGACCCCAAGATATTGAAACAGAATGGGAAGAATTTAGTTCACAATTTGATTGGAAAAATCTGTGGGACGATATTAAAAGCAAAGTACGCTTTGAATTTCATTTAGTTAATTTATTAGACTCAACTAGCGAACTTAATTGGATAGATAACGTCGATGGTGTTAGTTTAATTAATGTTAGTAATATTTTTAACTATATCGGAACAGCAACATTTTACAGTACTAAACAGCGATTACACGCAGAATCTAATTTAATTAATAAACTTAGAGATAAGGTACCCGATATATATGTTCAAATCTCTCGATTTGCAAGTGACGGATTTATTTCAAGAGAAACGGGAATCAAGCATGTAGCGGATATTCCCTTAATAAAGATAACAGATCTCAATGCTCCAACATGGCATCAAACTGATTGGTCCATCTAGGTAAAGAGTTTAATTGTTTTAAAAATACTTGAGTATTAAGACGCCAAAAAGTTTGTATATGTCCTCTATATTCTAATTCACAGGTGCGTTCTAGTGCACCTGTTTCTACGAGTGCAGGACAATATATGTTATGTACTAATCGCTGTGTACCAACATCACTAGGATGACTAGATATGTATAAGTCTTTATCAATACCAGCCCATTCAATACATGCAGGAATATAAAATTGTGCTGTTATATTTTGATGCTGTTGACAAGTATATTTTAATCCTCGTAATTGAGTGTGTGGTGTCATATCTGTGAATACACACGTTCTAGTACATATTCTATAGGAATTAGGACCTAACTCAGGAAGTGAATGTGCGGCTACACTACCAACAGCTTTTCCACTGTAATACAATATCCATATCGCCCATTTATTTTCACGCTGTATACGTTCAACCATAGCAAACTGACTTTCGTTGTTACTAAAGCCCCTACGTCGAGCTTCTGCGTAGAACTCTGTTAGATCTAAATCAGGAGACCATTCAACTAAGGAATACATTCTTTGCCTGCTCTATAAATTCATCTGGATAGTTATTTCTGAAACTTTCAAAAGTTAATAATTGCATAGTTAATAATGATTGCGGCTCATCCCAATCTATTCCCATAGCATCTGTTTTGGGTTTCATTTCTGCACGACGTCCCTCGCTGATGTGACTTAGGTGATCTCTTACTGTTATCGGACCCTCTGACTCGTTGTACGTAAAGAAGTAATTGATACTTTTAAGTTTTCCATCTACTACAAAATAACTACTAGGGTGCATACTGTATTTGTAGTAGCCCATGTCTTTGTGCGCACGAATAATAGCCAGCATTTGTTCTTGCCAATCTGGAACTACCTTGCTATAGTTTTCTTGCAAGCAGCCTGCCTGTTCCCAAAAGTCAGGACCATCTATTTCCAAATAAATTTTCTTTTCTAGTATGTCAATTTTTTTAATCTTTGGTACTAGATCGGGGTAGTATTGACTCATGTTATGTAGATAGAAAATTTCTCTATTCCACTTTTCTTTCATCAGTGCAGGATCTACCACTTCGTTCATTCCTTTATGGTATTCACTATCATTATGATACCATTGTACGAATATTTTCTTATCTGCACTAATCAAACTAGTATAAATGAGATTATTTCGGCAAGGTCCGAATCCGGGCACATTATTGTAATAATAAGAAAATTCCATAGTATATTATAACATCATAAATATTGAGTTATAAGTAGTTATCAGTAATAATTTCACGAGAAAAATAATGTACTCTATAGATACTATGGGACTGTGCGAGCATTGTTATCGCCATATTCCAGCAAGAAGATTCGAAGAAGATGGGCAAATCTGGATTGAAAAGAACTGCCCTGAACACGGCTATACCAAATATATTGTAGAAAAAGATGCAGATTTTTATCATAGTCTTGTTCGTAGCGGTCCATTCTATTACGACCCAAGTAGCTACGGGATTGAAGTTACTGATCGCTGTAATTTAACATGTCCGCACTGCTATCATTTACCTGATAATCGAATTGTAGATAGGTCAATTGATGATGTATTAAACGAGATGCTGACAATGAATCCAAATGATGGATGGTCTATGACATTAGCTGGCGCCGAACCAACAATGCGTAAAGACTTGCCAGAGCTAGTTAAAGCCATGCGCGATCTTGAAAAAGACCCTAACTATAAACCTAGAGACATTCTTATTGTGACTAATGGTGTATTATTAGAGCGTGTTGAACTAGTTCAAAAATTAAAGGACGCAGGTTTATATGCAGTTACCTTGAGCTTAAATCACCCCACATATCAGGGTATACTTACTTACAAAAGACAACAAAAAGGAATACAAAATTGTTTAAACGAAGGATTAAAACTTACTAACATTAATCATACATTAAGTTATTGGGATCAATTAGAGGATGTATTAGAAGTTAATCAATCATATAAGCACAGTGCAGAAGAATATCGAGTTCGAGGAGGTACTGATATTGGACGTAGTCCAGATGAACCTAAGAAATATCTTAGTGATTTAGTACGAGAAGCTCAACGTATTAGTGAATCTAAAGGATGGGAGTTTAAAATTATTCCAGGAGATAATAATATATATCATGTAATGGCTACAATCAATGATATCCCACATCGATTAATTCAGTGGGCAGACGTAACAACTTTAGACTTAGAACAATGTAATAGTGGACCTTGGTGTAATTTTGCAAAAACACCTTATGTATCTAATATGCTACATCAATGTATATTAAGAGATGGATTAGTAAATAAAGGTTTACCTGCTTTAGACGAGATTCCGTTAAAATATAGAAGAATGTATCAGTGGGAACAAGAGCAAAATGCTAAAGGGAATTAATAATCAACCATATATCGATATGGCTCCATATATAGATATGGTTGCATTTGATCAACTACAACCAGAAATTCTTTCGGGTTTTGCTCTAGCTAGAGACTATGCTAAAGAAGGTACATGGATGACTCCTGGGTTTACATTCAAGGACATGAGTTATATTCTACATTGGAAACCCATATACAAAGCCATGACAGAGTTTTTAGACTTGCCCAATGACGATCCTATTAAGATAGCAGGGTTAAAACTAATCCCTAAAGATTTTAAAAACTTTCAAGAACGTAATATATTCACACGTTATATTAAAATGGCTATGGGTGCATATGATCCTTACATCTACTATTACTTGTGGGAAGAAGGATCTTGGGATGATAGAACTGCTCCACGCAAACTAACACCCGAAGCTGAATACTTTCCTGGCACTGTTAAATGGGTTGAAAGTCTAGTAGGTACTGTATTTGAAGACATAGGTCGTGTTATATTTTTTCACTGTGAAGCAGATGGTATTCCTTTCGAACATAGAGACTTAGATGCTAAGAACGGAATCGATAAAGTTGAGCCACACCGTAATGAGTTCATACATATACGTCCCAATACTAAGAAATCCTTTTACTTGTGGGATCCCGAAACTAAGAACAAGACATATCTGAACACTCGTGCCGCTTGGTGGAATGATGTTGATTGGCACGGCGGTGAACGTATAATGGAACAAAGCTACGGACTACGAATTGATGGTAAGTTTACTGAAGAGTTCCGTAAGACGCTAGGCATCGACCATATTAAGAGTTACTAATGAAGTATATCGGAAACTACAGCAGTTGGATTGATGTCGATTGGATAACCTATTTATTAAATAATAGCGGAACTCCTCGACCCAAAACTGCCGAGGCAAATCCTGATAGTCCAGAGTTTAGAAAAGCAACCAGTGCCGGATATGATCTAACACAAACATATTGGCAACATTATGATCAAGATAGTTGTCCATTAACATTTACACCACCATTTAAAACTGATGGTAAACTAATGTGGTGGTTTATTAAAATGTTACCCGGAAACTTTATGCCTATGCACTGTGACCCGCATGTAACTGAATCAGGAGTCGTTGACTGTAAGAGATATTGGATTCCTTTACAAGATTACGAACATGGTCATATATTCATTTATAATAAAGAATTTATAACAGACTATAAAGCAGGGGATGTTTTTATGTATGACGATCCTAACGAAATACATGGTGCATGTAACATTGGATATACTCCTCGACTTGTAGCAAATTTTAGCACATATACATATGAAACTCCTCGGTAACTATAAAGATTGGATTACTCCCGAACTATGGCATATTTTAACTTCTACAGATGGAGATTGTATCCCTGTATGGCAGCCGGAACGCTGGACTGGAAATGATCTATTAGACAGTGCTAGAATTCTTGCAGAAAAAGGATATGCACATAGAAATCATAATTTTCAACAATATAATAGTGAATCTAAAGAGTTTCAAAATTTCGATCTTAAAATGCCAATACCGATAGAGCGTCAACATTATCATTGGTGGTTTGTAAAGTACTTACCTGGGCAAATGCAACCAATGCATTTTGATCCTCATGTGACTGAAATTAAAAATTGTTTAAGATATACTATGATGTTAGAAGATTATCATCCCGGGCATGTGTTTGTATATGATGATCAACTACTAACAAATTACAAAGCAGGTGATTTATTTTTGTGGCCCGATGCTATGATATATCACGGTGCAGTTAACATTAGCTACAAAACTAGATACAGTTTTCAGCTAACTGCTTATGACCAATAATATGGAACATATATTTTGGGGTGAGCCCAATATTTGATCCTGCATGCCATTCTCGATAGTTTTCCCATTGAATGTAAGATCCAATAGGTTGATTAGCATAAACTTGAGACCCGATTACAAAGACATGTCCCGGAGAAGGCGGTTCTATAAAGTAACTAAATCTTATTAATGGTCCTTGTTCTAAGTATGAACTTTCGTTGTCATCAACGTCCCAATGCCACGGTGCACAATAACCAGGATCAATTCTGCTAATCCAGGATCTTACAGCAGTGATACCTAATTTGTCAGCGACACAGATTTCGATATATTTAGAATAATGTATACCAGGATAAAAATTAGTCCATTTAATAGAGGACATGTTAAAGTTGGCTTTCTGCCAAAGTTTATAAATTTCTGTGTACCCTGGCGTATCGAGATTCCATTTTGAAGGATCGGCGGTAATATCAATCCCAACATCTAATTTATTAATTACTATATCCCAATTAATCATTAAACAACCTTTTGTATATGTCTGGCAGTATATCATCTGGCCATTTAACCCAAGATTGTAATGCTCCTTTGAATAGTATCTCAACATTGAGAATATTATCTGTTATTGCTGCGGCAAATCTCGGTCCAGATGTTTCACCGATCATCCCTTGTATGTGTTCTAGTTGCACATAAGGATTATTTCTTTTTACACAACCGTAAAAATCAAATGTACGCATTACACCATTATCGATATAGTAGCAATGAGGATATAAACTAGTTTTGTAATATCCGCTATCAACAATATCTTTAATAATAAAAAACATCTGCTCCTTCCAATCAGGGCACTCGTCTTTTAATTCACGACCACTATAGATTATTTGATTACACGTTTCCCCAGTCCAACTAAAGAATATTTTTTGTTCTTCTTTATCTATTGTAATATTTCTAGGAGCCCACGGTTTATCTTTAAAAACAGTTAGATATTCAACTTCGCGTTCGAATAAAAATTTAACCATTTCTGCAGTATAATACGGACGATTAGGTAACCAGTGTGCTAAATCTTCGTTTTGATACTTGCTAGTGTGATCAAAATGCATACAAAAAGTATTACCGCTAGGACTAACCAGAGGAGTATAAACTAGATTAGTCTCAATCAGATTATTATCTTCTGGGTTAATCTTATAGAAAGGCTTCCAGTTATCTATGTTCATACGTCAATGGTTAATGTAAAATAATCTTTGGTTAATTCTTCTAGTTCATCTAAATAATCTAGTTCTATTGTTAGTGATGCTATTAAATCTTCACCGTTAAATTTACTAACAATTCCTCTCTTAAATGCCAAATTTAGCCATGGACTAATAATATCATCAAATATAAATCTACGATCTGTAATTATATCTTTAAGTGTTATGAATACTTCAATAGGATCCTTAAGCACATTAGTTGGTAATAATTGTCTAACTACTAACTGTATGCGGTCTTCGCTACCAAAATTAGCAGCAGTATGTCTAACACCCGCATTCATTGTATACCATTGACCATTTACTTCAGTTAGATGCATTATGTGTTTTTCTAAATCGATTAAGTAAGAATGATTACCTTGTATAGTTAAATGCCAACGATCATCTATATCAGCGTGACTAGGATATGCCTCACCCGGAGTTAATTTAATTAATCTAGCTTCACCTTTATCTATAGTAATACTATTTAAAATTTCTTCCCAAACGGTATTTTTGTACTCAGACTTAATTTTCCAAGGATCGTGAAAGAAATTGCCTGTGGGCTCATTTAATACTAACCGTGCATCTATTTCGGGCAAAAATTTGGCTGCCTGTTGTAATAGATTGTTAGATATAGTATAATTAGTAAGTCCTAGCATGAAATATTTATGTGCTAGTATTATAGTGTAAATAATTCATGAAACAACTAAGAGTCGCCCCTACTTATGATCCGAAATGGCTAGAAAGAGAAAGACCACAACCTCTGTCAGATACTAGGATTGAACAACTACAGCAAGATGTCTTAAATGGTAGTTTGGACAAAGATATAACAGACGCTGTTTATACAAATTTCAAACGTGAAATGACTAATTGGATTTTTAACAGTCGATTAAACTATCTACAAGGATTTGATTCTTTTGATCGAGTAGATATTATAAACGGATGTACACAGTTAATCGACACCATGTATATGCGAGGAAATGTACAAGTGATCGAAGGCGATTATAGATATCACAAACGCCTAGGTAATTGGTACCGTAAGACAGGAGAATTAACTCCACTTATTCCATTAGTCATTGCCCTGCCATTTCCTAGTACAGGCGATGTGCATAATCAAATGAAGGAAATATTAGATGAATGCCTTGATAAAAATATCCCGGTACATATCGACGGAGCATGGATCACGTGTTGCCGCTCTATTAGTTTTGATTTTAATCATCCTGCTATACGCAGTGTATCAATCAGTCTTTCTAAAGGTTTAGGGCTAGGCTGGAATAGAGTTGGACTACGGTGGACTCGGGAAACAGCAGCAGATGCTATTACTATTATGAATGACTTTAATATGAATCTCCGGGCACCGGCAATGATAGGTTTGCATTTTTTGCGTAATTTAGAACCTGACTATCTTTGGAATACCTATGGAAACATATATTACAAGATATGCGATGATTTTAAATTAACTTCAACTAACAGCATTTACCTTGCTCTTAAAGATAACCACCCAGTTGGCGTAAGCCCCTTAATAAGATATGTCGCAGAACAGTAAAACATTTTGTATGCACCCGTTTACTGGGCTAGCTACTAGAGAAGACGGTGCTATCTGTGCATGTTGTCGTAGCCACCCTGTTGGATTTATAGATAAGCAATCATTAGAAGAGATTTGGAACAACGATACGATGCGTCGTATTCGTAAGAGTGTGCTGAATAACGAACGACCACCGGAGTGCAAGCCTTGCTTTAGTTTAGAAGATCAAGGTGTTGAATCGTTGCGTATGCGTCATATAGCAGGTCGCATACCAGAAGCTAGAGTTAACTTGTACCCAAATGCACTAGACAGTTTAAAAGAAGATTACAGCATGCCTTTTGAGATTCCTACCATGGAACTCAAACTAAACAATCTGTGTAATCTTGCATGTCGTATGTGTCATCCTATGGATAGTACTAGTTGGACTGACTGGAGTGAAGTTAAAGAATTCTACAAAGCAGAAAATAATATTATGTATGCTATTGTAGAAGAACACGGATTAGAACGTAAACCATTTTTAGATAAATTTCAAGATGACCCGAGGTGGTGGGCTAGTTTAGAAAAGTTACTACCTTACTTTCGTCGTGTAGAATTTGCTGGCGGCGAACCTCTAATGGATCCGCAACACTACAGAATTTTAGATATGCTTGCTCCCTATGGTTCACAAATAGAAATCAAGTATGCTACTAATTTAACAATGCTAGGCAAGGGTGGGCGCACTGTTTGGGAATATTGGCCAATGTTTAAAAGTGTAGCAGTTAACGTTAGCATTGACGGTATTGGTGATAGTTATGAATATATCCGTACAAACGCACACTGGACTAAACTAATTGCTAATATTCGTCAAATACAAACTATACCAAACATTAGTCGTATTGTAGGTGCAGTTACTGTGCAAGTTAGTAATGTCTTAGTCTTAGATAAGATTATAGAATTTTTCTTAGATAATCTAGGTATTGTATTTCATACACATCGTGTATCCTATCCTAAAGTGTTAAGTGCGCAGGTACTACCGCATCCATTAAAAGCATTGGCCATACAGCGGCTTGAGGATATTAAACTCCGTGTGCCAGAATTTAAAATGGTTAAACAACATCCTGAGCTGTTAGAATACACCCTAGGACAAATTCAAGATAATATAAATTATATCAATGCTGTAGACCAAAGTATGTTGTGGAATGACTGTGTAGAATTTAATCGTAAACTAGATGCTAGTAGAAACAGCAAAACATTTACAGAAGTAACCATGGAGTTTAAAGACTATGCGTAAAGTTACTAGTAGATGGCCACATCAGAATAGTATTAAAGTTGAATGGAACTTAGGTAAGCGTTGTAATTACGACTGTAGTTACTGTCCAGAAAGCATACACGATAATTATAGTTCCCCTACAGATATAAGTATCCTTAAGGGTGCTGTAGATAAACTAATAACCTTAGGCAAGCCTGTGCGTTTAAGTTTTACAGGAGGAGAACCTACTGTACACCCTAACTTTGAAGAACTAGTTAACTATGCTAAACATGTTGGTATTAGTTGGATTAGTGTAACTACCAATGGAACCCGTACCGCCGAATGGTATAAGAAGCAGCGGGTTGATCAATATGTGTTTAGCATACATTTTGAATATGATTTCAAACGTGTACTACATACTGCTACAAGTTTAAAAGATACTAATAAATCACTAATCTTACAACTTATGGCGCATCATGATCATATGAAAGATGTTAAAGATTCTGCAGGGTATCTTGATATTATTAAAGTTCCGTACACGGTACGCAGGATTCGTTGGACTGAAGGAAACCACGATTTATTTGATGACATGCGATATCATCCGGATGATTTAACTTGGATCAAAGAAAGTGAATCAACTGTTGCTCCTAATGTTATTATTTGGTTGGACGACAAATATGCGCAAATACCCCAACATGCAAATGATGTTATCAAACTACACCGTAATCAATATAAGGGCTGGCAGTGCAATGCAGGCATAGAAAGCCTAATGATCAATTGGGATGGTGATGTACATCGTGCTACTTGTCGTGTTGGCGGTAGCTTAGGAAATATTTACGAAGGAAACTTTGTTGTACCTACAGAGCCTATTATTTGTGATCGTAACTATTGTACCTGTGCAGCAGATATTCCACTGACTAAAATTAAACTGCCCGAATCGGAATAACTCGAGATTTTCTAGTATTAATTTCTGGTTGGCAAATACATTCTTGTTTACTACAAATAACTGGCTTAATATTTGGATTAAATTTTAATTTAAATGCAGGGTCGTATATATTATAGCTTGTAGGTAGTTGATATAATTTTTCACTACACGCTCCCATTATTTCACCGGACTTGTCAATAAAGAATGTGTCAATACCTATATTACAACTCCATCCTTTGAATTTATTTAACTGTTCACCTAAGATCCAATGTAGTGGAACTCGCTTGTTAGTTCCATCGCTGAAAAATACTGTGGGTTTTTTGTAAGCTGTCTTTTTTGCAGAGAACCAATACCACGGCCACGGTATGCGTTTTAAATCGTTAATAAGATACTTTCGTTCTATAGAAGTATATTTTACACCAACACCAACAAGTTCTCGTACTGTTATGGGCCATCGATATTTGCTAGTTTTTAATTTTTCTACAATGCCGATACATTTATACCATTCTTTAGGATCCATAAGTACCAAGGCATTTACCCACTTACCTTTTTTGTACAATATATCAGCAACTGCTTTAGTGTGTTCAATGTCAACTCGTTCATGATGACAACTTAGTATAACGTCATCTATATAGTCGCCGTGTTCTTCCCACCACCGTAATGTGCGTGAACCATTTGTACTCATACTAATAATACAGCCATATTCCTCTTTAAAATATCTAATAAATTTTTCAAAGTCAGGCCAAAGTGTAGGTTCACCGCCGATGATAAACAAACACACTCGACGTTTAGGTGTATTCTTCCTATAGTAATCAATAATATGTCCTAGATTATCTTTGACTTGTTCTAACTTAGGCCACCGATGACTACCGCTATGATAATCTGGAGAGCAATACCAGCAGGAATAATTACAAACATTACTCAAGAACAATTCTATTCTTAAATAATCTCCGGGTAAATTACTATCAACTTTAATTAAGTCTTTCATAGCAAGTGTGCAATTTCAGGAAATGTTTCCCTGAACTCTGTTTTACGTTGTGCATCCATTGTATTAATATATTCTCGAAAATCAGGTAGTAAGTTAGTATGGTCTTCTGCATCCATCCAATCTAATATACCCTCCCAACGTTTCCAACCATAGGGATTAGTTTCCCAGAATTCAGCATCCTTAGTATAATTGTCCCATAGCCATTGCTGTAATTCTGCAAATAGCTCACGCACTTCTAGTTTATCTTCTTTAGGTAATACACGTAAGCTCATCCAAGTGGGGATCCAGACTAAATGTACACCTACTAGTCCGCCACCGTTAGTTTGACCTGCTACATTCTTTTCAAAGTTTAACTTTTTAAAATTGCTCTTAACTTTCCATTTAATAAAGTCTGGAATATGTTTGATATTTAAAATTTGCACTGCTAGGGCAATATTACACAAAATATTATCTGGAGTATTATCTAATTTATGCAAGTTTTCTTCCACAATCTTCCAATCAGTTGGGAATCGTATATAGTGATTACGATCGCCCATGCCGTCTAAACTAACACCGACTTTGACTTTCTTAAACTGTTTCCAAATATCAATAATCGCATCATCTAATAACAACAGGTTAGTATTATATCTCAATGAAATCTTATCTGCATACCCACGTTTAATAATTTCTTCTAAGAACATCTTATGTTCACGGATCATCAACGGTTCGCCTCCAGCAAAATATAGTTGCTTTAAATTAGGAATTTGATCGTAGACTTCTCTCCAGAATTCTGGATTTTCGTGCCAAAAATTGTTATGAGATTTTTTATCCCAATACATTTGTTTTTTAATTAACGGACTTTCAAATATAGGAAATACTTTCTTGTATTCTCCAACCCACTGGCTGCTATCATGTGGACTACACATGATACATTTTAAATTACAAGTATTACCTAGGCGTAAATCCAAATATTGTAATTTATAAGGAACTGTGCCATCTTCTTCAGTTTCTGCAATTAGTTCTTTAATATCTATTTGTTCGTGTAGGTGCCAAGTCCCAGTTTCCCAGATTCGTTTGCTAGCAATACCTTCTTCTTCTTCCTTAAAGCATTTAACACAACTAGCTGGCACTTCTCCTGCTAGCATAGACTTGCGTACTGATTTCATG
>Ga0214192_1000724_pt1 | contig 19938 bp, 41 predicted proteins | sample TroBogEpilimnion_44_FD_153030 | JGI IMG/M metagenome (GOLD analysis project Ga0214192, IMG submission 153030) | Freshwater microbial communities from Trout Bog Lake, WI - 29JUL2008 epilimnion | ecosystem: Environmental > Aquatic > Freshwater > Lake > Epilimnion/Euphotic zone | place: Trout Bog... | reverse complement strand
TTCTTTTTATATGTGCCCGCTTTCTCATTCTTTTGCCCTTTCCTTGGCTTATCTCGGCTGTCGGGGGGTGGTTGTTCCGTTTAATCGGAGAAATTGCCTAATCGGAGCGGGAAGCGGGCGCCCTACGGGTTAAAGTCCGGGTTATATACCGTATTGGCTAGGCCGTTCCTTACGGCATAAGTATAGTTATATATTGCAAAATCGTTTTCCCCTGTTCTTTGCCTTGCTTCTATTTCCAAGGGGTTAAGGTCGTAGCCGTTTTCTTCGCCCTTAAAATATTCATAGTAAAAGCCTAATAAGCCTAATCTTTGGTATTGTTCCCAATGTATAAGCTCGTGCTTTAATAAATTATTGTTTTGTTCTTGGCCTTTGCTTATAAATATGCCCATTGGCGGGATTGTACGGGCATTAAAGTTTTTCATTTTAGTATAAAAAACCTTAGGGTTGTCTTTTGTAGCTATTGAATAAATAACAATAACTATTAAGACAACTAAAACGAAAAATAAAATTATGTTGCCCGCTTTCATTTTAACAAGTGATTATAATTCGTATTAAAAACTGCGTCCCACGTTACGCCCGCAATAATAAACCAAAGGCATTTATCTAAAAGGGGCCTGCGCTTTATTATAGGTAAATTTTCGTGCATAACTATTGCCATGGGTACACAAAGGCTGCTTATCATTCCCGTTTTAAAAATATGCCAAGCGTCTATTGGGTAGCCGTAAACCTTTGGCGCGTATTTCCAACTTACGGCATGGTTCCAAAATTTGGGGTTTTGGTTTTGAAATATACTGCTATTAAAGTGGTCGTTTGAAGCGTCCATACAGGCATTAAAAGAAGCGGCAAGGGCTAGGCTACCTAAACATATATAGCCGTTTGATTTCTTGCTACTATCGTCGCCTAAACGAATTTTAGCGCCGCAATTAAGCGAGGCTAAAATTAAGATTATAGTAAATAGTTTTCTTAGTGCCACGGGTTGCCAATTTTATGGGCAAGCTCTTTGCGTATTTCTATTGGCTTTACTTGGTGCCACTCATGGCCCTTTCCTAGCCTATAAAAAAATTCAAAATTTGGGTTTCCCCAAAAGTCCGCCCCGTTGCGCCTAAACTTTTTGCCTCTATGTATAAAAGGTTTCATAAGCTAAAACTTAAAAAGCCGCCCGGTGCTTCTAGGCTCCCGGGTGGCATGGGTTAATAAAATTATTTTTGCTTGCCTGCGTTTTAAATTTTCGGGCCTGCTTTGCCTGCTTCGGCTTCCGCCTGCTCTTGGGCCTTGGCCTTGCTTAATAAGTAGTTTAAGCTTTCTTGTAAAGCTATTACACTTTGCGAGCTGTCAATAATACCGCCCTTTTGTATTGAGGTGTTAATTAAAAGCTGTAGGCCCGCGCCTGCGTTGTCTGCCGTTTGTTGCATGATAAATTATAGTTTTAGTTGTTAAAAAATTAAGCCGTTACTCCTGTTTGTGTTGTGCCTAAGAAATTACAAAGGTAAGTGCTTAACACTTGGTTGTTGCATCCCGATTGCTCCCACGCTGTTAACGTTTCGTTTGGTGCTTGTTGGGTTTGTCCCGCGCCTATGTTGTTTATGCTGTTAGCTTCACCCTTGCCGTTGTCGTACTGTAGTTGATAGTCTATAAAAAGGCTGCCGTTGCTATGCCTAAAATCGTAAGTAAGGCAATTGGAAGCAAATTTATTGCTTACCGGAAATTGCACAAAAGTTATAAAAATGTTTTGCATAATTTTTTATTTAAGTTTAAATTATAAATGTCCAACCCGTTGATTTGTTTATATATAGCCCCTCTACTGAATCGGTACAATATACTATTAAGCCAATAGCGGGAGCGGGAATGGCAAGCCTTTGGGCGTTAGTCATTGACGGCGGCAAAAATCCTTTGCTTACAGATATTAGTGCAACTAATGCGCTAGGTACTATAGAACTGCTTGCAATGTCAGTAAAAATGACATTGTTAGAAGTTCCTGCGCGCATATAATAATGATTACCATCGTTCGCCATGTGAAAGGTCATATCGGAAAAATAAGTTCCCATATTAATACCTTTAACTGTTCCACCTACTGAATTAAAGTAGCCACCTGAGTTTGTACTGTAATAGCTTCCAAAGTTTAAAGTTCCGCCAAATGTTGAGCTACCTGTAGTTGTAAATGTCCCTGCAACATAAAGTTTTACGCCATTATCGGAAGGTGTTGAACCTATATACCAATTACCACTATTAAAAACGGTTGCCACACTACCATTGTTAACCCAAAATGAAATTTTATTAGCGGAATTTATTATAAAACCGTTAACGCTATTTGTATCGTTTTTTAATTGGCCCTGTCCGTATTGGTCTACGCTATAACTTAATGTGCCATAATATGCCCCACTTGTAGTATTAGTGCCCTTAAAACTAAATAAGTTTACCGCTGTAACCGCTTGCGTTATGTTGTTGGTTATTAGGCCTGTGCTATTAACGTTAAACAAACTAGCCCCGCCGTTTATTTGGAAATTCAAAAACAAACCACTATACCCCGCCGTTGCGTTAATGTTATGCCCCGTAGCCGCGCCGCTTGTTACTTGGTTTAAGGTGTTGCCGTCAAAAGTAAACGCGTTATACCCTATTTGGGTAGTCGCGCCACTCCATACTGCTATTTGATTAGCCGCGCCCGTTCCTGTTATACCTGCGCTGCCGCCGCCGCCTCCGTTTAGTGATAAAAAACCGCCTGCCATATAATAAAGTTTATAAAGTTATACATTCATATTGCAAAGTAATAGCCGCGCCCAAATCTACGCGCCTAACGCCTAGTTGGTTGGCGTTTGTAATGCCCGAAAATATGCGCGTACTGTTAGCGGGCACGCGAATATAAACGCCCGCACCGCCTTTGCTTACCTCCACATCGTAGCTGTTCCAATTTTCAAGCTGTAGGCTATTACATAGGTTGCTATTCAGGTTTACAAAACCCGCTCCGCCGCTTGTAACTACATTGTCAAAAACCGAAGAGGTATAAAAAGGGAACGTGCCAATAGAGCCGGAAAAGGTTTCGCCGTCTAATAAAACCTTTAATGCCGGATTGCCTCCCGCGTCGGTGCCTACTAGTTGGTTTAACCATTGGTCAAAGTACGGAATATTGGGCAAGTTTGTGGGGTTACTAAGTGCCATATTAAAAAATGTTTTTAAAGCTGTTTTTGTTTATATAGTCGGGTACATTTACCGGGTTATTGTTTAACTTAAACGTAAAGTTATTATTAATTACAATAAGAATTAATGCACCTAAAAAAAGTAAAACTATGTCCGGGCCGTTGCCTTTCATTATGCTATGTTTTGAGGGTTTGAAATAACGCCGCCCGCTTGTTGGTAATAGTCCGCTAAGTAGGCTAAGCTTTTTTGCGGCTGTCCGTAACTGTTGCCGGGCAAGCTCGCCCAAATGCCGGAGCATTTTTGTATAGCTGCGGCAAAGTTGCCCGCCGTTACGTCGTCTAAAGCCCCGTGCTCCTTAATTAAATAAGCGGCTGCGGTGTCTTGACTAGCCGGGCTAAAGTCGGGGAGCTCTAAGGCGGGTTGTATTACTGTATCCCATGTAGCACTATTAATTTGATAAGCCCCGGCGGCGCTTGAATTATAGCCGTTAAGGTGTATAATAGTATGCGGGTGCCTGCTGTAGTCCGGCGCGTTTGCATCGGTAAAGGTGCTGCCGCCGAATAATATAATATAAGGGTTTGGGTATTTGTCCGTGCCCTCGCTGTGCTTTATCGTGCTTAAAAAAGCTTGTACGTTTGCGCTTTGTACCTTGGCATCATCTACGCCCTTAAGCCATTTCATAATATTAGTTTTAAAAAGGTAAATTAATACTACAACTACAATAAGAATAATCAAAAATTTATTAATCATTGTTTTTGTGTTTGTCTTTAAAAATGCGGTCAATCAACTTTAATGAAATCCTAGAGCCCGCGCTTATGGCAATGGCTGTAAATACCGTTGCCATGGTGCTAATAATCTTACCGCCGTATTGGTGTAAGCTATCGGCCAAAAAAGAAAACGCGCCCGTGTGGTGTAAGTAAGCATAAGCCAATATGCTACTAGTGCCCTCGGCTATGTCGTGCCCTATATGATTGTTAGGGTTTTGCATATCTATTGTGTTATGTTCGTTATCCGTGCTCACGTTCCTATTGGTTTGTTTCGTTGGCTTTGTTTATGGCGCCTTGTACGCCCCAATCAAAAATAGTATTACCGCCTAGGCCAAACATAGCGTTATAGTTAGGCGGGTTAATAATGGTTTTTAGGTTGCTGTCTTGGGTGCCTCCGCTCTCTAGGCCGCTTGCAATTAGCTTGCTTCCCTCGGCTGCATTTTGTACCGCCTCCCCTACTACGCTATATAGCTTATATAAAGCATAAAAGGCCGCTACTATCATAGCAACAATAACAAACAAAAAAATTATTTCGCTAGTCGTTTCTAGGTTATCGCTGTAGCTCTTCTTTGCCATTAGTTAAGGTTTATAGGAAAACCACTATTTGGGGCTAACAAATTAACGCCAAGGCCTGCCCCGCTGCCCTCTTGCCCTGCAAAATTGCTTTGTTCAAAATAGGGGTTTCCCGGCATGGCATTAGAGGCATGAGAGCCAAAGGGTGCCATATAGTTAGAGCCCATGCTTTGGGCCTGCTCTTGTGTGGTGTCGGGTATGCCGTCCGTAGTGCTTGGCCCGCTTGTAGGTAAGCCCCAAATATATTCATACCTGTCAATAATTTGGTTTAGAGTTCCCTTTGCGAGTGGTGCATTAGGCAAGCCGCTTTTAAGTGGCGGCCCGTAGTCAAAACCCGGATTCTTGTTATCGCTGTTGAGCTTGTTCATAATGGGCCTAACAAACAAAAAATAAATTAAGGCTATAAATACAATAACCAATAAAATGGCGGCTATGTCTTGTGTGGCTTGCTTTGTCATTGTATAAAAAATTAAGGGTTATTAAAGCCCGGTGTATTGTAACTTAAGGCTGTGTCTATTGCCGCAGTTGCCGGGTTGCCCTGCGGCGTTATGTTAAAGCCTCCGCTATAGCCTCGGCCTGCGGGCACGGGCACGAGTTGGAGCTGTCCGTTATCGTCCATAATTATGCCTGTTAGCGGCGCGCCTACGGGCCTTACAGGTGTTGCCTGTAGGGTGTTGGTAGGGACGTTTTGCCTTTGGTTTAAAAGCGCTACCGGGTTAGCAATAAAGGGGTTAACGGGTAAGGTCGCGCCCGTCTTTTCGGGCTCGGCGGCTTCGCCTTTGCTGTGCTTGTCATAATACCAATATATTGTCGCTATAGCTGCAATTATGGCAATGACAATAAGGGCCTTTTTTTCGTTTGCGCTTATCATTGCATTAAAAATTGAGAGGCTAAAGAATTAGGGTTTTTTACTACAGGCTTAGGCTGTGGCGGCGTTATAGCTGTGCTAAATACTTGTAAGCCCGCTTTTATAATATTAGGCGCCTGCGTTTTGGTTTGTATTGCCGTGCCGCTTGCTGTAGTGCTTGTGGCCGTATTGTTTACGGTTTGCCAATGCGGCGCAAGGGTATAAGAGCCCATGCCGCCGCCGTAGCTAAGGCCTCCGCCTTGGCTTAGGTCGGTGCCTGTGCCTAAGTTTTGGGCCAAGTTGTTTGGGCGCTTTTTAAAATAGATTATAGCCCCTAGTATAACAAGGGCTATAACTACATATAAGGCCGTTTTTTCGTTTTTGCTCACCTTGTTAAATTTAGGGAGTTATAAAATTATTTTTTGTCGGTAGCTGTTGCCTTAGCCGCTTTCTTTTTGCGAAAATAAATAATGCCTGTTACGGCCACTACAACAATTAAAAGCGTAATTACTATGTGTTTGGTTTTCATTTGAAAATTATTAAAGGTTAAAAAATAAGATTTTATGCGTTGCTGTCGGTGCTGTCGGTGTTATCGCTAGAGCTTCCGAATGTATCTATGGCATTGCCTAGCACGCCGCCAATACCTTTATAAAGGGTTTGAGTCGTTTGTGCGTTATAGCCCGCTTGTGCAATTTTCGCCTGTGCGTTGGCTTGGGCAATAGCGGCCTGTCCCGCCCATGGGTTAAGTATTGGACCATTAGAGCCAATCGGGCCGCCCATGGTGCCATAAGCGCCAAAAGGATTAGCAAATGCCGCCTGTGAGCCTGCGGGCACTAAGTTAATTTTGCTAGTGGTTGCGGGTACTACTGTTTGCCTAAACATAAAGAAGCCCACTACTACTATAGCCAAAACTACTAGTATTACAGTTTCGTTTTGTTTCATTTTTTTAAGTGTGTTTTTGTGTAAACAATATATATCACTACAAGGGCGCCAATTACAAATAAAGCTAAAGCTGTTTTGCTTTTTTGTGCCGCTTGCTGCTGTTTTGGGTTTGGGGCTGTGTATGCTCCGGCAATAGCTCCGGCCTGTAGTGCTGCGGGGTTTGCCCTTAATATGTTTTTTATATTAAGTCCCGGTTTGATAGCGGGTCCGGGCGGCCTTGTGTACTTGTTGGGGTCTATTGTTAGCATAACATTTGCTTTTGTGTTGTATTGCCAATCTGCTGGGCTCCATTTGCCCGAAGCTTGTATTATGTTAGCCTGTGCGGGCACGTCCGGCAAATTTTTATATTGAGCGTCAAAGTCAATAATTGCATAGCCTACGCCTTTAAGGTATAAGTCGTAATTATAGCGTTTTACATACTGCGCGGCGTCGTCCTTGCTTGTGTCGTATTGGTTTTGCCAATAAGCGCGGGCCGCTCCTACGCTTGGGTAAAGCTTGCCATTTGGCGCCCACTTAATAAGGCTTGCCGGGGCCAAAGTGTCGCCGCCGTTAAAGCTATTTAATACTGTTTGCCCTTGGGCCGATAAGGCGTCTAATTGGGCAATAGCTTGGTAAGCTTGTGTGTACTCTGCAAAAGCTTTAGGGTTTTGGGGCGCCGTGTATGGGTTGCCTTGGTGTATAATTTGGCTAAGCTCCCTAACTATTTGCGTGCACTCTTGTTTACTTCGCGGCGCGTTAATGTTAGCCTCTAAGCTCTTAGCGTAGTCGTGCGCTATATCGTCCGGGGTTTTGCTGCCCCTTAATAAGTCGTCCATAATTAGGCCTATGGTTGTGCCTAATATGGTGCCCACTATTGGCACGGTATAAGTGCCAATTAACCCGCCTAATGCTGCCCCTGTTTGTCCGCCTGCTGACATATTGATTTGAAAATTTAAAAAGGGCGGGCTAGTATCGCCCGCCCTTGTTCATAAACATTGGAAAAAAGCTTCCTCTACTCTACTAAATAGGTAAAGGATATTGCGGACGGAAAAACAAGTTCATTGTAATAATGTTCGGTGCACCGCCGCCCTCAACCGGGTTAATGACGTACTGCAAGCCGTAATCAGGGGTCATTAAAAAGCCCATTGGAACGTCCACTTTAAGGCTTTGGTAATCCTGTGGACTTGCAAAGGTTTGTGGCGTTACGTTATCGGAGCTAGTGCGTCCGTTAATGAGGTTCTTAGTGTGGTAAATTGGGTTGTTGATACTGTTCGTATCGCTGTAAAGGATACGGGCATTATCTAACATCCAATTATTATTTCCACTCCACTCAAAGAATTGGCGGTAGGTGGCGTTAGTGGTTTGTACGGTTACTTTACCGCTAGGCAAAGCACCTGCTACATATCCGGGTTGATATGTCAAAGAGCCGTCCTGTCCGAAGAATACCACGTTACGGGTGTTGCCTGTAGGTAGGTGGTTGGCTGCGCCTGTGTTTTGAACATCAAAAGCGCCCGCTAAATAACCGTAAAGGTTAAAGGTAGCGCCGCCCATGCCGGGAACTGAAATTAATACCGCGCCGTTATCCGGGTTGGTTGGGTCTACTGCCAAAGGGTAGTAGTTGTTTACTTGCGAGTTATACACGCGAGTTTGTGAGGCGTTATATTGGAATAGCTCAATATTTAGCGCTGTGGCTAAAGTATTGGTAATTACTAAACCTAATTGTACGGTTTGAAAGGCTGTTGCCATTGTATTAAAATTTTGTTAGTTAAAAATTTGGTTTGCGTTTCGTCCTTAGTTACTAAAATTGGCTAGAGGGAAACAAAGAGGCCGCTACTGCTGCGGGTGCTGCAAGAGCCGGGAAGCTGTTGTTAGCGGCTATAGCAGCGCTAACTGCTGCGGGTGCTGCGTTTGAAGTTGAGCCGCTAATCATTGGCACGTTTTGAGGCGTTGCAATGGCTTGGGCTTGGGATAATAGGGGAGCCGTTGCGGGCGCGCCTTGCATTTGTCCTTTGCGTTTTTTGCCGTAAAAGGCTTTAAGGCCCATGTCTACCGCCAAAATTGCTACTACAACAATTAAGAAAAGGTAAAGCCCGTTTTTGAAAGAAATTTCCATTTTTAGAAGTTTTGGGTTAACGATTTAATAAAACAAATATTTGTACAAAATTTTGTTTTATCCAAAACAATAGTATTTTTGTATAAAATTGTACAAAATGAATAAAAAAATAGCAAAAGTTGTGCTTGTCTTTGGCTCTTCGGCCTTTGATAAGCAACTATATAAACGCCTTGCCGTATTAAGGCACCGTAAAGGCTATATGAGAGATAGCCAAATAGTTCGCGAAGCCTTAGACAGTTTTTTGCCACAAATAGAGGTTAAGCCATGAGCAAGCACCTTTATTTAGATGCCGATTTTTGCAAATCTATGGGCGCGTTTTATGGCTCTATTGTTTCGTGCAATTCGTTTATAATAAGGCATAACAAAAGCGTAATTTTACGGCAGCGATTGTCCCAAGAAAACACTATTTTTAACCCAATGTTTAATTTATAAAATTTCGCACAATGAACAAAACACGACGCCAACAAATAAGCGGCTTATCCATAAAAATTGAAAGTTTAAGGCTAGAGCTAGAGGACATACTTAGCGAAGAGCAAGACTATTACGATAATATACCCGAAAACCTACAAAGCGGCGAAAGGTACGAACAAAGCGAAGAGGCAATTAATGAGCTTGAAAGTGCTATAAGCTACCTAGAGGACGCCGAGAGCTCACTTAACAATATTATTGAACAATAAACCCTAAACCCATGACAGCCGCAACTTTCGCAGCAATGCCGCAGCGCTTAAAAATGGCAGCCCGAGGCGTAGCCTATGCCACAAAAGAAAATAACATAAACAGGGCCCGCTATTGTTGGCAGCAAGCGGCCATAATTGCCAAAATTGAAGAACATAAGCAACTTAAATCCGCTTTAGGCATAAAATAAAAACGTATTTTTAACCGCCCGCAAAACTTAAAGGGCACAATTTCAATAAACATGGAAAACAACACACAAAGCACCGACTTAGCCGCACAACTCGCAGCGCTTGAAAACGGCACGGTAGAAACAACAACAGTAAGCGCAACCAAACACGAATGGGAGGACGGCGTAAAAGAAGCCTTTAGATGCGACGGCGTAGGCTCTTACATGAGCGAGGACGGCAAGCCCGTTAATCAGGTATTTTTAACCAACAAGGCCGGAACGGGCGTTTATGCCTCGGACGTGGTTTTGCACAATACCGTAGAAGAGGAAGCAGACCGCCGCAAGGCCCAAGGCTTAGCCCCTTATCCTTTCTTAATGGTGGTTACTTGCACAGGCAGCAAGAAAACAAGCCAAGGCGGACAATACCGCACCTTTAACATACAAGTTGCCAAAAACTAGGGCTTTTGCAGCCATTAACAAAAATTATAAGCCCGTTAAATTTAACGGGCTTATTTTTACCCTCCCAAAGCCTTATATATGGCATTAAAACCCCGCATAAAATTTAACAAGGAAGCAGACCGGGCCGAAGTGGTTTACTACGACGGCAGGCGCAAGGCGAGCCCGGAACAGGTAAGGACTTTTATTAAAAGCAATTACAACAATTTAGACGCCTCGCAGCTTAACAAGGAAGATAGAAGTTATTACAACAAGATTAAGGCAGGCAAGGCCCGAAGTGCAAATGCCGTAAGGATAGAGGGCCGCTATTTACAAAACGATTTTAAGAAAAAAGAAAATTTTAAAGGCCTTGCCGAGGCCCGAGGCTTTAGAACTATTGACGAGCTTTTTAAAAATGACCCGGTTTTGTTTGAGGCCGCCAAAAAGCTTTACACAAAAACGGGCCTACCCAATGCCTACGACAGCAACCACATACAAGACAAGATACAAAGCTTTACAGGAAAGATATTACTTAACGGAAAGAAAGTAAGCAACTTAGAAGCTATTGGTAAAGTTGAAGAAATAGACAAATATTTAAAGCGCAAATTTAAGGCCTACAATGTAATCTATACGATAAGGTACACGCGCGGAGGCCGTGAGCTACAAATTAAGATACCCACTAAAAAGGACATAAGAGAAAGCAACAGTATTGAAGAGCTAGAGAATGGACGTAACGAAATTGCCGAGGATATAGACATTATAATAAGTACCGGGAAAGGGAAAAAGAAATAAAAAACTAAACGCACATGAACCAAAAAAAAATAATCTTAGACCTTTGCGGAGGTACGGGCGCTTGGAGCTTGCCCTATAAAAATGCCGGGTACAATGTAAAAGTAATTACCTTGCCGAACCACGACGTAATGAAGTATGAAGAATATAAAAACTTTATACCCGAAATTTACGGAATATTGGCAGCCCCTACTTGTACGCATTTTAGCTTAGCAAGAACAAGAGCAAAAACACCTAGGGACTTAAGGGGAGGTTTTGAGCTTATTAAAAGATGCTTAGGTATAATTTACGAAGTTAGACTACATGAAAAAAGCTCCCTCAAATTTTGGGCTCTTGAAAACCCTTTAGGATATTTAAGGCAAATAATAGGCAAACCCTCGCTTACTTTTAACCCCAACGATTACGGCGACAATTACACAAAAAAAACAGACTTATGGGGCTATTTTAACCACCCTAAAAAGAACTATAGGGAGTTAACAAAAGAAGAGGCGGAGGCTTGCCGAACAAACCTCAGCCTTAAGCTTAAAGATTTGCCGCCCGGGTATGTAGTGCCCGCCGGCTTTAATAGACTTAAAGCAAGGCGAAGCATGACATCCGCAAAATTTGCCGAGGCTTTTTACAAGGCTAACAAATAAAAAACTAATTTTTTTTACAATGCCTAGAAAAGAAAAAAAAGATAGTTATCTTTTTGATGAAGATAATTATATTAATTACATAGAATTTGCCAAAAGCACCGGGCTACCTTTTACAATAAAGCAAAGCAATTATACTTGTGAGCTTATTACCTCTTACCGAAAGCCCATAAAGTTTTTAATGAATATGCAAAGCCCCCGCGTATTTCAAATTAGCAAATTGATAGAAAAGGACATACAAAAAACAGGCATACCCAAACCCGAAATAGACAGGGAAAATTTGCAATACTTTAAATTTTCAGTACCCGAGCGCTACAAGGCAGCCGGGGCCACGGTTTACAATGTAGATATAAAAAGCGCCTACGCTACTCTGCTTTTTGTAAACAAAATAATAACGCGCAAAACTTTTGCGATACTTTCAAAGCTAGAGAAAGCGGACAGGCTAGCAAGCGTAGGAATGTTGGCAAGCCGCAAAAACATTTTTATTTACCAAGGGGACGAGGTAAAGAGTTTTACAAAAGAGGAAAGCCCGTTTGCAAATTGGTTTTATTATTGTGTGCATGGTATTGGCGAGATAATGACCGAAGCGGCCCGCCTTATCGGCTCCGATTTTATTTGTTTTTGGGTAGACGGTATATATTGCGAGCAAAAGGATAATGCCGACCTATTGCAGGCCTTTTTTAAGGACAAAGGCTTTTTAACCTCATGTGATACCCTTAACAATTTTCATGTGGTAGAGAGCGCAAAAAAACATAAGCTTTATTTTAGCAAGGACGGCCAAGAAAAATATTTAACCGTGCCCAAGCCTAGCAACAAGGTAACACAGGAAGTAATAAAACTTATGGGTTTGCACTCCGCAAAATAAAGTTTGCATAAAAACAACTTTTTTGTACTTTGCATAAAAATTAACGCACAAATGAAAAACGAAACGCAAGACCTTTGCAACCGCCTTTACTTGGAGGCGCGAAATCATTTAATATTAGCCGCCAAAAGTTTAGACATGATAGTTCTTAACATTAACGCCGAGCAGCAGCCGGGCGAAATGCCGAAACAGGAAGCCGAGGCACTTATATTATGCGATAGAACTGCTTATGTTATTCAAAGCAGCATAGGGGGAATAGACGCCGCGAAACCAAATTACAAACTTTTTACCTTAACGCAAACCACGCAAAAATGAGCACTTTAACCACAATTTTAAGCAATCCACTAGTTAAAAAGCTTGCCCTAAACAAGCTTATTAACTATTTAAAAGAAGAGAAAGCCACAGGCGTAAGCTTAACGCTTGCCCCGGAGGGCGCAGAAATGCCTTTTACCTATGAGCTAACCTACGGCAAGGACAAGAGCGCCGCAAAAATTAAGGAGCTACAAAAAGACGTTGCAGACCGGGACGAGCTCATAGAAGTATGCCGCAAAAAAATAAGAGCACTTAACGAAAAAATAGCAACCCTATAAACATGGAAGCAAAACCACTTAACCCCATAACGGCGGAGCTTATGCAAGAGCTAGAGAAAGCCCCGACCTCCGAGCTTAAAACGATAAGTAAGGACGAGTTTTTTAGTAACCTAAAAGCCGACGACGGAAACCGGGCACCCGAGCCGCCGCCCTATGTGCCCCCGGTAGAGGAAAAGAAAAAAGAAGCGGCACCCAAGGAAGAGCCAAGCGCTTTTAATTACAGCGACGAGCCCAAGGGCGCGGACATACCCGCGCCGGACGAGGGCTTTAAAATATTGATTAAGCCCAAGGCCGCCGTAATTGTTATAGACCTTGTTATAAGTGTGCTTATTGTGTTGGGCGTAGAGTATGCCTTTGAGGTTTCTTTAGACCGGGCAGATATTAAAGCAAGCAAAGAACAACAAAAAGACCTAGAGCCTATAGCCGAGGCTTTACTTTCAAAGCTCAATATCCCTAAAAATAGCCCTATTACAGCCTCTATAATTAATCTTTTGGGCGTTTATGGCTCAAACATTGCCGACGCCCTAGAAAAGCGCAAAAAGGACGATAAAAAGGCCGCAGATATTACCGAGCGGCTAAGGCTAGATGATGAGGACGAAAGGCCCACACCACAGGCGCGCCCTAGGGTAGTGCCGTTTAGCCCGGAAACTACGCTTTTTCCCGATGAAGCACCAAGCAAAAAGGACAAGAAAAAGGGGCCAAACATTAAAGTTATAGACGGGCAAGAATATTACGTTTATAGCGGAGGCCGTAGGGTTAAAAAAACAAGTTAAGCAATGGCGGAAAGCATTATAATAGCAGGCATGACAGGGCAGGGCAAAAGCCCTTTTACCCGTGCGCTCTTACAGCTTAACCCGGGGCGCGGGTGCCTTGTTTATGATGTAAACAATGAGTACGGCGAATTTTGCGGCAAAGAGAAAGTAAAGTTTAAAAGCCTTGGCCTTACTACGGACATAAGGGCGCAAAGGTGCCGTTATGCCAAACGGGATATGAATATGACCGAGTTTATGAATATAGCGAAATGTAAAAGTAATTGCGATATAGTTTTTGAGGAGGCGACAGTATTTTTTTATGGACGCATACAAACCGACCTTATCCAACTTGTAGTAAACAAGGGCCACACTAACAACAACTATATATTTTTATTTCACAGCCTCGCAAATATACCGCCTACCCTTTTACGCATTACGAACAAACTAGTATTATTTAAAACGGCAGACAGCCGGGCCGATGTGCAGGCCAAAAATGAGCGGCTTTTACCTTACTTTGAAAAAGCACAAAACTTGCCCAAGGGCGAGCCTATTATAATACCTTGGATTGATTAACATTTTTAACTTAAAACTAAAACGCAAATGAAATCTTTATTTATCTTTTTTAACGCAATTGTTTTCCTTTTTGCGCTCCATTATTTAGTGTGGGCTTTTGTTTTTGACAACGTAAATTCTAGCACTTGGGGCCACGACGCAAGAAGCAGTATGTGTTGGATATGGCTTTGTTTTGTTATAGTGGCGGGCGTTATTACTGCAGTTGTGGAAATAGAAAAAAACATAAAATAAAATGAATATTTACGAAGTAGTAATTGAAACAAGACCGGGCGCATTTTTTTGGGATAAGCCAATACCTAAAATTTATTTACAAGCCTTTAATTATAAAGAGCTTAAAAAGGAAATTAAGGGCTATTATATAAAAAATGGCATAAGAACAGGCCGCCGTTATACTTGGGCTTTTTGGGGAACCACTAAAAAACAGGAGGCCAAGCCATGAAACCGAGAGCAATAAACCGAGAGGCAAACGAAAGAAAGGCGCAAAGTAATTGCCGCCGATGCCATAAAAGGCGCACAAAATTAGAGCGCTTAGCTTATTCGCAAAGCTTACTTTGTAGGAAATGCGCTACAAGAGATAACATACTAATAGAAATATATTACAACGTTAGATAACACACAAATAGAAACGCACTAATGAAACGCACCGTAAAATTTAAGGACGGAACCCGTGCCCAATTTGAAGCCAAGGATAAACCACAAGTAACCATATTTAAGTGTGATAGGTGCGCACAATTTTTAACCGACTTTGAAACTATGCACGGCTTTACTTGTAGCAAATGCCTAGCAGCAGAAAAGCAGGGCAAGGAAGCCGAGCGCATGAAAGAAATAAGTAAGATAGTTAACGCCCGGCACTACATGAAAGATATTCACAGCTTACCACATGATATTACTTTGGAAATTAGCGAGGTAAACTACTTAGGCGAGCTTTACGAGTATAAAGTAATACAGCGCGCCGAATATCCGGGCCTATTTGCCATAGAAATAAGAGAGCAGGAAGATAAAGGGCTTTTATATAGCTCTTTTAGTGCCAACGGTAACACCCAAGAGGGCAAGGACGTTTATAATTATTTAATCATTAATAAATTAATACCACAAAAAAACCTTTTATGAGAGGCAAAACTTTAGATTTTGGAAAGGCGCAAGCAGCCGCCGCCCCTAGGGTAGATATTGCAGAAATGGCAAGGCTTCGCAAAGAGCAGGAGCGATGCGAAAAGCTACAATGCCAAATACCCGACAATGATTTTACCCGAACTTTTAACAACTTGCGCGGGCACCAAGTTTTATTATGGCTTGACTTTGACCCGACAAACGAGCAATACCCATTTTTGATTATTACAGTAACACGGGTTAACGGTTACCTAGCTAGGAATATAAGCGCATACGAAGAGATAAGCCAAGCGCTTAAAGTATTTAAAGCCTATACCGAGGACAAGGCCCAAGACTTTTTAAACCTAGCCGAGAAGCAAATTAAAGAGAGCGGGCTTAACAAAAAAGATAACATTCTAAACCCTTTGCAAAATGGAAAGCGTTAAATCTTATTTAATTGGCTTATCCATACTTATAGGGCTTGAAATAGTTTACAGGATAACAAGATATTTTAAAAACAAACTAGCAGGCACTAGTAAAACAGCCAATACAGTTATGAACATTAGAGCAATTTTGAACCACATTCGCGACGGCGCAAAAGCGTTTTTAACAGCAGCCGAGGACGAGCTTACCAAGTATTTACCCGAGGTAACAAAAGTAGGCAACACCCTGCTAAAATTACTTAAAAACCCGGTAGTAGATATAAGCCTAAGCTTAGCGACGCACGGGGTAAGCTCCGAGTATTTACCCATTATAGAAGCAGGACTAGATAAGGCTTTAGCGGCAGTAATACCCGCAGAGGCACTTATTAACCCGGCACTAACTACGGACGACAAGCTAAGAATATTTATTAATTGGCTTAAAACGCAAACGCCCGCAATGCAAAATAAAAGCGTTTTTGCGCTCATTAGCGCCCTTACTAGCATATTGGATAATAAGACACTAAGCGAGAGCTCTATAGATACTATTTTGCAAAGCTATTTAAGCAGCCAAAAATAAAAGTTTGCTATTTGCAAAAAAATAGTATTTTTAACACAACAAAAAAACAACTTTTTAACATGAAGCAATTTAAAAACTTTTTCGCCGTGCTATTGCTTAGCGAGGTGGGGAAAACAGGAAGCGGGCGCCTAGCGCTTAACCCGGAGGCGATAGCCACATTTGAAACCGCCAAGGAAGCCACCGAGTTTATAGGCAAACAAGAGGGCGGCAGTTACGTTATGATGCCGGGCGCTACTATTGTAGCAGAAGCAGAGGCCGAGCCTACAGGCGAAGCGGCACCGACAGGCGAAGAGCCGAAAGGCGAAGGGGGCGAAGAGGCACCGACAGGCGAAGAGCCGAAAGAGGAAGAGGACGAAGCGGCACCAAAATTCCCCACCATGGGCGCCGACAATTTCCCACAGGCACAACTTTAATTTTAACCTAGGGCCCCGTAAGGCTCTTTATTTTGTTTTAAAAACATGGAAAAAGAAATACAAGACTTTGAAACCAAGACCGCCGAAGAGCTAAGGGACATAAGCCCGGAGCAAGAGCAGGCGGCACCACAGCCCGAGGCTTTTAAAAGCTACGCCGAAATGATAAGCGACATTAACAGCGACGAAATAGACACACTAAGGCAAGAAAATTATAAGCTTAAAAAAGCCACCCGGAACAACACTATTTTTATTATAGTTATAGCGTCAATTATATTGTTAATCATTGGCCTAGCTTATTGGCAATACAAGAAGCTAACAGCCGAACAAGAGCCCCAATAACATGAAATTTAAACAAGTCGTTATAACGATTAAAAACTTTTAAACATGGCAACACTTGAAAAAATGAGAGTAAGCAAATTTTTTAAGCCTTACAACAAGGACGGCACAACAAACCTAGGCTTTAGCAAATCTAAAGCGGGCGTTTATATCATTAAGAAATCCGACAAGATAGTATATATAGGCTATAGCGCTACAAACCTTTATAAAACCCTTACCCGGCACTTTCAAAGTTGGGAGGATAATACACAGGTAAGGGTGAGCTACGGCAAATACCAACGCGATAGTATAACGGTAAGGGTAATTGTTACCACGCCCGCAAGAGCCGAAAAACTAGAGCGCGCGCTTATTCTTAAACATGAGCCAAAGGATAACCCCAACAAGCTAAAAGGCTACAAGCTAGACAGGGGGGAAAAGGAACTTTTAAAGACCTATGAACAGCAACCGCCGGAGGGATATACAACACTTGAAAACCCTTTCTAAAACTATTTCTTAAAACTAAAATTCATAAACATGGAAAAAACGATAATTATTGCAGACCAAGCGGGAAAATTTACTTTTATTGTTGACACGGAAAAAATGAGCGCTAGGCTTGAAAGCACAACGGCAAGACTTGTAGACCTTAACGCGGAGCACGTTAATTTATTGGCCCAAGATGCTATAAAAGCGGGGATAAGCAAGGCGCCTTATGAGCTTGAAAAAATAAGCGGAACCATTACAACAAGAAACAGGGACGCGGTAGTTTTTAACCTACATAGCCCATACCTTACCGCCGGGCCTGTTTTTGTTTCTTTGTTGGAACAGCCGCAAAGTTTTTATGTAGACGCAGAATACAAAGATGAAACCATAAGCTACACAAAAGACAGACAAGAGGACAGCGCTTTAAAGTTTATAGGCATTGTATCAAGCGGGCCCAAAAGCATAACGGACGCAGAAAGAGAAGAGATAAAAAACCTTATAAACATATACTTTGAACAATTAGGCAAAGAGGTAAACAGCACAGCAGCCGGGCGCTACAAGATAAAAGAAACGCCCGCAACGGAAGAAATTTTGAGCGGCGGAATAATTAACGGGCAGCGCATTTACATAAGCCGCAAAATTACAGGGCTAAGCTCCGAAGAGGCAAAAACCCTTTTTGGAATGGCAGCTTTTAACATTAGAAGCAGCGGCTTTACGCCCGTCAATCCCTTTGATATTTGCCCCTACGACCCGGCGCACACTTGGAGGCATTACATGAAACAAGACATTAAGGCCCTTTGCGACTGCGAAGCAATTTATATGCTAGATAATTGGACGGACAGCGAGGGCGCCATATTAGAGCACCACATAGCAGCGCGCCTAGGCCTTAAAATTTATTACCAAAAACATATAGGGCTATGAAACTAAGCACTTGGTTTGACGTAGGCAATAAGATACTTTTTACCGACCAATACGGCGGAGAGCAATGGCTTATAGTTGCCCAAATAATAGTAGGGCGGGGCAATGCTATAAGCTATTGCAGCAGTTACAGCAGCGACCCACAAACGCTTACCACGGTAACGCAAAACTACCTTATAGAGCGCAACGCTAAGGCCGAGATGAAGCCGGGGACTATAGGCGTAAAAATGGAGTACGACCCTTTCACGCTAGAGGCCCTAAACTATAGCAAAAAGGTATCTTTTTATTTCTTATTTACTAATGGGGACTTTGAATATGCCGCCGCCCAAAAGATAGAAAGCCACGACGCCACACACGCCCAATACGTTGCCCGGAAGCTTGCCGAAAGAAAAGGCCTAATAGACGCCGAACAGGTAACCTTTGAACAGTACAACAACATTATAAACATTGCTAAAACACAAAACAATGCTCAATTTAATTGAACTTTTTACCGTTATGCTTATAGCCTTTTTACTATTTATTTTCGCGAAGCACTATAATAGAAAAATAGAGAAGCGTCACAAATTCGGCTCTTATTCGTGCGAAATGATAAAGCGCCGTAAAATATTATTTTTTAACGTGCCTGTAAGGTGCGGAAAGCGCAAAAGTAAACACGCCTACGCTTGCGAGGACTGTCTTAAAGAGATACCTAAAGCCTTTCAAGTATGATAGGAGTAATGGAATGTATAGCGGCAGCCTTAACGCGCCTTGTTTGTCTTTGTTTTTTCTTGTTATCCCTTTTTATACTTGGTTTTGTTGCTTTGGTATTTTGGGGCAAGGGTAGGGCAAAAACACTAGAGCACCTTTACAATATTGCGCGGTTTTTTTATTTACTTTTTAAAGCTTAGCAAAATGATAAACTTACTAAAAAAACTATTTGCGCCTAAAATATATGTGCAGGCGCCCGCCGATAAGGTAAGAAGTTACGGACGCTATAAGGGCAAAAAAGAACTTTATAAAGATAACGTTTATCTATGCCGGAGCTTTATGGTTTGCGGCGTAATGGCCTATACGATTAAAGACCGGGACGCGCTTATAAAAGCAAACCCTCCCGAGCGCATTTGTTGGGCCTTTGTTAGAAACGCCTTTGAAGAAGAAGAGGGGTACATATTTAATAATCATGTAAAAGACATATAAACAGTGGAAAAAATATATTTTACAACGTCAAAAACCGACCCTAAACGCATTTTAATATATCAAGATTTTAGGGTAGTGGGAAGCCTTGCCTTTAATCACGCTAAAAATGAATATATTTTTTACGCAGATAGGCCATACATAGCGGCAACACAGGCCGACATTGTAACCATACTAGAAAAGCTAAAACAGCTAAACGAAACAAAAGAGAAACCTTAAAGCGACAGGCCCCCAAGAGTGGGGGCCTTTTTATTACAGTTGCTTAGTAGAAAAGAAGCACGAATATAAACAAAAAGCGGCAAGGTAGAAACCGAGCCGCCCTAAAACTAAAAATTATCGCACTATGAAAGGCTAAATATAGTGCTTTTTCCGCTTCCCGCTCCGATTAGGCAATTTCTCCGATTAAACGGAACAACCACCCCCCGACAGCCGAGATAAGCCAAGGAAAGGGCAAAAGAATGAGAAAGCGGGCACATATAAAAAGAAGAGAGCAGCAAAACAAACGGAAGCCGAGGGGTGAGAAACAAAGCACAGCCCACAAAACAAAAGCAGAAAATATATTTTACCAAACACTTGGAAATACCAAAAGTTTTTATTACACACGGAGCGGAAAAAATATTTTGAGAAATGCTTGGAAATACGAATAATTTTTATTACACACCACCCCACTACAATAACAGGAACATATTATAAATAATTAACAGGAAGAGGAGGAGGAGGAGGAGGA
>Ga0214192_1000723_pt1 | contig 19970 bp, 19 predicted proteins | sample TroBogEpilimnion_44_FD_153030 | JGI IMG/M metagenome (GOLD analysis project Ga0214192, IMG submission 153030) | Freshwater microbial communities from Trout Bog Lake, WI - 29JUL2008 epilimnion | ecosystem: Environmental > Aquatic > Freshwater > Lake > Epilimnion/Euphotic zone | place: Trout Bog... | reverse complement strand
CCACCTTCACTCCTACCATGCGCAGGTATAGTGGAAAAAGCGGCGTACCATTCAGAAACTCCATCGGCACCAATCCCTGGAATGTATTGACCAGCCACCAGCGGAAATAATAAGAACCCCATACAGGGTAATCGCCGGGTTTGAACCTACCGATCACGGTCCACTTCACGAGGATCGAGATAAGCGAAAATGCAGGTGGGATCACACAAAATAAACCAAGGGCTGCAAGAAGCGCATATCCATGGCTCTCTGTCCGCTGCTGCCAGTAGTAATAACCGAGGTATGGCAAAAATATCTGCGTCGCAAAAAGCCCGTATATAAAGAATAAAGAAATAGTCTGAGCAATCCAGCAGGCGATATAGCGCGTCCATGGCACTGCGTGAAACGGTCGCTGCACAGATGCAGTGCTCTCCTCATTTTTCTCCTCCCATAGGCTGACGAGGGTGGTGAGAGGGCGCTGCTGGTAGACATCGCGCAGCGAAGCTTGCTTCAGTCCGGCCTCTTTGCGCAGACGTGAAACGAAAGTAGCGGCGAGCAATGAATGCCCACCGAGGTCAGTAAAGAAATCCTCCGACAGATTGATATCCTTGCCGGGGAAAACACTTTTTAAAACAGCGATCACTCTCTCGCTCACGGAGCCGCTGGCTTCTATCTTTACATTGTTATCGACTTTCGGCTTTTCGGTAAATGAGGTAGGTGTAGGTAGTGACTTGCGGTCTATTTTACCGCTCGGCAGGCGCGGCATATCGGGCAACACCATGATCACTCCCGGCACCATATATGGAGGCAGGACTTTTGCGAGCTCCGTCCGAAGATGTGCTTCATCAAAGGCGGCACTGTCATTTAGCATCGCATAGCCTACGAGTTCATCCTGTCCGTTATTGTCTTTCCTCACTGCTACAGCGGCGGCAGATACGCCTGAGAGGCTGTTAAGCTGGTTTTCTATTTCGCCGAGCTCGATGCGGTAGCCGCGTAGTTTGATCTGGTCATCGAGCCGTCCCTGAAAGTCGATGCTTCCATCCTCACTAATAATGGCAGCATCGCCGGTACGATAAATACGATCTCCCGGCATCGCAGCAAGAGAGGGAGGCTTATTTATAAATTTCTCAGCTGTGAGATCAGGTCGATTGACATAGCCATCGCAGACACCGGGGCCCGAGATGACGAGTTCGCCTTTTTGCCCGAAGGGCAGCAGGTTCATCTGTTCATCTACTACTGCCATGTTATAGTTAGGCAGCGGCTGGCCTATGGTGATGTGGTCACCAGGCTTGAGCGCTGCGAATGTCGCACTCACAGTCGTCTCCGTCGGCCCGTAGCTGTTATAGAATTTACGTCCCTTAGCAGCCCAACGTGCGAGTACCTGAGGTGTACATGCTTCGCCACCGGCATTGACCAGACGCAGGGTAGGTATATCATCATCCATTACAGCGAGCAGGCTGGGCACCGCGCTGAGGACTGTTATTTTTTGCGTTCGCAGGACGGATTCCAGTTCATCGATCACTTTGGCAGTGGTGGCATCTGCTACCCAGAGCGTGGCTCCGGCGTGCAGGCTGATCCACACCTCCTCACACCACATATCAAATGACACGGAGAAACCCTGATACACTCTATCCTCAGCAGTCACTTCAAGCAAGGTCTGCTCTGAGCGAACCAGATGGCATATCTGGCGATGTGAGATCGGGATGCCTTTAGGCTTGCCGGTGCTTCCGGAGGTATAGAGCACGTAGGCGCGATCATCAGGCTGCGGGCCCGGAGGTGCATGGAGCTCATCTGTCAGCACCGGAATGCCCGGCACACGAAAGACTGGACATCCGAAATCTATATCTGCGTCAGTGAAGCAAGCTGATGCACCCACCTCTGTGAGTACGGTATGCACACGCTCTGCAGGCATCTCTCTGTCAAGTGGCACGTAGGCTGCGCCTGATTTGACGATACCGAGTACGGCTACGTGCAGCTCGAGGCTGCGTGGCCACCACATACCGACTGACTGGCCACGACCGATGCCATTGGCATTCAGCATCTCGGCTACTGCATCACTCCAGCGGTCTAGCTGCTGATAGGTCAGCGTCATATCTCCAAAGATCAAAGCGACCTTAGTGGGGTACTCACGCGCAGCAGCTCTGAACAGATCTGCCAGCGTCTCCTCTCTAATTAAATCGGGGCGCACCGGCCCTATCAGAATACTCAATTAATTTACTTTTAAGGTTGGTAGCTAAAACTGTGCTAGATTATATTGCTCATATTCAGCCAGGACGAAAGTACGCTGTTTTGTTTAAAACAAACTATTGATAAATTGCAAGATATCAATAGCAGGCGTGTTGATTAATAATTGACGCTAGCCACATAATTAAGACTGATAATGGAGATAAAAGTTTATTTTGTAAAAAATGAGAATCAATGGAGTGATGAGGTAGAGAGCCGGATGCTATCACTACTCCCCTCTTCACTATATGAAAAAATAACAGCCTATAAAAACTGGCAGGATCGTCAGTCCCGAATACTAAGCAAATGGCTACTGGCCAAAATGCTTGATCACTTTCACATAAACCATTCTCTGAACGATCTAAAATACACCTCATTCCATAAACCCTACTTTGATGGTGATTTTGATTTCAGCATCGCGCACTCCGGCGATATGGTCATTTGTGCAGGGATAATGAATGGTAATATTGGTATTGATGTCGAACGTATGTCCGATATTGATCTGCCGGACTATCAAGACCATCTCACGGCACAGGAGTGGGACCACATTCATCACTCAGCAGAACCTACACTGGCTTTTTATCAGATATGGACTAAGAAAGAAGCCCTTCTCAAAGCTATCGGCAGAGGTATTGATATAGATTTTGATCAACTGGATGTAACTGAAGATGGTACAGAGCATTCCGGTCAAAAATATGCTTTTCATCCACTGATGATGCCTGATGGATATGTCGCACATCTGGCTACTTCTGCTCCATCTGGTAGTGCGTCAGTATCTTCTGAAATGCTGTCGGCTCCACTTTGAGCACTCCGCGGAATGGATGATCGAGCATAAACACCAATGCCAAACTGAATACGATCACAGTAGAAAACATGATGACCTTCAGCAGGTGCACCCAGTTATTCTCACTGGAGAAAAGTATGGAGAAAAGCAGGATCACCAGCGCACCTACGATCAGCATCTGCCACATGATATGCGGTATACTGCTGTCAATGTCGGAGATGCGCAGTATACGGGCCTCCCCAAACTGATTGATGCTTTGCACCATCGAGGTGTACCAGACCTGCTCACTCGTAGTAGCGGGCTTGATATCATAGATCACTTCCCACATCTGATTGTATTTCCGCTGCGTGACTGTACTCACACTATCGCGCTCGAGCGCCGGCCACTCATCATGACATACTGATGTGGCATAGTCCACCACAGCCAGCCGGACGCGTTTGCCGACAGTATCCGGGAATGCATAGCTGGCACGGTAAAGATTAAAAACTTTAGAGGCCTCCACCTCTACACGGTCGCCGGTGGTCTGATATTGCTGCCAGACTACCACGACTACGAAAGCCAGAAGGATAGAATATACTGCCATCAGACCGCCATAAATGATGCCTCCTATGGCTGTATCAAGCGCGAGGCGCTTCATCAGGCTATTGCGCTTCAGAAATAAGAAAACAAATCCTACCAGAATCAGGATAACAATGATCGCCAGATATATATTCATATCAATGAGGTATTTGAATAGATGTAGCATATCGTCTGACTAACGCATACCCATAAAAAATAAAACAAGTCCCATAATAGAAAGCGCCATGCTACCATACCACATAAACTTGCGCCCCGTGAGCATGGCTATCGCCGAGATGGCAATAGATATCTGAAAGATCGTCACCGCGCGAGCCAGCGTGACATGCAGAGAGAGGTGTTTTTCAGATTCAGCTTCGGCGGCTTCGGCCTGCCGCTTGAGCGTTTCCTGGTCTTTTTTGTATCCGGCCAGTTTGGTGTCTACAGTGGCGCCGTCATCCTTGGCCACATGGAGATCTTTCATCAGGGTCACGATTTCGGCTTTTACGCTTTTGGACTGGTACTGCGCCCAGATGTCTGCGGATTTGATCTGCTCGATCAGCGCTTCATTTGAGTGATGTCCTGCGAACAAACTGCCCAAAGCAGCAAATACGGCCATAAGAGCTGTGGATATAGCGAGCTGCATAGTCCATCGCTTATCGCTGCGCTCATGCATTTCTTCTGCCTTCTCCTTGATCGTCTCATGCAGATGCTCGGTGGGGACTTCTATTTCTTCCATATTCTGTTGATTTGACAGCCAATATATTGAAACAAAGGAATGACATTTAATGAAATTATACGCATGATAGGCAAAAAGGCTGATTTTAGCTGTTAATTGGGTTTTGTTTATCAGGATTTTGGTAGAACTTTGGACAATCAAATTTGTTATTCAGACATGAATCGATTAATCAGGCTTTCCATTTTTGCGGTTTTCGCTTTTGGCATCGTTTTATATGTTACTAGTTGTACTTCCAGCACGGGTAAAGTCGCTCTCGATGTAGCGGCCAAGCCATTTGAAATGCTGAGTCAATACAATTTTTTCAAAGGGGTTTTGAAAGACCTTATTCCCAATGACCGCATATTACCTTATGATCTGAATAGTCCACTATTCTCTGACTATGCGCACAAGGCCCGCTTCATCTATATGCCTGATGGCAAAGTGGCTGAGTACGCTGAGGATAAGGTGCTACAGCTCCCTGTAGGAGCCTGCCTGATCAAGAATTTTTACTACCCGGATGATTTTCGCAAGCCGGAGGGGCATCGCCGCATCATGGAGACCCGCCTACTCGTGCACCGCCAGGAGGGATGGGATGCTGTGGAGTATATCTGGAATGACGAACAGACCGATGCACACCTCGAAGTAGCCGGCGATCTCAAAAAAGTCAGCTGGATTCATACCGATGGCTCTAAGAAAGAGATCGACTATATCATTCCAAACAAAAACCAGTGTAAAGGCTGCCACTGGATCAATGGTGCCATCACCCCTATAGGTCCGAAAGTGCGCAACCTCAACAAGGACTATGCCTATGCTGATGGCAAACAAAATCAGCTCATCAAGCTGTCAAAGGCCGGATTTCTCAAAGGCCTGCCGGCAGATATCAAAGCCTGTCCAAAAGTGGTGAACTACCTCGACACCACTGCCGACATCAATGATCGCGCGCGAGCCTATCTGGATATCAACTGTGCCCACTGCCACAATGCAGGCGGCCCGGCATATACATCAGGCCTATATCTAAACTATGAGATGCAGGATAAAGAACATCTGGGCTACTGCAAGACTCCAGTGTCGGCAGGCCGTGGCACCGGCAATCTACTGGTAGATATCCAGCCCGGTGATCCGGCGAAGTCCATCATGGTCTTCCGCATGGCGTCTACGGATGCGGGTATCAAGATGCCGGAGCTAGGTCGCTCTATGGTACATCAGGAAGGTGTCGACCTGATCAGCAAATGGATCGCCAGCCAAGCTCCTAGTGCATGTACTGCGCCTAAGAATTAGAGATAAGAGACAAGAATCAAGAAATAAGAGCCAAGAGACAAGAACTAGGAGGCAACAAGTAAGGGCCAGGAAGATTGCAAAGATGTATTCCTTGAGTCGTTTTTACATTGTTGCATCCCTATTTAATTATAGAAAACTATCGAGTGCCAGCACATAGCTCTCCAGACCGAAGCCACTGACGATGCCCTTGCACACTGCCGATATCATAGAGTGCTGGCGAAACTCCTCTCTGGCAAATATGTTAGATATATGAACCTCGATCACCGGGGTTTTGACGGCAGCTATCGCATCGCGGATAGCGACGGAGGTGTGTGTGTAGCCGCCTGCATTGAGCAGGATACCGTGATACGAAAATCCCACCTCTTGTATCTTGTCGATCAGTTCGCCTTCGATATTGGATTGGAAGTAGCTGAGCTGCACCTCACCGGAATAGATATCCTTCAGGTCCTCAAAAAATTCGTCAAAAGTAATATCGCCGTATATATCCGGCTCGCGTTTGCCGAGCAGATTGAGGTTGGGGCCGTTGATGATGATGATCTTTTTCATTAAATAGACATTAGACGTTAGTATTTAGACAATAGACAAATGCCAATTATCTGGGACCGAAAAATACATTATTTCTACAAGACGCAATGTAAACACTCTGGCATCCAGGAAAGGGCAATACTTCACTGTCGCCCTCGCAGAATTTAGATACCAGTTGTTATCTATGGGACCAGAACGACCACCGCAGATTGTAGGGACAGGTCGTGACCTGTTCATGGTACTATAAAGCTATCATCTATCGTCTCCACAAAAAGCCGTAAAATTGCACTATGTCTTGGCAATCCTATATCAAAGGCTTCAAATCCTATCTGCAGCTGGAGAAATCACTCTCCGGCAATTCGATTGAGGCCTACCTGCGGGATGTAGGCAAGTTCGTGCGCTATATGGATCTGGCCGAGCTGAAGCTCAATGTCGAGGATGTCACATTGAGCCATATGGAGGGTTTTATCAAATGGATCAATGAGATAGGCATGGATGCACAGTCGCAGGCGCGCATTATATCCGGCCTGCGCGCATTCTACAAATACCTCATGATGGAGGATATACTCAGTGTCAATCCCACTGAGCTGCTCATCACACCCCGCCTCTCGCGTAAACTCCCCGATACTTTATCCATACAAGAGATCAACAGCCTGATCGACACCATCGATCAAAGTACTCCCGAAGGCGTGCGCAATAAAGCCATGCTGGAGGCGCTCTACGGCTGCGGCCTCCGGGTCAGCGAGCTCGTCAACCTCAAAATATCCGATCTTTTCCTCGATGTCGAGTTCATCAAAGTAATCGGAAAAGGGAATAAAGAACGTCTCATCCCTATCGGCTCAGAGGCGATCAAGTGTATCAGGATATACATGGACACTATCCGTATCCACATCACGCCAAAGAAAGGCGAAGAAGACCTGCTATTCCTCAATCGTCGTGGCAGCAGGCTCTCGCGCGTCATGGTCTTCCTCATCATCAAAGAATGTGCGGCCAAGATGGGCCTGAAGAAAACTATCAGCCCGCATACCTTCCGGCATTCATTTGCGACTCACCTGATAGAGGGTGGTGCAGACCTGCGCGCGGTACAGGAGATGCTGGGGCATGCCTCGATCACTACGACTGAAATATATACGCATCTCGATAGAGACTTTCTGCGCAGCACGATCATGCAATTTCATCCGAGGTATAAATAGATCATACCATGAAAACGTTTATCCATACAAGCAGTCTGATAATACTTGCGCTGGCAGGATGTGAACGGCATTCTTCTTCAGATGAAAGGATTAAGGTTATTGAAAATGCTCAGTCAATACAAAGCAATAGTACCAGCCATCGCCAACAGGCAAAAGATACATTGATCTACACCAATAGCTGCTATTTTACCGATTTGTCCAAGTCTTATAACATCAATGTAAAGAACTCTATTCGGGCGAAGGACACAAATGATCTACTTCCTAAATATAACATACAGGTATCCATAGAGGATAAAAATTCTGGTAAAGAGATTCAAGTCTTTCAGATCGATCCTCAAATAATGTATGAAGATTTTATCAAAGATTGTCGCACATCCACATCGGATGTCACCGGAGTAAATGCCAGGGCAGAACACGGAGATGGCTACTTTGGAGAGCTGGTCGTGGCAGATCTGAATGCTGACAGCCTGGAGGACCTGGCCGTGATCAATGATGCCGGTGGTAATAGTGGCCCAACTTATAATTTCTACCTGCAAACAGCGCAGCATACATTTGAGCTGGATAAGTTTCTGACGGATAGCATGCAATTTTTTCCCACGGAAATAAAACCTGGTGCACACATGCTGGTGACTTATGGCCACTCGAGCGCGTATGCCAGCTGCCAGCATAAATATGTCTACGATAGCAGGCATAAAATGTGGAAAGAAGTGAGCAGGAGAATAGTGGATGACCAACATCCCGCGGAGTAAAACAATCAAAAACCTATATTTGTCACATTATGAAGCGACTCTTTACTCTATCCCTTCTTACGGCATTGCTCTGCAGCTCATGCGGCATGGTCGGCAAGTTTTTCAAAGATAAACTCACTGTGTCATGGAAGTTCACGCATATGGATGGCACAACCGATAGTGAGAATGACACTACCTCTCATGAGTGGGGTATGCTCAATAAGCGTTTTCATAATGGCTACCTGCGCCTGTACGATGACTATAAATACACCTTTGTCGGGGAAAATATCAGCGCTATGCACTCGTGGTCCCGCAGCAAATCTGATTCCACAATGGTGCTGGATAGTTTCATCGGCAGCAAAGCCCTGCACCTTAAGATAGTCGAAATAGGCGATGAATGGCTCAAACTAAACGTGACCGGAATCGGAAGTACAGCGCTCGATGGCAGGCGTAATACCCTTCTTTTTGGCAATGATCCCTCTTTCGAATACGCTAATATAGACCTGCTCAACTATCCGCTCAATAGCTGGCGTATCAAGCCCACGCATAAAGAATCCCAGGCCGAGATACTGAAGCGTGTCAAAGCCCATGTGGACTTCCTGATCGCCTACTACCAGATGATCGAGGACGATAACCGCAGCTCCTTTGCTCCGATGTACCTGCAGTCTATATTTGGTTTCTATCAGAATGGTATAGCAATCGATAATGACGCGTACCTGCAGTATAAATGGCAGAGCTGCTTCTATGACGAAGATGATGCGAAGGCCGGGCAACAGATACTCGTAGAGGCGCTAAATGGTATGGGGCAATATCCGGATGCAAAAAACTTCACCGAAGGCTATCTCAAAGCGCTGAAAAAGATGAAAGAATTCCTCAGCAAGATCAGCTAAACCTTTTGGCGCGGGCTTTGTTACTATAACGTTAAACCCAGCTCTGTGAAAAAGGATACGCTCAGGAATATTGGCATCTTCATAGGATGCCTGATACTATGTCAGGCAGCGGGAGCGGTGGGTACGATAGCGACTATCCCTAATATCCCTACCTGGTATGCTTCTCTCCATAAGCCAGCATTTCAGCCACCAAATTATTTATTCGGCCCCGTCTGGGGTATTCTATACACGCTAATGGCGGTCGCGCTCTATAAACTGATCCAAAGCCCCGACCCGCGAAAGAAGCAAGCTATAAAGATCTTCGCGATACAGCTGATTATGAATGCTGCTTGGAGCTTTTTCTTTTTTCAGTTTCACTGGTTGGCCTTCTCGCTGGCAGAGATACTTACTTTACTTCTGACACTGATTTCTTTTTGTGTGATTACGGAGCCATTCTGCAGGGCGGCTATGTATTGCTTCCTGCCGTATATCGCATGGGTGGGTTTTGCTACGCTGCTTAATGCTTCTATACTGTATCTGAACTAGAATCTCTCTATCAATAGGACCTCCTCATCATCCGCAGATGGTCCGTAGGTGGCCGGCACATCAATATCCAACATCCGGAGATAAACACCCAACTGAGCCCGATGATGTACCAGATGATTCATGCAAAAGATCCTTAGGACTTGTCTTTTGCTAAGCGTAAATAAGACGTCTTTACCATGTTTCATGGACCATACTTTGTCAAAATCCTCTTCCTTTGCCTCATTCAGTGCGGCTAAAGCCCCAGATAGCAATCCATCAAAATAGGATAGCAAATCCTGATTGGATCTGATATCCTTTGGCTCAAAATCAATGAAATCCAGCTCGTCCTCCTTCAGGCAGGAGCGCCACCAGTCTATGATCTCTGCTACATGTATAGCCAAACGGCCCAGCGATTCAGATTTTTCCGCAGGCTTGTAATCAGCCTTTTCAAATGGTACAGCAGCGAGATACCTGCGCGTCACAGCTGCTTCGAGTGTCAGTTCATTCAGTAGATCTTGTGCCAGGGTCATAATTATTTGAGTTTGGATAGAATCTAATACGCATAGATAGAAAAAAGCTTACAGATGCCGATCTCAACAGGTCGAAGATGAAATCTTATAACTAGCTATTATTTTGCACTACAAGTTTTCGACTTGGGGCTACGAGAGTTCAATAGTATGAATAGGAGACTGTCGTAGTATCAAAAATCCCAGGACTAGGTTGACGTACATAAGTAGATTTTGCTACCCGCCCTAGCTTATCGAATTTATAAGTATACTTCAGTGTATCAGTATTGTCATCCCTAGTGACGACCTCCATTTTAACTAAATGTGTATTCTGATTACCGAGAAATCCTTGTCCCAGATCACTATTATCTGGGTCAGGGTAAAAAGTACAATCGATCACCTGCCTCCCTTGCAGAGCAAACGTAGTACTGATAATATCTCCGTCAGAAATGGTGTGACTTATGAAATTACCGTTTGGATATATAGATGAAATCAAAAAATTATTTTCATCATACATGTACACCTTTTTGAGGTTATCAGTGACAGCGAGACCCGCTGAATTGAGGACGTACTTCACTTCCATTGTTGGCAGTCCTGTATATTTTCCCTTTTGCCAGACTGTATCATGATCATAAATAAAGCGCATAGTATCAGGGCCTTCGATCTGCGTCAGTATCCTGCCTTTCAGATCGTAAAAGTATTCCACTTCCGAAAAAACCTGTCCGTGAATCTCGCTGGTTTTCTTTTTGATCCTATACTTTACAGTTTCCGCTTTCTGTACTGAAAACTGTAAAAACAAAATAGCTATCGCAACGAATAAAAATATCTTCTTCATACGTGATCTTTATCCCTGCTCTATCTCGGACTCTGCCACCACGGTCACTCCCGCCCTGGCATTCCTGATAGCGATCTGCTGGGCTACATTGGTCGCCAGATCGTGAAAAGCTCTCGACGAGATATCCAGCTCTGGATCGCGCAGGGCGATAGGCGAACCATCATCGCCGCCCTCACGGACACTCTGCACGAGTGGCAGCTGACCGAGCAGTGGGAATTCGTATTCATCGGCGAGTGCTTTGCCGCCGCCTTTGCCGAAGATGTAGTATTTGTTTTCCGGCAGTTCAGCGGGGGTGAACCAGGACATATTCTCCACGACACCGAGGATAGGTACATTGATCGTATCGAGGCGGAACATCGCAAGGCCCTTGCGCGCATCGGATAGCGCCACCTCCTGTGGTGTAGTGACGATCACAGCGCCAGTCACGTTCACCGTCTGTATCATGGTCAGGTGTACATCTCCGGTGCCCGGAGGCATATCCAGTATCAGGTAGTCCAGCCTGCCCCACAGACAGTCTGTCACGAACTGCCGCAGCGCCGAGGTCACCATCGGACCGCGCCACACGATGGCCTGCTTCTCATCGACCAGCATACCCATAGATAGCACCTTGATGCCGTTGACTTCGATAGGCTCGATATAGTGTTTGTCTTTGATCAGGCGCACGGTGGGACGCTGGCCGCGTATGCCCAGCATCATCGGTACCGATGGACCATATATATCGGCATCGATGATACCGACCTTAGCACCCTGTTTGGAGAGCGCTATGGCCAGATTCACGGCGACGGTAGATTTGCCTACACCACCTTTGCCGGAGGCTACGCAGATAATATTCTTTACGCTTGGGAGCACATTGAGATTGGGATTGCGGTGGGAGGTCACGCTGGCAGTCATGGTGATATCGGGATCGATATCCGCGCTGACATACTGGTGAATGGCGTTGACGCAGTCATGCCTGATCTTTTCCTTGAGCGGGCAGGCGGGTGTAGTGAGGCGTACGGTGAAGGAGATGTTGTTTCCATTCACCACCACATCTTCTATCATATTGAGGGTCACGAGGTCCTTCTTGAGGTCGGGGTCGTCTACATGCCTGAGAGCATTGAGGACGTCATCTTTAGTAAAAGTCATTTATCTTATTTGAGGCTGCAAAAATAGGGAATAGTAGCGATTATCCCTTTAATAACTTAGTACTTAAAGCCGGATAATATATCACTAGAGTATAGCCACCACTACTTTCAATTTGTGCTCCTGTATCCAACCACCTCCCCGCTCCTCCTTAACTAAGGAGGAGAGCCAACAGCCTTCGTCGCTTTTTCCATAGCCACGGTATTTCTTGTCTTGGTTATCCTCCTCTTTTTAGGAGGAGACAGAGACTGTAAAGTGTTGTGCAGTGCTGGTTGGGATCTTGTTCCGAACACTAGTGATAATATATCCTGCTGCAGCTATCACTTCTTCATCCCCAGCCTGATCAGACTCTCCGCTGTCGCCATGATGGACTCTTCATTAGATCGTGGCGACCAGCCGAGTACCCGTTTAGCTTTTTCATTGCTGGCTTCTTTGGCTTTGCCGAGTTCCGGAATTACGATGCGCACAGATGGATCGAAAATGGCTACGACCTTCAGCAACCAATCGGGTAGGACTCTCGTTGGTACTTTGCCGGCTGCGGCTCCGAGTCTTGATTTGAGCAGTTTGGCGATTTCTACGAAGCTGATAGAGCGGCCCGCTACGGCGAGGAAGCGTTCGCCCTTTGCGGCTGGGTTGGTCATCGCGCGCACGTGCAGGTCTGCCACATCGCGCACATCCACAGCCCCAAAGGACAGATGGATCAGCCCAGGCACCTTGCCAGTCAGTAGCCGCTCCACGATCTCCGTAGAGGTAGAGTGATCGGGGCCGAGCACGGGGCCAAATATACCGACAGGATTGACCACTGAGAGCTCGAGTGAGCCTCCCTCTCGTGCTATGAAATCCCATGCTGCCCGCTCCGCAAGTGTCTTCGACTTACCATAAGCGGATACTCCCGTGCCATTGATATCTGTCCAGTCTTTCTCATCAAATGGTGCAGCCTGGGGCGCATGACCATAACCTATGGCAACGAAAGAAGACGTTAGCACCACGCGCTTAACGCCTGCATCCCTCGATGCCCGCAGCACTCGCAGAGCACCCTCACGGGCGGGTACGATGAGTTCATTTTCATCTTTAGGCTGCGTAGCGGGGAATGGCGATGCCACATGGAGCACAAAGTCGCAACCAGCCACAGCCTCAGGCCAGCCGCGGTCAGAAATGAGATCGGCCTCTGCAAAGGTCAGCCTATCGCCGGGGTCTGCGCCGCCCTCCCGCAGCATAGCGCGGACATCTGCCTCACGTTTCAAGGAGCGCACGGTAGTCCGCACCCTATATCCGTCCTGCAAGAGCCTGATGATGCAATGTGCGCCAAGAAATCCTGAGCCGCCTGTGACAAGTACCAGTTGATCCATGATGAAAAATGTTTGGTTTCCTAGTCAGACGAAAATGGGGCAAGGAAATTGTGTCTATAACAATTATCCATTTTACTTGTTAATAGTGAATATAGATAGATATCCGTCATGCTGACATCCGGTTCTTTTTTCCTTTTTTATTCTTCGGATTTAATTTCTAATTAGCATCCATGTCACGTCTGTCTGTCAATGTAAATAAAATCGCGCTGCTCCGCAATTCACGTGGGAGCAATATACCTGATGTGGTGCAGTTCGCGCTGGACTGCGAGCGGTATGGGGCGCAGGGTATCACTGTGCATCCCCGTCCTGACGAGCGCCATGTGCGCCGCAGTGATGTGTATGAGCTGAAGAAGGCCGTCACCACGGAGTTTAATATAGAAGGATACCCGACGGAGGACTTCCTGCGGATGGTGATCGAAGTAAAACCTGAGCAGTGTACGCTCGTGCCCGATGAACCGGGCCAACTCACCTCGGATCATGGATGGGATACGATTAGGCATGCGGCCTTTCTCAAAGATGTGGTGAAGCGACTGCATGATGCGGGTGTGCGGGTATCGCTGTTTATCGATCCGGTCGGTGTGCTACTCGATGGAGCAAAGGCTACAGGCACGGACAGGATTGAGTTTTATACAGGGCCGTATGCGCATGATTTCACTAAAGATAAATATGCTGCGATCAAGGAGTTTGTGACTGCGGCAGAACACTGCGATAAAATCGGCCTGGGCATCAATGCGGGTCATGACCTGAATCTGGACAACCTCAAATTTTTCAAACAACATATCCCCTCGCTGCTGGAGGTATCTATCGGTCATGCGCTGGTGCGTGACTGCCTCTACTACGGCCTGGAGAATACGCTACAACTATACAGGAGACAACTCGAATGACCACAGCAACACTGATATCGATAGACAAATTTGTGGCGGGCTTCTCGGATACATTCATCGATCCGGATGACAGGGCACCGTGGGACCTCACGCAGTCGCTGCCGGAGATCATATCGGCGCTGATCGCCGATCTGGACAATGACTATATCGTCCGCGACAATATCGCGATCCATCAGTCCGCTACCATCGAGCATGGAGCGGTGATCAAAGGCCCTGCCATCATCAGTCCGGACTGCTTCATCGCAGCGCATGCCTACCTGCGTGGTGGTGTATACCTCGGACCTTCGGTCAATGTCGGGCCCGGCTGCGAGATCAAGACCAGCGTGATATTTGCGCATAGCAGTATCGCTCATTTCAATTTCATCGGGGATAGCATCATCGGCAGCGAGGTCAATTTTGAAGCCGGGTCTGTGATCGCTAATCATCACAATGAGAGATCAGATAAACGTGTCTTTGCGGTGCATGAGGCTCAGAGAATCGATACCGGTGTGGAGAAATTTGGCGCGCTGGTGGGTGATGGATGTAAGATAGGTGCCAATGCTGTACTAAGTCCGGGAACTATACTGACAGCTCAGAGCATCGTGAAAAGACTGGAGCTGGTGGATCAGATTAACTAGGCGAGTACTATCCCTTTCTCCACGTGGATAGTGCCATTGATACAGTTGAATATTTTAGCGGGAAATTTTTCGATCACGGAGTAGTTGTGTGTCGCCATCATGATCGGGGTGTTGTGCTCGCGATTGATGCGAATGAGGAGGTTCATGATCTCGTTGGCGGTCTCGGGGTCGAGATTGCCAGTGGGCTCATCAGCTATGAGGACGGGAGGATTATTGAGCAGAGCGCGTGCTATGACGAGGCGCTGCTGCTCGCCACCGGAGAGCTGGAAGGTACGCTTGGATTCTTTGCCCTGCATGCCTACTTCATTCATCACTTCCTCCATACGGTTGCGGATGCTGTCTTTGTTTTCCCAACCTGTGGCTTTCAGTACAAACTCCAGATTTTGCCCGGCAGTGCGATCTGCCAGCAGGTGAAAATCCTGAAAGACAATGCCGAGTTTGCGTCTCAGGTAGGGTATTTCCTTTTTCTTGATCTTAGTCAAGTCATAGCCGCAGACGACTGCAGATCCGGACGTGATCTTGACATCTGCATACATACTCTTGATAAGGCTGCTCTTGCCGCTGCCGGTTTTACCAATGAGGTAAACGAAGTCGCCTGTATTGATATCAAAGGTGACATCCTTTAATATCAATCCTGCGCTCTGGTAGAGATCGACATGGCTATAGGAGATGATGGGCTCTGACACTTGGTATGATTGATAAGCGAATGTAATGAATAGAATCCGGTGGGCTTTATGATAAATAGTTTAGAAATACACAGGGGGATGTGGAGTGAGTTATTTCAAATGAGATAAGAGATATAACAGGGAAGAGAATAATGCCGCCACTCTGTGACTTTAATTATGATACTATCTTTCTACCATAATGTCGCCCCTCTGGGGCTTACTCAGGACTAGAATAGCCGAACTTTTTTCTTCCAGAGCATGTAGATACTGCCTGCGAGCATGGTGATCCAGTAGATCCACTCTGCGGTCCAGACCAATGGGAGGTCGACACCCTTTATCTTAAATATCAGTGTGAAGTAAACGCAATAGACGATCACGGCGAGTATCTCGATGTAGAGCGCCTGATGAGTAGTGTCTCCGACAGAGACGACACCATTGAAGATGATCACGGTAAATGACATGAGTGTCAATGCGCCTGTCAGTACCCAGAGTGATGGAATGGTCTGCGGGATGAGCTCGGGATTTTTGTCCATGAATAGGCCGAGTATGGCGTGTGGCAGCAGTAGCATGATGAGGCACTGACCGATGACCAGACAGGTGCTGACGAGGCTGATACGCCGGATCGCTATGCGTATGTCCTCGATGTTATTTTGCCCGGCGAGGTTGCTGACGATGGTGTTGGTCACGGAGCCAAGGGCCCAGGCGGGGATGCCTACGATGAGCAGCAGCTGGCGGAGTACGCTGGATATGTCGAGCTTGTCCTGGCCCATCTTCTCGATATAGCTGAAGAACATGAACCATGCGCCATTGGCGATCACCGATTGCAGAACAAGCGGAGTGGAGACCTTGGTCATGTGCCAGATGAGGGAGAGATTGACCTTGCGGATGTGGAAGAGGTAGAACTCGGCGCGCCTGTTTTTGATAAACACCCCTCCTATCATGATCACTACGGAGAGCCATTCTGCGATGGTGGATGCGAGGCCAGAACCAGCGATGCCCATCTCAGGGCAACCAAATTTGCCGAAGACAAGGCAATAATTTAGAATGATATTGATGACAGACATCGAGCCGACTGATACGGTGAGGACGACGGTCTTGCCAATACCTGAGTAGAAGGAAATAAATACACAACTCACGAAGCTGGCGAGCACACCCCATATCCGATACTTGAGGAAGAGCTCGCTGGCGTCTATGATCTCGGGGTCGTTGAGTTTCCAGTGCAGGAATGGATTGGCGAATAGCTGGACGCTGACGAAAAGCACCAGCGAACTAAGAAACATGACCACGATGGCATTGTCGATGATCTCGCCGACTTTGTGGCTATTGCCCTCTCCCATCCTGCGTGCGATGAGGATCTGTGTACCGCGGGTATAGCCGAAGCCTATCATGAAGAAGATAGAATATAAGATGCTGATCGTGCCTATCGCCCCCTGCGCTACGACGGCCTGATGAGGGTCGGCAATACGACCCATGAAGACTGTATCTGACAGGCCGATGAGGGCCCAGGCGATATTGCCTAGCATGAGGGGGTAGCCTATGTTTATGATCTCTTTATATGTGGCTTTCAGTTGGGACATATGGTGAATATATAAAAGGATTTCTCCTCTTTTATAATAATCTAAATGCATTTATCACAGAGAACACAAAGGCTTTTCGAGAAATACAGGGAGAACACAGAGCATTAACGCTGCATTTATCTCTGTGTTCTCCCTGTATTTCTCAATATTTCTCCGTGACCTCTGTGATACATTAATACTGAGTTATGCGTATTTAAACGCATTTATTATTAAGAACGTTTGAGTATCACATATGTTTTGGGGCGACGACTCCGGCCTCGATGACGGCCATGGTGGTGGTGCTTTTGGCGACGGTGATTTTCTCGCCATTTTTCATGTAATAGATTTCGCTGGCGGAGAAGTGGAAGCGTTTCCCCGCTTTCTCCACCCAACCCATGGCGTAAAATTTGTCAGCGATGCCGGGATTGTGGTAGGATACTTTGCACTCTACGGTGAATACCTGCTGATCCTGCTCGACCATCGTGTAGGAGGCAAAGCCGCTGACCATGTCGCAGATAGCAGAGGTGACGCCACCATGCAGGAAGCCGTTTTGCTGCTGTAGCTCCTCGCGAAAGCCGATCTCGGCCTCGATCAGGCCGGGCTCGATGCGTGTGAACTCGAGACCGAGGAATTTGTGAAATTTATTGCGGTCGATCTTGTACTGTACGTACTCTTTCCATTTGCTGTGACGTGGCTCCATATGGGGCAAACGTAAAAAAAGAATCTGAACTTCCGCCGGCTGTGTTGCAATAAACTCTATCTATATCCCTATTGAAGTTAGCTGGCTTCTATAGCTACGCGCACGCGCTTGCTTTGGCTTGATGCTAAAGACCAAAGTTCGCCATTTACTCGCTGGGGGTAAACCGAAAACCCTTTCAAAACAGGCACGTAGTTCTTTAGATTATAATTAGAATCAATTTACATTTTAAACAAAATAATCTACATAATAATATATAAATCAGATACTTAAATTCTCCTATAAGGATGTAAAAATGAAACCCCATTGGACGAATTATGTCTCTAATTCTTCATTGCAAAATTTGCATTAATCAAATAAAATACTTATTTTTGGCCTGCGGGATTTATGTTTGTTTTCTAAGAACCCGATGCCAATCTCTAATTCTTCTATATTTGCTCATAGTGAGTGAGCATACACATACCCGAAATTTTTTCAATAGTATAGGCGATCCGGACGATGTGCGGGGTGATGGCAGTGAGGTACTTAAGCTGGCTATCGGCCCGAAGTTCATCCGGTATTTCATCACTCAGCGTGATCGGGATATGGTGGTATACTACGGCGACTATGCACTACAGTCAGTCTCATCTGAGACAGACATCGCCGACCAGCTCTCCAATATCCTATCCAAAGATGCTATCCTCAGCAGGTCTTTTGACAGGGTGAGGGTATGCTGGTTTACGGATTTTGAGATCGTGCCGGGAGTGTTTTTTGATGTCAGCGAACTCACTGCTGATGCGGCGTTCAATCCTATCATGGGCGGGGATGCGGACTTTATTTTTGAAGTACCCTCGGTGATCAAAGAGGTGCTGCGCAGTAAGTTTAGCAGTATATCGCATCACCACTCTGGTGCGGCCATGATCGAGGCGCTGCGGCTGCAGGGTCTGGCAACATCGGGACAACTATTCATCAATGTGCAGGCAGGGAATGTCGAGATCTGCTGTTTTGATGATCAGGGTGCGCTGCGTATCTATAATCGCTATGAATACCGGGCCTATCAGGACTATATCTACTTCGTACTGCTCGTGGCGGATGAGCTGAAGCTCGACCGTACAGAAGTCAAAGCAGTCCTGATGGGAGAGATCAACCAGGACTCGCAGCTCTATGAGATGACCAACCGCTATTTTGCGAATACGGGATTCATCACTCAGCCTGAGAGTGTCAGCTTCGGCAGGGCCTTTGAGGAGTACCCAAAGCACTTTAACTACTCACTGTATAATCTATAATCATGCGCATCATAGGAGGAGAATATAAAGCCAGACAGTTTCATCCACCGGCCAATATCCCTACACGCCCGACGACAGACATGGCCAAGGAAGGCCTGTTTAATATCATCAACAACAGTTTCAACTTTGACAATATAAAGGTACTTGATCTTTTTGGCGGTACGGGTAGCATCAGCTATGAGTTTGCATCGCGGGGATGTGAGGATATCACGACGGTAGAGATATTCCCTAAGTGTGCGAACTTCATTAAAAAGACTGCTCAGGACCTCGGCATGAAGCAGATCAAGGTGATGCAGATGGATGTCTTTCGCTATATGGAGAGTTGCGTAGAGAAGTATGATGTGATATTCGCAGGACCACCCTATCCCCTGCCTAATCTGGATGAGATACCGGATATCCTCTTTCAATACGAACTACTGGATGGGCCGGGCTGGTTCATATTGGAGCATAATCCGGATCATAACTTTGAAAAGCATCCGCACTTTGTGAAGTCAAAGAACTATGGCACTACGATCTTTGCGATCTTTACTAATGCGGGAAAAGAGGTAAAGGAAGATGAGTGAGACTGTAGACATGATAATGAACAAAAGCAAATACAGTTTATCACAGAGGGCAAAAAAATTATAAGAGATATACAGAGAGAAGACAGAGGAAAATAAGGATGCGTTGATCTGTATATATTGAAAAAATAAAGCTCGCCTATGATTTTGTCAGCGTATTGTAAAAATAAGAGATGGCTGGTGCTAAAAATGGTAAAAGCAAGAACCACCACGTTTTAAATCACTACTTTCATACTATTAATCAGATGAAAAAAACTGCAGTATTCCCCGGATCATTTGACCCTATCACCAGTGGGCATGTTGACATTGTGAAACGCGCATTGCCGCTGTTTGACAAGATCATCATCGCCATCGGTGCCAACTCTCAGAAGCAGTCGCTATACTCTCTGGAGAAGCGTATTGACTGGATCAAAAGGGTGTTTAAAGAGGAAAAGAAGATAAGTGTGGAGGCGTATGAAGGCCTGACGGTGAACTTCTGTAATGAGCGCCATGCTGATTATATCGTGCGTGGTATCAGGTCTGCATCGGATTTTGACT
>Ga0214192_1000717_pt1 | contig 20081 bp, 16 predicted proteins | sample TroBogEpilimnion_44_FD_153030 | JGI IMG/M metagenome (GOLD analysis project Ga0214192, IMG submission 153030) | Freshwater microbial communities from Trout Bog Lake, WI - 29JUL2008 epilimnion | ecosystem: Environmental > Aquatic > Freshwater > Lake > Epilimnion/Euphotic zone | place: Trout Bog... | reverse complement strand
CTAGCAGCAGCGCACCCTCGCAGGCAGCCAGCGAACGAGACACTTCATAAGAGAAATCCACGTGTCCGGGAGTATCGATGAGGTTGAGGGCGTATTTTTGGCCATTGCGAGAGAAATCCATTTGTATCGCGTGGCTCTTGATAGTGATGCCGCGCTCGCGCTCGAGGTCCATGTTGTCCAGCACGGTATCCATCATATCTCTTTGAGCGATAGTCTTGGTAGTCTCTATCATACGGTCCGCGAGAGTACTCTTGCCGTGGTCAATGTGTGCAATGATGCAGAAGTTCCTGATATTTTCCATTAGGCGCGAAAATAGGGCTATTTGAGCAAAATAGCTAACGACAAAAAAGGAACTTCTCGACAGGCAGTCGCTGATGAGATGATAAGGCCAAGGTCACAAGGTAAGAGCCATTTTTTGAACAATCATGTGCACTATTTTAGCGATGCCATCCCTCTAAGGGATGGCATCGCTCCGCTTCTGAGAGAATTATTGATTCCGTGGACGCAAATTTTAACTATTTTGATCATTAGGAATTAGTTAGATTTTTATAATAAAAGAGTAATTAGTATAATTTGTAAGTATTTGTATAATATATGTTTAGTCTTCTAATAAGGATGTAAAAATGAATTCTAAAAAACCAGCCTGCGTGGTGAAAATAAAATGCTAAATTTGCATTATTGTAATAATAAATGTATTTTTGCCCAAGGGATTGAAGAGTGTAAGCGGAACGATATTCTGTGCAGGACAGATGGCAAAATCTTAGCTCAGCCTGCTTTTGCGTGACATAGCGAGGTAGACACAGTAAATCTATTTGCCCTTCTGCCCACAGTTCACATTAGCAGCCATAAATAAAAATTGCTGTATCTTCGCCGCGTTTATCATGAATCTCTATCCCCTTATCAAACCCTTGCTGTTTCAGCTTGACGCTGAGGCGGCTCACCATCTCACTATTTCCGCGCTGAGAAATCCTTTGCTCAGTGCATTCGCTGGGGGCAATACTATTGAGCATCCATCTCTGCACAGGAGGTTATTCGGCCTTGATTTTCCAAATCCAGTCGGCCTCGCCGCAGGTCTGGATAAGAACGCCGAAGTGATCGATGGATTTGCACAGATGGGTTTTGGCCATATAGAGATCGGCACCATCACTCCGAAGCCACAAGACGGCAACCCTAAGCCGCGCCTCTATCGCCTCAAGCCCGATCATGCCATCATCAATCGCATGGGATTCAACAATGTCGGTGCCGTACAGGCCGCTAAAAATTTAGCGAAGCGCAAAAGCAAGATCATCGTCGGCGGCAATATCGGCAAGAACAAAGTCACGCCAAATGAAGACGCGGTGAAAGACTACGAGATGTCATTTACTATACTGCACGACTATGTAGATTACTTCGTAGTCAATGTGAGTTCGCCAAATACACCTGGGCTACGCGCACTGCAGGAGAAGGACTCCCTATCGCGCATATTCCTCGCTCTGCAAAACATCAATCAGGGCAAATCAAAACCGAAACCCATTCTCCTCAAGATCGCACCCGATCTAACGCATGAGCAGCTCGACGATATCATCTCCATCGTCTCAGAGACGAAGATCGACGGAGTCATAGCGACCAATACCACGATAGGACGCGAGAAACTGCCCCATTTCCTGCCATCGGAGATAGAGGCCTTTGGTGCCGGCGGATTGAGCGGTAAGCCACTGACGGCTATTTCTACAGATGTCATCAGCTATTTGCACAGGACATCCGGAGGTAGTTTCCCCATCATAGGCGTCGGTGGTATCATGACCGCAGATGACGCCGTGGCAAAGATCGATGCAGGCGCGAGTATGGTGCAGCTATATTCAGGCTTTATCTACTGCGGGCCTAAACTGATAGAGGATATAAACAGGCGTTTAATAATTTGACAGTTTGGCGATTTGAAAGTGAAATTTCAATCAGCCGAAATCAGAAATCCCCAGTCCGAAATTAACTAGCTCGCAGACTGGAAGACATAGCGGATGATATTCGCCCCCATTTTCAGCGCTTTCTCGCGCACCTCCTGTGGGTCTTTGTGTACGTCTATGTCCTCCCAGCCGTCGCCGAGATCACACTCATAGGTATAGAGCGCGACCAGGCGCCCTTCATAGAACAGGCCGAAAGCCTGCGGCGCTTTGCCATCATGCTCATGTATCTTCGGCAGGCCATTCGGGAAATCAAATTTCTGGTGAAAGATCGGATGGGAGAAAGGCAGCTCGACCAGCTTCTGTCCCGGGAAGAGCTTCTCCAGTTGTGGCCGGATAAATTTATCCATGCCGTAGTTATCATCCGCATGGAGGAAGCCGCCGCCAATGAGATAGTTGCGCAGGTTTTCGCGCTCCTGATCGTTGAAAACGACGTTGCCGTGGCCGGTCATATGGACGAAGGGATAGTTGAATAGCTCTGCGCTGCCGACCTCTACTGTCGGAGGGGTCGGCTCGAAGTTCATGCCGAGATTCTGATTGCAGTAGGCCACGAGATTGGGCAGGGAGGTCGGGTTGGCATACCAGTCACCGCCACCGTTGTATTTCAGCAGCGCGATCTTGAGGGGCTTCTCCTGCACCAGCCGGAATGAAGACAGCGAGAAAAATAAAAACAGCGCGATCGCAATCATCGCGACTTTGCCTTTGTGAGGTGAGACTGCATTTGTCATACTACGAAGATAGTCAGTAAAAATGAATATGAATCAGGTCTTCATTGCCAATTCATAATCAATAAGGGACATATGGTAATTTTGCAAACCTGTTAATTGTCTAGGAAGTCAACGGTTTTTACTAAGTTTAATAGCCGCAAAATCGAAATTGAATAGGAAATGAGGAGTTTTAAAGTGTGCATGATAGAGGATGATCAGGCGTTTTTATATCTGGCAAAGATTATCATTCAGTCGGTAAGCGAAGAGGTAGAAGTTGTTACCTTTACTGACGGCGGCAAAGGATACGATTTCATCGAAGCAAATAAAAGCAATGCGGCTGTGCTGCCTGACCTGATCCTGCTCGACCTGAATATGCCGTATATGGACGGCTGGCAGTTTCTGGATGCCTATGATAAAATCAAAGATCAGATCTGCAGAGATATACCCATCTATGTACTAAGCTCATCCATCTCCGAAACGGATATCAATAGGGCCCGGGCCAATCCGCTGGTGCGAGATTTCATCAGCAAGCCGCTGGAAGAGGCTAGATTTGCAGAGCTGCTGAAGGCGCACGAAACAAAATGATGCAACATGAGAATAATCAGTGATCTGGAGAGAGTAAAGAAACTGCAGGAGTATGAGCTGCTCGATTCACTGCCTGAGAAGGAGTTTGACGATATCGTAGAGCTGGCCTCGGCATTTTTTCATACACCTATCTCATTGATCAGCCTGCTGGATTCTCAGCGGCAGTGGTTTAAGGCGCGGGTGGGACTCGGTGCAGCAGAGACTCCGATCGAATATGCTTTTTGCTACCACGCGATCAAAGATCCCGGTGCCGTATTTGTCGTAGCTGATTCACTACAGGATGAGCGGTTTAAGGACAATCCGCTGGCTATCGGGGAGCCGCATGTGCGATTCTATGCAGGTGCTCCACTGGTCACAGGAGACGGCTATGCACTGGGCACGCTTTGTGTCATAGACAATGAGCCGCGCAGCTTCACTGAGGAGCAGGAGAAAGTGCTCCGCATCCTGGCGCGAAAGGTGATCGAACGTATGGATAACCGTAAGCGGAATATCGAATCCAAAAGGCTGATCGAATCCGCTAACAGTAAACTGGAGCTCACGCTAAAGCGCCTCCTCGAGGCCGAGCGCCTGGCACAGATCGGCAACTGGACCTATGATGGCAGCACGGATGAGCTCTACTGGTCCCCCGAGATGTATCATCTCGTCGGTCTGGATGAGAGCAAAGATATCACCCGTGAAGAGTGGCGCAGGATGATCAATCCGGAAGATCTGGCGGCTTTTGACAAGATCAATAAACCCGATAATGAGCTGCGCTCGACGGAGTTTCGTATCGATAGGCTGGGAGAGGAGCGTTGGCTGCTAGGCAGGGCGATATATACGCTCGATGAAGGCGGCCATATGCAGGCCAAAGGTACAGTGATGGATATCACTGACAGAAAAAGGGCCGAGCAGAATAAAGAACAGTACACCCTCACACTTGAGGAGACACTCTTTGCTCTCTCGCATAAGATCAGAAGGCCTGTGGCCAATGTCATCGGCATGCTAAACGAGCTGGTCAAAGACGACATCAAAGAAGAGGAGCGGAAACAGTATGTGCCCTATCTCCGCACATCAGCCCAAGAGCTCGATGACTACATACATGAGCTCAATGACTTCATCCATCAGAAGAAGATCACTATCGATAAAAAGTAATCAATTGACCTTATCTATCTTCTCCTCGAGCTCTTGTATCAGCTCCAGTTGTATCTGCTGCACCTCGAGCAGCTGTCGGTGCTGTATGTGCATGAGGTGGTCGAGTTTCTCATGCAGCATCCTGATCTGGAGCTCGGCAGAGAGATTGACCTGGTAGTCATGTTCGCTGCGGATACGGTCTTTGTCCTCCTGTCTGTTTTGGCTCATCATGATGATCGGAGCCTGTAGTGCAGCGAGGCAGGACAGCACCAGATTCAGCAGGATGAAAGGATAGGGATCGAAGCCTTTATTATTATACCAAAACACATTCATTCCCATCCATATCGCCATCATAGAGAGGAAAGAAATGATAAACTTCCAGCTACCGCCAAACTCAGCAATAGTATCCGACAGCCGGTCCGCAAAGCTCGATTCACTCTCGATTTCAGGCTCCACATTGTCGGCTACGAATTTATTGGCCTTCATCTTCTCCAGCACCTGCTGCTCCAGCTCGGTCATCTGGCCTACCTCCCGCTTCACGATATTCTCCATATGGCGCTGGCGGTATTTGAATAGCTCCCGCGTAGAGATATATGAGTCGTCACCAAATTCCGGATGGTCTTTTCTTATCTCAGCGATCACAGCCTCGCGCACATCAGCCCCCGAGATGAGGTCATCCAGATCGTGCTCTGCTCCTGTCACGTAGCAGGTACCTTTATCTTTATTAATCATTTTTTGTCTTTAGCATCGCAATTTTACGGCTAATAAATCATATAAAAAAAGTAAAACTCAAGGGCCGTGATCCACTATTATCCTTGATTTTATGAGCGATAGTCTATCTTCGTATTCTGTCATTTATAGTAAATTATCCATCGCGCTCACCCTATGGACATCGAGATCATAGCAACCAAAGACGGCTCTCATACGCTCTTCTCCCCGCAGTTTGACGAGATATATCATTCGCGCAATGGCGCGCTCACAGAGTCACAGCATATCTTTATCAAGTCAGGTTTAGGATACCTGGACAAACCGGAGATATCTGTCTTTGAGGTCGGCTTTGGTACAGGGCTAAATGCCTTCCTCACCTATCGCTATGCGGAGGAAAAGAAAGTAAAAATCGATTATCATACTGTCGAATTATACCCAGTATCACAGGCTCTGATCGCACAGATTAATTACCCGGACATGCTCGGCGATCGCGATAAATTTTTAAAACTGCATGAGGCGGAATGGGACAAAACCATAGCCTTGTCTCCGAGTTTTTCCCTGCATAAAATCAATGCATCGATCTCAGATATGAAGGTGCCGATCTCAAATATCGATATAGTATTCTTCGATGCATTCTCACCCGAGAAGCAGCCCGATATGTGGACGACTGAGGTTTTCAAGATCATGTATGACCTCCTCACCCCCGGTGGTATACTCGTCACCTACTGCTCCAAATCATATGTCAGAAAGAATATGCAGCAAGCAGGCCTCATAATCTCCAAGCTCCCCGGCCCACCCGGCAAACGCGAGATGGTGCGCGCCACAAAGCCATTATGAGATGATTTATCAATTTCTTTGTAAAGGTTTATTTATCCACACATATCCGGCTGCGCATATACATTGCGCATGCCTTTTGTATTTTGCTAGTTGTTTCTGGCACCGCATATCTAGTCGTAAGTCTATTGTCTAAAATCTAATTTTCAAATCTCGTGCTACGCATCTACAAATCATCAGCTGGCTCCGGCAAAACTTTCACACTAGTGAAGGAATACCTGCGTCTGGCGCTCAGCGGTGATATGAATAAGTACAAGCACATCCTTGCCATCACCTTCACTAATAAAGCGGCCAATGAGATGAAGAGCCGCATCATCTCCGCCCTAGAGGAGCTCGCCGCCGGCAAGGTCAATAGCGCAATGTCACAGGAACTGCTTCCCCTGCTTCAGGTGAGCCCGGAGATATTAAAGGACCGCGCGGCCTTTCTCCTGCAGGATATCCTGCATCACTATTCGGATCTATCTGTATCTACCATCGATAGTTTCGTGCATCGTCTGGTTCGCTCTTTTGCTTATGACCTGCGCATATCCTCTGACTTTGACATCGAGATGGATAGCAATGTACTGCTCTCCATGGCCGTCGAGAAGCTCCTCGACAGCGCACGTTCTGACGAGTCCAGCCAGGTCACTAAGGCGCTTATAGACTTTGCTGAAAACAATCTCAATGAAGGTAAAGGCTGGGGTGTCGAGTTTGCCCTCATCAATTTCTCTAAAGAACTCTTCAATGAGGAGTCATATAAATTCGTTGAGAAACTCGGTACCTTTGAGATGAATGATTTCATTGCCGCGCGGGATAAGCTTCAGGCCCTGAGATCGGACTTCGAGCAACAGCTCAAAACCCCTGCTGCAGCTGCCATAGAGCTGATCCACTCAAATGGTTTGAATGCCTCGCATTTCTATTATTCACAGACGGGTATCTATAAATACTTCCTGAATATCTCACTCGATCCAGGAGACTCGAAACTTGAGCCCAACTCATACGTCCATAAAACTATCTATGATCATAAGTGGACCTCCGGCAAAGTAAGCCCTGCGGAGAAAGCCCAGATTGAATCGATCTCTGATCAGCTGACGCAGTTTTACCATGCCATAGAGGGGGTGCGCAAAGAGCTGGAGCCATCCTATATACTCGCTAAGCTGCTGCTGAAAAATATTTTTGCCTTTATGCTGCTCACTGAGATCAAGCGTATGCTCGAGGAGTATAAGAAAGAGAATAACGTGCTTCACATCAGCGAATTTCAGGAGCGCATCAGTCATATCGTGAGGGAGCAGGATGCACCGATCATCTATGAGCGCATCGGCGACTGGTATGACTGCGTGCTGATCGATGAGTTTCAGGATACGTCCGTCCTGCAGTGGCGCAATCTCCTTCCGCTCGTCGAGAATAGCCAGCTGAAAGTCGAGGACAGTCTCATCGTAGGCGATGGCAAACAGGCCATCTACCGCTTCCGCGGTGGAGAGGTCGAGCAGTTCGCCGCACTGCCGCTGGTGTATAAAAGCGAAGATGACTTCATGCTACAGGCCCGCGAGGTAGCCATTATGAACTATGGTACCGAGCAGCTTCCGCTTGTCAAAAATTTCCGAAGCCGCAAAGAGATTATTGCATTCAATAACTCTTTCTACGATGTCATATCTTCATTACCCGGCTTTGGTCATCCGCATATCTATGAGGGTCAGGCGCAGGAGCAGGGGCGTGATACACCCGGTGGCTATGTATCCATAGATTTTTTGGCAGAGGAGGATCAGGTGCCATATACTGACACGCTCTGTCACCATGTGGAGTCGCTGGTATATCAGGCGCGCGAGCGCGGCTATGCATGGCGCGACATAGCCATCCTCACCCGCACCAATGTCATCGGCAGCGACATCGCCTCCTATCTCATGCAGCAGGGTATACCTGTCGTGTCTGCTGAGAGTTTGCTCATCGGCCGCTCGCATGAGGTGAGGGCCATCGTCTCCTTCCTGCATTATATCTCAGACAAGGACAACCTGATACGCCGCGCCGAGGTGCTCTACTATAGCGCGCCCTCTGTCATCAGCGGCTCTCAGGGCAATGTCTACGCTGATCTCAGAGGTGATTATGTGGCTTTTGAGAAATATATTTCTACCCTCACAGGTATCACATTTAATAGCGACGAACTTGTCCAGAATCGCCTCCCCGAGCTGATCCAGTCACTGATCCGAAAGTTTAGCTTTCTCAATAAAGATGACTCCTTCATTCAGTTTTTCCTCGATGAGGTCCTCGAGTACTCTGTCAAAAATGGCAACCGGATCAACGAGTTCCTCGACTGGTGGGAGATCAATAAATCAAAAAAATCCATCATCTACCCGGAGAGTATGGATGCTGTGCGTGTGCTCACGATACACAGAGCGAAAGGCCTGCAGTATCCCGTAGTGATCATTCCCGATGCAGATTTTAAGCTGCGCAATACCAAGCGTTTTCTCTGGACAGAGCTGCATGACGATATCATGGGCAATGTGTCTGTCTTCCCACTCCCTGTGCAGGCCGATCTCGAGTATACAGAGTATGGTGACCTCTATAAAAAGGAAATGGCGGACTCAATCCTCGATATGGTCAATCTACTCTATGTCGCCACCACACGTCCCGAAGAGATGCTATACATCATCTCAGCTACTCCGAAAAATGAACCTGACAAACTAAACAGCATCACAGCCCTACTTGTGAGCTTTCTCAAAAGCATTGGCGTCTGGGATGAATTCAGATTGTATGAATTCGGTGATCCGCACACAGTGAGGGATACCACTAAAATAAAAAAAGAAGGCTTCAGCGAATTTCAATACACGCCGTACGGAAATATTTTCCAGAAGCGCCTTGCCATCAAACGTTCCTCCGACATGGTACGCAGTTCATCCGGTACCAATGCCAATCTGCTGTCAGAGGTTTTATCAAATTTGAAGTATGTGACGGATGCACCTGCCGTAATCAATAAATATTTTCATCAGGGAATATTGAGTAACACTGAAAAGGCTAAGCTTGAAAATGACCTTCAGGAGATACTGTCTCACGCAGAGATTGGCGCTTTATTTTCTAAAGAATGGACGGTGTATAAGGACAAGGAGATTTCATCCGGCGGCCTATATTCCTACCGGGCAGACAGGCTCGTGATGGACAGAGCGAAAACAAAAGCCGCTATAATAAACTATAGGACTGATGATGGGGAGAAAAATGAAAGAGAGATCAATGAATTCGCAAGGCTCCTCATGATAGGACCCTGCAAGCAAGTAGATAAATGGATAATAAACACAAGCACTAAACAAATCACCAAAGTACAGTAGTGAAAAAGTTTCTCACACAAGTGGCGGAGTATATCAGGACCTCTCATCCGGATGGGATGCAGGATGTATTGCTATGCTTTCCAAACAACCGTGCCGGTTACTTTTTTGAAGAAGAGCTGAAACCCTTGCTATCTGTAGGAGCGATGCTACCCGAGATCACCACCATGGAGAAATGGGTCTACAGCCTCTCCGGCAAGACGCTGGTGCAAAACGTAGAACTGATAAACACACTTTTCAAAGCCTACAAAGAAGTCGGCGGCCCGGATGACTTCGAGTCCTTCATCCCTACAGCGCAGACTATGCTGGGAGATTTCAACGAGCTCGATAAGCAGCTCGTCAATCCCAAGAGGCTCTTCAAAGACCTCAATGACATCAAGTCCATGAATACATTCCTCTATGATGAGGAGGAATTGCTGACAGAATATTCTAAGCAGTATCGCGCCTTTTGGAATCTTTTTCGCGACTGTTATTTTCGCCTCACGGAGGTGTTGGATCAGGATCAGAAGGGCTATGAGGGATTAATTTTTCGCGATGTAGCGGAGAGCATGCCTCAAAAAGATTTTAAAGTTTACAGCAAAATATACTTCGTCGGTTTCTCCGGATTATCAAAGTCGGAACAGAAAATCATTGGCTATCTCATGGACAGTGATCGCGCCGAGTTTCTCATAGATGCCGACACTTATTATATCAATGACACCCGGCAGGAGGCCGGCGATTTCTTTCGTGAGTATCGCAAGACATGGCGCATCAGGACATTCCAGTGGCAGGGCAGCTATATCGGCGAGACGGAAAAAAACATCGACGTCATTGGTGTAGCGCGAAATATCGGTCAGGCCAAACTCGCAGGTGACCTGATCCAAAATCACCTCAAGCTGGCACCAGGTGAGTTTAAAGATACGGTCGTCGTGCTACTCGATGAGAAGCTACTGCAGCCACTCATGAATGCACTACCCGACGTAGTCGATCAGGTCAATATCACCATGGGGCTGCCGCTATCATACATGCAGCTCACAGACTTCATGCGACATATCGGCGACATGCAAAACAATGCTTCGGCCACTTCAAAAGGTCTCAAGCGTTTTTATCATCGGGATGTCATTGCACTCATACAGCACACCTATTTCAAGCTCCTTGTACAGGGCACAGAGAATATCCCCGAGGCCATCCGCTACATCCGCGCCAATAATAAGATCACGGTCAATAAGACGGAACTTCTCGATTGGTTCAAGCAGGACGCGGACCTCATCGATATTTTATTTCACAAATCCGGTACTGCCGGGGAATATATCGCGCAGCTCATCAGGATCGTCGATGCCCTGAGTGGCAGGCTCATCTCTTTGGTGGAGAGCGGTGCCAGGGATGTCGATACAGATGTAGAGGTGCTCTTCAGCCTCAAAAAGGTCATTACAAATTTACAGCAGCAGCTTGACCTCTTTGAGCCTATCTGGGATATCAAAGCTGTGCAGAAACTGATTGAAAACGAACTCCGCACGCAGCGTCTGCCATTTGAAAGCAATAAAGAACTGGGCCTGCAGGTCATGGGTATCATGGAGACACGTTGTCTCGACTTCAAGAACGTGATCATCCTCTCGATGAATGAAGGCATCTTCCCATCGGGCAAACAATCTTCGACATTCTTCCCTTACGACCTGCGCAAAAACGGCGCGATGACCACCCATAAAGAGCGGGATGCTGTCGCCGCCTACCTCTTCTACCGCCTCATGCAGCGCGCGGAGAATGTGTACCTCGTGCACAATACGGAGAGCGATATTCTGGGTGGCGGAGAGAAGAGCCGATTCATCCTCCAGATACAACACGAGTTCACACGCTTCCCCAGGATCAGGATGCGTGAAAGTAACTTTGTACTGGGCGCCGAAGTAGGGCAGGAGGAGCACCCCATAGATATCATCAAAAATGAAGAGGTCATGCAGATGCTCAAAAAATATCTTGCAGAGAAAGGCCTGTCACCGACTGCCCTTAATGGCTATGTCAATTGTACGCTGCAGTTTTATTTCAAAAACATCCTCGGCCTCCGGGAGCAGGATGATATCGAGGAGTCACTTGAGGCCAGTACTATTGGTTCAGCGGTGCATCATGCTCTGGAGGGGATTTATAAGGAGGTACTCAATAAACCACTTACCGTCTCTTACCTCCGCTCAGTGATCGCTGATCCCGATAGAGTGGGAGGACTGATCACTGAGTATCTTCGTAAGCGTTTTGAATCAGAGTCTCTGCGTCAGGGCAAAAACTATCTCCTCTACAATGTCTGCAAAAGCCTCGTCATCAATTTTCTCAAGACAGAGGTCAAGCGGGTCGAGATGCTCGCTGACGAGGGGCGAACCGTGACCGTCACCTATCTTGAGCAGAAACTCGAGCAGCATGAAATGTTTGGTGAGGATAAAATATATTTCCACGGCAATACAGATCGTGCCGAGCAGGTGGATGGCATAGTCAATATAGCCGACTACAAAACCGGCGACTCCAAGCGCGGCAAAATAAGAATAGACGATATGGCACTGCTCAAAACTGACCCTGAGTACAGCAAAGCCTTTCAGCTCATGATGTACGCTTGGTTATATCGGAGCATGTACGGCAGGCAGCCGCAGGGTATCCGCTCCGGTATCCACTGGCTGCGTCACGCCGATGGCAAATACGAAGCACTCCTGCAGGATCGCTCCGATCTGATATCAGATCAATCCCTCGATCAATTTCAAGAAATACTAATGGATATCGTCAAAGAAATGCTGGACACAACAAAACCATTTACCAAAACAGAAGACAAGGATCGGTGCCAATTCTGCGACTATGTTCGCATCTGCGGACGAGATTGATTAATATTATCTCTTGACTCTACTAGTCTATAAATTGCTCTTAAAACTCTTCTGATACTCTTCCCACGGTGTGGTCTTAAAACTATTAGTAGCGTGGAATGACAATATCTGCTCTGCGGTCTTCGGGTCCATATAGCCTGGCACCACATTGATCATATTGAGGTCTTCGTCGAGATAGATCGTAGTCGGGAAACTCATTCTGTTTTGCATGAGGAAAGTCGCAAGTGTGTTATAGTGCCCGTCTGAGCTATATTTCTGACCCTTAAACATAATATCGTCATGTGTCTCCGCATTAAACTTCACGCAGTAGAAATTATCGATCATATATTGCGCGATCTTCGGATTTTCAAAGGTGGTGGCATCCATTTTTTTGCACCAGCCACACCAGTCAGTATATATATCGACAAAAACCTTCTTGGGCTTTTTCTTCTGTTCTGCCTGTGCTTGCTCCCATGTCAGCCACTTGATATGAGGACCTTCAGCAGGCCTTGGGCTGAGCATTTTGAACGAACATAGAGCGACGACCGCTATCAGTATGACAATATATTTTTTCATTCTTGTAATTTGACTCTGCAAAAATATAAAAAAAAGTACCAAACTCCGGCTGACCCGCATAGGGCTAAAGTATCTGAAATCTGGGATATATGATTTGCTGCCTAACGACTCCCTACCTGTTATTCCTTGTCACTTTGATAAAAATCTCTACTTTCGATCATGAAAATGGCTCTGAATCGCTGAAGCGGATCTCATCTTAATGACTATCAACATGAAAGTATATCTTGACAATGCCGCCACGACACCTCTCGCAAAAGAGGCCTTGGACGAAATGTTGCCTTTCCTGACCGAAAACTTTGGTAATCCGTCCTCTATACATAGCTATGGCCGCAAGTCCCGTGCGGCTATAGAGAAGGCCCGCAAAATAGTAGCCTCTGCCATCAATGCATCTACAGCTGAAGTGTTTTTCACCTCCTGTGGCACGGAGTCAAACAATATGGTCATCAAGCAATCTGTCAAAAAGCTCGGAGTCAGCCGCATCATATCATCTCCTATAGAGCACCACTGTGTACTGCACTCGGTAGAGACAGAGGGCCGCGAGGGCATCAGGACCGAGATGGTGATGATCACTCCATTTGGTGAGGTAGACTATGATCATCTCGAGATGCTACTCGCATCATCTGATGAGAAAACACTCGTATCACTCATGCACTCAAACAATGAGATAGGTACCCTGCTCGACATACAGCGCGTCGCAGCGCTTTGCGAAAAATACAAAGCTCTCTTTCATACAGATTCTGTGCAGACCGTCGGTTATTATCCGATCGATGTGCAGAAAAATAAGATTCATTTCCTCAGCGGCTCCGGTCACAAGTTCCATGGGCCAAAGGGCATCGGTTTCGTCTATATCAATAGTGAGGCGCAGCTCTCGCCATTTATCGACGGCGGCTCTCAGGAGCGTAATATGCGTGCCGGTACGGAAAATCTCTATGGTATCATAGGTCTGGGCAAGTCACTCGATATGGCAATCACAGATATGACTGCAACACGCGGGCATATCAGCAGCCTCCGCGAATACATGAAGACGAGGCTGGACGCCGAACTCGCTGATGTATCATACAATGGATTCACCGATGATCGCGGTCACTATAAGGTGCTGAGCGTATCCCTGCCACTCAATAACAAAACGGACCTCATCGTATTTAACCTCGATATCGCTGGTATAGCAGCATCAGCAGGCAGTGCCTGCACTTCAGGGTCGGAGGTAGGTTCGCACGTACTCGCAGCTATCAATGCCCCCACAGATCGCAAGGCTGTTCGGTTTTCATTCTCTAAACATAACACCAAAGAAGAGGTGGACTATGTCATAGAGGAGCTTAAAAAGATGGTCAACGTCAAAGAACTCGCGACGAAATAATCGCAGCAAATGCAGGAACAAACCTTCCGCTTCAAAAGCTTCTCGGTAAAACAAGGACAATGTGCCATGAAAGTTAATACCGATGGAGTACTACTCGGGGCATGGGCGGATGTGACACAGGCCAAAAATATACTCGATATCGGTACCGGCACAGGCGCGATAGCCCTCATGACGGCACAGCGCAATCAGCATGCAGAGATCGATGCCATAGACATAGATGAGACAGCATATCTGCAAGCGAAAGATAATTTCGCAAATAGTCCCTGGTCTGACAGGCTTCATGCATATCATAGCTCGCTACAGGATTTTAGCACGGATAAAAAATACGATCTGATCATTTCAAATCCCCCTTACTTCATCAACGATTATAAGGCTGATGACCATCAGAAAAACATTGCCCGCCATAGCATATCGCTCAGCTATCAGGATCTCATTGAGGGGATACACACCCTGTTGTCAGACAAAGGTAAAGCATGTCTCGTACTGCCCGTATTCAATGTCACGAGTCTCGGGCTAATAGCCAATCAGGCGAACCTATACTTAACCAGATGTGCGGACGTCGTCGCGGTTGAAGGCAAAGCGCCTTACCTTGCGCTGATACAGCTAACGAGGGAGGGAAAAACCTTTTCAAAGGAGACTATTATTATTCAAGACAAGGCCGGTCACTTCCGAAGTGAATACAAATCGCTCACAGCAGATTTTTATCTGAAGTTTTAGTGCATACCCTTACACTATTCTCGGCAATCCAAATTGGTAAATCCAATCAATAGTTTCTAACCGTATAAGATGTACGTGCTTTGATGCTATCACCTCTGTTTCTTTCAAACCTTGTTATCCTGATAGAATCCGGATACGGATAGACAGCTATTGAGTCGTGATACATGTAGGGCACATTGCTATTCAGTATTTTTTCATATAAGCCATGTTTCGCATACACATTGACCTCGGGTGCACTTAATGCTCCTTTGAATGATGTTTGTATTCGATAGAAATTATCATCGTAGTATACTATTGTCGGAGGAAGCAACTGTCCCGCCACTGAAATAACTATCAATACACCCAGGAATGGCACAAGAAGTAAAGCTCCTGTCAATGTCGGGAGAAAGGCCATTACTGTAAAATATATCCGCTCCGGTATACGTAAGACTTTAAAGCCGCTCATGGGCAATAAAGCTATCCCGGTCAGCAAGGCTGCTATGACAATAATCCTCTCCGGCCAGACGCCGCGCAGACATATGCCATACCTGAAGTGTAAAATCGCAATTGGAATTATAATCGCGAGCAGGACATAGTGAAAATATTTGGCAATAGTGGCATGTCGCTCACTCAGCCTCCATCTGCCACCTCTGATCTGACGAAAAATCAAAACAGTGTATAAAACTACGAAGATGGCTGTAGCTATGAGCATATGCGCTTATTGGTTTACAGCGGTATATTCCCATGCTTCTTTCTCGGCAACTTGACCGCTTTAGTCTCGCACACCTTGAAGGCACGGATGAGCTTCTGACGCGTAGCAGCAGGCTCTATCACCTCATCGATGAAACCACGAGCGGCGGCCTTGTATGGGTTAGCGAAGTTCTCTGTGTATAGTCCCACCATTTCTGTGAGTTTTTCCTCCTGATTGGATGCAGAGGTGATCTCTTTTTTGAAGATGATCTCTGCTGCGCCCTTGGCACCCATCACAGCGATCTCCGCATTCGGCCATGAGTAGTTCATGTCGGCACCTATGTGTTTTGAATTCATTACATCATAAGCACCACCATATGCCTTGCGTGTAATGACCGTGATCTTAGGCACTGTCGCTTCGCTGAAAGCATACAAAAGTTTCGCACCATTGGTAATGATACCGTGCCATTCCTGATCAGTACCCGGCAGGAAGCCCGGCACATCCACTAGTGTCAGCAACGGTATATTGAAACAATCGCAGAAGCGCACAAAGCGTGCGCCCTTGCGCGAGGAGTTGATATCAAGCACACCGGCGAGCACAGCAGGCTGGTTTGCCACAATGCCTATGCTGCGTCCCGCTATGCGTGCGAAGCCTACTACGATATTTTCGGCAAAATCTTTATGTACTTCAAAGAATGATTCTGAGTCTACCAATTCGTGGATCACATCGCGCATATCGTATGGCTGAGAGGGGTTCGACGGGATGATAGAGTTGAGTTTTTCACGCCATTCATTGCCTGCTTCGTATTCAGTGAATGGAGCTGTCTCCTCACAGTTTTGCGGTACGTAGCTGAATAGTTTTTTGATACCGGCGATACATTCCACTTCGTTGGCGTAGGTGAAGTGAGTTACTCCTGATTTCGATGCATGAGTATTTGCGCCACCGAGTTCTTCGCTGGTTACATCTTCATGGGTCACGGTCTTCACGACATTCGGCCCAGTCACAAACATATACGAGCTCTGCTCTACCATCATGATAAAGTCTGTCATAGCAGGGCTATACACCGCCCCACCTGCGCAAGGCCCGAGGATAGCCGATATCTGAGGCACTACGCCCGATGCCATCACATTGCGGTAGAAGATATCTGCATAGCCCCCGAGGGAAACCACACCCTCCTGTATACGTGCACCGCCGCTATCATTTAGACCGATCACTGGTACGCCATTCTTCATAGCGAGATCCATGATCTTCACGATCTTCTCCGCATGCGTCTCCGACAGCGATCCACCAAAGACCGTAAAGTCCTGCGAGAACACATATACCGCACGACCACCTATAGTGCCGTAACCAGTGACGACACCATCGCCAAGATAGATCTCTTTATCTATACCGAAGTCTTTAGCCCTATGCTCGACCAGCATACCGATCTCTTCAAAAGAGCCTTCATCCAGCAGCAGGTCCACTCTCTCGCGGGCAGTGAGCTTGCCTTTCTTGTGTTGTGAAGCGATACGGTCCTTGCCGCCACCTAGGTGGGCCTGAACTGTTTTATCTTTGAGTGTCTGGATTTTTTCTTGCATGATCTTTTTTTATAACCGCAGAGGCGGGGAGACGCAGAGTTTTATATTCGCACAATAATAGCTCTCTATAACTTATTTACAAAGCGACGGAAGCCTTTTGTCAAAGTTGGCACATTAAAATTGATCAATAAACCTAAACGTTTATCAGCCAATTTCAAATAAGATAAAATTTGCGCTTCATGCACTGGCAAGATAGCTTCTATGGCTTTCACCTCTATAATAACGGCATCATCCACCAATATGTCAATTTTGAAATCTTTTGAAAGTAATTCTCCCTTATAGATTAAAGGTATCACAACCTGACTTTTAACATTTAGATTACGACTAACTAGTTCCCTTACTAAACACAATTCATAAATAGATTCTAACAAGCCTGGGCCAAGTTCTCTATGCACAGCTATAGAAGCATCCAAAACTATTCCTGAAATGCGATTATACTCATCGATTGTCATATGTTCGTTATATATTCTCTGCGTCTCTCCGCCTCTGCGGTTAAAAAATAACCTCCTTAAACCCCACCCCGTACTCCTCCAGTTCCTTCAGCACAGGCTCATATATCTCTTTGTACTTTGGCATCACCACTCCGCGTTGAGTAATCTGGTTATTCAAAATAAGTTTTGTCACGATGGCTAACGGCAGCCCCACGGTCAGAGCCATAGCGGTATGTTCGCCGTCGCTACCGGTCAGGTATAGGGAGGATTTTATGTGCTTGACAGCATCACCATCCACGTAGTCGATCTCATGCACCATCACCACCAGATCGCGGTCATCGGGTTGCATTTTCCACTTGTCTTCGAGTAGTTTCTGCAGGCTGTCCGCAGGCGGTACATGCAGTGGGAAATTCTTTTCATCAAATACCCCGATCTCCTCCAGCATATAGAGGATCTCAGGCCGCTCGCTCAGGTCAAGTTGTTCTATAGCCTCTTCTTTACTTAGGAAGACGCAATTGCCCACAGGCGCCGTCAGCCCCAGATCTATCACACAGTCCCATGCCTCGCAGAAAGGCGGCACACGCAGCGTACCCCGATAGATCGTATCGACGTCATCCAGTCCGTACTCAGATATATATTTCAGCGAGTCGCGATTGGGATAGCTATCATACATACCTTGATTAGTCAGGCCCACCATCGATGTACAGCTGAATAGCTCGTGATAAGTGATTTCCTGTATCTCTCCATCTTCTTTCCACTTGATGCCGCCATCGCCTTGTCCTGCGAGGATCACATTCCGGGGATTCCAGGAGAATTTATAGTGCCACGCATTATCATCGCTCTCAGGCGCCACCAGGCCGCCACAGTGCGAGCGGAACGAAACTATTTTCTTTCCCTCACGCTTGAGCTTATCTATGATCTGCATCGCACTCATGTGATCGATACCCGGATCGAGCCCCATCTCATTCATAAAGAGCAAACCTTTTGCTTTGACCGCTTCATCCAGCTCTTTCATAGCGGGAGATATATAGGAGGGCGTCACGAGATTCTTCCCCAGATCGAGGCAGTCATGCGCGATGATACTATGAAAGACCGCCGGCAGCATCGATATCACGATGTCAAAGTCAGCAATGAGTTCGCGACGTGACTGATCATTTTTTATATCGATGCTTATCGCCTGGGTATTTGCGCGGCCTTTGGTTTTATGCAGGGCCAGTTCTTTGGTCACATCAGCTACAGTGAGCTCCCAGTTTTCGGCAGCGGCATGTTCTACCAGATAGTCTATCAGGTAGATTGACGACTTGCCCGCGCCTATGATCAATATCTTTCTCATAATTTATTATCTAATGGTCAAAATTATAATTCTTTTGCAGGAGTAATTGATATTAAGTATTTAGTCGCTAGATGAATGCAGAAAGCCATAACGTTTTGTCATACACTAATTATCGAATGCGACATGCAAATATAGAGTCATTCACAGTCTAATACTAACTACCAACCACTATATACTACCATATGATAAAAGCAGTAATATACGATATGGATGGCCTGATCATAGACTCGGAGCCATACTGGAGGAAGTCAATGATCAAAGTCCTGGCTACCGTCGGCCTGCACCTTACCGATGAGCAGTGTGCCATGACCACAGGCCTGCGCTTTGATCACGTACTCGAGTATTGGTTTGAGAAATATCCCTGGCCCGGCAAGTCAATCATAGAGGTGCACGAAGAGGTACTGTCTGAAATGGAGCATGCGATCCTGTATGAAGCCCACATATTACCCGGCGTGTACGAGTCTATTGATTTATTCAAGGCCAAGGGCTACAAACTCGCTATCGCCTCGTCCTCGGCCATGCGCCTGATCAAGGCATGCGTACAAAGGCTGAATGGCGAGAAGACCTTCGACACCATCATCTCTGCCGAGCATGAGGAATACGGCAAACCACATCCCGCTGTCTTTCTCACCGCAGCAAAAGACCTGAGGGTAAACCCGCTCGACTGTCTGGTGCTTGAGGACTCTATGATGGGCCTGATCGCCGCCAAGGCCGCCCGCATGCAATGTGTGTTCGTCCCCGCGCCTGAGAATTATAATAATCCTAAAAATGCCATAGCAGATTGGAAACTGCATTCTCTCCTTGAAATAGATTCTATATTTACATCGGCATAACACGCTGACATGCAGATCAGATCCGACATATCCCTTCTCCCGTTCAACACATTTCATATTGATGCTTCGGCGAAATATTTCGCAGAGGTATCGACTATCGAGGACATTGCTGCTTTGCAAAATGACAAGGTTTTCAAAGAAAATAAGAAGCTCATCCTCGGGGGTGGCAGCAATATGCTGCTCACGAAAAACTTCGACGGGCTGGTGGTAAAAATATCTGTACCGGGCATCGGGCTCGAGCGCGAAGATCTCCACCACTATTATGTCAAAGTCAATGCCGGCGTGGTCTGGCACCAGTTTGTGCTTTACTGCATAGAGCATGGCTACGCTGGTGTCGAGAATCTCTCCCTCATACCCGGCCAGGTAGGAGCAGCGCCTATGCAGAATATCGGTGCCTACGGCGTTGAGCTGAAGGATGTTTGCACCAGCGTGGAGGCGATCAATATCCATACCGGCGAGCATGTCACATTTGCTGCAGCTGACTGTGAGTTTGGCTATCGGGAGAGTGTATTCAAGCATAAGTATAAGGATCAATTTATCATCACCACCGTTCATTTTAGGTTGAATAAAGAGCCGCGCTTCAATGTGAGCTATGGTGAC